>ERZ791614.31-NODE-31-length-96468-cov-14.709375_pt1 | contig 96468 bp, 76 predicted proteins | sample MGYA00510274_ERZ791614 | MGnify/ENA primary metagenome ERZ791614 (study PRJEB30046, sample SAMN00715221) | human gut metagenome | study: EMG produced TPA metagenomics assembly of the A metagenome-wide association study of gut microbiota in type 2...
CACCGGCATGTGCGGCGGCTGCCGCCTGACCGTTGGCGGCGAGACCAAGTTCGCCTGCGTGGACGGCCCCGACTTTGACGGCGATCTGGTGGATTTTGATGAGGCAATGGCCCGCGGCACCATGTACCGCCCGTTTGAGGCACACGCCCGTGAAGCGGCATGCAATCTGCTCAATCAGGAGGTAAAATAAGATGGCTTTCAATATGGACCCGAAGAAGTGCCCCATGCCCACGCAGGACCCCAATGTGCGCAACAAGAACTTTAAGGAAGTTGCACTTGGCTACACCGAAGAAATGGCCGTGAACGAAGCAAAGCGCTGCGTGCACTGCAAGAACAAACCCTGCCAGACCGGCTGCCCTGTGGGCATCGATATCCCCGAGTTCATCGGCCATGTGGCCGAGGGCGACTTTGAAGCCGCTTATCAGGTGATCAACCGCTCCTCTTCCCTGCCCGCTGTCTGCGGCCGTGTATGCCCGCAGGAGAGCCAGTGCGAGGGCAAGTGCACCCGCGGCATCAAGAACGAGCCGGTGGGCATCGGCCGCCTGGAGCGCTTTGTTGCCGACTGGCACCGTGAGAATGTGCACACCTCCCCCATCGTGCCCGAATGGAACGGCCACAAGGTGGCCATCATCGGCGCAGGCCCTGCCGGCCTGACCGCCGCAGGCGATCTGGCAAAGCTTGGCTACAAGGTCACCGTTTACGAGGCCCTGCATGTGGCCGGCGGCGTGCTGATGTACGGCATCCCCGAGTTCCGTCTGCCCAAGGCCATCGTGCAGCAGGAGATCGACGGCCTGAAGAAGATGGGCGTTGATTTTGAGTGCAATATGGTCATTGGCAAGGTGCTCACCATCGACGAGCTGATGGGCGAGTACGGCTACGAGGCCGTGTTCGTAGGCTCCGGTGCCGGTCTGCCCCGCTTCATGGGCATCCCCGGCGAGAGTCTGAAGGGCGTCTACTCCGCCAACGAGTTCCTGACCCGTTCCAACCTGATGAAGGCTTATCTGCCCACCAGCAAGACCCCCATCCGCACCGGCAAGAAGGTCGCCGTTGTGGGCGGCGGCAACGTGGCTATGGACGCTGCCCGCAGCGCCCTGCGTCTGGGTGCCGAGACCGTGTACATCGTCTACCGCCGCGGCATGGCTGAGCTGCCCGCCCGTAAGGAAGAGGTGGAGCACGCCGAGGAAGAGGGCATCATCTTCAAGACCCTGTGCAACCCTGTGGAGATCCACGCCAACGACGAGGGCTTTGTCAAGTCCATCACCTGCATTGAGATGGAGCTGGGCGAGCCGGATGCTTCCGGCCGCTGCCGCCCCATTGAGAAGAAGGGCAGCGAGTTCGAGCTGGATGTGGACACGGTCATTATGAGTCTGGGCACCAGCCCCAACCCGCTGATCCGCTCCACCACCCCGGGTCTGGAAACCAACAAGCACGGCTGCATCGTTACCGACGGCGACGACGGCAAAACCAGCCGCGATGGTGTGTACGCCGGCGGCGATGCCGTGACCGGCGCAGCCACCGTCATCAAGGCCATGGGCGCAGGCAAGGCTGCTGCAAAGGCCATTGACGAGTACATCCAGAGCAAGTAATCCCCTGTGAAGGTGGGCACCACCCACTGAATACCGGATATGAAAAATCCCCTGTGCCAGTGCACAGGGGATTTTTTGCATCTTATTCTGCGGTCTCCGTTGTGAGCGCCGGGTAGCCCGTCCGCACGCACCGCACAGCGCACCGGGCGCTGCCGCCGGTGGTACAGGTAAAGAGGGTCAGATCCCATTCATCGGACTCCTCCGTCTTTTCGGTCATTTTCTCAATTTGCGTGGGCTGCAGGTTTTCCACATAGGAGACCTCGTAGGTCCAGCGCATACCGTCCATATCCGTAAAATAGACCTGCGCGCCCTCGGTCAGCCACTTGATGGGGCTGAAATGCTTTGCATAGTTGTGGGCGCAGACCACCATGTTATCCGCATAGGTAGAACCGGAGTAACGGCCCGGTGCGATTTTCAGGCCCGCATAGCTCCACTGGCTCATCACCGGCAGTTCCAGCTCGATGGACGGAATGGACAGATAGCCGATGTAATCCCAGCCGTTCAGTTCGGTCACGGTCATTTCCTGCGTGGGGTCCAGCTCCGGCTGCAGCGCCACGGTATCCGATTTTGCCTTTTCCTCAATGGCAGCGTTCAGGGTCTGCTCCAGCTCGCCCAGCACCTCCTGCGAGGCCTTGTCTGCACGGGATGCATCCCACTTGTTATAGGCCAGCAGGGCTGCTGCCGCAAGGATCAGCAGCGCGCCCAGCACCATACACGCTCTTCCGATTTTCTGTCGCATAGCAATGTTTCCTTTTTGTTCCGCAGTAGGTTTCATCCCTTTCAGTATATGCGCAATTGGTATGTTTGTCCAGTAAAAACTTACCGCACTGCCCGGTCCGGCACAAGGCGGCACACAAACCGCACCATCAGCGGGGTCAGCGGCAGCCACACCAGCGTGCACACCACATTGAACAAGGTGTGCGCATTAGCGATCTGCCGGGCGATCACGGCAAGCTCCGGCCCTTTGGGCGAAAGTGCAGCCGTCAGCCGCACATACAACGGCAGACCGGCGCAGAACACCGCCGCGCCGGTCAGATTGAACACTGCATGGGCCGCAGCCACCCGCTTTGCGTCCCGGCTTGCGCTCAAGGATGCCAGCACTGCCGTGATGGTGGTGCCGATGTTATCGCCCAGCAGTACCGGCAGCGCACCCGCAAGACCCAACAGACTGCTGCCGTCCAGCCCGGGGCGGGCTGCGAAGTTCTGCAGCAGGGCAATGGTAGCCGAGCTGCTCTGCACTGTCAGGGTCATGCCAAGCCCCGCCAGCAGTCCCAGCCATGGGTGCTGCCGCACCCGACTCAGCCAGTGCACAAACACCGGGCTTTGCGCCAGCGGTTCCATGGCAGTGCCCATATCGGCAATGCCCTCGAACAGCAGGCCAAAGGCGAACACCGCCCGGCCAATAGCCCGGCCCTTCTGCCCTGCACAGGCAAAGCAGAGCAGCAGCCCGGCCAGCAGCACGAGGCCGCGCACATCTTCCAGCCGGAAGGCCAGCAGCTGTGCGGTAACGGTGGTTCCGATGTTGCAGCCAAAGATCATCGGGACCGCCTGCCGCAGGGTCAGCAGGCCCGCACTTACAAAGCCCAGCACCATCACCGTGACTGCCGAGCTGCTTTGCAGCACCGCCGTGACCGCAGCCCCCGCCAGCACGCCCCGCACCGGGCTGCCGGTCACAGCGGCCAGCAGGCTTTTCAGGCGGCTGCCTGCCGCTGTTTCCAGACTGTGGCTGAGCGCATCCATGCCGTATAAAAACAGTGCCAAGCCGCCAAAAAGTGTAAAAATTCTTGTCAGGTTCTGTTCCACTGCCGCCGCCCCTCCCGCAGAAATGTTTCTTATTCTATTTATGCTGCTGCCGGGCGGTTCAGGCTTTCTGCCGCCCTCCCCTTTTTGTGAACTTTTTTAAAATTATCCTAAACTGCCCTTGCATTCTGGGTGCGGGAGGAATATTATTGTCAGGCGTTAATAGTTAACAGCTGTTAAGCATTTTGCAATGAGGAGGGATAGAATGTTGTACGAGACCGAAGCCGCCGCGAGCTTTCACGGTCTGTGCCATTTTTTGGGACGGCTGAGCAAGGCATCCCGGGCCGGCATGAAGGCGGCTCTGCGGGGCTGTCCCAAGTGCCACTTTCCCATGCTGGAGGGTCTGGCTCACACGATCAGTACCCGCGGGCAGAATGGAGCGGTGTATGTTTCCGATTTTGCCCGGGAGGCACACCAGCCGCTGCCGGCCATCAGCCGCAGCCTGCGCCAGCTGGAACAGGACGGCCTTGTTCTGCGCGAAGCGGACCCGGCTGACCGGCGCAAAACGCTGGTGCGCATCACGCCGGAGGGCTACGCCGCCTGTGCCCGGTGTGAGGATGCCCTCAGCGATTATTTTGCCTGCGTGATGGCCCGGCTGACACCGGAACAGGTGCAGCAGATGAACGTTTTGCGCGGCGCACTGATGGACGCCATTCTTGCGGAAAACGCTTCCCGTGAAGCAAAAAACAACGAAGGGAGAACCGAACTATGACGAAAATTTTCAAGCAGCTGGCCCGGCACTGGGCCGTCTGTCTTGTGGTGTTCGCGCTGCTGTTCGTGCAGGCGTACTGCGATCTTTCGCTGCCGGACTATACCAGCAGGATCGTGGACACCGGCATCCAGCAGGGCGGCATTGAAAGCCCTCTGCCGGAAACGATACGCCAGAGCACGCTGGACGCCCTCACGCTTTTGATGAGCGAAGAGGACGCCGATGCGCTCCAGAACGCCTATGGGTATTATCTTCAGGACGACGGCGTGCTGAAGCTGCGCACCGACCTGACCGATGACGAGCGCACCGCGCTGGAGGATGCCGTCACCACGCCGGACATCGTGCTGTATATGGCCGCCGCGCAGGCAGCGAACGCCCCCGCCGGGCAGGACACCATGGGCATGACCGGCCTTGCTGACATGCAGGCGGCATCCTCTGAGAGCACCACCACGGATAGCGAGACCGTTACCCCCACTGCCGAAGATCTGGACACCGTATGCGCCCAGTTTGCCGCTATGAGCCAGATGCCCGGCTTCACCCGCGAAGCTGTCCAGCAGCAGCTGGCCGGTGCTTTTGCCAGTCTGGATGATACCCTGATGGAGAATCTCAAAAGCCAGTCCATGCTGCTGGTGCAGCTGGAATACGAGGCACAGGGCATTGCCCACGATGTGCAGATGCGCTACCTTTACCGCGTAGGCGGCCAGATGCTGGGCCTGACTTTGCTGATGGTGGCTGTGTCCATTGCGGTGGGCTTCCTCGCCTCTCGTGTGTCCGCCGCCATTGGCCGCGACCTGCGCCGTGAGACCTTTGCCAGCGTCATCGGGTTCTCCAATGCAGAGATCGAGAATTTTTCCACCGCATCTCTCATCACCCGCACCACCAACGACATCCAGCAGGTGCAGTTCGTCTGCGTCATGCTGCTGCGCATGGTGGCCTATGCGCCCATTCTGGGCATTGGCGGCGTGCTGCATGTGCTGAACAGCAGCACCGGCCTTTCCTGGATCATCGTGCTGGATGTGGCCGTTCTGCTGCTGCTCATCCTCTTCCTGATGAGTGTGGCCATGCCCAAGTTCAAGATCATGCAGAAGCTGGTGGACCGGTTGAACCTCGTCAGCCGCGATATTCTGACCGGCATCATGCCGGTGCGTGCCTTCAGCCGTGAAAAGTTTGAGGAGGAGCGCTTCGACAAGGCCAACAAAGACCTGATGAGCACCCAGCTGTTCACCAACCGTGCCATGGTTGCCATGATGCCCTTTATGACCCTCATCATGAACGGCACCAGCCTGCTGATCGTCTGGTTCGGCGGCAAGGCCATGGACAACGGCACTATGCAGGTGGGCGAGATGATCGCATTCATCACCTACACCATGCAGATCGTCATGTCCTTCCTGATGCTGGCCATGGTGGCCGTCATGCTGCCCCGCGCCGGTGTGGCTGCGGAGCGCATCGACGAGGTGATCCGCACCAGGGCCACCATCAACGACCCGGACGAAGCTGCTGCAAAGCCCGCGCAGGAGCACGAAAACTGGCAGGGTGAGGTAGAGTTCCACGATGTGAGCTTCCGCTTCCCGGGTGCGGACAGCGATGCGCTGGAGCACATCAGCTTTACCGCAAAGCCCGGCGAGACCACCGCCATCATCGGCTCTACCGGCTGCGGCAAATCCACCCTGCTCAACCTCATCCCCCGCTTTTATGATGTCACCGGCGGCAGCGTGACCGTGGATGGCATCGATGTGCGCAATATGCCGCAGGCACAGCTGCACGATCTGCTGGGCTATGTGCCCCAGAAGGGCGTGCTGTTCAGCGGCACCATCGACTCGAACCTGAAGTTCGGCGGGGAGCACATCACCGATGCCGATGTAAAAAAGGCTGCCGCCATTGCGCAGGCCACCGAGTTCATCGACGCAAAGCCCGAGGGCTACCAAAGCCCCATTGCACAGGGCGGCTCCAATGTGTCCGGCGGCCAGAAGCAGCGCCTTTCCATTGCACGCGCCATTGCCAAGGACCCCAAAATTTATCTGTTCGACGACAGCTTTTCTGCCCTCGACTTCAAGACCGATGTTGCCCTGCGCCGTGCACTGAAAGCCCAGACCGATAACGCTACCGTTATCATTGTGGCACAGCGCATCTCCACTGTGCTGCACGCAAACCAGATCCTGGTGCTGGACGAAGGCCGTCTGGTTGGCAAGGGCACCCATGCCCAGCTGATGGCTTCCTGCCCGGAGTATCAGGAGATCGCCCGCAGCCAGCTGAGCCAGAAGGAGCTGGACCTCGAATCTCTGAATACCGAAAAGGAGGGTGAGTGATATGCCAAGACCCGGACGCATGACGACCGAACGCGCCAAGGACTTCAAGGGCACCCTGCTGCAGCTTGTGCGCACCCTTGGCCGCTACCGCCTTTCGCTCGTTACCGCCATTGTATTTGCCATTCTTTCTACCATCTTCAACATTGCAGGCCCCAAGGTGCTGGCAAAGGCCACCACGGCTCTTGCCACCGGTTGGATCGCCAAGCTGCGCGGCACCGGCAGCATCGACTTTGTGTATATCGGCCGCATCCTGCTGTTTTTGCTGGGCATGTACCTGCTGAGCAGCGCCTTCAGCTTTATTCAGGGCTGGCTCATGACCGGTCTTTCGCAGAAGGTGTGCTACGACTTCCGCCGCCAGATCAGCGAAAAGATCAACCGCCTGCCCCTTGCCTACTTTGAAAAGCGCACCGTGGGCGAGGTGCTGTCCCGCATCACCAACGATGTGGACACGCTGGGCCAGAGCCTGAACCAGAGCATCACCCAGCTCATCACCAGTGTGACCACCATGATCGGCGTGCTGGTCATGATGCTGTCCATCAGCCCGAAGATGACCCTGATCGCCCTGCTGATCCTGCCGGTCTCGCTGGTGCTGGTGCTCATCGTGGTCAAGTTCAGCCAGAAATACTTCAAGGCACAGCAGGCCATTCTGGGCGTTGTGAACGGTCAGGTGGAAGAAGTCTACTCCGGCTACAACGTGGTCAAAGCCTTCAACCGTGAGGCCGTGGTGCTGAACGACTTCAACGCCGCCAACGATAAGCTGTACGAATCCGCATGGAAGAGCCAGTTTCTCTCCGGCCTGATGATGCCCATTATGAACTTTGTGGGCAATCTGGGCTACGTGGCAGTGGCCATCGTGGGCAGCATTTTTGCGGCAAACGGCACCATTACCATCGGTGACATTCAGGCCTTCATCCAGTACGTCAAGAACTTCACCCAGCCCATCCAGCAGCTTTCTCAGGTGTCCAACATGCTGCAGAGCATGGCCGCTGCCGCTGAGCGGGTGTTCGAGTTTCTGAACGAGCCGGAAGAGGATCAGCAGGCAGACCCGGCCCGCCGGGCCGACCCTGCCTGCATCAACGGTCAGGTGACATTCAGTCATGTCCGCTTCGGCTACACCCCGGACAAGACCGTCATCCACGATTTCAGCTGTGAGGTCAAGCCCGGCCAGAAGGTGGCTATCGTCGGACCTACCGGCGCGGGCAAAACTACCATGGTCAAGCTGCTCATGCGCTTCTATGATGTGGATTCTGGTTTCATCACCCTGAATGGCCACGATGTGCGTGACTTTGACCGCAGCGCTCTGCGCGAGGGCTTCGGCATGGTGCTGCAGGACACATGGCTGTTCAAGGGCACCATCATGGAGAACATCCGCTATGGCCGTCTGGATGCTACCGACGAAGAAGTGATCGCCGCCGCCAAGGCTGCCAACGCCGACCACTTCATCCGCACCCTGCCCGGCGGCTACCAGATGGAGCTGAACGAGGACGCTTCCAACGTGAGTCAGGGCCAGAAGCAGCTGCTCACCATCGCCCGCACCATTCTGGCAGATAACCGCATCCTGATTTTGGACGAGGCCACCAGCAGCGTGGATACCCGCACCGAGCAGCGCATCCAGACCGCCATGGACCGCCTGATGGAGGGCCGCACCAGCTTTGTGATCGCCCACCGTCTTTCCACCATCCGGGACGCCGACCTCATCCTTGTGATGCGAGATGGCGACATTGTGGAGCAGGGCACCCACGACCAGCTGATCGAAGCAGGCGGCTTCTACGCCGACCTGTACAACAGCCAGTTCGAGGACGTGGTGGAGTAAAGAACTTTTCCCTTTTTGAATGATTCCCTTATCAATACCGCCCGGCAGTTCTCCGAACTGAGAACCGCCGGGCGGTGTTTCTTTTTTATTCCTGAATCGCTTCCAGCTTCAGACCGAACAATTTTTCCGCAAGGGGCGGCAGCTGCTGCTGCAACGCGCGGGCATAGGCCATTACCACCGGATCTTCGCGTTTTTGCCCCAGCACGATGCCAAAGCGGTGTCCCCTGCCCCAGTCCAGCACCCGCACAAAGCTGAGATCCGGTCTGCGGTAATAGACTGCCGGGACCATCTTGAGCGCCGGGTCCCCATAAGGCGCACTGCGGATGCCGCCCACCGGCGTAAGCTCCACCCCGCGTTCCATCCCCTCCTGCAGCAGACTTGTCTCGTAGACAGTCTGGTACATCTCCTTGATGGGCAGCCAGCGGTATTGCAGCGCCTGCTCCAAGGTCAGCCTGCCCACCGGCATATCGGCAGGCGGGTGGATGGGGATGCAAAGCTCCGGCACATAGAACAGCGGCACAAAGGTAAGCCCCTGCGCGTAGAACTCTGCACTTTCCAGCTGAAAGGAAAGATCCATCTCCCCTTTTTTCAGGCTGCGCCAGATTTCGCTGCGGTTGGCGCACTTCCCCAGAATGGGCGTGTATTGCAGGCACAGGTCACTGGTGAGGGAAAACACATCATACACGAACATCCGCATCGCCTCGTGACAACCGGCGATCTGCAGATGCCTTTCCGGTGGGTTTGCCTGCTGCTGCACCGCACGGGCATGGCGCACTGCCTCCTGATACAGGGCCGTCAACTGCTTTGCCTTGGGGTAAAAGTCCCGGCCTGCCGGGGTAAGGATCACCCGACGCGGCACATGCTGAAACAGTTCAAATTGCAGCTGTCCTTCCAATGTGCGGATCTGCTGCGAAAGTGCCGACTGCGAAAGATACAGCGCCTCTGCCGCTGCCGAAAAGCTGTCCATCTCTACGATCTTCACAAATCCTTCCAGTGCACTCTGGTTCATCTGTGCGTCCTCACTTTCTCACATTAGGGTTTGCTAAATTATAATATAGCAAATTTGAATTGTAAAGTGTGCCGCTCTACGATACAATTGTTAAAGATTCAGCAAAGTGGTTTTTACCTTGCTGCGTGATGAGAAGAAAACAAGAAGAGAAAAGAGAAAGAGAGCGTACCTATGAATAAGATTTCCCGCAAGGGCTTTCTGAAGATCGCTGCTGCCGCCGCCATGAGCGGTGTCACTGCCGGCGCACTGGCTGCCTGCAATTCCGCCTCCAGCTCCACTGCCTCCGGTGCTGCCGGTCAGTACATCCCCGGCACCTACGAGGGCACCGCCGAGGGCATCTCCTCCACCGTCAAGGTCACCATGACCTTCTCCGACAGCGCTGTCACCGACGTGGTGGTGGACACCTCCGGCGAGACCGCTTCTTTCGGCGCTGCCGCTGCCGATGAGCTGCGTGAGCAGCTGCTTTCTGCCGGTTCTGCCGAGATCGACGGCGTTTCCGGCTCTACCATCACCTCCGATGCTGTGATGAAGGCCGCCAAGAGCTGCTATGCACAGGCAAAGGGTGAGGCTGTGGTGTCCAGCGTGCAGCTGCCCACAGGCGACGCAAACGACTGGCTGGGCAAAGAACCTGAGATCGATGAGGCTGCCATCACCGAGACCGTGGACACCGACATCCTCATTGTGGGTGCAGGCAACGGCGGTATGTTTGCTGCCGCCTATGCTGCCAAGAATGGCTTGAACTTCCGTGTCATTGAGCAGAATGCCAACGTACAGGACACCCGCCACTGGGTGGGTGCTGTGGATGGCTTTGGTGCACAGGAGCAGGGCATCCAGATGGACCGCGCCAAGCTGCTGAGCGAGATCTCCCGCTACGCCTCCGGTAAGTGCGATCAGCGCGTTGTCAAGACCTGGATCAACGAGTCCGCCGAGATGATCGGTTTTGTACGCGAGATCATGACCGGGAAGTACGGCGTGAACATGATCTACACCTATGGTGACGAGGCCAAGTGGCCCGCAGAGAACGCCGAGCATAACACCGATTTCATGTACCCCGAGATCGAGTACACCTACGACCGCAGCAGCGGTGCTGCCCGCAACGAGCTGCTGCTGCAGTACATTCAGGAGCTGGGCTACGATGTAGACTTCAAGACCAGTCTGGCCAAACTGGAAAAGAACAGCGAGGGCCGCATTACCGGCATCATCGCCCAGAGCGCCGAGGATGACCACTTTATCCGCTACAACGCCAACAAGGGTGTGCTGCTGGCCTGCGGCGGTTTCCCCGGCAACCCCTACATGATGGAGCAGCTGGACCCGCTGGGCACCAGCGTGACCACCGCCTGCTCCTACTCCCCCGCCGACAAGGGCTACGGCATCCGCGCTGCTGTATGGGCCGGTGCCAATCTGGACAAGGAAGCCGCTCCCATGCTGTTTGACCGCGGCGTTGTTGCCCCCGGCGTGGATGGCGGCTATGTGGACAGCGACACTGCCTTTGGCGGCAAGGCCTTCCCCGGCAAGATCCGCCAGTACAACCCCGGTACCCAGCCCTTCCTGAAGGTGAACCGCAACGGCGAGCGCTTTGCCAACGAGAGCTGCCCCTACAACGATATCGTCTACGCTGCTGCCCACCAGCCGGGCCGCGTCTACGCACAGATCTGCGATGCCAACATTCTGGAGGACGCAAAACGTTTCCACACCATCGGCTGCTCTGCCCAGACCCGCAACGGCGGCGAGAAGTACATTCAGGGTAAGATGGACGAGGCTATTGAGGCCGGTGCATTGTTCAAGTGCGATACGCTGGACGAGCTGGCTGACAAGATGGGCTTTACCGGTGCTGCCAAGGACACCTTCCTTGCTACCGTGGAACGTTACAATGAGCTGTACGACAAGCAGAACGATGAGGATTTCGGCAAGCCCGCTTACCGCCTGAGTGCCATCCGCACTGCGCCCTTCTATGGCTGCTGGCTGGGTGCCTCTCTGCTGACCACCGAGCAGGGCATTGCCATCAACGAAAAGGGTCAGGCGCTGGACACCAATAACCAGCCCATGGAGGGCCTGTATATCACCGGTGATATGTCCGGCAGCTTCTTTGCCAACAACTACCCCTGCCTGATGGCTGGTGTGGCCATGGGCCGCACCCTGACCTTCGCCATGAAGGCCGTCAAGCAGATGGCCGGTCTGGATAACGCCTGATCCAGCGCGGTTTTCCGGCACAACTTAAGCGTTTTTCCATTTCTTCTTTCTTCATGAAGAGAGGCGGTCCCTGTTTGGGGCCGCCTCTCTTTGCCATTTTTTCGCCACCCGCCCCCTACACAAATCCCCACGATTGTGCTATGATAAAGCTGAACAGCCGGTTTGTGCCAGACAACCGGCAAAATCGAGGTGTTTGTACAAATGTCTGATCTCCTTGAAACTCTGCAGCAGGAAGGGGTAGACCCCGCTCTGCTGGAAGCAGTCCAGCAGTACCGCGCTGCCCATGCCCTGCCGGACGCACTGCGACCACGCATTCCCTCCCCTGCCTTTACTTATTATGGAAAGGATGTGTGGGAGCAGGCGCTGGCGGCGCTGCTCTGCGGCGAAAACCTGCTGCTGGCAGGCGGAAAAGCCACCGGCAAAAACGTGCTGGCCGAGAATCTTGCCGCCGCCTTTGGCCGTCCTGCGTGGGACATCTCCTTCCATGTGAACATGGATGCAGCATCCCTCATCGGTATGGACACTTTTGCGGACGGTCAGGTGGTGTTCCGGCCCGGCCCGGTATACCGCTGCGCCCAGTGCGGCGGCTTTGGTGTGCTGGATGAGATCAACATGGCCAAAAACGAAGCGCTGGCCGTGCTGCACGCGGTGCTGGACTTCCGCCGTGCCATCGATGTGCCCGGCTACGACCGCATCCCGCTGGCGGAGGAGACCCGCTTTATTGCCACCATGAACTACGGTTATGCCGGCACCCGTGAGCTGAACGAGGCCCTCACCTCCCGTTTCGTGGTCATCCAGATGCCCACCATTACGCAGGACGATCTGGAAAAGCTGCTGCGGACGCAGTTCCCCGATCTTGCTTCCAAGTATGTGCGCCAGTTTGCACTGCTGTTCCTTGACCTGCAGAAAAAGTGCGACAGTGCGGAAATTTCCACCAAGGCGCTGGATCTGCGCGGTATGCTGGATGCCCTGCGGCTGATCCGGCGCGGCATCCCGGCAGGCGCGGCACTGGATATGGGCATCACCAACAAAGCCTTTGACTCCTATGAGCAGGGCCTGATCCGTGATGTGATCGCAGCGCGCATTCCGGCCAAGCTGGATGCCGCCAAGCTCTTTGGCTGATGGACGCCCAGAGTTACACCGCGCAGGAGCGGCGTGCGGCCAATCAGGTCTGGGCTGCTGCAGGAGCCTATGGCTTTGAGCCGCTGTTTCTGGCCCGCTATACCGACGGCACCACCGATTTTTACATGAACACGGTCGTGGGCCTCATCCACAAATATTACGGTGACGCGCTGATTCGCAGCGTCTTTGACGCATGGGACGGTGATCTGCGGCAGACCATGCTGGACGACATGACATGGCTGTATCTGGAAAATGCAGCCTATCGGCTGGAGCTGCCCCGCCGCCCGGTTCTGGAAGCGCTGCGCCATGCCCATGCAGATTACTTTTTTGCGATTCAATACAAGCTCTCCCGTCAGGAGTGGATGGCAAAAAATCAGCTGGTGTACACCATGCAGGCTGCACGCTGGCGGCGTGTGCTGGGCCGTGCCGACCCGGTGATGACCCCTTACGAGTCCGGCCTTGCCGCCGCGCTGGCCCCGGAGCATGTGCCGGAGCCGGAACAGCTGAAAGCCGAAATTTTATCGATCTACGCAAAATTCAACCTGTTCGACGGCACTGTGCACCAGCGAGCAGCTTTGCATCTGCATCTGGACGGCCTGCTGGCAAAGCTTGCCACCAAAGCCATGCCCACCCAGATGATCAAGACCGACCGCGTAACCGTGGAACACTCAAGCTCCGTGGATGCTGTGGGCGGCGGGCTGGCGGTGGACAAGCGCCGGGCCCACATCACCCTGAAGCAGAATGCCGCGCAGGACAAGGCCTACATCGAAAGCTGCTTCGGCCGCTCTCTCTACCCGCCGGAACGGCTGCGCAAGGCTGAGCAGGAGCTTTGCGTGGGCGACCATCTGGGGTGCCATTTGTGGTTCAGTGCCGGTGTGCCCAGCCCGGAGCAGGCTCCCACACCGGAAGCAAAGCATCTGGCCGAACAGGCTGAGCTGCAGGCCGACCGCAACCGCGCTTATTACGCCAAAAATCGGGAACTGCACCGCAGTGTGGTGCTGCGGCTCACCGAGCAGATCCGCAACTGCATCCTTGTGCACCAGCAGCCCAACGCCCGTGTTGCCCGCAGTGGCAACCTGAACGCCTGGCGCATCTGGCGCGCACCACTTTTGAACGATGACCGGGTATTTTTATGCGCCGAGGAGGAAAACCAGCCCTCTTTTACGGTAGACCTTTTATTGGACGCATCCGCTTCCCGCCTGCACTGTCAGGAAGTGATCGCAGCTCAAGGGTCCATTTTGGCCCAGAGCCTTGCAGCCTGCGGTATCCCGGTGCGGGTGTCCAGCTTCAGCAGCCTGCGGGGCTACACCGTACTGCGGGTGCTCAAAGGCTTTGCAGACAAAAACCTGCAGAACATCAACCGATATTTTGCTTCCGGCTGGAACCGTGACGGCCTTGCTCTGCGGGCCGCAGGCGACCTTTTGCAATATGCGCCCGGCCCTGCACCGCGGCACCTGCTCATCGTGCTGACGGATGCTTCGCCCAATGACAGCCGCCGCATCCCGCCCAGTGCAGAAAACCCGCTGGGCTGCGGTTACGAGGACGCTGCCGGTGTGGCTGACACTGCCGCGCAGGTGCGTGCGCTGCAGCGCATGGGCATCCGGGTGTCGGCTGTGTTCATGGGTGAGGACAGCTCTGCCGGTGCCGCTGCACAGATCTACGGCAAAAACATGGCCCGTATCCGCGGCATGGACCAACTGGCTCGCGCGGCCGGGCGGCTGATCCAAAACGAGATCCGTGAACTGGGCGATTGAACCATATTTTACCAGAACAGCCCACAGATGGGAGGCTTTGGCCTTGCCGTCTGTGGGCTGTTTTTGATACAGGACACAACTGATTCACTCTTGTAACAACCATGTTTCGGGTCACTGTTGCAGGATGCGCGGAAATATTTTGTTTTTCTGCAAACTTATAGTTGTTTTTTGTTGCAAAGTATGCTATACTATGTTCAGTCAATAAAACATTCCTGCGTAAGCCGCCTGCTGTACACCGGGTCGTTTGGCGCAGTGCCCACCCGTTATACAACGAACTGCTGTGTTATAGTTTCAGGAGGGAACCGATCATGGATGCCAACCGTTATTTTGATGCCATGCACAACGCTATGTCAGCTCAGCACCCCGGTGCGCAGCTGCTGTTAACGGTAAAGCTGCAGGACACCTGCGGCAACGATGCCTGCCTGGAGCTGAAGCAGCTGCCCGGTGAGAGCACCTCCATTCTGTGCTACTCCACCATGGGTCGCCGCTGCCTGAACTTCCAGCTGTTCCGCAAGGGCTGGCAGCTGTGCCACAACGCCGATGGCCAGCTGGTGGGCCGCTTCCCTTCCAGCGCCGACGGCCTAATCGACGAGACCGATTTCCGCGCCTACTGCCGTGAGGACAGGCTGGATATGCCCCGCACCCAGCGCATCACCGCCGAGCTTCGCCAGTGCGCCGGTATCAATTATCAGGGCAGCATCCCGCAGAACGCCCGCACCGGTGCCGTTATTACCGTGGAGAGTTTTGTAGGGGCCGGTGCCCGCTGGACCTACTGGAGTCAGGATGTTCTGCCCAGCCTGCCGCTGGGTGCCATCCTCTACTGGCTGGCGGATCATCTGGCCGGTGCCGAGCGCCGCACCCTGCAGGCCGACCCGCAGGCAGCCCGCCTTGCCGCCCAGTGGCTGGCCGGTGATACAGCCGTATTCTTCCATCCGTCGGTGCCGATGACCGCCATGAATACGGCCTCTTCCGGCTCTGCACCCGCACGCCGCCGCACCACTGTGCCCGCTGCCCGCAACAAGAGCTGGCAAAGCATCATGGCCGTGATGGCAGGCATGTGAACGAAAAAGCAAGGAAAGACCGATCGTCTCTCCTTGCTTTTTCAGTATTATTCGAGGTACGGGTCCAGCAGGGCATCCACCGTTTTGTTCCGCTTGGGGTTCGGCTTTTTGATCACATGGCCGCGGCAGACCACCAGTTCCAGATGCTGCAGCGCACGCAGGTCGTCCAGTGGGTTGTGCTTCGTCACAATAAAATCTGCGCTCTTGCCCGGCTCAATGGAACCGGTCACGTCTCCTACTCCGGCCAGCTGAGCATTGCGCAGGGTGGCCGTGTAGAGGGCGAACTGGTTGCTTACACCGCAGTATTTGTGGAAGTAGCACAGCTCCCGCCAGAAATCATACTGGGTGATGTAGGGGCAGCCCACGTCATTGCCCAAGCCCACCGGAATGCCGTTGGCAAGGGCGGTCTTTGCGCTTTCCACCACACCGTCAAACACGATCTTGCCGTTATACTGGTCCTTTTCCGATGCGCCGGAAACCGCCGTATCAAACAGTGCGTAGGGCAGCGCCGGGGAGATGGTGGTGCACACAAAGGCTCCCCGCTCCTTGTAAAGCCGGATGGTCTCATCATCCATCTTTGCTCCGTGCTCAATGGAATCCACGCCGTTTTCCAGCGCCACCTTTACGCCTTCTGGCGACTCGGTGTGTGCCGCCACGGTATAGCCCAGCTTGTGGGCCTCGTCGCAGACGGCTTTGACCATTTCCGGTTTCATCTTCAGCTCACCGGGGGTTCCCTTTTCGGTGGCATCCAGCACGCCGCCGGTGATCATCAGCTTGACAAGATCCACCTTCTGTCCGCTGGCCTTTTTGAGCTGAGCCAGTGCTTCGGCATTGTTATGGGCCGCAACTGCCACCGAGCCTGCCATATGTCCGCCCGGCACCGAAATGCCCTCGTTGGCGGCAAGAATGCGCGGTGCCAGCAGCTTGCCAGCTGCAGCATCATCACGGCAGCGGGTGTCAAAATCTGCAATGCCGCCCACGGTGCGGATGGTAGTCACGCCACCCAGCAGTTCCAGCTTCGCGTAGCTGCATACCAGCCTGTAGGCCACCGCACGGGTCAGGCCATTGCTCAGAATTTTGCGCACCAGCGCAGCATTATCCCGCGGCTTTGCGCTGGGCTTGCCGTTGCCTGCCAGATGCACATGCAGGTTGATCAGGCCCGGGCACAGATAGCCTCCGTGCAGATCGATCACCTCACAGCCATCCAGATCCACGCCCTCATCGACAATGGCAATGATCTTATCATCCTCGGTCAGCAGGATCTTGTGCGCTTCCGGCTGCATCTGCTCGGTGCCATCCAGCAGGATCCCGTTCGTATAGGCACGTTTCATTGGGAACATCCTCTCTTTTTCAGGTTTTTTCGGACAGAAGTTGTTTTATTTCAGTATAGCACGTTCCGGCAGATGGTGCAATGCAAAAACGGGCAGGAAAGGTTCAGCCCTCTCCTGCCCGCTCGGTGTTTTTATTTACTGTGCGGCTGCGCTGGAAGCTACTTCGGAAGCAGCAGCCTCAGAAGATGCGGCTTCCGAAGAAGCAGCTTCGCTGGATGCGGCATCTGCGCCGCCGGTCACGCCGCCCTCGACCACCAGCTCATCCTCATAGTCAAGGCCGTAGGTATCCACCAGAGTCTCCTCATAGTCCTTGTGGAAGAAGTTCTCCTCGCCCAGAGCCTTGATCTCCTCGTTCAGCCAATCCAGAACGGTGGTGTTGCCCTGGCTCACAGCGGGAGCAATGGTGTCCTGACTGCCCAGAGAGGGAATGCCGACCGTGTAGCCGGTGTTCTGCTTTGCAAATGCAATGACCTCGGTGTTATCGTTGGCCCATGCCACGCCGTTGCCGTTCTCCAGTGCATTCTTGGCCGTTGCATAGGAATCGTACTTCTGCAGCGGAATGTCGGGGTACTCCTTGGTCAGGTAGGTCTCGGCGGTGGTGCCGGAAATGACGATCATCTGGTCGTCAGCGTTCCAGTTGTCCAGAGTGGTGATAACGTTGCTGTCCGGAGAAATGACACCCAGAGCCACGTTCATATAAGGCAGAGCAAAGTCCACTTCCTCTGCGCGCTCCGGGGTCACGGTGAAGTTTGCCAGGATCACATCCACCTTGCCGGTCTGCAGGTACTCGATACGGTTGGCAGCCTCGGTAGAAACAAAGTTGATCTCTACGCCCAGATCCTCGCCCAGACGGCGTGCAAAGCAGACATCATAGCCCTGATATTCGCCGTTCTCGTCCACATAGCCGAACGGGTTCTTATCGGAGAACACGCCGATGTTGATGGTACCGGACTCCTTGATCTGATCCAGAGTGCGGTAGACCACGCTGCTGCCGGATGCTGCGCTGCCGGATGCTGCAGTGGAAGCAGAAGAAGAGCCGCCGCATGCGGTCAGAACAGCGGCAGCGGAAACTGCGCCCAGACCCAGCAGGAAGGAACGACGAGAGATCTTAGACTGTTTCATAATGATTACTCCTTTACAAAATCTTTCCCATTTGGCTGCGGAACACCCGCAGCCTTTATCTTGATCTGTGACTCATTTCACAGCATCAAACGTGAAGGTGCGCAGGAAGCGTTGCGCGCGCTCGGTCTTGGGCCGGTCAAAGAACTCGGCCGGTGCAGCTTCTTCCACGATCTTGCCACCATCCAGAAAGATGACGCGGTTGGCAATGGCGCGGGCAAACTGCATTTCGTGGGTGACGATGATCATGGTCTTGCCCTGCTTGGCAAGGTCCAGCATAACGTCCAGCACCTCGCGCACCATTTCCGGATCAAGGGCAGCGGTCACTTCATCAAACAGAAGGATCTCCGGGTGCATACACAGTGCGCGCACGATGGCAACGCGCTGCTTCTGTCCGCCGGAAAGCTCACGCGGGTAGCTGTTTTTCTTGGCAAGCAGTCCCACGCGGTCCAGCAGAGCTTCGGCCTCCTGCTGCACTTCCGCTTTGGGGCGCTTCTGCACCTTGGTGGGTGCCAGAAGCACATTGTCCAGCACCGTCATGTGCGGGAACAGCTCGTAGCTCTGGAACACCATGCCGATGCGCTGGCGCAGCTGGGTCAGATTTTTACCGCCGTAGGCAACGGTCTCATTGCCCAGCCGCACCCGGCCGCTCTGGGTGGGCTCCAGGCCGTTCAGGCAGCGCAGCAGCGTGCTTTTGCCGCAGCCCGAAGGGCCGACTACCACGATGACCTCACCGGGCTTGACAGCAAAGCTGATATCATCCAGCACGGGGGTCTCGCCATAGGCCTTGATCAGATGTTCAACAGTCAAAATAGGTTCTGCCATGTACGGTCACTTCCATTTCTTTTCGAGATAGGATGCCAGCAGACTGATAGGCCAGCATACGAAGAAATATAACACGAAAACCGTGAGATAAATGCCAAACGCTGCGTTGGGGCTGGCGGTGCGGTTGGCCTCGATGATCTGCTGTGCTACCTTGATCACTTCCACAACACCGATCATCAGCACAAGGCTGGTGGTCTTGATTATGCGGGTAATCAGGTTGATGGACAGCGGGATCAGGCGGCGCACCGTCTGCGGAATGATGATGTACCAATAAGTCTGCGCACGGCTCATGCCAAGGGCCTCGGCACTCTCATACTGGTGCTTCGGAATGGCGATCAGCGCACCGCGCACAAGGTCGCTCATTTCTGCGGTGCCCCACAGCACAAACACGATGATGGATGCCGTCTCGCCGGAAAGGTTCCACCCAAAGGCACGGGTGGTGCCGAAGTAAACGAGGAACAGCAGCACCATCTGCGGCATGATGCGGACGAACTCCAGATAAAGCCGCAGAACCGCCTTGATAACGGGGTTGCGGGAGGTCATGAGCACGCCCAGCAGGATGCCCAGCGGCAGGCTGATGATCACCGAGACGGCACTGATCTTGAGTGCAACGCCAAGGCCGCCCAGCAGGCGGGCCATGTTTTTGCCCTTGAACAGGACATCAAGACCCAAATCCAGCATAGCGCAGCCTCCTTTCGATCAGGCTGCCCACAATGGACACCGGCAGCAGAATGATAAGGTAGAACACCACCAGCAGGAACAGACATTCGATGGTCTTGGAATACATGCCGATGAGATCCTTGGCCGTGAACATCAGGTCCATCAGGCTGATGGCGCTGAACACGCTGGTCTCCTTGAGCAGGAAGATCACATTTGCCATAAAAGCCGGCATACTGGTGGACATGGCCTGCGGCAGAATGATGTAGCGCATGGTCTGCCAGCGATCCATGCCAAGGCTGTAGGCGCTTTCCGTCTGAATCGGCTCAATGGCTTCCAGACCGCTGCGGAACGCTTCGGCCATGTAGCTGCCGCCCAGAAACGCCAGACCGGCAATGCCGCAGATCTCGGCATTGGTGCGGATGCCCACCTTGGGCAGGCCATAATAAATGAAGAACAGCTGCACCAGCAGCGGTGTGTTGCGGGACAACTGGATGTAAACACCCACGATCTGCCGCAGAACGGGCACCTTGTCATACTGGATCACTGCGCAGGCAAGGCCAATGATGATGGCAAAAATGATGCCTGCAACGCCCAGCCGCACGGTAAGTACAGCGGCTTTCTGGTAGAGCGGCAAATATTGCTGGATCGCATTCCAGTCCATTGCCGGATTCCTCCCTTGTATCCTGATTTGCGGGTCAAAACAAAACGCCCGGAAGCTCCCTTTTCAAGTAAGCTCCCAGGCGATCAGCGACAGATCCTTCTGCGTGTTCCCACACAGAATATGCAGATATGCTCACACGGCATACCACACTGCAGGGCGGCCGGTCCGGGAAGCGTTTGCGGTACAACAACACATTGCGCAACAACACATCATAGCCGTTTCCTCCCTGAATGATCTCAATTTTCGGATTTGCTCGACCCGATGCACGTAGTTTACACCCCATTACCCATTATGTCAATATGATTATGGGGCTTCTTTCGATTCTTTGCTCATTCAGCCTAAAAACATCTCATTCCATGTGCAAATTTTATTCATTTTTCAACTTGACCGTATGCGTCGTGCGGACAGCAAAAAGCCCTCCCGTCGGGGGAGGGCCGGGCCGGATTCAGTTTTTCCTGACCGCGATCAGCACGCGGATCTTGCTGCCTGCTGCGCGGCCGTCGTTATCAAACCAGCCAATGAGGGTGTAGTCCTCGCCGTTCACCTGCGAAAGGGTGGTGGGATAGTAGGTACCCTTATACCACAGATACACCTGCATATCGTCGGCAGTCTCGTACTTCTTGCCGCCGCTCATCACCGAGGCCGCGCCCACCTTGTCGATCACGGCAGGCATCAGCTGCCGCATGGACTTGACCTTGCCGGAAGTGCTGATGCCCACAGCAATGCCGCCCGCCAGCACCGGGTACTTGGTGCTGGTCTTGTAGGTCGTCTGCTTGCCGTTCACGTAGCACACGTAATCTGCACCGCTTCCCAGATAGTTGAGCACAGTGCTCAGACCGCCGCTGGTGTTAGCTGCGCCCAACTTGAGCAGATAGCTTGCCAGCTTGTCGGTGCTGCCGGTCACGCTTTCCCACACACTGCTGCCGATGCTTCCGTCCACAAGGCCCCACAAAAGGTCGCCGGTGCTGGGCAGCACGATCTCGGCCACATCGCCTGCGATGGAAGCTGCATCGGTGCTGGAAGAGGTGCTTGTGGTGGTACCGGTCGTCGTGCCGGTGGATGTGGTGCTGCTGGAAGAGGTGACATTGTTGATGAGGTTTTTCACGTCGTCCAGCACGCCGTAAGTCCACAGATCACCCGTGACATCGTTCAGGATCAGTCGATCGATCTGACCGTTCTCATTGGTGGTATAGTAGCGCACATCGGCATCCGAAAGTGTTACCCCCGATAGGCGGCTGGGACTTACCGTCCCAGCCACACCCTCCGAAGTCGTATCCAGAATTTCCACGCCGTCCGCAAGGGCTGTTTCGCCCAGAGCGGTACCGTCTGCATTGATCGTACCGGAAGTGCCCTTTTTACCAATGGCATCCACCTGCTCGCCGTCGGCGTTCACGGTGATTTTCACCATCCAGCCGGCCGGGTAGTTCAGGTCCTTGGCCACGCTCACTGTGCGGGTGATGCCGTCGGTGCACTTCACTTCCACCTTCTGCTGCACGTCCGCGCCGTTTTCTTCCACAAGGCTGCGGGTGGCCGTCTGCACTACGCCGTAGAACACTTCGTCTGCGGCATCACCGGTCAGCACGGCAACGGCTTCGTTGTTCATGCCCAGCAGCAGGGTGACTACCTGACCCACGCCGCCGCCGTTCAGGCTGGACAGCTGGGCTGCTGCCGAGGAGCTTGCAATGGTGTAGCTGGTGCCAGCCACGGTAACAGATGTGGGTGCGCTGGCGCTGGGCGACACCGCCGTGATGCGGCCTGCCGCCTTGCGGGTGTAGACCCACACGGTCTTTGCACTGGCATTATAATAGTACACATCATAAGCGGACAGCTGGGCGTTGGTGCTCACGCTGTCGTTGCAGTAAACGGCCTCCGGCTCAAAGGGCAGGCTTTCGCCTTCCGATGCCACAAAGGGGCCTTCCAGATTGCTGAGCAGGATGGACGAAACATCCACCTGACCATTTGTCACCGTAAAGCCAAGGGTGGTACCGTACACACTGCCGCTGGCCGTGTTTGCGGTGAGGGCGTTGTACAGCAGGATGGCTCCGTCTTCCATGGTCATGGCCTGACCCTGGGTGCGGCTCAGATTTGCACGCAGTCCGATGGCGTTTGCCTTGTTCAGCTGTGCTGCGGGGAAGCCGCCGGTCAGGGTCGTCACATCATAGCCCAGCAGGGTCAGAGCGGCGGTGCAAGCTTCTTCCAGCGTCACGGTCTGATTCGGGCGGAAGGAGCCATCGGTATAGCCGCTCATCCAGCCCTGCTGCACTGCAATGCGGATATAGGGCGCATAAGCGCTGCTGCCGTTCACATCAGTATACAGAGTGCCGATGCTGCCCTGCGTATTGGCGTTATCGTGGTAGGCGGAAAAGGCCACCAGCAGCTTTGCCAGCTGCCCACGGGTGAGCGGCGTGCTCAGCCCGGCAGCTTCCTCGGTGGAGAAAGCGCCCAGCGTTACCGCCGTCTGCACCGCCGTGTTGGAGCCAGCTGCCGATGCGGGCAGCACCAGCATGGACACGCCGATGCACACCGACAGCAGCAGTGCGAGGAATCGTTTTTTCATAGTTGCCTCCTTAATCGTAACGCAGCGCTTCGATGGGGTTGAGCCGTGCCGCGCGCTTTGCAGGCAGGTAGCCGAACAGCACGCCGATGCCCACCGAGATGCCAAAGGCCACGGCCACCGAGCTGAGAGACGGTGCCACGGTCATTTCCATATCGGACATGACCAGCGGCAGGATCTTGTTTGCCAGTGCCGAGAGCAGATAGCCCAGACCGATGCCCAGTATGCCGCCCAGCGCCGAGGTGGTGGCAGCTTCGGTGACGAACAGGCCCAGAATGACCCGTTCCTTGGCACCCAGCGCCTTGCGAATGCCGATCTCGCGGGTGCGCTCGGTGACGGACACCATCATGATGTTCATGATGCCGATGCCGCCCACCAGCAGCGAGATGGCCGCAATGGCTGTGAGGATAGTGACGACCATGTTCACCATGGAGGTCATCATATCCAGCATTTCGCTCATGCTGGTGACCATGTAGCCCTTATCGGAGCTGAGCAGCTCCTGCAGGCCGTTTTCCAGTGCGGTCTTCGCTTCGGAAATTTTGTCCTCACTGGTCACAGTGACGGCGTAGGAGCTGGCGGTGCTGGTTTGTGAAACACGCAGCGCCGTGGTGTAGGGCAGCAGAACGATATCATCGCTGCTGCCCTCCTGATCCGAGGTGTCTGTCACCTTGGCTTCCAGTACACCCACAATGGTATATTTCTCCGCTCCGATTTTGATGGTCTGGCCCACGGCATTGCCGCCATAGGCCACACGGCTGATGTAATCGCCCACTACGCAGATCTTCTTGTTGTCAGTCAGATCCACGTAGTTGATGCCGCGCCCGACGCGGACGGTGCAGCCGCTCATTCCAAGATAGCTCTCGCTCACGCCCTTGACGCTGGTGTTGCTGTAGCTGGTGGTACCCACCTTCACGGTTCCGTTGATGCTGGCCGTAGGCGACACCGCCTCGAACAGATCCGGGTGGGCATCCACGAGGCTGTAAACATCCTCCACTTTCACAGAGCGGGAACCGTAACCCATGACCTGCACGCTGATGATGTTGGTGCCGAGATCTGAAAAGCTGGACTGGATGCTCTGGGTCATGCCGTTGCCAAGGCCCACGATAACGATGACCGCCGTCACGCCGATGATAATGCCCAGCATGGTGAGGAAGGTGCGGAACTTATTGCTCCAGATGTTCTGGATGGCTTCACGGAAGGTCTCATAGATCATGATGCACTCTCCTCCTGTTCTGCCTTGGGTACATAATTGGGCTGCACCACGGCTTCGGGTGCGTGGGCATCGCCGTCGTACACCACATGGCCGTCCTCCAGCCGGATGATGCGCTGGGCCTGCACGGCAATGGAGTTGTCGTGGGTGATAAGCACCACGGTGTTGCCCTGCCGGTGCAGGTCCTGCAGCATGCCCAGCACTTCACGGCCGGTGTGGCTGTCCAGTGCGCCGGTAGGCTCGTCGGCCAGAATGACAGCCGGACGGCCTGCCAGTGCCCGCGCGATGGAAACACGCTGCTGCTGACCGCCGGAAAGCTGGTTGGGCTTATTCCGGAGCTTATCGCCAAGGCCCACCCGCTCCAGTGCGGCGGCGGCACGGCGGCGGCGCTCTCCGCGCGGCACTCCGGCATACACCAGCGGGACCCCCACGTTTTCGATCAGGCTGAGCTTGGGCAGCAGGTTGTACTGCTGAAAGATGAAGCCCAGCAGCTCGTTGCGGATCTCGGCCAGTTCGTCGCGGCTCATTCTGCCCACGTCACGGCCATTGAGTTTATAGGTGCCCGCCGTAGGCACATCCAGACAGCCGATGATGTTCATGCAGGTAGACTTGCCGGAACCGGACTGGCCCACGATGGCCACGAACTCGCCCTTGTTGATCTGCATGGAGATGTGGTCCGCAGCCTTTACAAGGGTATCGCCCATCTGGTAATACTTGCACACATTGTCAAATTCAATGAGGGCACTCATCAGAAGCCACCTCCCGGGCCTCCGCCGCCGGGGCCTCCGTTTCCTCTGCCGGGCCCGCCGCTGCCGCCCGGGCCCACCATGAATTCCATACTGTCGCTGGCGTTCTGCTTTTCAGCCGCGTCGGCATCGTAGGCGATGGTGTCGCCCTCCTGCAGGCCGCTGGCCACCTCAATGTAATCATCATCGCTGGTGCCGGTGGTGATCTTGACGTACACATAGCCGTCCGGTGCGGTCATATCCTGCACGGCATTGGCAGCACTGGGCGAATCCTTGGTGACCAGCACATAATTGCCGCGCACCACGGAACCGTTGGGAACGGCAAGGGCGTTGGACGCACTGCTCACCTCGATCTCGGCCGTGGCGTTCATGCCGGGCAGCAGGTCGCCGGTGTCATCGATGCGGATGGTCACCGGGTAGGTAGTGGTGCCGCCGGTGGTGGTTCCTGCAGCTGAAACACTGGTGACCACGCCGGTAAAGGTACGGTCAGAAATGGCATCTGCCGTAATGGTGACGGTCTGACCCTCCTTGATGGAGAGGATCTCCAGTTCGTCCACATTCAGCGTCATTTCCAGATAGCTCAGGTCGTAGATGGTGCACAGCGTCTCGCTGGCTGTAGTATCGGTGCCCACAGTGTCACCAGCCTTGACATTCTTCTGGATCACGGTGCCGCTGATGGGCGAGGTAATGGTGTAGTTTTCCATCTGCTTTTGGGTATCGCTCATGGAAAGCTGCGCGTTGAGCAGGCTATCGGCAGCGGACTGTACCTGCCTGCTCAGCTCGGTGCCGGAAAGCTGCACGATGGCCGTGTTGGCCTCAATGGCAGTGCCTTCCTTGACGCACACAGCAGCCACCGTGCCGCTGGTGGTGGCTGTGACGGTCTGCTGGTGCTGATAATCGAACCGGGCCGAAGCCAGCGCGCTGACACCGTTGATGGTGGCGGATGCGGCCTGTGCGGTGGTCAGGCTGCCATTATTCTTCACGGCAATGGTCACGGTGCGCACCAGCAGATTGCCGCTGCTGATGGTATCGGTGCCGGCCACGGCCTGCACCGTGCCGGAAAGGGTCTCAAAGGTACCGTTGAGTATGACCTCCGCAGCCTGACCCACGGCAAACCCCGAAGCATCCGCTGCCGGGAATTCCAGCGTGAGCAGCAGGCTGGAATCGTCCCGCACGGTGGCGATCTCCTGCCCGGCGGTCACGTAGTCACCGGCCTTGACTTTGATGGAAGCCACTGTGCCGCCAATGACGCTGCGGATGTACTGGGCATCGGCTGTATCGTCGTAGCTGCGCTGTGCCTGCTCCAGCGCAAGCTGGGCCTTTGTCACACTGGTGGCAACTTCTGAACTGTCGATGGTGTACAGCACGGTACCTTTCTTGATGGTATCGCCCACCTCAAAATCTGCGGTGAGCACAGTGCCCTTCACCAGCGACTTGACCGTATAGGTGTTAGCTGCGGAAATGGTTCCGGAACCGCTGAAGGTGTTGGTGATGTCCCGCCGTTCCAGTGCGGTCTCCATGTACTGGGTGCTGGCCTGCACAGCCTTTTTGCTGTTTTTGGGCAGCAGCACCGCAGCGGCCACCGCCGCCACGCAGACCACCGCAGTGATCTTTTTCCAGTTGCGCTTCAAAAACTGTTTCGGGTCTTTTTTGCCCGGCTGCACCGCCGGGTTCTCAAAGTCCAGCAGTTCCTGCTGGGCATCCGGCTGCTGTGCCGGTTCGCTGTTTTTCTTTCGCAGCATCGTATCGCCCCTCCTGTATTGCATGCGGCGGGATCTTCTCCGCCAATATCTGGAAGTATACAGGATGATTCTTAGGATTTTGGGCAAAAAAGTCTTAAGATGACTTAAGAGAAGTCAACAATGTGTGAAAAAGCAGAGAAGGCCTCCCTCAGCGGGAAGCCTTCTCTGCTTTTTCATTCTTTGACGGTCTGGAACAGCAGTGTCATGCGGAAAATGCCTTCAGGCTGTTCAATACGACAGATGCCCTGCATCTTTTCCATCATTGTTTCAATGCTGGGCAGTCCCACCTTGGTGCTCTCCGAGGAGGCGGGCACCGGCAGGACGCGGTTCTCAAAGCACAGGCCCGCCCTGTCTTCTTCCTGCACAAAGCGCACAAGGATATCACTGCAGGGGTCGGCATACTTGACCAGATTCGAGGTGATGTTATCCAGAATGCGGCGCACGTACTGCCCGCTGACCAAGAGCAGCACGTCCTCCTCGCCCAGTTCCAGTGCGCAGGCAAACCCGCGCTGCTGCAGCGTTTCCACCATTTCCGTGAGTGGCTCTTCAAACACAGTGGAAAAATGTGCCGGCGGGTCCAGCACGGCCACCGTATCCCGCGTGACAAGGGCATATTCAAACAGGTTATCCGAAAGCTGCTTGATCTGCCGGGCCTTCGCGTCGATCTTGTTCAGGTAATTGTCGGCCTGTTCCGGTGTCTCGTACTTATGATACTGCAAGATCTCTGTATACAGCAGCAGAGTGGTCAGCGGCGTGCGCAGATCGTGCGACATCTCGGTGATGAGATTCTTTACCTTGGCAGCGGCCTGTGCTTCCTCTTCCTGCTGCTGGCGCAAAGTCACCCGCATGGAGTCCAGACAGGAGGCCAGCGTGGTGATCTCATCGCTGCCGCGGATGGTAATGGGGTGGTCGAGGTCGCCGCCCTCCATGGCCTGGATCTCCTCACTGAGCTGCACCACGTACCGCACGATCTTACGGCTGTTCAGAAGGAAAAAGCCCGGAAACCACCATAAAATGCACAGGGAAAGCAAAATTTCGCACCCGGTGCCGTAATAGGTATTGAAGCCGTTGTAGTAGAGCATCGCGCTCACCTCACCGTCTGCAAAGGTGAGCGTGTAGCAGGGCAGCCAATCGTAAACGCCGGTCTTATCCACCAGGACCCCCGGGTTCTGATCCGATGTGCCGTTCTGCGGCAAAAACGAGATCATCCCGTCTTTGGGTGCAAACGAAGAGTAGATCATCGTCTGGCCCCGGTAGAGTTCCAGCAGGGTATAACGCCGCTTATGGCTCCAATCCGTCAGTTCCTTTACATCCGTGCTGGCAAGATGATGTTCCGTCACATAGCTCTGCAGCTCCTGCACCTGTTTCTGGGTGGCATGCTGCTGCACCTCCGTGCGGCTGAACCAGAAGCGCAGTCCCTTGGCAAGCACCACCTGCGATACTGTCAGCAGCAGCACGCTTTCCAGCGCCGCCAGTGCGATCATGCCCATAAACTGCTTTGCAAGGCCGTTCTGCTTTTTCATAGACCGCCTTCCTCTCCGGAAACAAAGCGGTAGCCCTTGCCCCACACAGTGCAGATGCGGGTGGGCTTCTGCGGGTCGTCCTCCACCTTCATACGCAGGTTGCGGATATGCACCATCACTGTGCCGTTGGAAACATAGTAGTACGGCTCGTTCCACACCGTCTCATAAATGACCTGAATGGAAAAGATGCGCTGCGGGTTCTGCATGAGCAGCCGCAGAATTTTGTATTCCGTCTCGGTCAGATCCACTTCCCGCTCGTCCACCCACACACGGTTGCAGTCCAGTGCAAGGCGCACACCGTGCAGCTCCAGCGTGGTGTTGTGCGGCTTGTGATGCACCTGATCCTTGCCCTGATACACGCAGTACCGGCGCAGCAGCGCCTTGACCCGCGCGCTCAGCTCCGCAAAGGAGAACGGCTTTGCCAGATAGTCGTCGCCTCCCGCCGTCAGGCCCAGCAGCTTGTCCGACTCCTGCGATTTTGCGGTAAGGAACAAAATGGGCACCGCCGAGGTCTTGCGCAGCTCTTCGCACACGCGCAGACCGCTCATGCCCGGCATCATGATATCCAGAATGACCAGATCCACCTCCGGGTCGAACAGCTCCAATGCCCGCAGGCCGTTCTCTGCCTCCAGAATGTGGTAGCCCTCGCCTGCCAGCAGGATGCGCACACCGTCCCGGATATCCGGGTCGTCCTCCACGATCAGGATCGTCTGTTCTGCCATATTCACACTTCCCCCTTGTACCGTCATTCGATTTTAGTATACCAGCAGAACGTTTTAGTTTCTACGAAAGATTTCTTAGGAAAGTTTAAGAAACAGCCGGTTTTGCTTTCTGCTGCCTTTTCTTTTATAAATAAGTATAATGATCTCCCGGGAAAAGTGCAACCAAAAGGCACCGGCTTGTGCAAAAAAGCCGGTGCCTTGGGGCAGGAATATTTTACAGGTTCAGCAGCACATTGGCCCGGAAAACGTTGCCGCCCGTTTCCACCGTCAGATTGCCGTGATACCTGTGCACGGCAGTTTCGACGGAAACAAGGCCGATGCCCTGTCCGTCATGCTTGGTGGAGCGCAGAACGCCGCCCTGCTTTTTCAGCACGCCATCGTAGCGGTTCTCCACCATCAGGCCCATCATGGCCGGGCTGAGCATCCGGGCCAGCACCTTGATCTGCCGTTCTTCCGGCGGCAGCTTCTGGCTGGCATGGAGCGCATTTTCCAGCAGGTTGCCAAGAATGGTGCACAGGTCGGCTTCCGGCAGGGGCAGGAGCTTGGGCAGTTCCAGCTTCCATTCGATCTGGATGCCCTGTCTCCGAGCCTCGTAGTCGTAGTGGCCGGCAAGCGCATCCACCGCAGCGTTGGCGCACAGGGTGGGTCTGGCATCGCTGAGTTCGCTCTCGTACTGGCTCAGGTAGCTTTTCAGTTCATCCAGCTGCCCGGCCTCGGTCAGGCCGGAGATCACATGCAGGTGCTGGCGGAAATCGTGCCGCAGGTGGCGGGTCTGTTCCAGATAGCTGCGCAGCTCCATATAGCGGCGGGACTCCACGGCCAGCAGCTGGTTTTCGCGGTCCAGCTGGGAGCTGCGGGCATACTCCTTTGCCACGCGGTACATCTCGTACAGCAGCAGAAAAACGCCCAGCAGTGAGATGCTCACTGCCAGCACCGCGATGATGCGGATGCGGTTCATCAGGATGATGCCGATCTCCTTCGGCATACAGAACACCAGAAACGCCGCGTACAGTGCCGGCAGCGGCCATGCCGACTCCCAGAAGGCTTCTCCGTGGTACTTCTGCAGCAGCCACCGGCTCCAGCGCACTGCCGTAAAGCGGAAGATGGTGCTGAGTATCACCGCGAGGGTCAGGCAGATGACCGAGGTGCTGGGCAGAAACACCGGCTGTGCATTGTCCAGCTCAGCTTCCGCGTTCAGCACAACGGCAAGCAGGGTGCACACAGACATCATCACTGCCGACACCGAGAACAGAAACATGGTCTGGCTGATCGATACTTCCCGGTCGGTGCGCCAGCGCAGCAGCCAGAAGCTGATGATGAGCAGCGGGATGAGCAGGAAGTTCGTTTCTATGTCCAGCATGCAGCACACCGCTGCGCCAGCCAGACCCATCAGTGTGATCGCCGACGCACCGATGGCATAGGTTTTACGCGGTGCACGCAAGTGCTCCTGCAGCGAGGCAAGGCAGAGATATTCTGCCGGATACATCATTGCAAATTCCAGAAAAAAACGTCCAAACAATGCAAAATTCACAAGCGCTCTCCTTTCCAGATCAGAATTCCCGCTGCATCCCACGGAACTGGTACTGCGTAAATTGGGCGAGCAGGCTGTTTTTGTCCTTCTGCCGCACCGGCAGATGGGTCCCATCCAGCATTTCAATGCAGTCGCCCTCAAACCGCAGCACCTTGGACATGTTGATGATCACGCCGCGGTTGCACACCAGAAATTCCGGCTGGGTCTGAAGCTGTTCCTGCACCTGTGCAAAATTTGCCGTGGCCCGGCACTCGCCGTCATCCGTGACCACACGCACATAATGGTTCTGTGCCGTAGCATAGTAGATCTTGGTCAGCGGCAGCCGCACGATCTGCCGGGCAATGCGCACCTCCAGCTCTGGCTGCTGGCGGCACAGCACCCGCCGCAGCTCCCCTGCCAGCTGCTCGAACTTTTCTTCCTTATAAGGCTTGAGCAGATAATCGAATGGATGTACCGGAAAGGCATCCCACACGTACTCCGGCGAGGATGTCACAAACACGATCAGCAGGTCCGGGTCGGCCGCACGCAGCCGCCGCGCCGTCTCAATGCCATTGGTGCCCTCCATGCAGATGTCCAGAAACACTACCTGATACCCTTCGCGCCAGTCGGCCCGCAAAAATTCATCTCCGCTGGCAAAACAGCTGCAGGATATGTTCTCATTTTCAAATGCCTTTTTCAGCAGCTGTTCCAACCGTTCGGCATCCGGCTTGCGGTCTTCCACGATCGCCGTCCGCAGTTTCATCGCTGCATCCCCCGTTCCTTCTGCTTCCCTATTTTTTATTCTATTATAGCACAAGTTCCGCCTTCCGTGGTCTGCCATTCGCGCACAAAACAGCCCGTTTCGCGCAGGCTGTGGCAGTGGGCAGAAATTTTTGTGTGTTTTCGTGGCTGCTATGATCGTAATGCTGGCAAAGTGGTGGAACTGGAGAACGAAGTGACAGCTGTTCGCATTGACTTCATAGCACAATATGGATATAATATAATTAGAATTTTACTATTATAGATCGTTCAGGAGCAGGAGGTGCTTTTATGAATATCCGTCCATCTGCAGCGATTCGTCAGAACTACAACGAGATCGCCGATTTGTGCAGAGAAACCGCTGAGCCGATTTTTCTCACCAAGAACGGCGAGGGTGACTTGGTCGTCATGGACATCGAAACCTACAACCGCCGTGAAAAAATGCTGAAGCTCCGTGAAGAGCTGCTTTCCGTGGAAGAGGACCGGATGCGTGGAAGCGAGGGCTATTCGATCGACGAGGTCACTTCCATGATGCGCAGTGCGATCAAGGAGGCCGCCGGACATGGAGCAGCAAAATAAATACCGCGTGATCGCGTCAGCACGGGCTGCTCAGATGCTGGTGTCCCACGCCGCATTTCTGGCACAGGTCAGCCCTGCAGCAGCAGAGCTGCTTACAGTCGAATTTGAAAAGGCTGCAAAATCTCTGGAGCAGATGCCGCAGCGCTGCCCATGGCTCAAAGGCGAATACATTCCTAAAAATGCTTACCGATTCATCTTGTTTGAAAAACGCTATATGCTTATCTTCCAGATTGTAGATCATACGGTTTATGCGGATCATGTGGTAGATTGCAGACAGGATTACGGCTGGCTCATCCGATGATCATCAAAGGCGGTGACTTTCCCTTTTGTGGGAAGTCCCCTCCTTTTTCTGCGTCTATATAAAAAGAAAAGCACCGCACTTCAAACGAAGTACAGTGCTTTTTGGTGGAGAATACCGGGATCGAACCGGTGACCTCTTGCATGCCATGCAAGCGCTCTCCCAGCTGAGCTAATCCCCCAGATGTTCGTGCCGTGCCTGACGACGTGGTTTATTATATCAGCACATCCGGGAGTTGTCAACTATTTTTTGAAAAATTTTTCGGCAGTTTGTCTGCCAATGGAGATTTTTTGAGATTGTCCGATCCTGCTCCATCCCTGCGCCGTTTTCCCACAGCCTGCTCAGTTTTTGCGCAAACAAAGACCCCGCGCAAAACGATCGCTCGTCTTGTGCGGGGTCTCTAGCTCTTTTTATCTGACACAGCAAACGCTATGTCAAATCAAACTATCTATCTTATTCAGATAAATTAGGCGTCGAGAGAGCCGTCTGCCTTGTACTTGTTGAAGGTCAGGCCCTGGCCCTTGGTCTCCAGGCCGATGGGGCTGCTGCCCAGGGTGTAGATAGCGGACAGGCCGCCCAGGATGCTCATGCCAGCGTTCAGAACGCCCAGGCCCATAGCCCACTCACCAGCCAGAGCGGAAGCGCCCTTCTTGTAAGCAGATGCTACAGAGCCGACCAGGCCGCCAACAATGTCGCCGGGAACATAGTAGCCATCAAACAGGGTGTTGAAAGCCTTGCTAGCATTGTTAGCGATGAAAGCGTTGCCAACGATCTTGATCACGTTGGTAGAGACGTTCTGCCAGTTGGCAGTGGTCATAGCAGGAGCCAGGACATCAACCAGGCTACCGCCGACAACATAGGTCATTTCGTTTTCTGCAACAGCAGAGAAGTTTGCAGGCATCATCATAATGAATTTCTCCCTTCAAATTTAGAAAGATATTTGCAAGCCATTTGTTTGGCTTACGTCCCTTACTAGGATGGCAATAATATACCACACTTTCCAGAAATGTTCAAGTACTTTTTTGAAAAAAATGTGAAAAATGTGATAGACTGTGAAAATCCGGTCTCAAAATTCTTACAGAAGCCGTTTTTTTGCACACAGCGACATGTTTTTTTGCGGAATTGGAAGATACTGGAATTTGAAAGGGATCGTGTATGAAAACCGTGATCTATCTGGACGAACTGCTGCTGACGAACTTTCTGGCAGCAGCAGCACTGCTTTTGGGCGCAGGGCTTTTGTGTGCGCGGCAGTGCAGCGGCCTGCGGCTGATGGCGGGCAGTGCGGCAGCGGCAGCAGCTTCGCTGGGCATTCTGCTGCCGGAGCTGCCCGGGCCTGCAGCTTTCCTTTATAAGGTGTTCACCTGCTGTGCTGCTGTAGCTGCGGCTTACGGCGTGCCGGGCCTGCGCAATTTTGTGCAGCTGTGTGCGTGGTATCTGCTGCTGAACCTGCTGCTGTGCGGAGCCGTACTGCTGCCCGGGGTGCAAAGCGCAAATCTCTGCGTCTATCTGCCGCTGTCTCCGGGCCGGCTGCTACTGTGCTGCGGTGCAGTGCTTGCCGTGCTGCGCGGCGTACTGTTCTGCTTTGGCCGTGCAGGCACCCGCTGCACTGCAGCCGTGCTGGAGCTGGAAGGTGCAGCCCTCTCCGTACAGGCTTTCTGCGACACCGGCTTCTCAGTGCAGGACCCGCTGACCGGGCAGGCAGTGGTTCTGGTCGATTATCCCGCCGTGCGCAGCGCCCTGCCGCAGGAGCTGCGCACATTTCTGGACCGTTATTTTGCCTGCGGCACAGCACCGCCGCCGGAGTTGCGGGTGCGGCTGGTGCCCTGCACCACCATTGCCGGACACTGCGTGCTGCCTGCCGTTCCGGCCAAGGCCCTGCGCACCAGCAAAGGCAGTGCAGCGGGCATTCTGGCCGCATTCTGCCGCCCGGAAACACAGCAGCCATGGACAGCTCTGCTGGGCAGCGAATTGGCCGTACAGCTGGGCATCCGCTGAGAAGCACTTGATGCGACCGATACTTATAGATGTACAGGAGGGGTATTCATGTTTCATGTTCTGCACCGGTTCTGGCGTTGGCTCCTTGCACGGCTGGGCTATTGCGGCGGCGCACATTTTCTGGCGGGCGCGCCCAGCCTGCCCCCGCCCCTGACCCCGGAACAGGAAAAAGTCCTGCTCTCCCGTATGGCTGCAGGCGATGCCGCTGCCCGGGACGACCTGATCACCCACAACCTGCGGCTGGTGGTGTATCTTGCCAAAAAGTACGAAAGCAGCGGTGTGCCTGCCGAGGACATGATCAGCATTGGCACCATCGGGCTGATCAAGGCGGTGAACACCTTCACGCCGGAGCGCAGCATCAAGCTGGCCACCTACGCCAGCCGCTGCATCGGCAATGAAATTCTGATGTACTTACGCAAAAGCTCCAACCGCCGTCAGGAAGCCAGCATCGACGAACCGCTGAACGTGGATGGCGACGGCAACGAGCTGCTGCTTTCTGATATTCTGGGCAGTGATGAGAACCAGATCAGCCAGCGGCTGGAACAGGATGCGGAGCGCGCCGTTCTTCGCCGGGCCGTGGACAGCCTGTCCCCGCGGGAACGGCAGATCATGGAGCTGCGCTTTGGTCTGGCAGACGGCATCGAGCGCACCCAGAAGGAGGCCGCCGACGCACTGGGCATCAGCCAGAGCTACATTTCCCGGCTGGAAAAACGGATCATCCATACCTTAAAAGTACAATTGGAAAACGAATAACGGCTCCCAGTTTTTCCCGTGCATAGTGCTTTGCCCGCAGGGCCATACTCCCGGTGAGAACAAAAACAGACCGGGGGCGTTTGGATGTACAACAAAGTGGAGCTGTGCGGCATGAACACTGCAAAGCTGCCTGTGCTGACCGAAGCCGAAAAGCGGGAACTGCTGGCCCGCGCCCACGCCGGTGATGCGGCAGCCCGGGAACAAATGGTGGAAGGCAACCTGCGGCTGGTGCTCAGCGTGGTGCAGCGGTTCGCCCAGCGCGGCGAAAATCTGGACGACCTGTTTCAGGTGGGGTGCATCGGCCTGATCAAGGCCATCGATCATTTTGACCCCGCCCAGCCGGTGCGCTTCTCCACCTACGGCGTGCCCATGATCATTGGCGAGATCCGGCGTTTTCTGCGGGACAACAACGCCCTGCGGGTGAGCCGCAGCCTGCGGGATACCGCCTACCGGGCCATGCAGAGCCGCGAAGCGCTGGAAAAGCAGCTGGGCCGTGAGCCGACCATGGACGAGATCGCGCAGGCGGCGGGCCTTGCCCGGCGCGAAGTGGCCGCTGCGCTGGAATCGGTGATGGAGCCGATCAGTCTGGAAGAGCCGGTGTACACCGATGGCGGCGATGCGATGTATGTGATCGATCAGGTGCGGGACCCGGACGGCGAGGACAGCTGGATCAGCGGGCTGCAGTTCCGGCAGACGGTGGCCGGGCTGACCCCGCGGGAAAAGCGGATCATGGAGCTGCGCTACCTGCAGGGCAAGACCCAGATGGAGGTGGCGCAGGAGATCGGCATCAGTCAGGCACAGGTCAGCCGGTTGGAAAAAGGCGCACTGAGCCAGTTCCGCACCCGGGACTGAACCTAAAAAAGGCGGCACAGCTTCCGTTTTGTTCGGAAGTGTGCCGTCTTTTATCTGCGGCTGTATTTGCGCCGGGTGGCCGCACCGCCGCGCAGATGCCGCTCTGCCTTATTGCAGGCCAGAACCGCCCGCACCTGCCGGAACAGCTCCGGCTGCAGCGTCCGCAGCCGCACCGCAACATCCTTGTGCACGGTGGACTTGCTGCACCCGAACACCGCTGCCGCCGCACGCACTGTGGCCCGGTTGGCCGCGATATATTCGCCCAGCTGTACCGCCCTCTGTTCGGGGTCTCCCTTCATATCCAGACTCCTCCCATTGTGAACTTATGGTACAGCCTATGCACAGGCCGGGGCAGATATGTTCCGCCGGGGCTTGACTTTTGCGCCGGATGCGCTATACTTTTGCTTGGACATAAAAACAGGGGCGCCGAAAGGCTGAGATCCGCGTTTTGCGGAGTACCCTTTTACCAGACCGGACAATGCCGGCGTGGGAGTTTGCAGAACTGTCCGTTCTTTCACAAACCCCATGCGCCTGCTGAAAAGCGGGCGCATTTTGTTTTTGTGTACTATTGTTCTGAGAAGAGGAATCCCTATGACCAAAACCTATTCCAAGACCCGCATTCTGGTGGAGGGCGCACTGATGATCGCCCTGTCCACCGTTTTGAGCATGATCCAGATCCCGCTCATGCCCCACGGTGGTTCCATCACCCTGTTCAGCATGGTGCCCATTCTGGTAATGAGCTACCGCCACGGCGCAAAGTGGGGCATCATGACTGCGTTCGTCAACAGCCTGATCCAGCTTGTGCAGGGCCTTGGCAATCTGGCATACTGCCAGACCCTCACGGCACAGGTGGGCTGCGTGCTGCTGGACTACCTTCTGGCCTTCACGGTGCTGGGCTTTGCCTGCCTGATCGCAAAGCCGTTCCGCAGCCGCACCGTGGGTGTCGGTGTCAGCGCCTTTGTGGTGTGCCTGCTGCGCTTTTTGTGCAGCTTTCTGTCCGGTTACATCGTCTGGAAGGACTACGACTACGCTTTCAGCTGGATGACCGAGATCGGCTTTCCCGGCATCTCCAACATGAGCGTGGACGGTCTGTGCTGGCTGTACAGCGCCGTGTACAACGCCACCTACATGCTGCCCGAAGCCATTCTGACCACGGTCCTTGTGGTGATCCTGATCCGTGTCGCACCGCAGATCTTCGACCCGCAGAACGCAAGAGCGTAAGTTTTTTCGCAGTCATTTTTCCCGCCGGGAAGGGTATTTCCCCGGCGGGAATTTTTTTGCAGAAAATCCCAAAAAGCTGTTGACAATCCGGCAAAGCGCTGGTATAATTACTCCTGTCGTCAGGCACGGCACGAACATCTGGGGGATTAGCTCAGCTGGGAGAGCGGTTGGTATCAAAACACACCCCCAGTCAGATAGTCCTGCGACAATCAAATTCCCAACAAAAAACTCCATCCAAGAGGTTCGCTTCTTGGATTTTATGGGGGATTAGCTCAGCTGGGAGAGCGCTTGCATGGCATGCAAGAGGTCAGCGGTTCGATCCCGCTATTCTCCACCAGAAGGAAAAGCACCGCACGGAAACGTGTGGTGTTTTTTGTTGTTACCGACCAAAGGAGAGATTATGAGCTACGCGATCGTATTCAGCAGTAAAACAGGCAACACAAAATTATTGGCAGACACGCTGCACGCCTGTCTGCCACAGGAAAACTGCTGCTATTTTGGCACCCCGGACCCTGCTGCCATGGAAGCGGATGCCCTCTATGTGGGCTTCTGGACAGACAAGGGAAACGCCGACGAAAGCACTTTGGACTTTTTGAAGCAGCTGCACGGCAAAAATATCTTCCTTTTTGGCACCGCCGGCTTTGGCGGCAGTGAGGAGTATTTCAACAAGATCCTGAAAAAGGTGGAGGGTTCGCTGGACAGGAGCAACACAGTCTTCGGCCGTTATATGTGTCAGGGCAAGATGCCGCTTTCGGTACGCCAGCGGTATGAGGGCATGAAAAAGCAGCCGATCCATCTGCCCAATCTGGATGCGCTGATCGAGAATTTTGACAACGCCCTTTCTCACCCGGATGCAGAAGATCTGGAACGATTAAAGCAGGCGGTAAAATGATAAAAAGGCAGCGGTTTTCCTCAAACAGAGGAAGCCGTTGCCTTTTTTGCTTAGCGGATGATCCTACACTCCTGCCTGCGGCTCCGCGGTTCTTATCCCACGCTTCTTTTATAAAAGAACAGGTACTGCTGCACGATGCCTGCTTCCAGCCCGAACTGCGGGAACGGGTCCTGCCCGGCAAACTCGTCCCGAATGAGCCGTTCGATCCAGACATCCACCGGCACACGGCCCACACGGCCATAGCCGAACAGACACACGCAGTTTGCCACCTTTTTGCCCACACCGTCCAGTTCCATCAAACGGGCAAAAAGTGCTTCATCGGGCAGGGAAGCCAGCTTCTTCAGGTCCAGTGTGCCCTCTGCCGCCTGCTGCGCCGCATGCAGCACGTAGCGGGTGCGGTAGCCAAGACCGCACTCCTGCAGCGCCTGCTCCCCGGCACAGCAGAGCGCTTCTGCTGTCGGGAACGCATACACCAGCCCTTCGCTATCGCTGCCCAGCCGCTCGCCAAACCGCTCCGAAAGCAGCTCTACCGCCCTGCGGATAGCCGGGATGCTCTTTCGCTGCGAGATGATGAAGCTGACCAGCATCTCCCACTCATCCTGACGCAGCACCCGGATGCCCCGGCCATATTCCATGGCACGCTGCAGAAAGTCGTCCCGGCTGTCCAGCTTTCCGCGCAGGGCGGCATAGCTGCGGCCAAGGTCGAAGTAACCGTGCCAGAAGGTTTCCCATGCGCCCGGCTCACACCGCACCGTGTAGGTTCCGCTGCGCAGTGGTCTGAGGTAAAGCAGCTGTCTCCCGGAAACAAACCGATACCAGCCCTCCGCCTGCTTCCGGGGGCGAAAGCACTGGCCGCTTTCCAGAATTTTGTCCGGGTCGAAATCATCCCGGATCTGAACCGTTTTCTCTTCCAGCTCCATTGCCCCCATCACAGCTCCAGCTCCCGGTACACTTCGCCTTCCAGCGTTTTCCAAAGGAAAGTCTCCCCTTCCAGTGTCATATAGCTATGTGCGCTCCCCTCCTTCGGAATGCTCACAGAACCGGGGTTCAGGTAGAGATTGCCTTCGCCGAACTCTGTCCACGCCGGAATGTGGGTGTGGCCATGCAGCAGGACATCCCCCGGAGCCAGCGGCGGCAGGTTTTTCAGGTTGTGCACATGACCGTGGGTAGCGTAAACGAGCCGCCTGCCCACCGGCAGCACCGCATAGTCGGCCAGAATGGGAAAATCCAGCACCATCTGATCCACCTCAGCGTCACAGTTGCCCCGCACGCACAAAAGCGCCGGCTTCAGCCCGTTCAGGAGCGGGATGACCTTCTTCGGGGCATAGCCCTCCGGCAGGTCGTTGCGGGGGCCGTGATACAAAAGATCCCCCAGCAAAAGCAGCCGGTCTGCTCTCTCCCGCTCAAACGCTTTGATCATTTTTTTGCAATAAAACGCCGACCCGTGCAGGTCGGATGCGATCATCCATTTCATGGCAGGATTCTCCTTATTTTATAAAGTATCTATTTTTATTTTAGCCTCCCGGTGAAAAATGGTCAAGTCTATAAAAGTCATACTTTATCCGTTTGACCTCTTGACATCTGCCGGAAGCCGTGTTATCCTACAGTTAATAAAATTCGTGTGGATTTTTACAGCAGTATGCTACTTTTCGCCACACAATGACTTCAAAAAAGCCATTGTGTGGCTTTTTTGCGTCTGCGTTTGTTTTCGAGCAGTCTCGCCCTGACGATTCCGCGGCTGCAGTAATTCATTTCTTTTCTCTACAGGAGCAATGCAAACACTATGAACGAGACCTTTATGAAAGAAAAACCGGTGCTGCCGCTGCTGGTATCCATGGCACTGCCGAACGTTATCTCCATGCTGGTGAACAGCCTGTACAACATCGTGGACAGCCTGTTCGTGGCTCGTATCAGCGAGGATGCCATGACTGCCCTCAGTCTGGTGTATCCCATCCAGAACTTTGCCAACGCCATTGCCATTGGCTTTGGCATTGGCATCAATGCCATGATCGCACTGTACCTTGGTGCAGGCGACCACAAAAAGGCCGAGACTGCCGCCACCCACGGTATGGCGCTGAGCCTGATGCACGGCATTCTCATCACCATTGTCAGCATTGTCATCATGCCGGGCTTTTTGCGCCGGTTCACCAGCGACGCAGGCCTGATCGCATCCGGCATCACCTACTCCACCATCGTATTCCTGTTTGCCACCATCAACATGGCGGCACTGGCCTTTGAAAAGATGTTTCAGGCCGTGGGCCGCATGAAGGTGACTATGGCGGCGCTGATCTTCGGCTGTGTGTGCAACATCATTCTGGACCCCATCCTGATCTTCGGCCTTGGCCCGGTGCCTGCCATGGGCATTGCGGGTGCGGCCCTTGCCACCGGCATCGGCCAGCTGCTGAGCCTGTGCGTTTACCTCTTCGTTTACGTCCGTACTGAGCTGCCTGTCCGACTGCGCCGCAGCTGCCTGCGCCCGGATGCCGCACTGGACGGCAAACTGTATGCCATCGGCGTGCCGGCCATCCTCAATCTGGCCCTGCCCTCTCTGCTGGTCACCTTCCTGAACGGCCTGCTGGCGGGCTTTTCCCAGAGCTACGTGGTGGTGCTGGGCATTTACTACAAGCTGCAGACCTTCCTGTATCTGCCCGCCAACGGCATCGTGCAGGGTATGCGTCCGCTCATTGGCTACAATTACGGTGCCAAACAGCACGCCCGCGTGAAAAAGCTCTACGAACTCACCCTCATCATGAGTGCTGCCATCATGGCTGCGGGCACGGTCATCTGCCTGTTCGCTTCCCGCCCGCTGATGCAGCTGTTCACCTCCAACCCCGAAACCGTCGCCATCGGCCAGACTGCCCTGCGCATCATCTGTCTGGGCTTTGTGGTTTCTGCCGTATCCACCACCTCTTCCGGTGCACTGGAAGGCCTTGGCAAGGGCGCAGAATCGCTGGTCATCTCGCTGTGCCGCTACATCGTATTCATCATGCCGCTGGCCGCTGTGCTGTGCCATTTCCTTGGTGCCAACGGCGTGTGGCATGCATTCTGGATCACCGAAGTGCTGTCCGCCATCGTGGCTTACCCGGTGTACCGCAAGGCAGTTGGAAAGTGCTGAGCCTTCTTGAAAGCGCTGGACGGCGAAGACCAAGTAAAATAAAATAGTTTCAAGCAGTTGAGGGAGAGTTTGCCAAAAACCCTCCCTCTTTTTTGTGCATTTTATTTGACAGTACGCAAAAACTGCGGTAGAATAAGATGTTTGTTTTCCGGCATTTCGGCTGGAAAAGCGCAATTTAACAGAGGATGTGGGAAAAATATGATCGAGACGATCACGGCCGTCAATCAGGCGGTCAACCAATTCATCTGGGGCGTGCCCGCCATGGTGTGCATCATCGGCGTAGGCCTGCTCCTGAGCGTTCGCACGGGCTTTTTGCAGATCCGCAAATTTCCCTACGCCATCAAGACCACCATCGGACGCATGTTCCGCAAAAAGGATGCTTCCGATGGTGCCATGACCCCCTTTCAGGCGGTGTGCACCGCGCTGGCCGGCACCGTGGGCACCGGCAACATTGCCGGTGTGGCAGGCGCGATTGCCATTGGCGGACCGGGTGCCGTGTTCTGGATGTGGTGTTCTGCCCTGCTGGGCATGTGCACCAAGTTTGCCGAGGTCACGCTGGCGGTGCACTACCGTGAGCGCAGCGAGGCGGGCGAATGGGTAGGCGGCCCCATGTACTACATTAAAAACGGCCTGAGCAAGCATTGGCAGTTTCTTGCTGTGCTGTATTCCCTGTTTGGCGTGCTGACCGTATTTGGCACCGGCAATGCCACACAGGTAAATACCATCGTTGCCGCTATCGATACCGCTCTGCTGGAGTACGGCGTGGTGGGCGGCGGTGCACTTTCTACCCTGAACCTCGTGGTTGGCATCGCAGTGGCCATGCTGGTGGCCATGGTGCTGCTGGGCGGCATCAAGCGCATTGGCAGCGTGAGCGAAAAGCTGGTGCCCTTTATGGCTCTGTTCTACATCGTGCTGTCCGTGGGCGTTATGGTGCTGAACTTTGAGCGCCTGCCCTATGTGTTCGAGTCCATCATTGCGGGTGCGTTCAACCCGGCAGCGTTCACCGGCGGCACCATCGGCAGCCTGTTCGTCAGTATGCAGAAGGGTGTGTCCCGCGGCATTTTCTCCAACGAGGCCGGCCTTGGCACCGGTTCCATTGCTCACGCCTGCGCCGACACCAAAAAGCCGGTCAAGCAGGGCATGTTCGGCATCTTTGAAGTGTTTGCCGATACCATCGTCATCTGCACCCTGACTGCCATGGTCATTCTGTGCAGCGGCACCACCGTGAACTACGGCACCGCCGCCGGTGCAGAGCTGACCATCAGCGGCTTTACCACTACCTACGGCGGCTGGGCTTCCATCTTTACCGCCGTGGCCCTGTGCTGCTTTGCTTTTTCCACCATCATCGGCTGGGGCCTGTATGGTTCCCGGTTCCTGGTGTTCCTGTGCCGCAGCGATAAGGTGGCAAAGCCCTTCTTTCTGGTCTACTCCTTTGTGTCCATTCTGGGCGCAACGATGGATCTGGGCCTGCTGTGGAGCATCGCCGATACCTTCAACGGCCTGATGAGCATTCCGAACCTGCTCGCGTTGCTGCTGCTTTCCGGCACAGTGGTCAGGCTGACCAAAGAATTTTTTGCATCGGAGGGCTGATTGCCCACAACAAAAAGAGGCTGGTGAACTATTTCCTGCCGCGGGAGCGGGTGGTGCGCCTGTGGGAGGGCTTCAAAAAGCGTCTCGGCCTTTGCCGATAAAAGCATCCAGACATGCGAAAAAGCTGTTGCAAGACAGCTCTCCAAAAACATTGTACGAAACCCGGAACTTTTTCAGGGCCAAACGGCTCTAAAAAGGTTCCGGGTCTTTGATTTTTCGCAATTTTCCTGCGCAGGCTGCTATCGCATTTCTTCAACCGCCTCATAATGCCCGTGTCCGGCTCTTTTCAACCCGGACAGTTCATGTTACAATATACATTAGAAATAAAAAATGAATCGAGGGAATGAACCTTGGATTTTTATGGTACCATCGGCCCGGCCTGCGCACAGCCGGCGATCTTGCAGCACATGGTGGAAGCCGGCATGACCGGCATCCGCATGAACCTTTCCCACGGGCCGCTGGCGGCGCACACCGACTGGCTGGCCATGATCCGCGCAGCCGGCATCCGCCAGCTGCTGATCGACCTGCAGGGGCCGGAACTGCGCATCGGCACGCTGGCAGAGCCTGTTGCTCTGGTTGAGGGCAGCTCTGTACGCCTTGGCGCAGACGGCGTACCTTGCCCGGCAGCTCTGGTACAGGCGGCTGCGCCGGGCCAGCAGCTTTTGCTGGACGACGGCAAGCTTCTGGTGCAGGTCACACAGGCATTGCCGGAAGCCCTTGTGTGCACCGTGGTGCGCGGCGGCACCCTGCAGAGCCGCAAAAGCATTGCTGCACTGGGCCTTGCGGTGCCCTCGCCTACCCTGACGGAGGAAGACCTGCAGAACCTGAAAATTGCAAAGCAGTGCGGTGTTACCGGTGTGATGCTGCCTTTTGTGCGCGGCAAAGCAGATATTCTGGCCCTGCGCCATGCGCTGGAAGAAGCCGGGGCTGCGGATATCCGTATCTTTGCCAAAATTGAAAACATGACCGGTGTGCGTGCCCTGCCGGAATTCATCCACCTTGTGGATGAGGTGGTGATCGCCCGCGGAGACCTTGGCAACGCCATGCCGCTGTGGGAGCTGCCCCGCTGCCAGAAGCAGCTTTCCGCCGCCTGCCGGGCTGCAGGCGTGCCCTTTATGGTAGTGACCCAGATGCTGGACAGCATGTGCACCCGCGCCGTGCCCACCCGGGCCGAGGTGAGTGACATTTACAACGCCGTGCTGGACGGCGCGGCCAGCGTGATGCTGACCGGTGAGACTGCTGCCGGACAGTACCCGATGCAGGCCATGGAATATCTGGTGCGCACAGCGCAGACAGCCCTTGCCTGACCTTTGCGGAGTTTTCGCGCAAAAGGGATGGCACATTGTGTCAGAATACGGTATAATAGACGTAAATATTTCTTGTTCAGAAAGGTTTTTTGCTATGGGAATCGTTGTGCTCGGTGCTGTTTTTGTGGATATCAAAGGCTATCCCCTGTCTGCCTACATTCCCGGCGGGCGCAACGCCGGGCGCATTGAGCAGGTACACGGCGGAGTGAGCCGCAATGTGGTGGAGGATATCGCCAATGTAGAGCTGCGCCCTACCTTTGTCAGTCTGGTGGACGACACCGGCATGGGACAGGATGTGATCAACAAGCTGGAGAACCACAAGGTGAACACCAAGTACATCCAGCGCGTGCCGGACGGCATGGGCACTTGGCTGGCCATCTTTGACAACGACGGCGATGTGCATGCAGCCATTTCCAAGCGGCCGGACACCACTCCCCTCACCGGCCTTTTAAAGGAAAAGGGCGACGAGATCTTTGCCGACTGCGATGCCATTGCGCTGGAGCTGGATCTGGAAAAAGATACTGTAAAACAGGTGCTGCACTACGCCAAAAAGTACAACAAAAAGGTTTTTGCGGCCATTTCCAACATGAGTATTGCCATGGAGCGCCGGGATTTCCTGCAGCAGATCGATTGCTTTGTGTGCAACCAACAGGAAGCCGGGCTGCTGTTCTCCGATGATTACGGCCATCTGGCCCCGGACGAGATGTGCAGGGTTCTGCCCGCCAATGTGCACAGCGCCAACATTCCCAGTATGGTGATCACCATGGGCGGTCAGGGTGCCGTATATGCCCGCGCCAACGGCGAGTGCGGCGTGGTGCCTGCCAAGAAGGTGGATGTGATCGACACCACCGGCGCAGGCGATGCCTTCTTTGCCGGCACCACCATCGGCCTGACCTATGGCAAAACGCTGGCCGAGTCCTGCGAGATCGGCAGCCGACTGGCCGCATCGGTCATCTGCATCACCGAGAACGTCTGCCCCCGCTTCCGCCCGCTGGAATTCGGGCTGAACATTCCGGTGGTGGATTAAAGTAATATCAGAAAGCCGGGCAGACTGCGGTCTGCCCGGCTTTCTTTTTAGGATTCGGGGAAGAGGTTTATATCATGCTTCCAGCACCTTTTTGCCGGTAACTGGATCAGGGATATCAAGCAATGCCAGAATGATGGCCATGCGGATATACACGCCATTGTGCACTTGATCAAAGTAGGCGGCACGCGGGTCGTCATCCACATCCTTTTTGATCTCATCGATGCGGGGCAGCGGATGCAGCACCGGCATATCCTGCGGTGCCTTCTGCAGCAGCGCTTCGTCCAGCTGGTAGCAGCCTTTCAGGCGCAGGTATTCTTCCTCGTTGAAAAAGCGCTCCTGCTGGATACGAGTCATGTACAGCACATCCAGATGCGGCAGCTCGGCTTCAAGGTCAGCCGTTTCCTTATAGATCTGATGGGTCGGCTCCAGCGATTCATTCTTCACATACTGCGGCAGGCGCAGATCTTCCGGCGAGATGAACACGAACCGGTTGCCCTCAAACTGGCTCAGCGCAGCGGTCAGGGAGTGGACCGTGCGGCCAAACTTGAGGTCGCCGCAGAAGCCGATCGTCAAATGATCCAGCCGCCCCTTGCGCTGGCGGATCGTCATGAGGTCGATCATCGTCTGGCTGGGATGCGCGTGCCCACCGTCGCCTGCATTGATCACCGGCACACGGGCAGAAAGGGATGCCCGCAGCGGTGCGCCCTCTTTGGGGTGGCGCATGGCGATCACATCGGCGTAGTTGCTCACCACGCGGGCGGTGTCCTCCACCGTCTCGCCCTTGCTGGCGGAAGAAAGCTGTGCCCCTGCAAAGCCCAGTGTCTTGCCGCCCAGCCGCAGCATGGCCGATTCAAACGAAAGGCGGGTGCGGGTGGAAGGCTCATAGAACAGCGTTGCCAGAATGCGCCCATCGCACAGGTGGGCATAGGGTGCCGGGTCGGCCTCCATCCGGTCGGCAAGATCCAGAAGGGCCAGCTGCTCTTCCAGAGAAAAGCTGTTGGGCTCAATAAAGTGTCTCACAGCCATTCTCCTTTCAGCACGAACTTCTCGCGCTCGGCTCCGGTAGAGACGAACTGGATCTCATGGCCCAGCTGCTTTTCCAGAAATTCCACGTAAGCCTTGGCCTCTTTGGGCAGCTCATCCCAGCTCTTGCAGCCGGAGATATCCTTGTTCCAGCCTGGCAGCATAGTGACCACCGGCTCTACACGGTCAAGGTCGGACAGCGGGTCGAAGCTGGGGACTTGCACGCCATCCAATGTGTAACCGGTGATCACCGGGATCTCTTTCATGCTGCTGAGCACATCCAGCTTCGTCAGGGCGATCTTGTCTGCGCCCTGACAGGTAAGGCCGTAGCGGCTAGCCACACAGTCGAAGGGGCCGACACGGCGCGGACGGCCGGTGGCTGCACCATACTCGCCGCCTGCCTTGCGCAGCTGTTCATTCCAATCCTCGCTCATGGCGTTCTCGGCGGCAAAGGGGCCTGCACCCACGCAGGTGGAGTAGGCTTTCAGCACGCCCACCACATGGTCAAGACGGCAGTTCGGAATGCCTGCGCCCAGCGGCGCATAGGCTGCCAGCGTGTTGGAGCTGGAAGTGAACGGGAAGATACCATAATCGATATCGCGCATGGCACCCAGCTGGGCTTCCAGCACGATGCGCTTGCCGCTGTCGTGAGCCTGCTGCAAAAATGCACCCACATCACAGATATACGGTGCAAACTGTCCGGCCTGCATCCGGCACCATTCCAGCAGAGCATCGTAGCTCATGGGTTCCTGATGATAGCAGCCACCCAGCTCCAGATTCTTGGATTCCAGGATCATGTGCAGGCGGTCCTGCACGCGCTTTTCGTCCAGATGCAGCAGATCGCCCAGACGCAGGGTCTTTTTGCGGTATTTGTCGCTGTAGGCGTAGGCAATGCCGCGGCGGGTAGAACCAAAGGCCGCACCCTTCTGGGCAAGGCGGTCCTCTTCCAAGCCGTCCTGCACCTTATGCCACGGCATGGAGATGGTGGCCTTATCTGAAAGTTTCAGGTTTTCTGGGCCCACCTTTACGCCGCGCTCCTCAATGGCATCCATTTCTCCGGCCAGATGGTCGAGGTCGATCACCATGCCCGCACCCAGCACACAGACAACGTCCGGGTGCAGGATGCCGGAGGGCAGCAGGTTCAGGATGAACTTGCCCTGCTCCGTTACAACGGTGTGGCCGGCATTGTTGCCGCCCTGATAGCGGGCCACCACATCGGCGTTTTCGGCTAACAGGTCGATGACGCGGCCCTTGCCCTCATCGCCCCAATTGATACCAGTAACTGCTGTAAGCATAACTCTTTATTTACCTTCTTTTTCGCTGTTTACGATGGCCTGCACCTTGGTGGGCAGACCATAGATGCTGATAAAACCGGTAGCATCACTCTGCTTGTAGTCGCCGCCGGCAGCAAAAGTTGCAATGTCCTCACGGTAGAGGGAATACGGAGACCAGACACCGGCGTTGATCATGTTGCCCTTGTACAACTCCAGACGCACCTTACCGGTAACGTTTTCCTGCGTGGAGGTGACGAAGGCGCTCAGAGCTTTGCGCAGGGGGCTGAACCACTGGCCGTCATAGACCAGTTCACCAAATGTGATGGACAGCTCGCGCTTTTTGTGGGCAGTGAGCTTATCCAGCGTCAGAGTTTCCAGCACCTCATGAGCCTTATAGAGGATGGTACCACCGGGAGTCTCGTACACACCGCGGCTCTTCATGCCCACCAGACGGTTCTCCACCACATCGTACAGGCCGATGCCGTTGCGCCCGCCGATCTCATTCAGCTTGGCAATGAGGACGGCGGGCTTCATCTTTTCGCCGTTCAGGCTCACCGGCACGCCCTTTTCAAATGCCAGCTCCACGAACTCGGACTTGTCCGGTGCGGTCTTGGGGCTGACACCCAGCTCCAAAAAGCCCGGCTTATCATACTGCGGCTCGTTGCCCGGGTCCTCAAGGTCAAGGCCCTCATGGCTCAGGTGCCACAGGTTCTTATCCTTGGAGTAGTTGGTCTCGCGGTTGATCTTCAGCGGGATGTGATGTGCCTCGGCATAGTCGATCTCTTCGTCACGGCTCTGGATATCCCACTCACGCCACGGAGTGATGATCTTCAGGTCCGGTGCAAAGTGCATGATGGCCAGTTCAAAACGCACCTGATCGTTGCCCTTGCCGGTGCTGCCGTGGCACACGGCATCTGCACCCTCGGCGCGGGCGATCTCCACCACACGCTTTGCCAGAATGGGCCGTGCAAAGCTGGTGCCCAGCAGATAGCCCTCGTAATCGGCCCCGGCCTGCATGGTGGGGATGACGTAATCCTCCACAAATTCATCGGTCAGATCTTCTACGTACAGCTTGGAAGCACCGCTTGCCTTGGCGCGCTCTTCCAGACCTTCCAGCTCGCCCTTCTGGCCCACATTGCCGCACACTGCAATGACCTCGCAGTTGTTGTAATGCTCTTTCAGCCATGGGATGATAATGGAAGTATCCAGACCGCCGGAATAGGCCAGCACGACCTTTTTGATCTCAGACATAAGAACAGCCTCCGTTCAAGCCACTTTATACTTTTGAATTCCCTCTTGCAATTTTTGATTGCGGTGTTATTATACTAGCAAGCAGAGAATGTGTAAAAAGTATCCTGCACATGGTCACGATACAAAATTGACATGAAAGAGGGCACGCCGCCATGTATGTGGACTGGGAATATTACAAAATCTTTTATTATGTCGCGAAATATCAGAATTTCACCAAAGCCGCGCGGGTGCTGGGCAACAACCAGCCCAACATCACCCACTCGATGAACCGGCTGGAAAGCCAGCTGAATTGCGTACTGTTCATCCGCTCCAACCGCGGCGTTACCCTTACCCCGGAGGGTGAACTGCTTTACTCCCGCATTGCATCTGCGGCGGTGCAGATCCAGGATGCAGAAGAAGAGCTGAGCGCCAGCGCCACGCTGGAACACGGTGCGATCAGCATCAGCGCTACCGAAACTGCGCTGAACATCTACCTTGCAGAAAAGCTGCGCGCCTTCCACACGGACTACCCCGGCATCCGCCTGCGCATCTCCAACCACTCCACGCCGCAGGCTTTGCAGGCCGTGAAAAACGGCGAGGTGGATTTTGCCGTCATCACCACCCCTGCCGAAGTGGAAAGCGGCCTGAAAATGGTGGAGTTGAAGCCCTTTTATGAGGTGCTTGTGGGCGGCAGGACCTTTACTGCCCTTGCCAGCCAGAACCTTTCACTGAAGGAGCTGAACAATTATCCGCTGATCTCCCTGAGCGACGAAAGCATGACCCGCGCCTTTTACCGGCAGTTCTTTCTGGATCACGGTGCGGTGCTGAAGCCGGATACCGAGGCTGCCACCACCGACCAGATGCTGACCCTTGTCAAAAGTGAGCTGGGCATTGCATTCCTGCCCCAGACCATGGCGCAGGATGCACTGGCCCGCGGTGAGATCGTGCAGCTGCATCTGCAGGAGATCATCCCTCAGCGCTCCATCTGCCTTGTGTACGACCATCACCGCCCGCTGAACACGGCAGCCCGCAAGTTCCAGCAGATGCTGACCAAGGCGGCCCCCAAACGCCCGGAACACAGATAACTGTTGGGCCTTTCCCTGCAAACTGATCTATACGGGACTGTTGCAAAATAGCTCTCTGAAAAAACAATGCACAAAACCCGGAACCTTTTCACAGCCAAAACGGCTTAAAAAGGCTCCGGGTTTTTGATTTTGTGTTATTTCTTTGTGCAAGTTGCTATCGCATTTTTATTTTGCAACAGTCCCCTGTTTTATTTTTCATGGATCTGTTTGCCGGTGATGTGCTCAATGGTGATCTCGTAAAGCTGCACGGCCTTGATGTACAGCGCAATTTCCTTTTCCACCTCTTCCTTGCCGGGGTAATACTTCATGCCAAGCTCCCGCACGCGGGCCTCGGTAGCAGCGACATCGTCGATCAGATGGCAGCGGCCAAACACCACGGTGCTCTGCACATAAGGCGCCCAGTCGCCCGGCTCAAAGTGTTCGTTGCCGTAAACGGTAAAGCATACCTTATCGTTCTGTTTCAGCGCGTCCGCCTTCTGGCCGGACTTTGCCCCGTGGAAGTAGATTTTGTCGTGCTCCTGATCGTAGTAATAATTCACCGGGATCGCAAAGGGATAGCCGTCGTCACCGTTCACTGCCAGCACGCCCCGCCGGGACTGCTGCAACAGGTGCTTTGCAGCTTCTTCCGGGATGGCGCGGCTGGCTCTTCTCATGGGTCTGAACATTTTTGTTTCCTCCATGTATCGCATGTTTGCGGTGCTCATGCGCCCTTGATAATGCGGATGAGGGTCTTATCCAGCTGGATGGTGCGGTTCCACGGGTTCAGGATGACCCCGCTGATCTCCTTTACCGTAAGCGCTGCATCAAACAGCTTGTCCATATCCACAAGAAAGGTGGACTGCACCGGCTCGGCTCCCTTCATTTCCTCGTCAAAGCTGGTGAATGCATACCACCAGCTTGCGCCATCGGCCGTCCGGATGGCCCGCAGCTGCATCTGTTCACTGCCCAAATTGGGCTCCACCGCCACGACAAGCTGGCCATGCTCCTTTATGCGCCGCCGGATCACGGTAAGGGTGTGGGCCAGCTGTTCCTGTGTGGGCTCCTGCTGCAGGGCGGCTACCGCCTGCTCGATCTTTTCGTTGCCGTTCAGGCCCTTGTCTCTGGGTTGATTCATTGAAGTTGGTTCCTTTCTATTGCATTTTGGCAGAGCGAATAAGCGCAGCTCATCACAGCAGCAGATCGAACAGGCCGATCATTACCGGCATAGACACAATGGAAAGCAGAGTGGTCAACACATACAGCGCGCTGGAATGCGCCGCATCGCGGTCATAGAGCTGAGCCATGGAGGTAACAGTAGCACAGGCAGGGGTGATGGCGGCAAGGTAGACCGTCATCAGGATGTTCTTGCCGTCGGCCACCCAGCTGGATGCATGGCAGACCCACAGCAGCACCAGAACCACCAGCGGGCATACCACCAGACGCAGCACTGTGGGCAGATAGTTGCGGCGGGTGCAGAACACCTCCCGCAGCGGCTTTTCTGCAATGGCCATACCGGCCAGCAGCATGCCCATCGGTCCCATCATGTTGCCCACTGTGCTCATGGTATTCTGCAGCGGTGCAGGCAGCACCACACGGAACCAGTACAGCAGTGCACCGGCTGCAATGGCGATCATGTTGATATTGGTGAGCACCTTTTTCCAGTCCAGCGCACTGCTGCCCTGCAAAAGGGAACTGGCGTGGGTCCACAGCAGCACCAGCTGCACAATGATGAATGCGCAGGAGTAAATGACATACGCATCGCCCATCAGAGCCTTGACCAACGGGATCACCAGTGCAGCGGCGTTGCTGTAGATCACATTCACCTGCTCCACGGCATCCAGCTTGAGCGGGCGGCTCAACAGGGCGCTGAGCACCAGCAGCACTACATGGATAGCCGCCGCAATCGCCATGGAGTACAAAAGTCCCTTGCGGATCTCCGGCGTATCGTCGATCTGGAATGCGTTGATGATCACGCAGGGCGTGACCAGATACACCATGACCACCGAGAGCACCCGGCTGTCGCTGGCCTTCAGCAGCCCTGCTTTGACCACAGCATAGCCCATGATCAGGATCAGGAACAGCTGTGCGATTTGCTGGGCCAAAAGAATGCTGATCTGCATTGTTCTTCCTCTTTTCCGTCTTGTGTTGTAAAAGCCCAAAAGGAGAGCCGCCTTCCGCAAGGCAGCTCTCCCCTTTTTCTGATTTTATTTGCCGCTCGTCAGCCGCGCCACATGCAGCGCCAGATAAGCGGTTTCCTCGTTGGGCAAAAACACGCCGTACTTGCGCAGCACAAAGGTGCGTATTTTTTCCGCGCAGGTCACCGCTGCCGGATAATTCTGCTGCATCTGCTGGAACAAAAAGTCGTCCTCGCTGTCCATCAGTTTGCCGGAGAAGAACCGCTCGGCAAAATACTGCAGGTGGCTCACGAACCGCGCATAGTGGATGCTCTCGGTGCTCACCGGGCAGTGCATACTGTAGGTGACAATGTTGGACAGCTCACCGATCAGCTGCGCTGCCCGCATGGCATCGTAGCCGGCCTGCGGGTCCTGCCGGGCGTTGACGATATGGAAGGCGATGTTGCCTGCCTCTTCGTCCGGCAGCTCGATGCCAAGCTTTGCCTTTACCTTCTGCAGGCCGCGCTGGCCCACCGCGTACTCCTTGGGATAAAAATGCTTGATTTCCCAGAAGATACGGTTGGTCACCACAAGACCTTTTTGCTGGCGCTCCACTGCAAAATGCAGGTGGTCGGTCAGCAGCAGATAGATGTGCGCCGAAAGCTTGACTCCCAGCGACTGCTCTGCGTCGTCCACAATGTCCTGCGTCAGTTCCAGATAGGATGCCGGAATGCTGGAAAACAGCTCCAGCATAGGCTGTGCGTCCGGGTTGGACAATGGAAGGAACACGCGGTCTGAGGGCTGCCGTTCAATGGGCTCGCCCGCCTTGCGGCCATAGCCGATGCCCTTGCCCAGCAGAATGGATTCCTCGCCGCTGTCATCCTGCACCAGCACAACACTGCTGTTCAGCACCTTCTGAATGTGCATCGGTCCCTCCTCCTTCCGTTGAAACCTTAAGACTGCCGCTTAATCCAGATCTTCGCCGTTGGAAGCAATGACCTTCTTGTACCAGTAGAAGCTGTCCTTACGGCTGCGGGCCAGAGTACCGTTGCCCATATCATCCTGATCCACATAGATAAAGCCATAGCGTTTGGACATCTGGTTGGTGGATGCAGAGATCAGGTCGATGGGTGCCCATGTAGTGTAGCCCCACATCTCAACACCCTCATCGATGGCCTTGCCCATTTCGCTGATGTGCTGGCGGAAGTACTCTACACGGTAGGGGTCGTGGATGGAGCCGTCGGCCTCCACCACGTCCTTGGCACCCATGCCGTTCTCCACCACCATCAGCGGCTTACGGTAACGGTCATACAGCTCGATCAGGCTGTAGCGCAGGCCCTTGGGGTCGATCTGCCAGCCCCAGTCGGTGGAGGGCAGATACGGGTTCTTGACACCCAGCACGGTGTTGCCGGGGGTACGCTCTGCGTTCGGATCCACAGACTCGGTCATGGTCATATAGTAGCTGCAGGAAACAAAGTCCACACAGCCTGCCTTCAGGGTGGCGGCATCCTCGGGCAGCATTTCCACATGGATGCCCTTGCGCTCGAACATCTTGAGGATCAGGCGGGGGTACTCGCCCCAGACATGCACATCGGCATAGAACAGGTTTTCCAGATTCTTTGCCTGAGTAGCCAGCTCATCATCGGGTGCGCAGGTGCGGGCATAGGTGGTGAGCTTGGTCAGCATGCAGCCCACCTTGCTGCCGGGGATGATCTCGTGACAGTCCTTTACTACCATAGCGCTGGCCACCAGCTGGTGGTGCAGGGCCTGATAGCAGGTCTCCAGCATCTTATCCTCGGGCACGCGGCTGGGGATGATGCCGGCGGTGGTGAAGGGGTGACGGATCACGCTGTCCACCTCGTTGAAGGTGAGCCAGTACTTGACCTGATCCTTGTAGCGCTCAAAGCACGCATGGCAGAATTTTGCAAAGCAGTCGATTACACGGCGATCCACCCAGCCATTGTACTTGGTGGCCAGTGCCAGCGGCATTTCGTAGTGGCTCAGCGTGACCAGCGGCTCGATGCCGTTCTTGTGCATCTCAGCGAACAGGTCGCTGTAGAACTGCAGGCCCTTTTCGTTCGGCTCTGCTTCCTCGCCGGTGGGGAAGATGCGGGTCCATGCAATGGAAACGCGCAGCATGGTAAAGCCCATCTCGGCAAACAGCTTCAGGTCTTCTTTGTAATGATGGTAGAAGTCGATGCCGCGGCGCTTGGGATAATAGGTATCATCCGGGTCGGCCATGGCGGCAGCAATGTGTGCGTCGTCCATGGCAACATGGGACTTGTAATCCTTCACGTCGGTGTTGGGCTTGTAGGTGGCAACATCGGCCACGCTGGGGCCTTTGCCATCCACGTTCCATGCGCCCTCTACCTGGTTCGCGGCAACAGCGCCGCCCCAGAAAAAGCCTTTGGGGAAACTCATTTATTTGCCTCCAGTTTCAGCAGTGCGGCACCGGGCACCACAGCGCCCTCGGCCACAGTCTTGATGGTGAACTCATCGGCGTTGGTCACGACGATGGGGGTAGTTACATCATAACCGTCTGCCTTGATTCCGTCAAGGTCAAACTTCATCAGCAGCTGGCCCTTCTTGACAGTCTCGCCGTCCTTGACCTGCGGATCAAAGCCCTTGCCGTCGCGCTTGACGGTGTCCATGCCGATGTGCATGAGCAACTCGGCACCGGCAGCGGTCTTCATGGAAATAGCGTGCTTGGTGCCGAACACGGACTCAATCACGCCGTCAGCGGGAGCGTACAGCTCACCCTTCTCGGGCACCACGGCAATGCCGTCGCCCAGGATCTTCTGGGAGAAAACTTCATCCTTGACCTCTTCCAGAGCAATGGCCTTGCCCTGCAGGGGGCTGCTGATGGTGGAATCCGCAGCTGCTGCGTCTGCAGCAGTCTCGGGAGCGGGTGCAGCGGTCTCATCCTCTGCGGGGGTCTCGTCCTTATACAGGAAGAAGGACAGTGCGAAGGAAGCCACAACAGAGATCACCAGACCAACTGCAGCCCACAGGATGTTCTTGCCGTTATCCGGATCAACGAACATGGCCATGCCAGCCAGACCGGGGCCCATGGCAACGAATGCCTTGACCTTCATCAGGCCAACGAACAGACCACCGATGAAGCTGGAGACCACAACGGACATCATGACCTTCTTGTGCTGCAGGGTAACACCGTACAGAGCAGGCTCGGTGATGCCGAACAGGCCGGAGATGCCAGCGGAAATTGCGGTAGCGCGCAGGTTTTCGTCCTTGGTCTTCAGAGCAACGCCCAGGCAGGCACCGCCCTCAGAGATGTTGTGTGCCAGAGAAGCAGGCATGTACAGCATTTCAAAGCCGGGGTCAGAAATAGAAGCAACTGCGTAGGGGACCAGAGCCTTATGCATGCCCATGGAGATCATGAAGGGCAGCACGGCAGCCAGCAGAGCAACGGCCAGCCAGCCCAGCGTGTTGTACAGAGCCAGGATCACGGTGGTCAGCAGAGCACCGATGTTGTAGCCCAGAGGTCCGAGGACGACCAGTGCCACAGGGAAGCCGATGCCGAAGCACAGCATGGGCACAAAGAACACGCGGACGGCCTTGGGGCACCACTTGTTGGCCCACTTCTCAATAAAGGACATGAAAATGACGGTCAGGATAGCCGGGAATACCTGTCCGCCGTAAGCGATGTTCTGCAGCTTGATGCCGAGGAAGTAAGCACCGCCCTCGGTCGCCAGCAGAGCGGAAACGCTGGGGTGGACCATGGCAGCAGCCAGAGCCACCGACACCAGCTTGTTGCAGTTGAACTTGGTTGCAGTGGTGAAGGCGACCATGACGGGCAGGTAGTACAGAGCTGCATCTGCCACGCCGACAAACACCTTATAGGCGATATCTCCGCTGCTCATCAGGCCCAGAGTGCTCAGCAGCACCATCAGAGCCTTCAGAACGCCTGCACCTGCAATGGCGGGGACCAGCGGATTGAAGATGCCGACCATGTAGTCCAGAATAATGCCGCCGATCTCTTTTTTGCCCTTGGGGGCAGCGGGAGCTGCAGCCTGACCTGCGTTGAAGGTGCCCAGCTTGAGCAGCTCATCGTACACTTCGATGACATCGTTGCCGATGACCACCTGACACTGCGGACCGCTGGAAATAACGCCCATAACACCGGCAGTCTTTTTCAGGGCTGCTGCATCCACCTTGGAGGTGTCTGCCAGAGTGAAGCGCAGGCGGGTGGAGCAGTGCTCGACCTGCACAACGTTCTTCTCGCCGCCAACCAGACGCAGCACGTCGGAGGCAGTCTGCTTGTAGTTCTTCATTTTGTTCTCCTTTATCTTGTGTGTGGTGGCATTTCCCTGCCGCCCGGCCGAAGCGGACAAAAGAAAAAAGACCCAACAGAATGACCCCGTGTACAATTTCTCCCGGAATCATAGTATCTGGCTACAATTCACCCAAAAGAAAAGGTATTCGTCATTCCATCAGATCCTGCCTGCATTACCAGTAACATGTCCAACTGGATATTGTGGTATTAGTATATCAATCCTCTTTTCGTTTTTCAATATGACTTTTTCACAAAATAACTCTTAAAAAATTATGAAGTTCGTATATTCATTTGTTTTTTCACATAGCTGTCGGTGTGTGCTCGTGTACTCCTTTCACCGCCCTGCCCTGATGCCGATTGCGCATTGCCGCCGATGTGGCATCCAGTGAGCCTGCAGAGCCGGGCCGTGAGGTGCGCTGCCCCGGCATGGGCGAGCACCGCAGCCGCAAGGAGAACATGGAGCTTGGCATTCCGGTCGCCGAGGAGAAGTGGGCCGAAGTGCTGGCGATGTGATGTAATGTTAAAAGGGGTGTCTCTCCGGCAGACAGAGAGACGCCCCTTTTCTTTTTATCTGTGGTTTTCCGCAAATATCCGGCCCAGCTGGGACAGGATATCATGCGGCAGCATTCCGTATTCGCCAAGCGCAGCAGCGGCACGGTCGGCAGCGGCACCGTGCAGATACACCGCGCAGGCCGCAGCTCCGTATGCAGGCAGGCCGCAGGCCAGCAGGGCCGCCGTCATACCGGCCAGTACATCTCCACTGCCGCCCCGGGCGAGGCCCGGGTTGCCGGTAGGATTCACGCATGCACGGCCATCCGGCGCAGCCACAATGGTGCGGGAACCTTTGAGCACCACCACGACGTTCCATTTTTCCGCATACTGCCGGGCAATTTTCTCACGGTCGGCGCTGATCTCTGCCACGGAAAGGCCGGCGAGCCGGGCCATCTCGCCGGGGTGCGGGGTCACGATCAGCTCTCCCGCCGGGTGCGGCAGCGTTTTGCCCTCGGCCAGCAGCTGCGCGGCGGCGTTCAGGCCGTCCGCATCCAGCACCGCGCTGCCTGCAAAGCCGGGCAGCAGCTTCTGCACCAGCGTGCGTGTTTCGGCCGCGCGGCCTGTGCTCTGGGCTGTACCGCCAAGGCCCGGGCCCAGCAGCAGCACCGTCGCCTTCTGGCGCTGGAGCTGTGGAATGCTCTCCGGCGAGATGCCGCCTTCGGCCCCCGCCACGCAGGGACACAGACAGCATTCCGGCAGGCGGGCCACCGCAGCTGCCAATACCGGCTCCACGCTGGCCAGCGTTACAATGCCCGCACCGGTGCGCAGCGCACCCTCGGCAGCCAGCAGGGCCGCACCTCGGTAATATGCGCTGCCTGCCACAGCCAATACGGTGCCAAAGCTGCCCTTGTGGCTGTCGCGCGGGCGCGGCGGGATGCTGTGCCAGACAAATTCGGACGTGATCTCGGTTGACATTTTATGCTTCCCCCTGCACCAGTTTGCGGATCTGCTTTTCCACGTTCTGCACTTCCTCATGGAACATGCGGGCGGAGACACGCAGCGCGCCGTGGCCCAGAATGATGATCTGCTCCATGCCGTCGGAAGTAGCCACACGCACCCGCCGCCCCTTGCCGATCTCATGAGTAACGTGCTCGATGAACATATCGGCGGTTTCGGCTTCCTTGGTGTAGACCACATGGATATTATGGTACTGCTCAATGCTGCCGGGGCTGCCCGGCACACGATAGGCATCGAATACAAGAATAAGATTGCACTTCTGGTAGCCCTGATAGTTGCACAGAATATCCATCAGCTTGTGGCGGGCCGCTTCCAGACTGTCCTTTGCAAGGGCGTTCAGCTCATCCCACGCAAAGATGATATTGTAGCCGTCCACCAGCAGATATTCGGGCAGGATCTCCCACTGCTGGGCATCAAAATCCGGGCGTTCCCGCTTTTGCACCGGGCGGAATGCCGCCAGCGGGTCCCGTTTGATGGGGCCATAGGTGCGCTCGAAGATTTTGAGCAGCTCGGCATCCTCTTCCAGTGTTGCGCGGTAAGCCGCTGTCCGGCGCTGGGGCACGGCCTGCGTCTCCTGCTCCGGGCTTTTGCTTTTTCCCCAGCCGCTGTCCACATGCATGTGGCTGCGCACCTGATCCCAAGGCACCACAAAGCCCGCGCCATGGGCACAGAACACCGAATCTGCCGGGTTGTCAAGGTCGTGCTCCGGCTCGTAGCCCACAGCTTCAATGATCTCCACCGCATTGTGGCAAGGCCGGTAGCCGTCCAGCGTCAGGGTCAGGTGTCCCCGGCCCCGGGTATAGCCCACCACCTCCATGGGGTAGCTGCGCATGGTGGCCACCGGTGCAAAACCGGTGAGCACAGCAGCCTCTTCCCCGCTTTCTGGCGGGTCAAAGCTGCCCTCCATGCGCTGGATATCGGTCATGGCACGGCCAAGGTTCTCCACCGGCACTTCCAGCCGAAAGGCATACCATGGCTCCAGCAGCTGGCTTTTGGCCAGCATCAGGCCCTGCCGCACCGCGCGATAGGTGGCCTGCCGGAAATCTCCGCCCTCCGTATGTTTAAGATGGGCGCGGCCCGCAATGAGGGTGATCTTCACGTCCGTCAGCGGCGCACCGGTCAGCACGCCAAGGTGCTGCTTTTCTTCCAGATGGGTCAGCACAAGGCGCTGCCAGTTCTTGTCCAGCACTTCTTCCCGGCAGTCGGCGGCAAACTGCATCCCGCTGCCGCGGGGCAGGGGTTCCAGCTTGACATGCACCTCCGCATAATGGCGCAGCGGCTCGTAGTGGCCCACGCCCTCCATAGGCTCCGTGATGGTCTCCTTGTACAGAATGCCGCCGGGGCCGAACTCCACGTTCAGGCCAAAGCGCTCTGCCAGCAAACTGCGCAGCACTTCCAGCTGCACCTCACCCATGAGCTGCACATGGATCTCGCCCAAAGTCTCGTTCCATACCACATGGAGCTGCGGCTCCTCTTCTTCCAGCCGGTGCAGCTTGCCCAGTGCCGCGTGCACATCAGCCCCCTGCGGCAGCAGCACCTGATAGCTCAGCACCGGTTCCAGAACCGGCACATCGCTGTCGCGTTCCGCGCCAAGGCCCTCGCCCGGGCGCGCTTTGGTCAGGCCGGTGACGGCGCACACCTGCCCCGGGCCGATGGCTTCCGCCAGCGTATACTTTACGCCGGAGTACAGCCGCAGCTGGTTTGCCTTTTCCTCCCACGGCTCACCATCTGCTTCGCCGGAGAGCTGGGCCTTTACCTTCAGTTCGCCGCCAGTCACGCGCAGCCATGTCAGGCGCGTGCCCTGCTCATCCTGCGACACCTTAAACACCTTGGCACCAAAGGCATCCAGCGCGGGAGCCGGACGGGTATAGCGGTCAATCCCGTCCAGCAGAGCATCCACGCTTTCCAGTACATCGTTTTCGGTACGCCGCAGCGCCGAACCGAACCAGCACGGGAACACATGCCGGCGTGCAACGGCCGGGATGAGGTCCGCATCGGTCAACTGCCCGGCATCCAGCATCCGATCCATCAGGTTTTCGTCACACAGGGCCAGTGCTTCGTCCCGGTCGGCCTGCGGCACATCAAAGGCCACAAAGCCCTCGCCCAGACGGTGGTTCAGCTGGGCGAGCAGCTCTTCCCTGCTCTTGCCGGGCAGATCCATCTTGTTCACGAACACAAAGGTGGGCACATGGTAGCGCCGCAGCAGCCGCCAGAGCGTCTCGGTGTGGCTCTGCACACCGTCGGTGCCGCTTACCACCAGCACAGCATAGTCCAGCACCTGCAGGGTGCGCTCTGTCTCGGTGGAAAAATCCACATGTCCGGGGGTGTCCAGCAATGTGATATCCGTATTGCCCGCCGTCAACAGGGCCTGCTTGGAAAAGATGGTGATGCCGCGCGCTTTTTCAAGCGTGTCGGTATCCAGAAAGGCATCCTTGTGATCCACGCGGCCCAGCTTGCGGATCGCGCCGGAGCGGTAGAGCATGGCTTCCGAAAGGGTGGTCTTGCCGGAGTCCACATGGGCAAGGATGCCCAGAACGATTTGTTTATGCGTTGTTTCCATCCGCTTCTCCTACAATCAAAAATTCATTTTTATTGTAGCACGGATGGGGAAAAAAGAAAAGTTTTTGATTTAGAATGGGGGTCGAAACCAAAAAACGCAGTTTATCTTATCGGCTTTTCGCGTGAAAAAACAGCTCTGGAAAATCCGCAGATTTTCCAGAGCTGTAAATATAAGAATAACAATTCTGCTATTCATAGCCAAAGCGAACGCGTCGGCCATTTTAACGGTCAATTACTCCACAATGATGCTCTTGCCGGTCATTTCAGCAGGCACGGGCAGACCGATATACGGCAGCATGGTGGGAGCGATATCGGCAAGGCAGCCGCCCTCACGCAGCTTCACATCGCCGCAGCCAACAGCCACAAAGGGCACCACGTTGGTGGTGTGTGCGGTGAAGGGGGTGCCGTCCGGGTTCATCATCTTCTCGGCGTTGCCGTGGTCGGCGGTGATGAAGGCGCAACCGCCGGCCTTCAGCACAGCGGACACCACCTGATCCACAGCGGTATCCACAGCCTCAACGGCCTTGACCGCAGCATCGAACACGCCGGTGTGGCCGACCATATCGCAGTTTGCGAAGTTCAGGATCACCACATCGTACTTGCCGCTCTCGATGCGCTTGACGCACTCGGCAGCAACCTCGGGGGCGCTCATCTCGGGCTTCAGGTCATAGGTGGCGACCTTCGGGCTGGGGATCACGCAGCGGTCCTCGCCCTCGTAGGGAGCCTCCACGCCGCCGTTGAAGAAGAAGGTGACATGAGCGTACTTCTCGGTCTCGGCAATGCGCAGCTGAGTCTTGCCATTCTCGGACAGGTACTGGCCCAGAACGTTCTTCAGCTCCACAGGCGGATAGGCGACCTCGCAGTTGGGCATGGTGGCATCGTATTCGGCCATGCAGACATAGTTCACCTGCTTGCGGCCACCGCGGCGCTCAAAGCCGGTGAACGCATCGTCGCAGAAGATACGGGTCATCTGGCGGGCACGGTCGGGGCGGAAGTTCATGAAGATGACGGTGTCGCCATCCTGCACGCGGCCGCCCTCACAGGTGACGCAGGGCAGAACGAACTCATCGGTCTTGTCTGCTGCATAGGAAGCCTCGATGGCCTCGGCAGCGTTGGCGGCATGATTGCCCTCGCCGTAGACAAAGGCAGCATATGCCTTCTCTTCACGATCCCAGTTGTTATCGCGGTCCATAGCGTAGTAACGGCCGGAGACGCTGGCGATCTTGCCGATGCCCAGCTCGTCCAGCTTGGCCTGCAGATCGGCCAGGAAGCCCTTGCCGGAGTGCGGGTCGGTATCACGGCCATCGGTGATGCAGTGCAGGTAAACGTTCTTTGCACCCAGATGTTTTGCCATTTCCAGCACGCCGAACCAGTGGTCAGCGTGGCTGTGCACGCCGCCGGTGCCCACCAGACCCATCAGATGGATGGCCTTGCCGGCATCGATGGCAGCCTTCATGTTCTTGACCAGAACCGGGTTCTGGAGCATCTCGCCGTCCTTGATGGACTTGGTAATGAGGGTGAACTGCTGGTACACGATGCGGCCAGCGCCCATGTTGGTGTGGCCAACCTCAGAGTTGCCCATCTGGCCCTCGGGCAGACCGACGGCCATGCCGGAAGCGTTGATGGTGGTCATGGGATATTTTGCCATCAGAGCATCGAGGTGGGGTTTCTTTGCGGCGACCACGGCGTTGCCGAAGGTCTCCTCCGGCACCCAGCCGAAGCCATCCATGATGCACAGAAGAACAGGTTTCTTTGCCATAAAATTGAATCTCCTTTGAATTTAACAAATCAGCGCCCGGCACAGCGCTGGAAATGCGGCGCAGCCGGGCGCTGAAACAGCTGATTTAAACCGTCGATCAGCCCTTGGTGGCTGCGTTGACGATCACTGCAAAGTCGGGAGCCTTCAGGGATGCGCCGCCGATCAGGCCGCCGTCCACATCCTTTTTGCTCAGCAGCTCCTCGCAGTTCTTGGCGTTCATACTGCCGCCGTACTGGACAGTGGTAGCCTCGGCAACTGCCTCGCCGTACACCTCGCCGATCACCTTGCGGATCTGGCCGCAGACTTCCTCAGCCTGATCGGCAGTAGCGGTCTTGCCGGTGCCGATGGCCCAAATGGGCTCGTAAGCGATCACGACATTTGCCATCTGCTCAGCGGTCACATCACGCAGAGCGATCTTGGTCTGCATACGCACCAGCTCTTCGGTCACGCCCTCTTCGCGCTGCTGCAGGCTCTCGCCCACGCAGATGATGACCTTCAGACCGGCGTTCAGAGCAGCCAGAGCGCGCTTGTTCACGGTCTGGTCAGTCTCGGCGAAGTACTGGCGGCGCTCAGAGTGGCCCACAATGACGTACTCCACGCCCAGATCTACCAGCATGTCAGCGCTGATCTCGCCGGTGAAAGCGCCGGACTTCTCGAAGTGAACATTCTCAGCACCCACATGGATGTTGGTGCCCTTGGTCTTTTCCACAGCGGTGACCAGATCGGTATACGGGGTGCAGATGACCACCTCGCAGCCTGCGTCCTGAACAGCGGGAACCAGCTCGTCCACCAGAACAGCAGCCTCGGAGGCAGTCTTGTTCATCTTCCAGTTGCCTGCAATGATAGCCTTACGCTTTGCCTTATCCATGATACTCTATCTCCTTTATTTACCTTCTATCGTGCAGAAAGCTCTGCACAAACAAAAAGATGCGGCGGCGCTAAAGCCGCCGCACCCATTATGATGCCGGGATCAGATTATGCGTTCTGAATGACTGCGATGCCGGGCAGCTCCTTGCCCTCCAGATACTCCAGAGAAGCGCCGCCGCCGGTGGAGATGTGGGTCATCTTGTCGCCCAGCCCCATCTGCTGCACAGCTGCTGCGCTGTCGCCGCCGCCGATCACGGTGGTAGCATCGCTCTCAGCCATAGCCTTGGCAACTGCCAGAGTGCCAGCTGCCAGAGTGGGGTTCTCAAACACGCCCATGGGGCCGTTCCACACAACGGTCTTGGATGCCTTGACAGCATCGGCAAACAGCTTCATGCTCTCGGGGCCGATGTCGCAGCCTTCCATGTCAGCCGGGATCGCGGTGACAGGAACAACCGTGGTCTCAACAGGAGCGTCGATGGGATCGGGGAAGTCCTTGATGCAGACAGCATCAACGGGCAGCAGCAGCTTCACGCCCTTCTCCTGAGCCTTGGCCATCATCTCCTTGCAGTAATCCAGCTTGGAATCGTCGCACAGGCTCTTGCCGACCTCGTAGCCCTGAGCCTTGACGAAGGTGTAAGCCATGCCGCCGCCGATGATCAGAGTATCGACCTTCTCCAGCAGGTTGGAGATAACATTCAGCTTGTCTGCGACCTTTGCGCCGCCCAGAATAGCGGTGAAAGGACGAACGGGATCGTTCACAGCGTTGCCCAGATACTTGATCTCCTTCTCCATCAGGTAGCCGACAGCGGTATCCTTGATGAAGTCGGTGACACCTGCAGTGGAGCAGTGTGCACGGTGGCAGCTGCCGAATGCATCGTCAACATATGCATCAGCCAGAGAAGCCAGCTCTTCGCTGAACTCAGGCATGTTCTTGGTCTCTTCCTTGCGGAAACGGGTGTTCTGCAGCAGAACGACATCGCCGTTGTTCATGGCAGCAACAGCAGCCTTTGCGTTCTCGCCGACAACATTGTCGTCATCTGCAAACACAACGGTCTTGCCCAGCTTTGCGCTCAGAGCCACAGCAACGGGTGCCAGGCTGAACTTTGCCTCGGGGCCGTTCTTGGGCTTGCCCAGATGGCTGCACAGGATGACCTTTGCGCCATCGTTGACCAGCTTCTGGATGGTGGGCAGAGCTGCATTGATGCGGTTCTCGTTGGTGATCACGCCGTCCTTCATCGGGACGTTGAAATCGCAACGGACAAGCACCTTCTTGCCGCAGTAGTTCTGATCGTCGATCGTCTTCTTACCTAAACCCATGGTAATAAACTCCTCTCAAGTTTTAATTTCTGAACTAGAGTTTCGCTCGCATTCGGGGGTCTTGCCCCGTTACTCTACTATTATAAACAAAAACCGTGCACATTGCAAGGTTGCAAGATAGATAATAGTTTAACAAACATTTGCCGCGGATGCACGGAAATGTGTGTATTTTGACCGAAAGCCGCAGCCTTACCGTGTTTTCCGGCAGAACATTCCGCAAATGCGGTCATACATTCCCCATATGAACTTCTGGTTCCGCTGATCCCGCTCAAAAATTGCTTCCACACCAGCATAGCCGCTCGCCTTATACTTCCTGAAAATTTTATTTCTCAGTCTGGTATGCTTCGTTGGCCGGTTCAGCTGCGTATTCTCCTAAGCAATGTTAGAAAATTCAACCGGATAGCTTTCTATCTTCGCACCGTATTTCTCGACAAGGTGTTGTCCGCGTTCCGTGTTTATCAGCAGGCAGGAAACGCCTTCTTTACTATTGATCGTTCCTCCCTGTTCCACCAGAAGCTGCGGATCATATTTCTGAACGCCCCAATAATCTCCAATGGTAATGTCGCCCACACGCTGTCTTTGTGCGTAAGGGCATCCTCCTGCATCGTAATGGCGCTTTTGGGACATACGCTGGAACAAGCACCGCATCCGCAGCATTCCTCTTTACTATTATATTTGGGATAATATAAGTACGAATATGTCCTGAACAGCTTATAGTGTTTAAAATCTTTCTTATATTCGTAATCAATGATCCTCGACTGATATCCTTCTTTTTTTCAAGTATGTCTGTAGCGCAAATGCCTGCAACGCCGAACCGTAATTGTATGAATTATGGAAAGTGATCGTTCCAATTTTATTGGTCTTCATTCCAACACCTCACGACTTTTTCCCATCTCTCCGGCAGCGTACCAGGATTGTTATTGATCGAAAAACATTTTATTTGGAGTCAGCGCAATCACTCCACCTCTCTACAATTCATAATATACCAATTTAATTATACTACGCTTTCCTGCTATCAGCAAGTTGATTTTCTCGTTGAAACTGTAGGATTTGTAGGATTACAATAGATGATAAAAAGAAAGACGAATGGGTCGTCCTGTGTTATAGTTAAGTTGATACACAAACCACACAGAAAGGACAACGCATTCGCCATGAATACTGTAACGCAAACCATGAAGTTCCGTCAATCCCTTTTAAGCTATGCAGAGAAGCACGAGGTAACACAGGCAGCAATCAAGTACAATGTGAATTCAGCAAAAGACTAACTGGTGTAATCTGTACTTTTCCCAATATTGCACACAAAGGAATCCTTATCATCTTTACCTGTGATCAAGCTGTAAATCATTGCACCGGTAAAGCTATCACCACCGCCGACACGATAGACCTTCAATGGCTTAGGTGTGACCTGTGCACCACCCATTGGTCCCCAAATCACCTTTGCACCTTTAGCCTTATACATCTCACTTGGAATCCTGTAATCATTCATCCCAGTTGTATTTTGCACAGATAAAGTCAGTTGCCTGATTCTTCATTTTCATAACCATTTCAGGATGGTCACAAGCATCTTGCAGTTTTTCTTGCAAGTCTTCTACATTCGACTTTTGGAAAATCAATGCCTTGTCTTCCACAACCTCTGCGCACTCCGGAATATCCGAAACCAGACAGCAATTGCCGTAGCTCATTGCCTCCAGTAGGCTTAATGGCATTCCTTCCAGATCGGACGGCAGCGTGTAGATGTAAGCGTTGCTGTATAGTTCATCCAACATTGCTCCCTGCACAAACCCGGTAAAGAGAATCCGATCGTCACCCTTCGCCAGTTCTTTCAATTCCTCCATAAAGGAATCCGTATCACTGGAGCCGCCTGCAATAACCAGTTTTTTATCTGTCTTGACATTCTTGAAGGCCTCAACCAGATATCGAATGCCCTTTTCCGGCACCAGACGACCAAGGAATAATATGTAGGAATCTTTTTTCAGCCCGAACTTATCTGTAATCAGATTTGCTTCCCGAGTCTGCGGTCTATTCACTCCATTGGGGATAAAGTGTGTCTTTCTGCCATAGATTTCCTTGAAATAATCCTGCAAGCCTTTGCTCAGAACAATGACCTCGTCCGCATATTTCACAGCATTTTTTTCGCCTTGGTGAATAAACTTAGAACCAAGTCCCGATTGCCATTTCTCGCGCTGCCAGTCGATGCCGCCCGATGTCAAGTCTTGGACAACTTTTTTCACAAATAAATTTGAAAAATCGCAAAAAAATAAGCCCTACAAGGTTTTCAGTCGGTTCCGAACCGATCTGAGCCTTGTAGGGCTTAACTGTTTTCTCTATATGATTTTATCTTAGACTGCCTGCAGTGGAGTGTTTTCCATCACTTTCTTGAATTCCTCTACTGTCATTCCAGCATCTTCCGCTGCTTCTTCAATTGTCACACGGCCTTCTTGCAGTTTTTCAACAAATAAAACTTTTAAAGAACAACTCAAGCCGTAAAAAAAGCATTTAGTTATCGTAGTTTTTCTCAGTTGACCATATTATATCACACTCACCAATGTAATATCATGGGCAACTTCGCCTTTTTGAAATTCAATCCATGCTGTTCAGTTTATCCACGAACTGCTGCACGGCAGATACGATCTTACGGATCCTCTGCCGAGAACCCCAGCGCACTGGCGATAGGCGCACAGTACTTGAACGTCTCGCCCATCATTGAGACATTGGTGTTCGCATTGGAAGAAGCAGCGGCAGTCACCGGCAGGAACTTCTTGCCGACATTCTCCACAGAAGATCCGATGTTCTGGAGCTTTTCTCCAGCTTCATCGATCTTGGCAAGAGTCGCATTCTGGATGCCATTTGCGTAACCACCTCCTTTTGGGCATAAGAAAAGCCCTACTTTCTTTGACATAAGTAGGGCAAAATTAAACTATAAAATTCTTAACTTGAAATTTCTATGGTGATTTTGCTTGAGCAATTTCACAAAAAGTTGTTTTTCTGAAATTGCTTTCGCTTCGTATTTTCACGATAAGCTGATTTTCTGAAATTTCTATGCTAAAATAGCCTCAGAAATTTCAATTTCCGTTTTTCGGAGGAAAGGAAGCAATCATGACAAACTGAGCTGGTACACTCGTGAGTAATCTGTCAGGCGAAATGGCTTATGAATCTTTTCGACCGACTCTGCTTCCACCGAATCCTCCTATTGAGGTGTCTGGTGAGCTTTTCACGAAACTTATGCACTCTTCTCAGGAAGCACCTGATAGGTCACGATCACATCTGCGGCATACACAGGAGTCTTGTCAGAGGCTTCGCCCCAGCGGAGTGTTTTCCATCATTTTCTTAAACTGCTCCACTGTCATTTTTGCCTTTTCAGCAGCGCGCTCTATTTTTAAATCACCATCTCGGACAAGCTGCACCAACATCCGCATCTCACCAATGTTAATGCCTTCTTCCCTGCCTTCGGCCTTTACGCCCTGACTAAGGTTGCACATAACAAGCACCTCTCTTTCCAGTTCTTCGTTCATTGCAACGCCAAATTCTTCTTCAAGAATTTTCTTTTTCTCTGTGACTGCTCTGGTCGAATGGAATAACGAACCAGAGTGTTTTGGAACTCCTTGGTTGGGTGTGTACAAACCCAGATGCAGATTTCTCATCCCAAAAGCCAGTCGATGACATTCACAACTTTTATGCCATCGTAATTTCCTAGTGAAAAACGATCCAGTGTCAGGACAATTTTTTCATAATTATCATGAATGCTCCGCAGCGGTCTCATCTCTCTCTCAAAGGTTTCTTCCGCCGTCATATCAGCGGTCACCTGATAATAGGTAAGCACGCCTTCCTTCTGTGTCACAAAGTCAACTTCAGTAGAACCATATTTTCCGATATTGACTTTGCCGCCCCTTCGTGAAAGTTCAAGATACACAATGTTCTCAATGGTAAATCCAAGATCGTATCGTTTTCTTGGAAGAATGTGGTTTCTGATTCCCATATCTACCATGTAAAACTTATTGTTGACCTTTAAGAGCTGCTTTCCTACAATGTCAAATCGCTCCACCGGATAAAAAATAAAAGACTCTGTCAGGGCTTCAACATAATCGCTAACTGTGTTTTGGGATATTTTTCTGCCAGCTGAGGTCAGATAGTCGGTTATACTTTTCATAGACACCGGGCTGCCGATAACGCTTGCCAGATATCTGGCAATTGTCTTCAGTAACGCAATGTCTGTGATTTTTCGTTTTCCACTCTCTTTTTCTCTTCTTGTCTGCCGCTGCTCAATATCTTTTACAATGACGGTGTTGTAGATTCCTTCCAAATACTGATCTATTTTTTCATCCGTGCGGTTCATTACTGCCACATACGGAATTCCGCCAGTTTTCATAAACTCTGCAAAAGCTTCCTCTTTTGCCATACCTGTCACCGCCATATACTCGCGGAAAGAAAGCGGCAGCATCTTGATCTCTGTGTACCTTCCTGACAAAAGCGTTGCAAGCTCACTTGACAGCATATATGCATTGGAGCCTGTGATATAAACATCCACATGATCTCTGATATAAAGGCTGTCAACCACTTTCTCAAATGATGGAACTCCCTGAACCTCATCCAAAAAGATGTATGTCATCTTATCAGCACACAAGCGTTCTTTGAGGTAATTGTAAAGCTTCATATAATCTTTTAAGGGCTCGTAATCCAGATTTTCAAAGTTGATAGAAATAATCTGTTCTGGTGCGACTCCATTCGCCAAGAGTCTCTGCTGATACTGTTCCAGAAGTACAGATTTTCCACAGCGACGGATTCCGGTCACGACCTTGATCTGCCGCTCATCTTTCCATGCCCAAAGCTGGTCAAGATATTCTTTTCGTTCAACCATATCTGCATTTCTCCTTTTTTCTCAGTATAGCATATTATACGCAGAATATCAAATTATTTTCCCGTTTCGGAAACTTTTATTTTATCAGACTCAATATTTTCTAATTATGGAAATTGTCAGATACGAGGCATGAAAAAGTGTTTAACTCCAACTCCACCAAAGCAGATCTATTTGCATGGGTAGAAACGCTCAATCTATAACCTTCCCATTCCTATGGAATGAAACACCCTCATAGCAGAGAAGATTTACGAATCCTCTCAACTATGAGGGCGTTGTTTTTTATTCATGCAGTTCCAACGGCAAACCATCTGGATCAAAGAAAAATGTCATCTTCTTTTGGGTGTAGCTGTCCAATCGAATCGGTTCGCATCCTATCCCCATCTGTTCCAGTTCTGCTACAGTGGCTTCCACATCCTCCACCCGGAATGCTAGATGCCGCAGTCCGCAGGCTTCCGGTCGATTCACGCGCTTAGGCGGGTTCGGCTCTGCGAAGATCTCCAGTTCAATCGCATCAGCACCCTCACCAACACGCAAATCCAGTTTCCAGTCATTCCGTTCTTTACGGAAGTTTTCTCGTACAATCGCAAATCCCAGCTTATTCACATAGAAGTCTTTCGATTTCTCATAATCTGAAACGATGATTGCCACATGATGAATCGCTGCTAATTTCATATTCTAGGTTTCACCTCCTTATATGTACCATACTTGCCGAATCGTTGCTGCCACCAGTTCCAAAAACACAGCCACGCTGCCAACCACCTGCGGAATCATAAAAATCACAAATCCTCCGATCAGCATTTGAAGTGCTTCCATCCCCTGCGACTGCTTCATCAGGAATGAAAGCACTGCCGTTGCGAACAGCACACTGCCCAGCAGATAGAATATCCATGCTGAACAACAATAAAGGAACATCACGAACCATTTCAGCAGCCATACTACTACGAGTAGCGGCAGGGTCAGCAAGGTCAATATCAGTTTTGCCAGCTTTCGGGTTATACTCATTTCGTTCTCCTTCCGGTTGGTCTGTTGCCCATATTATATCACACTCACCAATGTAATAGCATGGGCAACTTCGCCTTTTTTGATATTTAATCTGTGTGTAATGCTCTTACGGCATCCTGTATACTCTGCTCATATTTGAACTGTACAACGATTCGCCCACCCTCATGCACATAAACATTTTCGATGAAGGCCGATACCATACTTGCCGTAAGTCTCGTGCCGTGCAGGAAATTTTCTGCCTGTTCTGCCGCTGCGCGTACCGTTCCTGGAACAACGCTCTGGGCAGCTTCTTCCGCCTTGGATTGTTCAATTTTATCCTGCACCTCCGCAATCTTCCTATCATATTCTTGTTTTTTGTTCTTATAGTTATCCAGAGAGAGCGTTCCGGCTGCGTATTCCTCATACATCCGCATCTTCTCGCCTTTCAGATTTTTCAGTTCCTGCTCCATCGATGTTTTTCGACGGCTTGCCTTTCTACTGGCTTCTTTTAAGCTCTGTTCTTCCTTTTTAATATCACCATAGAGAGAGCCTAATAAAGAAAGTTCTTTTTTCAATGCCTGAAATACTGCATTTTCAATATCATTGGCCTGAAATATCTCCGATGAACATTTGGTCTGCCCGATAAGTTCCTGTCCCTCTCTGCACCAGAATATGGGAGAAGCCTGTTTGTAGTCATATCCCATAGCTCGTCTGCAATTACCGCATCGAACTTTTCCCTTAAGTGGAAAATCCACACTGCCCATTACTACTTTATTGCGGTTGTTTATGACAAGCTGCGCTTTTTCAAATTCTTCCCGGCTGACGATGGCTTCATGGGTTCCTTCCGTAATGTACTGCTGCCCTTTCGGAACAGTACGAGAGATAGACTTACCGGAAATCAACCTTTGGCTTTTCCCCAGAACCATCGCACCGGTATACACATACGCTGTGAGAATTTTCCAGACACGAGTGCTATCCCAAAGTATCACAGGCGCAATCGTGTAAGTTGTCTCTTTTCCATACGCCTTATGCTCCCGGTTATAAACACTCGGCACCGGAGCATTTTCATCATTCAGCGTCATCGCTATTTCTCGCGTCCCCAGTCCCAGAATCGCAAGGTCAAAAATACGACGGACAATTTTAGCCGCTGGTGGGTCAATGATATAGGATCCTTTTTTATTCGGGTCAAACTGATAACCAAACGGTGCAGAAGATGCTGTAGAAATCCCCTTACGCCACTTCACTCGATTGGCTGTCCGAAGTTTCTTTCCTGCATCCCGGCAGTACATGGTGTTTACCAAATTGCTTACAACCAAATCCATCCCCAGTGTTGCACCATTATAATTGTTGCTGTCATAGTTGTCATTGACGGAGATGAGCCGGACACCCAGCAGTGGAAAAATCTGCTCCATGTATTCGCCCACACCAATGTAATCACGTCCAAAACGAGAAAGGTCCTTTACGATAATGGTATCAATCTCGCCACTGCGCACACCATCCATCATCTTCTGAAAGCCCGGTCTGTCGAAATTGCTGCCTGTGTAACCATCATCCACAAAATCCATCACCGGCAGATTTTGCAGACTTTCTTTGTGGGAAATATACCGCTGGATCAGTTCTTTCTGGTTTTCGATGCTGTTGCTCTTGTCTTTTCCATCCTTACCCAAATCACCGTCCGCCCTTGAAATGCGCTGATACGTTGCAATCATTTTCCCGCACTCTCCTTTCCAAAGTCTGCTAACACATCTTGAAATCCAAATACAATGCGAATCCGCTTATCTGCACTCACTTTGATTCTCTGCACGAGGGATTTTACCAGCTGAGCATCAAATCCAAAGTCATCCAGATGCGCTTCCAGGTTGGAAGTCATATTCAGATATTCTCTGATCTGTTGTTCTACTTCCATCTTTTTTGCTTCTGCTCTCTGCAGTGCTGCCCGTAAGCTATCATACTGTCTGGAATACTCTTCCCGGATCTGTTGATATTCTTCGGAATCCACCGCGCCTGCCACATAATCCGCATAAAGCTGTTCTCTTTTCTTCGCCATCTGCCCAACCTTATCCGTCAGGCTCGTTACCTCACTCTTTGCACGGTAGACAGGATTCTGCATATCTTCGATTTTTCGCAGTTCTTCCAGAATTTTGCGCTTATCACTGAGCCGAACGATGAAAAGATGCAGCTGATCCATTACCAGAGCTTTCAGAAGTTTTTCCGTAATCTGATGTCCGATGCACTTATCATCCGCCTGCCTTGCTCTGCAAATATAGTAGCAAACCTTTTTACTTTCTTCTGCTCCATGCGGAAGCCTATCAAAATCCATCGGTCTGCCACAGTCTGCACAGAATACCATTCCGGCAAGGTCATTCTGATACTCCGTGCGAATCTGTTCCGATTCTGCTCTTACTGTTTTGAACACTTTCTGATTCTTCGTCAGAATCTCCTACACCTTTTCAAAATCATCCCTTGCAATGATGGCTGGATGTGTATTTTTTGCCACGTACCACTGTTCTTTCGATAAGTCACGTTTGTCCTGCCCCGCAAAAAACTTCTGTGTGCTTTTATTGTTGATGGTATCTCCCACATAGGTTTGGTTGGCCAGCATATGCCGTACCGAGGTTTCGCCCCATTTTTTATAAGGAACAACATCCTTTTCCTCAACAATTTTCCGATGCCACTCTCGTGGGGTAGGAACCTGCAGCAAGGTCATCCGTCTGGCGATTTCATAAATCGCTACGCCCATCAGTGCCCACTGAAAAATCAACTGTACATAAAAAGCCGTTTCCGGGTCAATCTCATTTCGTTTTGTCACAGGATTCCGAATATATCCAAACGGAGCATCACTTCCGACTGCATAGCCGGCTTCTTTTTTACGCTGCAGGGAACTCCACACCTTTTTGGAAATGTCTTTCGCATACATGGTGTTGATCATATTCCGAATCGGAAGAGCCATGCTTTCCATATCCTCTTTGCGCGTACTATCAAAATTATCGTTGACAGCAATCAATCGAACCCCAAGAAACGGAAATACAGTTTCAATATAGTACCCCGCTTCCAGATAGTTGCGACCAAAGCGCGAGAGGTCTTTTACAACGATACACTTGATCTTCTTCTGCCGCACATCGTTCATCAAACGGGTAAAGGCCGGGCGCTTAAAATTTGTTCCTGTAAAGCCATTGTCAAAATAAGTATCCACATAATTCAGTTCACTGCTGCGGTTAATAAAATCCTGCACCAGTGCAATCTGCGTTTCCATGCTTTCGTTATCTTCGTTATCTTCCACCGAAAGCCGTCCATAGATTGCGGTTGGTATTTTTCCTTCATCCAATTCCGGGAACTGCACTGAAATCACTGCTTGTTCCGGTTGGGGCAAATTCTTTCTACTCTTTCGTGCCATCGTCTGTACCCTCCCATTCTATCCGTTCAAGCATCTGCTTCCATTCCTGTGTTTTCATCGTTAAGCTGATTTCTGCCTGCCTATCGCCCAAAAATGCAACCGCGACCTGTTCAATGTACTTTTTTACAAAATTACGATCCAGTGCCTCTGGGGTCTTATATTGTTCCATCTGCTGAATCCACGGATTTCGCAAACTCAATGCCCGTTCCCATACCATCGTATTTTCCATGATCGACGTAAGCTGTTCATTCAGCTTTCGATGGGCTTCTTCATAGTCCAGAACTTCAGCATGATACTGTTCTTCCGTAATTTCATCGGCCATATAGCTTTCATATAACGGTACACGGCGAAACTGTTCCATATTAAGCTCAGCCAGAATAGTCTTCATCTGCATCGAACTTTCAGCTCTTACTGCTTCAATTGCTCTTCTGCCATTCCCCTGTTGAATTGCGGAATACATCTTTTCTTCTTCCTGATGTTCTCCCTCCATAGCATCTATCACCTTTTTATATACAGACGCTGCCGGAACTTTCAATTCCTTTCCATTCTCCTTGTGAGCACGGCAGTAGCTGCAATAGAATAGTTCTTCTCCCGTTTTCTTATCCTTATGCCAACAAAGTGCGCGTCCACAGGTACAAATGATACGCTTTGCCAGCGGATTCGGTTTTTTGTATTTTTTCCGAGTAGATATTCTGTTCTTGCCCTGCCGCATATTGCAAGGAAGCGCATAAAACTGTCCTTTTGCTATGTACGGCTCATGGCAGTTCTCTGCAATAATCTGGCGGCTTCCGTTTGACGCCGCGCCCGTGTATGTTGGATTTCTGAACAATCCCCTCAGATTATCCGATGTCCACAGATCAGGTTCTCCCTCATATGGTTTTCCCTGAATTCTTTTTTTGTGCTTCATTGGCGGTTCGACGTTCTGTTCGTTCAACCATTTTGCAATATCGCCCATCTTCTGTCCCGATGCATATCTGGAAAAAGCTTCGCTCAGATACGGCGCAACCTCTTCATCCTTTACCATGTTGCTTTCACCATTCCTGCGGATATAACCAAACGGAACAGAATTGGTCAGTCGGAATCCTGCGCCCTGCTTTTTCCTCCATGCAAACATGATTTCCGCGTGCATCTCGCAGCGTTTTTCCTCAAAATAGTCCTCAACCTCTTTTCGACTGGCAGTTCTGGTGTCCAGTCCTTCTTCCAGCACGATCAGGTTAACACCTGTCTCATAAAGAGTTTCCTTGATTGCCTGACGCGCCGCTGGAAAGTCAGGCCCACAGTAGTACATAGATGCTACAATGATGCAGTCAAATTTTCGCTCCACTCCATCATCAATCATTTTGTCAAATGCTGCACCTGCGTTTTCAGCATTCTTGCGATCAGAATACCTTTTCTGTAAATTTAACTCTTTATGTTCAGCCAGGTATTCTGCAATGCGCTGATTCTGGTCGGCAATCGTCAGTTCACCTTTATGGTTTTTCCAAGGTATCGTCCGGGTATAACTTACGCATTTCATACTGCACCCTCCTCCGTTTCTGTTGTCAGAACACTGTTGCAATATTCCAGTACATTGCGGATTTCCTGGTCGAAGCGATATTGGATGTGAATGTGCTCCTTATCATAGACTGTAATGCTTTCCACCAGTTCTACCAGAACACGGCGATTCAGACTCGTTAAGTTTTGATAGGATTTAAAATCTTCGATCCACGGCAAATGTTCCACATCCAGATTGTTCAAACTATCCAGTTGACAGTCCATTTCCATTTTTGCCTTACGGATATTTTCGATTTTTTCGTTAAAGGAACAGCTGAACTCTTTGTACTCATCCTTACTGACAATGCCGTTGCTCATATCTTCGTAAAGCTGACGGCACAGGGTCTGGTATTTCTGTTCTTCCTGTTCCAGCACTTTCATGTGCTCTTCTACAGATTTTAACCTTCGTTGGTTTTTGGGAATCTCGTTGATTTCATCCAGACGTTCTTCTAGTCCGCTGATCTGCTGAATCTTTTCCTGCAATGCAGCCAGCACCACTTCTTCCAATTTACTTTCCCTAATGTGGTCTGAAGAACAGCCCAGGCCCTTATGATTTGTGACGCAGTTCAGATATATATATACTTTTTACCTTTTTTTGATACGGTGCACCGCACCATATTCTGTCCGCAGTCACCGCACCGAACAATACCTGAAAAGAGATGGACTATCTTCTGTCCTTTCGATGCACAGGTGTCCAGCTTTAAAACTTCCTGCACGATGTCAAACATTCTTTGTGAAATGATGGCCTCGTGTGTATTGGGAACTTTGATCCAGCAAGATTCATCTACGTCCCGGATTTTCTTGATCTTGTAATTGATTTTTTGCCGTTTACCCTGCACCATCGTTCCGGTGTAAACTTCATTTTTCAGAATCCGAAGTACCTGAATCGCCTGCCACTTTGCATGAGTTCCAGTCTTGAAACCACTGTGATAATTTAATCCGCACAGCCGTTTGTATTCACTGGGAGCCAGGACCCCTTCGCTGTTCAGTTGGTCTGCAATAGAGTTTGCACTCATGCCTTCCAATTTTCTGCGATAGATAGAGCGAACAATATCTGCTGCGTACTCATCTACCACCAATCGATTTTTGTTCTGTTCATCTTTACTGTAGCCGTACACTGCGTACCCGCCGATGAACTCCCCCTTGCGCCGCTTAATGTCCAACTGGCTCCGAACCTTAATGGAAATATCCCTGCAGTAGGAATCATTCAGCAGATTCTTGAAGGGAACCACGATGCTATCTGAATCACTGCTCTCAGTGTTTGCATTATCGTAGTTATCATTGATGGCGATGAACCGAATCCCCATCATCGGGAAAATCCGTTCCAGATACTTTCCCATCCCAATGTAGTTACGGCCAAGTCGAGACAAGTCCTTAACTATGATGCAGTTGATTTTGTCGGATTGGATGTCCTCCATCATCTGCGTAAAGCCCGGTCGCTCAAAATTGGTTCCCGTGTAACCATCATCTGCATATTCTCCTACCAAATGCAGTTCTGGTCGTTCTGCAACGAAATTCTGAATCAATTCTCTCTGGTTTCCGATGCTGTTGCTTTCAGCCTTATTTCCGTCCTCGATAGACAATCTCAGATAGGCCGCTGCTCGTATGCCCTTATTCTTTTTTTCCTTATAATAAAACAAAGCCATTAAACCTCCTGTCTCCACGCAATTCGCATGGTAAAATCCAGAAAGTTAATGGCTTTTGATTGCACATATTTACTTAACCCGTCTGTATTCTACCAAGCTGTAGCGCAAAAATCAAGCTGTAGCGTACATTTTTCGAAAAATCTTTTTTTCAGTGTTTCCCCATGCTCTGCAAGAGGCAGTCCCACAGTTCACTGCCCTCTGGCCGGAACGATTCATACACGGTGATGCCCTTAATGATGATTTTTCTGTGATGGTCAGGCTCCGTTCGCTCCTGCTTCACTTTTTTGTCCATTCGCTCTTTCTGCTTCATCGGATCAATCCTCCTTTACTAATAGGAATCCAGAAGGGCATTTTGGAATACAGTTTTTGAAAGAAAATTTAAAAAAGCTGAAAAGTGTATTCCAAATAAAGGCTGCGGATTCCTATTTATAGAAGCATCTTTTTAGGGTAAGCCTTCGGATTACGGCAGAAGTCTGGGGCTTTTCTCTCTTAGCGCAAGATTCGCCCATAGTAACTCAAAACTCACTTTCGTGATTTTTCGTTCCTGGCAATCTCGATGGGGATTCCGTTCCCCATTCCCACGGTACGCACAAAATCTTGGATTTTGGCTATCTGGCTCCACACGAATGTGTTCGCAGCCGAACGCCTACGGCTTATCGGAAGTTGCTTCGCAACTATAAAAACGCAGGAGGATCACACTATGGCACGACCCAAAAAGGAAGAAAGTATCAGACGCACCAGCAATGTAATGGTTCGTTTCAGCAGCATTGAATATGAACTGGTGGCCGGATATGCAAAAGATGCTGGTTATCCCATCTCTACTTTTGTGCGCAAGCAGGCTCTATCTGAAAAAGTGACTGTCAACTACAACATCGTTGCCGATATTGGCGAAATTCAGAAGTTGACTGCTCAGGCCGCAGGCATCGGAAATAATCTTAACCAGATTGCCCGCTATTTCCACGGCGGCGGTCTGGCATCGCGCGGAATGTTGGAAGAACTGAAAAAGTGCATTGCGGAAATCCGTGAACTTCGGCAGGAAATCGTTCAGCTTGGAGGTGTATACCGTGGCAATTCTAAAACACATCGCAAGTAAAAATGCCAATTACGGGAGTGCCATCGACTATCTGAAATACCAGCATGATGAATTTCATTTGGTTCCTGTCCTTGATGAAAACGGGAATATGATGCTCCGGGATGAATTTTACCTTGAGGGATTGAACTGTGATCCCGAAACCTTTGACCTTGAATGCGAACTGTTGAACCAGGAGTATAACAAGAACAACACTTACGATGAAATCAAAAGCCACCATTACATCATCAGCCACGATCCGAAAGACAACACTGACCACAACCTGACTGGTGAGTGGGCGCAGGCCATCGGCATGGAATATGCAAAGGCCAATTTTCCGGGGCATCAGGCTTTGGTCTGTACCCACACCGATGGTAAAAACGGCACAGGCAACATTCACACCCACATCATAATCAACAGCCTTCGCAAATCTGATGTTGACCCGCAGCCATTTACAGAGCGGCCTATCGACTGTAAGGCTGGCTACAAGCACCACCTTACCAAAGACTATTTGAAGCACCTTCAGAAATCGTTGATGAACATTTGCCAGCGGGAGGGACTGCATCAAGTCGATCTGCTCTCCCCTGCCCCTGACAGAATCTCACCGCAGGAGTATTACGCCAAACAGCGCGGTCAGCAGAATCTGGACATTACCAACATGGAGCTTATGATCGAGGGCATCACTCCCATGCACACCACTTTTGAAACGGGCAAAGAAAAAATCCGCAACGCCATTTCGGACATTGCGGAACGCGCCACATCTTTTGAAGAATTCCAGAGATTACTGAAAGCAGAATACGGAATTTCCGTAAAAGACCATCGAGGACGATTCAGCTATCTGCCTGCTGACCGACAAAAGTATATCTCTGCCCGTGCGCTTGGTTCTAATTATGACCGTGATAGGCTGCTACACATTTTTGCGGAAAATGCGCGGAGCAACGAACGGAACAATCCTCATTGGGCAGCAGATGATCCTCTGGCCATCCTGTTCATCAAGTCCGATCTGCGCCTTGTGGTTAACTTACAGACCTGTGTAAAAGCCCAGCAGAGCCGCGCTTATGCGCAGAAAGTCAAGATTTCCAACCTACAGCAGATGGCCCGGACCGTTGCCTATGTGCAGGAGCATGGATATGATTCTCGCGAGAATCTTTCCGAAACTGCGGATGCCATCTATACCAAAATGGCAAAGGCGCGCGGCGATGCAAAACTCACTGAAAGCAAGCTGCGAAAAACAAACGAGCAGATTCATTACCTTGGTCAGTATCTCTCCACAAAATCCATTTACGGAGAATTTCTAAAAGCTCCGAATAAGAAAATTTTCCGTCAAGCCCACTCGGACGAACTTGCCCAATATGAGGAAGCTCTTCAAATTCTGAAGCAGCACTCGCCTGATGGGAAGTTTCCTACCATGAAAGACCTCCGGGCAGAAAAAGAGCAGCTTACGATTCAGAAGGACGCCCAATACGATACTTACCATTATTTCAAGGATTATCACAAAGAACTCCAGACCGTGTGTGCCAATGTAGACAGCATCCTCGGCGCAGAACAAGAAGTGCAGCAGCACGAACAGCAGCACACGCGAAAATACGAACCGTCCCTCTAACCAGTTTTCAAAGTCACCTAGAAACAAAAAATAACCAGCGTATCATGTGGTTCATTCCACACAATACGCTGGTTATTCGTTTCACTTACTGCTTGTACCGCAGCATACCATTTTTTAGTTCAATAAACTTTCCGTCAAAGATTTCCTGCAACACCTGCCTGCATGGTATCCGTTGCAATCTTCTGACCTCAGACGCTTCCATTACGCGGAAAGTGGTTTGGTGATGAGCCTGATAAAACGCAATGAGTGATTCAATGTACGGTTCGGCATCGGCAAGTGTCCAGTTTGATTCTTCTTTTAAACGTGAGAATACCGATACCAGACTGATGCACCGAACATCTTCAAAATTTGTGGCTCCATTCCGAGCATTTTTGTCATCGGAGCAGAATACATAGATCTGCTCACCAAGCATCACCGACAAGACCTGCAATAACACAAACGACTTGATTTCCCCAAGATTATTTTTCTTACCAACTTCTATATCGAGTCGTTCAAGCTCTTTCAAATAGTCCTCTCTCGATATTACCGTGTAATCAGCCTCTTCCAATGCCCGATAATGTTCCGAAAAGTAATCCTTAGAAAAGGCATCGCAGGCCAATTTTAACATCTGCGTATAAGTCGCACACGCCAGCGGCCCTCGCACAAGTGACAGGCTTTCAAGGATTTCCTGATCCGTGTAGCTTTTTATCTTTTGCGCTCCAACCTTCTCGCTCAACCAGATTGGCGCATCAGCATTATACCGATTAAGTTCCGTTACAATTTGCGCATGGCAAAAGAACTCATACTCCGGCAATTCCATGACCCGATCAATCAAATGATTGCCACCATCATCTTGAACAGAGTGCGTTTTGGAAATGAAGTCAGTATCCAGCAGTGCGTATCTTTTCACTTCGATCTGACACCCCTCAATCCAAACCATACTCTTTTTTCAGTTGAGCAAGATAGGCCACATCTTCTTTTTCTCTGGATTCCGTCAGATACTCATGCTGTCTGTTATACTCAACTTTCTCAAGGAGTGTGCCAAAAGATTCTGTTCCTTTGCCATCGAGCTGCCAGCGTTTTGCTTTACCTGTCAGCGATACTCTTTCCATTACGTCCGCAGAGCCTACCTCCAGCAGCTTTTCAGCCTGCTGATGAGATATGTTTCCGCTTTCAAACAAACGCAGTACAACTGCCTTATAGGGCATAGCAAACATATCCATAAGCATCAGGACAGAATCTACCGTAACCAAATCTTTATCAAGCCCATACAGCAGAATCTGCTCATGGAGCAGTTGATCCGGCATCAGAAGAAGCCCTGCAAAGGCGTTCGCTTCCAAGTCCTCCTGCGTTCTTCCTGTTTCATCCCCTGTTGCCGAATCCAGCATAGAACCATTTTTTATATAGCTCTGGTCTGCATTTTCCACATAGCAGTAGATATGATACAGTTCATGCGCCGCAGCAAAAAACTGCTTACAAAGCGGAAGTGCTGTATTTACGCACACAAAAATCGTATCCTGCTTCAAAAAGGTCAATGCCCATAATTCATCATCATGGATCGGGTAACGAAGTATTTCCAGCGCGATTTCTTTCTTTCTGGCATAGTTCTGTATGACAGCAAAGATATTGTCCTTGATAACGGAATTGCCAACATACTCTGCAGAGAACTGCCTGACGATGGATTGGATTTCATCAAATTTCTTGTTTTGGCTTACAAAGAGGCTATCTTCCTGAACATTGTTCATCACTTATCCTCCCAGGGCTGCTCCATCTTTTTTCCATTCTCGCACACCCTAGTATGGAACAGAATCATATCGGACAGTTCATCCGCAAGCCGGATTCCCTTTCTTGCTTCCTCAGTTTTAACACGCCCCATAAACGCATGAATCACATTCGTGTCCATCGGCTTTTCCGGCATCTTCATCAGAGAATCCATCGACACATGAAGGTATTCAGAAATCTTATGAAGTTCAATCGCGTTGATTGCTCTTGCACCATTCATGATTTTGCTCATTGTCTGCTTGGAGACTCCAATTCCTTCTGCCAGATCAACTTGCTTTTTGTTTTCTTTTTTCAGTTCAGCCTGAATATTGTTTGCAATTATCATATTTACATCCAGCATATAATCGCCTCCTATTCTTGTACTTACATTATACGCTCTTTCAGGAAGAATATCAATTATTTGGAAACTAATTTTGACATTCATAATATTTTGTTTCCATTTCGGTTACAAAATAAGAGCGGTGGCTCTTTTTATGGAACCACCACTCTGCACTGTATCGGATTTTTAATTCTTCCAGCTTCTCTCCTGCTGCTGTTGCTGTTGGGGCTGACTTTCCTGTTTTCGCTCTTCCAGTTTGATGTGCAGGCGGTCAAGGACCGAAATCCGATTTCCGATGATACGCGGTTTCTTCGGATTATTGTTGACACAGCCATCAATCATGTTGTAATTCTGCTCTGTGCCGGATTCTTTGGCACGTTCTGCGGTGCCATTCTCCAAAAACTTCTGATGATGCAGCAGTTCCGGCTTTTGTTCTCGAAGAAACTTTTCGATTTTCTTCATAACCGAACTGTCAAATCCGTAAATCGTCTGCGCCACCAAAACTCCGCTGTCGTGGAGAACAATGTCCGGTTTTTGCTTTTTTGTCTGTTCACAGACAAGCTGTACAAATCTTTGCTCCTGCACATTCTTTTCGTCAATGACTTTCCATGTATCTGTTTGGCCTTCTATCTGATAGCCACCCTCATTCAAAATCAGGTAGCTGCCCTCAGCTTTTGGTGCCAGAAAGCCGTTGAACTTTACCAGTGCTTCTTTGTCCACATAGTAAAATGCGGTCTTTCCTGCCGCTGTGATTGCAATAACGTCACTGACACCAAATTTTCTGATTTTGAATTTGTCTGGATTCAGGCTTTCCATGTTTTCACGAATTTTCGCCGGGAACAGACCTTGCGATGCTTTAGCGCAATAGCTGATTTCATAATTGTCCGTTGTTATCATAAAGCCGTGTTCGATCTGATACGCATAACTGCGGCAGCGGTATTCCCGATTTTTCTCAGCATCATTGATCTGGTAGATCATAAACATATCTGTTGCCATTATTTCTCTGCCACCCCTGTTTTCTTGTTTGGTTCTTCCGGCTTATACCATTCCAGCTCCAGTCCCTTGAACTGTGGCTCAGTCAACCGCTGCATCTTCGGGATGGTCTGCTGGACAAGCGCAGACATCTCTGCATCCTCTGCCACAAGCGGCTGAATCTCCATCAATACCTGAATCGTGTCTTTGAGTGTCGGCTGCTCAAACATCGCCATCAGCATCAATTCCAGTTCATCAAAACGCACATTGCTCATAACTCAATATCTCCCCTCTTTTTGCTTTTCTGCGGTTTAGGCTGCTCCTGTTTCTTGGCTTTCAGACTGCGCAGGGCATCCAGAACAGACTTTTTCGTACTGCCGCGTTCCTGCTCCTTACTCTGCTGTCGTGCCGCCATCAGTTTTTCCATATCGGTGATCGCCTGCTGCACCAGCTTATCATCCCTGAAATAGTTGATGGAATTGATGTTCTCGCGTTGCACTTTGTCGTTCACGACCAGCTCATACATTCCAACAAAGCCGCCATCTTCTTCGATACAGAATCCAATGCACTTGTCAGCGTTCATCCGTTCGGGCGGAATCTTGTCATAGGCTTCCAAAGCTTCTTCCATTGTCAGATGGTCGTGGAACTCTCCCGCAAACGTAAACTCCAAACACTCCGCAACATAAAAGCTGAGCGTTTCTTCCGGCGCAGGTCTTTCTGTAGTGAGTTTTTCTTTCAAACCTTCTGCCTGCTGTTCAGCCGCCGTATCAGCCTGTTCCCGCAGTTCTGCCGCGTCCATGATCCTGCCCTGTGCTGCATCGCAGCCGAACTCTGCCAGCAGCTCCGTCATAGCCTCCTGCACAGACTTATCTCCATCCGTTTCAAGGATGCCGCCATCCCGCTCCGTGAAGTCCTTATTATATAAGGTATAGTCGAAACCGTCCTCACAGGTCTGGATATGGAAATAGGCATCCGGCAATTCGTAGGCCAGTTCCACATCCTGTACGGCTAAGGCCCCCTGCAACGGCTGGACAACATGATTCTGGATATACGGGTTATCCCAGCCCGGAACCGTTTTGTAGTCCTCCACAATGGTGTCAAGGCCGTTTCTGCACTGCAAAATATCCAGTGAACCAGGCAGCGGATCAGGATTTTTCTCCACACCCAAGGCTTTCATGTAATGGTTTGGAAGTGCCTGATACTGCGACATTGCATCATCCAAATTGCCAAACCGCTTAATTTCAAGCGGAACAGCCTGCCGGTTCTCGACCACATAGAATTGCTTTACGAATGGCTGTTCCAATTCCTTCTGCTTCTCAAGTTTCTCTCGGTACATCGTCACAAAGTCATCCAGTACAGCCGAATGGCTGGTAACTACCCAATCTGCTCGAAATTTAATGATTCTCGCATTATTCTCCGGGGTGCCGACCTGCTCCGCCCATTCCTTATTGCTGTGAGAAAAGCGGTCATCATAGTTTTTGTAGCGCAAGGTATTCGCAAGAATGTAGCCTACACGTTCCATGCCGTACTGCCGCACCACCTGATCGACTGCACCATCTCCAAGGTACATCCCATCATAATTGTCCGCAATTGCTTCATAGATTGCCTGCTTGCACTCGCCATTCATCCGATAGGAAGTGCGGTACAAATCCACTTCACCATGTTCCTGCGCATAGGAGAACGGCTCGTAGTAAACAGGAACATCCGAATAGTCCTGTGTGCTGTTGTCCGGCACAGGCACAGCCTTTTCAATGATCTCCGACACCACATCGTCCTTATTCGGCATATTCCATTTTTCAGAAAGGTAATCCTTTACTGCATCCAGAAAATCATCCCCGAACCCGTTCCACAGATTTTCTGCTACCAGTTTGCCCTGCTCATTGACTGCAACGCAGGCCGCCATGTCACCGTGTTCCTCATGTTCCAGCAGGAAGAACTTCTCACCGCCGATTTCCGTTTCATCAACAGCATACCATGTGCCGATATGCCCCTCGACTGCGATGTGGTCGGAATCGCCGTGAATCAGTCCATTTCTTTTCTGCTGCTGTTCCTCCATGAACTCTCGCACGGTCAGTTCTGCACCAGTGAAGTTCAGTCCATCTTCACCAAGTTCCAGCCGCCTGTCTGCGCCAAGGTCAAGTTCTTCGGCCATCAGGACAGAAGCCGCATGGTTCACCACCACAGTTTTTTCTACTGTGACAGGCTGGCCGGGGTCGTAGTCCGAACCGCGCAGATCATAGCGATATAAACCCTCCGGCACTTCTTCATCCCGCAGTCGGCCATTGCTGAAAAGACCGGGCTTATCAAAGATTTCGATTTCCTGCAATTTTTCGTTCAAAAGGTTCTCTTTCTGCAAATCCATATTCCTTTCCTTGAAAAAATCCGGCAGTTCCGCAAAACCGATACTGTCCACATAGTAGGCTTTGACCGTACTGCCATCATTGAGTACCACCACATCGCTGACCGACAGCGAATGCCCCGTAAAGTCTGCTGGACGCTGAATATTGAATCGTTCATAAATGCCATCCAGCGTATCCTTTTCCGTAAGCGGTGCGGCATAGATCAGGTCATAATCTGCACGGGTAACCGTTATGCCTTTCTTCTGCACAAAATCCAGACCCATAAAGCGGTAGTCGTGTTCCGGGTCACGGGCAGTGATCTGGTAAATACCGAGCTGCTTTTCGCTGCCATACAGCAGCACATTTTCCTGTTCTGTCACGTTTCGCTCCTGTTCCAAGTCAACTATTGCAATCTGGAAGGTATCACTTCCGCGCTCGATTTCCTCTCGTGCCGTGACAAGAATCGGCCACGGACTGATGCGGACAAGATATATCTGCTTACCCTCGTCATACAGCCGCAGAGCCTGTTCACGGTTAATTACTGTCAGCTTAAAATCCGGCCGCGCATACTCGTCCTCAGCATAATCTTCCCGCTGCTCCAACAGAATTGCATCCCATGCGTCCGCTTTAATGCCGAAAATGCCATCATGCTGCTCAATCTCCTCTTGGCTTGCATAATCACCTGCTGTTCCATCACGGAACAGCGGATAAATCCTCTCACCCAGCCGATGCCATTCCCGTGCCCCCTCTTTCGTCAGCGGCAGCACATCATCGTGCAGATAGCCGTAGTCGTGCATTTCGGAAAGACCAATCATCCCATCCGGGAGATTTTCGATTTTCTCCTGTGCATCGTACATCAGACGGTTGACTTCTTCTTTGTCATCCTCGGCCAGTTCAGCCGCAAGCCCCTTCACCAGTTCTTCCGTTGCTGCCCGGTCATCCAGCTTGAAAGCAAAATTCACGATAAGGTTTCGTTGCTCATCATCGAAAATCGTTTTTTCCTGCTCCTTGTCGGCAATCAGCTTTTCCGCGTACTGCATCGCGGTCATGCGCTCTGCGCTCCTTTCCGCGACTGCCGCTTCCAGCTTTTCCAGAAAATCGGCTGCGGTCAATCGAATCGTATCCATCGAATCTTTCAGTTCCTTCATCTCCTTGCCGCTGGCCCAGCTTGCCACATATGGAAATGAATAATCGGATGTATCAATGCCCAGAGCCGAGCAGACCGTAAATGCAATGCTTTCAGCTTCGGTTTCTTTCGTGAGCCGGTCTTTTTCTTCGCCGTTTTGCTTCATGAAATCGCTGTTATGCAGCATCGCATGAGCGACTTCGTGGATCATCGTCTTTATGGTCTGGCTCTCGCCCATGCCGACTTGAATGCAAATTTCTTTGTCTGCATCACTGTAATAGCCTTTGGCTTCCCCTTCGATTTCATCAAATCGCATCGGCACAGGCGACACCTGCTCGATTGCCGCCGTAAGCAGCGCATAGTCTTTAACGCTGGCCGTCAGTTCGTTCACTTCCAGCGACGGAATCGGCTCCCCATCGGTCTGTGAAACATCAAAAACCGTTGTCACGCGGAAGCGCGGTATCACATACTCCACACGTTCCATCTCAGGCTCACCGTTTTCATTCAGCACAGCAAGACCCGTATCCTTGTCGATTTTCTCGCGTTCCTCGACCTCCTTAATGGGAGCCGGGGCAATGATCTGGATGCCCTTTTCGCCTTTTTTGACGTAACGGTTGAACTTATTCTTCCATGCGTTGAACCCTGCCACCAGTGTGGCATCAGGCCGCTGCATCGCAATCAGCAGCGTATTGTTGAAGCTGTAATTATGGAATTTTGCCATCGTGCGCAGGTACGTCGTGTACATTTCCGATGTAAAAATGTCCTTTACGCCCTGCTCCAGCCGTTCCGTGATTTCTTTCATCTGCTGTTTGCGGTCAACTGCCATGCAAGCCCTCCTTTTTCTTGACCCATCGTGTTTTCATCTGGCGCGGATATTGGTCAGCCTGTTTCGGTGCCTTCGCGCCGTTCCATTCCAATCCTCCGGCTCTGCCCTCACAGGTGTACCCGGCAGCTTTCAGGGAGCTGCCATTTTCCGTATCCAGGATGTAGGTAACAACTCTGTTGTAACCCATTGCCCGTGCTGCACGATATGCCGCCGCATACAGGATGCTGCAGGCGTTCGGCGTTCCATCCGTACACAGGCGATTAACTTCCAGCGTATAGCCATCATCCAACCGCCGCGCCACAGGTCTGCCGCAGATAGCAACGCCCACTAACGCGCCATTTTCTGATACGCCGATGGAGAACTTATGCCCTCGCGCCGGTTTATGGTGGCGGTGATACTGCTGCACAAATGCGTTTGCCGTTTTCAAATTGATCGGTGTTAAAGTAAGCAAATTTCCTCCTTCCTAAAAAACACCCCGTCAGATAAACTGACGGGGCTGCTCATTTACAGTTCCATATCGTGACTTTTCCGCTTCTGGGATTTCTGCGGTTCTGCGGTGCGCTCTGCCTGCTTTGCATGAAGCTGTGTCAGCACAGAGGGTTTCCGCATATTATCCGCAGTGCGCTCGGCAACGCGGCCTGCGTAGTTCACCGGCTGACGCAGCCTGTCTGCAACCTCGGTTTCGGTGGCATCCTCGTCCACTCCCAGCGCATCCTCACTGCCCTTTTCATCCATGTTGAGCAGAGAGTTCAGCTCCGCAAGGCGCGCAGATTTTTCAGCCAGTTCCGCTTCCTGCACAAAGGGACGTTTGGCTTCTTCCTTTGCCTGCGCCAACTGCTGTTCCAAGGTTTCCAGTCTGCGTTCCACCTGCGGCAGCGTTCTTTCAATGCCTGCCAGCGCATTGGTAACGCGCAGAATGTTACCCTGCGGGTCTTTGCCGACTTCCATCGAATAGTTCCATGCACCCTTGATGGACAGGCGGAACACCTTATCGAAGTTGTCAAACCGGGAATGCAGTTCAAACGCACCGTAGCTGCCGATTCTGCCCTCGGTGCCTGCTGCTTTCAAAGCCTTGCAAGCCTCGATAATGGCTGCACCTGCTTCCTTGCGTTCGCTGTACACCTTACCGCTGATTTCCATAGCGAAGTGGTCTTTGTCCTGCGCCAGAAGCGGTTTTGCCGCTTCCATATCGGTTTTCAGTGCTTCAATCTGACCCTGTGCCACAGCGATTTCTCGCGGATAGCGGCGTGCAATATCCGATTCCAAGCTATAAATCTGACTGGTGTGATTGGCTTTCAGCAGTTTCAGCTTGCTGACCTGAATATCCAAGTCCATCTTTTCCTTGATGTAGGGATTGCCCGTTGCCAGTGCCTTGATTTCGGCATAGGACAGTGCAGTGTCATCTACATCATCGCAGGCTCGGACAGGAGATTTGGACGTCATGATCTGAGAAATGAACTTCTGCTTGTTTTCCAGAATCTGCCACATGTACGAATCAAACGTATTTTCAGTGACATAACGATAGATTTTTACCTGCTTATTCCGGTTTCCCTGCCGAAGAATACGCCCCTCCTGCTGTTCCAGATCAGACGGCTTCCACGGACAATCCAGATGATGCAGGGCAATCAGCCGATCCTGAATATTGGTTCCTGCGCCAAGTTTCGGCGTAGACCCCATCAGGATACGAACCTGTCCGGCGCGCACCTTTGCAAACAGGTCAGCCTTTTTGGTTTCCGTGTTATACTCGTGAATGAACGCCACTTCTTCACGGGGAACACCTTTCGCCACCAGCTTCTCCCGCACATCATCGTAGACGTTGAATGTACCATCAGCTTTTGGTGTCGATAAATCGCAAAAAATCAACTGTGTTCCCTTGTCCGACGCAGATTCTTCCCAAACCTTGAACGCATTGTCTACACAGCGATTCACCTTACTCTCCGGCTCATCCGGCAGCATATCATTCATAAGCCTCTGGTCGAGTGCCAGTTTTCTGCCATCGTTGGTAATCTTCAGCATGTTATCGAACTTCGGATTCACGCTGCCATTTCGTACAGCCTCGGCACGGTCTGCAAAGGAACTTACCATTTCTTCCTGTGTTTCGCTAGGTTTCAGCACTTCGTTGATGTACTCCGCTTTCGGCACAGGCAGGTTCAGCATATCCGCCGTCTGCACATCTGCGGATTCCTTGAACAGAGAAATCAACTCCGGCAGATTGAAGAACCGGGCAAAACGTGTTTTGGCCCGGTAGCCGGTGCCTTCCGGGGAAAGCTCGATTGCCGTGACGGTTTCGCCAAAGGATGCCGCCCAATCATCGAAGTGGCTCAGTCCCATCTTCTGCAGGGTGTCATACTGGAGATACCGCATAATGGTGTACAGCTCCACCATCGAGTTGCTGACCGGGGTTCCGGTTGCAAAGGTCACGCCCTTGCCGCCTGTCAGCTCGTCCAGATACTGACACTTTGCAAACATATCGCTGGACTTCTGCGCATCGGTCTGGGCAATACCTGCGATATTCCGCATTTTTGTGTAAAGGAACATATTTTTATAGAAATGTGACTCGTCCACAAACAGACGGTCAACACCCAGTTCCTCAAATGTAACTACATCATCCTTTCTCGTCTGGTCGTTCAGCTTTTGCAGCTTTGCTTCCAGCGTTTTCTTTGTTTTTTCCATCTGCTTGACCGTAAAACTGCGGCTATCCTCACTCCGGGCATCGGCCAAAGCCAGTGTAATATCGTCGATCTGACGCTCCACAATGGCTTTCTGCCGTTCCGGAGAAAGCGGCACTCGTTCAAACTGCGAATGACCGATCACGATGGCATCGTAATCGCCGGTTGCGATCCGGGAGCAGAACTGCTTTCGATTGCTGGGTTCAAAATCCTTCTTCGTTGCCACCAACACATTCGCATTGGGATAGAGCCGCAGGAAATCTGCGCCCCACTGCTCAGTGAGGTGATTCGGTACCACATAGAGATTCTTCTGCGACAGGCCCAGCCTGCGGCTCTCCATGCCGGCAGCAATCATCTGGAAGGTCTTGCCTGCGCCCACGCAATGCGCCAGCAGCGTATTGTTGCCGTACAGAATGTGCGCCACTGCATTTTTCTGGTGCGGCATCAGAGAGATTTCCGGGGTCATGCCCTCGAAGCGGATATGACTGCCATCGTACTCACGGGGACGAATCGCATTGAAAATCCGATTATAGGTCGCACACAAATCCTCGCGGCGATCTAAATCTTTGAAAATCCACTGCTTAAACGCTTCCCGAATGGATTCCTGCGCTTGCTGTGCAAGCATGGTTTCCTGCTTATTCAGCACACGATGGTCGCCATCCGCATCGTGAATCGTATCGTAGATTTTGGTATCCCGGAGGTTCAGTGCATCTTCCAGCAGCTTATAGGCATTGACCCGCAGGGTTCCGTAAGTGTTGGTGACAAGCGGATTTCCGCGATCCAGCGACTTACCCGAAATGTTCCATGCACCTGAAATTTCGGAATAGGTTGCCTTAATGTCAATCCCGGCATAGTAGTTCGGGGTTTTGAACACTTCCTTCATAAACTGCGTGATGTACTCCGGTTTTACCCAGTTTGCACCCAGCCGCACTTCAATTTCCGAAGCATCCAAATCCTTGGGCTGTACCCGTTTGAGGTAGTCCACGTTGATCTGATACTCTGCATGGTTTGCCGCAAAGATTTCTGCTGTGGCCAGTTTTTCACGAACATTGCCGGACAGATATTCATCCGAAGTTTCCCACTGCTGTGTCACAGGATTTCGGAAAATCGCACCTGCCAGTTCATCCGTGATCTCCTGTTCCGGTTTACCGCAGAGCTGCACCATAAACGGTATATCCACCTTTGCTTTTTCTCCAATAGAAAGTGCCAGAGCTTCGCTTGGCGTGTCCACTGAGGTGACAGGCTCCGGCTTACGGATGGTGCGCTTGGTGAAAATATCGGCAAGCCGTTTGAGATTCTTCTCCTCATCCAGAATTTCCAGTGATGCCAGCAGACAATAGCTGCTGTCCTGTCGGAATGCCCGCTTGTTGGCCGTGCTGTTGATAAGACCATACTGTGCCTTAAATGCGGTGTACTGCTGCTTCAGTTCATTCTGCAAAAGCTGAACTTCTGCATCCGAACCATCATGCAGCTGACAATCCAGCAGTTTTCGTGTAGTTTCCCGCAGAGCGATCATGCCCAGCACCCGCTCTGCAGTTACGGCAGGCAGTTCTACCTTGTTCATAAAGGAGTTTTCACGGTAGTAAATCTGCCCATCCACGTTCGTGAAGCTGAAATTCTTCACACTTGGGTCTGCTGGAATAGGTTCTTCCTGCACTTCCAGCTCATCATCGGAGATTTCCGGCTCCGTGATAGTGGCATGGATATTTCCGACTGCTTCTTTCAACTGCTGGGCAAGGTCTGCTCCCTCGATGGGCCTGACCGTGGTTTCCTGCTTGCCATACTGAGTGCTTTCCGTGGTGATCTCCCCCAGCACCATCTCAGGATGCTGCGCAAAATACTGGTTGATGGAATACCCTTCCGGCGTTTCGCCGAGATCCACCCAGTCAGCCCGCTCCACCGCTGAACGGTCACGCTTTTGCAGGAACAGAATGTCAGCAACCACGCCCGTGTTGGCATTGCGCTGGAACGCATTATTCGGCAGACGAATCGCACCTACCAGATCGGCGCGGTTGGCAAGGTACTCACGGACAGAGGAATCCTTCTTATCCATCGTACCGCTGGACGTTACCACTGCCACCACACCGCCCGGACGCACAAGGTCAAGGCTCTTGGCGATAAAATAATCGTGGATGAGGAAATTGTGGCGATCATACCTCTTGTCCGGCACCTTGTAATTGCCGAACGGTACATTGCCCACAACGCAGTCAAAGAAACTGTCCGGGAACTGCATTGTTTCAAAGCCCTGCACCGCAATTTTGTTTTTCTGGTACAACTGCTGTGCAATGCGGCCCGAAATGCTGTCCAGCTCCACACCGTACATACGAATCTTCTCCATGCTGTCCGGCACCAGACCCATGAAATTGCCGACACCACAGGACGGTTCCAGCACATTGCCTTTGGACAATCCCATATTGCCCAGGGCTTCATACATTGCCTTGATGACCGTAGGAGAAGTGTAAAACGCATTCAGGGTACTGGCACGGGCTTCCTTATACTCATCTGCCGTGAGCAGGGACTGCAGTTCGGCATACTCTTTCGACCATTCTGCGTTGTTTTCATCGAACGCCTGCGGAATGCCTCCCCAGCCCACATACCGGGAAAGGATATCCTGCTCCTCTGCGGTGGCCTGCCGCTGCTCTGCATCCAGCGTTTTTAGCAACCGAATGGCTTCCACATTGGCTTTATATTTTGTTTTCGGCCCTCCTGCGCCGAGATCATCGTCCGTAATACGGAAGTTCATAGGCTCCTTTTTCGGTTGTGCAGGCTGTTCCGTTTCTGCTCCACTGTCCAGCGGAAGATTGTGTTGCCGCCGTGCATGGTTGACCTCTGCCGGGGTCATAGGCTGCTGCGTCAGCGGTTCAAGGGCTTCCTCTGCCGCTGCACGGCTGATGGCATCCGTTCTGTTCTGCACATCTGCGATCAGCTGCATCTGTTCCGGCGGGAAGTCGGGATTCAGCAATTCTTCTAACTCGCCGCCCGATTCTGCCACCGAATAGATCACATCCATCTGCTCCGTGGAAAAATCCTCGTAGGCCACGCCTGCATTGTGCAGGGCCGCAAAGACGGTAGCTTCTACCGCTTCTTCCAGCGGCATATCTGCCTGTTCATATAAATGCCGAATGTACTCCAGCGGTTCCGTTCGGAAAATCGGATACCGGGCTTCTTTAGCAAGGGTCATGTCCTGCAAGCTGACCGTTCCCTGTTCAAAGTTGACCGAATCCACACGGAACTCTCTATCGTCCAGTTCAACGATGGTATTGACTGGCAGATATTCCTCTCTGCGGAAATACTTTGTCTGCGCATGGGTTCCATCTTCCTGCTGGCCGGACAGATAGACGCTCTCCCCCTGTTTCCAGAGCTTCATTGCCTGTGAAGCCCACTGTTCACGCGGAAAACCAGATACATCTACTTTGCCAAGTACAGTTTCTTTTTCCAGAATTTTTGTTCCCAGAAGTGCCGAAACACGCTTTGCATCCTCGCCGTAGAACTCAAAGTTACCGTGCTGCTCGTAGCCGACCAGTGCATCCGGGTAACGCTCTTTCAGAGCGTTATACTCGTTGGCAGCATCCAGCGGCATGGGCTGCAGCGTCTGCTCCGAAGGCTTTTCATCTGCAAAAGGCGCATCTTTTTGGGGTTCCTCAACCGCTGCGGCGGTTGACCGCTCTTTCGATTGCGGCTCCTGCTCCATGAAGTCAAACATGGAAATCTGCCCCTGTTCAGGAACCGCAATCTCAACAGCCCTTTTCTTCTCCGGGAAAATGGTGTACGTTCCCTCAACATACTGGTGCAAGACAGAAAGAGATTCTGCCTTGCCTTTATATTCCTCGGAGTCCAGCGGCACAGACAGCAGTGCAGTGTCCATCTGCTCCAGCAGTTTAGCTGCCTGTTCAGGGTCTGCAAACTTTTCAACCAGAGCCTTTCGACCTTCTTCATGGTAAAGGTCTTGAGGATAAGGCCGCTCCACGTTGTTCGACAGATGGTGATAGAAGCCTATCACACGCATTGCCATCTGTTCCCGTTCATAGACAGGCATCCGGGAGTAGTCCGCTGGTTTCAGATATTCACTGTCACGGATAAGCTGGTCGATTCGGCCCGCGGCCTGATTCCAGTTCAGATGAACGCTTGCATCCGGGTTCCCGTATGAACCACGCTCCAAAGAAATGCCCCTGCCATCGTGATCTTCGTGAGAATCGTCTGCCCCGCAGAGTGCATGGCTGCTGCCACCGATTCCGTAATGGTCTTTCAGGAAGTCAGCCCGCTCTTTCTTATCTTCATGATTTAAGAAAAACGAATAGATTGCCAGCCGACTGTCTGAATAATTGCTGCCCCGTGTGAAGTAAGCAGTGATTTCATCTTCCGTGATGAACTTCTTGTACTCATTCCAGTGAAAGCCATCTCGCGCCGAGTAGTTCTGATAAGGCTTTGCAAACTGCTGGAACAGCGCCGCCACCTTATCCGGCTTATAAAAGTGCATCCGCATCAGGTCTTTATCTTCGGTATAGGCTTCCCCCAGCGCAGATAATCTGTCGTTCAGGTCAGTCAGAAAATCCGTGTCATCCAGCAAATCTGCCAGCCTGTCTGTCAGTTCCGGGAAACCGCCCCTGAAGATTTCTGTATCCTGAAACACTGCTTCGGCAACGCCATCGGCCAAATCACGTTCCATATAAGCCAACGTCTGCGCGTGTTCCTGTAAGGCGTTCTGCCGCGCAGCATCCAGAACCGCCTGCGGCGCATACTCGCCCTGCCGGAGCAGTTCATGGATGCGGTTGCTCACATCCTCCCATGACAAAAACGCATTGACAATCGTACCGCCCTTTGCCGTGTCACCTGCCGCAATGCGCAACCCCAAATCATCGAACCAGACCGCATACTTTGCGCCGTCAATTTCAAAGCCTTTTCCTCCCGTGCCGTATTCGTTTTTCACGAACTCCGTGTATTCTTCCGGGGTTTTCTCGACCATAAAATTGTAGATCAAGCGCAGCTGACCCTTGCTGCGGTTGCTGCCCGTGCACAGAATTTCATCGATCACTTCGGGATCAAGCGCAATCTCGTCCGCATACCGCGCCCGGATCGGTTCTTCGATGGCGCGGATCTGCTGTTCCACGGTCGGCAAATCAGGAAAAGAAAAAGCAGAGGCAATTTCTTCCTCTGCTTCGCTCAAATTCTGTTCCGTTGTCGGTTCAGTTAATTGTACACCAATTCCTTCAAGACGATCTCCTCGGCCATCGCCGTCAGGTTGTTCTGGTGCGCCGCCCATGCCAGCGGGTCTTTCTCCTTGCTCGGTGCCGGAAACTTCTCGTTCAGGCTGTCCAGCAGGGTTTCCACCCGGCTCTCCGCTGCTTCCTCGATCTGCGCCAGATGCTGGTTCAGCCTGCCGCTCATCAGCATACTCTGATACCAGTTCCTTCGGTTCTCTTTCAGGTACGTCCTGCGCAGCATCCCGTACTTCCCGATGGTCTGCGGCTCGTCCTTCACGGCCAGATTCGGGAACAGATAATCTCCCTTGCGGTAATACGTCAACTCCATTTTCTTGTCCTCCTTTGGTCGTGTTTTCTTCGGTTTCGCGCTTTAATGCGCTAAAGTCTGTATTGGTATTATACAAGCTGTCAACGGATTTTTCAAGCTGCTGCGTGATTTCTTTTTTGTAAATTTTCCGCATCTCTCGGCCAATGTCAAAAAGAACGGCCTCACACTGCTCCGAAATCGCATTGCCAAGGAACGACAGCACCGGCAGCTTGTTGAAATCCACGATGCGAATAAAGTCATCATCGTCCAGCACATCCATAGGCTCCTGCCCGCAACGGCGGGAAAGTGTATAGAAGATACTATTGGTCATCAGTTCCCGGAAGCGGACACGGATGTTATCTTCGTCCAGTTCTTCCAGAAAAGTGCCTGCCACCTCATAGGCCAGACCGTCCATCGCTTCATCCAGATTGTCGGCGGTCAACTGTTGTGCCAGCTCCATCAGGGCAGTATTCATGCTGTCTGTCTGGGATAAACCATAGGTATCTGCCAAATGGTCTACGATAATCTGCTCATGCTCGTGGCTGTCCAGATTCCATAAGAGCGGTGTTTTTCCACCGCGCACCAGATGAGTGTCAGCAATATCGAACACATACCGCAGCTTGGTACGAGGTCCGGTATCATCCAGAAGCGCGATGCCTTTTGCGCCACGGTTGACCCATCGGCTCATTTTCTGATTCCAGAGTTCCAGTTCTGCGCAGGCGGTTGCATCGGGCCGCTGCGCGTGGATCAGGAGCGTATCGGTGAACGAATAGCGGTACAGCCGCGCCGCCACATCCAGATAACTCATCCAGTCCTGTGGCGAGTTACTGACATACCGGGCGTTCTGCTGCGCCAATTCTCGAATATCGTTAATCTGTGGCAAGGGTCAAACCTCCTTTACGTTTTCGTTTTCATCGGTGTTTTGGGAAATTCCAGACTGTACTGTGCACGGCCCTCTTCGACGCGCATCACAAGGTCAGCGGCGAATGTCTTATCTTTTTTCGCGGAATAAAAGTCTTTTACATGGGTGCGTCCCTTCTTCAAAAGGTCTACCGCCATCTTCTTGTCCAGCGTTTTTCTCATGTTGGACAAGTATCTGCTTTCTTTCCAGAGGGCAAATTTGCAGCTGCGGTCTGTACAGCAAAAGCTGAGTTTGCTTTCATGTACAGAATTTCCGCAAACCGGGCAGTTTCCCACGATCACCGTATTGTAATTGGGAGCTGCCACCACGGTAGGAATCTGCCGCAAGTCGGCCAGCATCTTATCGAGCAATCCGTGGATGCCCTGCATAAAATCGTGGGGCTTGATCTCGCCGCGCTCCATCCGCAGCAGGTCATTTTCCCATTCGGCTGTCATACTGGCAGATTTCAGGTAGTCCGGGATATTGCGGATCGCGGCCACACCGTCCTCCGTAGGAATCATCTGCTTGCCTTTACGCTGCACATAGCCGGAGGATACCAGCTTTTCCAAAATCGCAGCGCGCGTTGCAGGGGTTCCCAGACCTTTTTTCTCCGTGTCCTTTTCAAATTCCTTGTTGCCTGCTGTTTCCATGGCCGACAGCAGGGTATCTTCGGTGTAGACTTTCGGCGGTGAAGTAAAGCCCTGCTTTTTCTCTGCCCGTACCACAGGAAGAACCATCCCCTGTTCCAGATCGTTCGGAAGTGACGCATCCTTGTTCTTCTCCGGCTCCACAAGCGGAACAGGTTTTGCAGTATAACCAGGCTGCAGAACATCCTTATATTTTGCCGTGAAGTTCCTGCCCTGGCAGCACACTGTTACCAGCACATCCTCATAGATAAACGGCGGCTGCACAGCCTGCACCAGAGATTCCACCGTCTTGCGCATATCCTCGGTCACAAACTGGCTGTCCGTTCTGGGATATGTCACCAGTTTTTCTTCATACAGTTCCTGCGCAGCCTGTAAGGTCTGGCTGGCGGTCAGGCCGTAGTATCGGTTTGCTTCTCGCTGTAAGGTTGTCAGATCATACAGCTTCGGAGGTTTCTTTTCCACCCGTTTGCTTTCAATGCTGCCAACCACAGCACACTGTCCATCGCAAGCTGCCTGAACGGTATCGGCATCCTGCTCCTGCGCCATCTGTTCCGATGCCGCCACGACACCCGCACCGGACAGTTCCACTTTATAATAGGGTTCCTTTACAAAGTTCTGGATTTTGGTCTGCCGTTCGGCCAGCATCGCCAGCGTCGGGGTCTGCACACGGCCAATGGTCTGTTTTCTGCCGTACTTTTTCGTAAAAGCACGGGTTCCGTTCATGCCGATCAGCCAATCTGCTTTTGCTCTGCACTCGGACGCTGCAAACAGATTATCATACGCCGCACCATCTTTCAGGTTTTCAAAGCCCTGCTGGATGGCGGCATCCTCCATGCTGCTGATCCACAGCCGCTTGGTGGGGAGTTTGCTTCCGGCAAGAGCATACACACGGCGGAAAATCGCTTCACCCTCGCGCCCTGCATCTGTAGGATAGTTCTCGGAGGTGACTTTTCTGACTTTGTTACTCG
>ERZ791614.48-NODE-48-length-78181-cov-47.729437_pt1 | contig 78181 bp, 74 predicted proteins | sample MGYA00510274_ERZ791614 | MGnify/ENA primary metagenome ERZ791614 (study PRJEB30046, sample SAMN00715221) | human gut metagenome | study: EMG produced TPA metagenomics assembly of the A metagenome-wide association study of gut microbiota in type 2...
CGCTTGGCGCTCAAGTATAATACCATACACCCGCCCGTTTGGCAACCCCTTTTTTTAACTTTTTTGCCCTTTTTTCTCGGTTCAGCTTTTTTACCAGTTTTTTGCGTGGAACTCGCATCTCCTTTGACGCAATAAAAGCGTCCATGCGTTTGGGCCGCACAGGCGCTTTCTGCTTTCTCTGTTCTATATAAAGAAATCCTTATCCCTTACAAAAAAGCAGAGCCGCCCGGATGTGGGCCGCTCTGCCTTCGCTGGGTTTATTGTACTGGATTTCGCGGCGTTCCACAAGGGCCAATTTTCACAAAAAGAAACCAACAAATCGCTGCGGACTTGACAAGTCCCGCCGCGCCCCTCTATTATAAGAAGGAAAGAGAGGGGTCTGCCATGTCATCTATCACCATCCGCCGCTGCTGCATCGGGGAGGGACGCCCCAAGGTCATCGTCCCCATCGTGGAGCGCACCGAAGCCGCCATCCTGCAAAAAGCCGCTGCGTTTTCCACAAGTTCCGCCGATTGTGTGGAATGGCGGGCCGACTGGTTCGCCGGCGCACTGGACGCCGACGCGCTGAGCCGCTGCCTGCGCGGGCTGCGGGCTGCGCTGGGCGAGAAGCTGCTGCTCGCCACCTTCCGCACCCAGGCCGAGGGCGGCGAAGCGGCCCTGACCGCCGACCAGTACGCGGCTTTTTGCGCAGCCGTCTGTGCTTCCGGCTGCGCCGACCTGCTGGACATCGAGTTCTTTTCTGCCGGGAAACGCCTGCCCCAATGGATCGCAGCTGCCCACGCCGCTGGGGTAAAGGTGGTCTGTTCCAGCCACGACTTCCAGAAGACGCCGCCCCGCACCGAGCTCGTGGAGCGGATGCTCCGGATGCAGCAGGCCGGGGCCGACCTGCCCAAGCTGGCCGTCATGCCCACCTGCCGCACCGATGTGCTGGAGCTGCTGGCCGCGACGGCCGAGATGGCCGACCACCACCCCGAAACGCCCGTCATCACCATGAGCATGGGAGCGCTGGGCGCCGTCAGCCGCCTGTGCGGCGAGGCCTTCGGCTCGTCCATGACTTTTGCCAACCCCGGCACCGCCAGCGCCCCCGGCCAGGTGCCGCTGGATGTTGTGGACACCGTGCTGGACAGCCTGCGGCTCTCCTGAACCGCACACAAAAAATCCCCGCCGTTTCGAGATGAAACAGCGGGGATTTCATTTTATCGCTTTATTGCTTTTTCCAGCGGCGCATGACGCCCATGCCCAGCGCATAGGGGCCGGTATGGACGGCAATGGTGCAGCCGATCTGCAGCAGGCCGACTTCGCACTTGCTGGTGGGATATTTGGCGCGGAGCGCAGCGCGGGTCTGCATCCACAGACGCTTGCCCTCTTCCTCGTCGTAGCCATAACCCACGGTGATGCAGTAATCATCCGGGGTCGCGTTCCGCTCGGCCAGGTAAGCCATCAGCTGTTCCAGCGCCTTTTCAAAGCTCTTCTGGCGTCCACGGGCCACACCGCCGGAGAAGATCTCGCCTTCCTTGAAAAGGATCATCGGCTTGATGCCCAGGATGTTGGCCGCACGGCCGGTGACCTTGCCGATGCGTCCGCCTTTGATGAGGTAGTCGAGGTTGCCCACCGTGAAGAAGATCTGATTCGTCGCACGCTCTGCGCTCAGCCAGTCCACGGTCTGTTCCAGTGTGCAGCCGCCGTCGCGCATGGCCACGGCATTTTCCACCACGATGGACTCGGTGACGGTCGCCGCCGTAGTGTCCATGACCTCGATCTTCGCGTCCGGGTAATCCTCCAGCACCAGCTCACGGGCATTGCGGGCGCTGCCCACGCAGCCGCTCATTTTGCTGGTGAAGCAGAGGCAGAGCACCGGGCGGCCCGCCTCGGCATGGGCGCGGAACGCCGTCTCGAAGTCTTCCAGCGAAGGCAGGCTGGTCTTGGGGTATGCCGAAGGATTGTCCACCATGAACTGGTAGAAATCCCGCACCGCGATCTCCGTGCCCTCTTTGCGGTAGTGCTCGCCGTCCAGCGAGACATAGAAGGGGATGACCTCAACGTTCAGCCTGGCCGCCGTTTCGGGGGTCAGGTCGCAGGCGCTGTCTGTAATGATATCAAACATAAGTGACGCTTCCTTTTCGATTGCGGTCCGGGAAGGCAGAGCGGATCAGGCGCGATGGATGTATGCCTCGCGCTCTGCGCCGACCGAAATATAAGTGATCTTGCAGCCGACAGCCTTTTCCAGGTACTCCACATAGGCCTGTGCTTCCTTGGGCAGGTCTTCCCACTTGCGGGCTGCGGTGATGTCGCAGTGCCAGCCGGGCAGGTACTCCACCACGGGCTGTGCGGTATCCAGAGCCTCGCCCATGGGGAAGCGGGTGGTCGTGGTGCCGTCGGTCAGCTTGTAGGCCGTGACCATGGGGATCTTCTCCATGTAGTCCAGCACGTCCAGCAGGGTCAGTGCGACCTCGTCGCAGCCCTGGCAGAAGACACCGTAGCGGCTTGCCACCAGGTCGATGGGGCCGACGCGGCGGGGACGGCCGGTGGCTGCGCCATACTCGTGGCCAGCCTCACGCAGGTCGTGCTTTTCCTCTTCGGTCATGGCCAGCTCAGCGGCAAAGGGGCCGTCGCCGACGCAGGAAGAGTAAGCCTTCATGACGCCGATGGAGTTGGTCAGCTTGTGGCCCGGAATGCCGGCGCCGATGGGTGCATAGGCACCGATGACGTTGGAAGAGGTGGTGTAGGGGTAGATGCCGAAGTCGATGTCGCGCAGAGCGCCCAGCTGGGCCTCGAACAGGACCTTCTTCCCGGCGGCATCCGCATCGGCCAGGTACTGGCCCACATCGCAGATGTAATCCTTGAAGATGGCGGCATACTTTTCCAGCCATGCCCACATCTCATCCACGCGGATGGGCTCGGCATTGTAGCTGCCCTCCATGACCAGATTCTTGGAATCGACCATGGTCACGAGGCGCTTCTTCACCGACTCGTCCAGATGCAGCAGATCGCCCATGCGCAGGGTCTTCTTCATATACTTATCGCCGTAAGCGTATGCAATGCCGCGCTTGGTGGAGCCGAACTGTGCGCCGGTCTTGGACAGACGGGCCTCTTCCAGGCCGTCCTGTGCCACATGGTACGGCATGGTGATGGTCGCACGGTCGGAGATCTTCAGGTTTTCGGGGGTGATGGAGATGCCCTGCTCGCGCAGCTTGTTGATCTCGCCGTCCAGATGGTGCGGGTCGATGACCATACCATTGCCCATCACGCAGACAACATCCGGGCGCAGGATGCCGGAGGGCAGCAGGTTCAGCACGAACTTGCCGCGCTCGTTCTTGACGGTGTGGCCGGCGTTGTTGCCGCCCTGATACCGTGCAACGATGTCGTACTCCTGGCTGATCAGGTCGACCATGCGGCCCTTGCCCTCGTCGCCCCAGTTGATACCCGTAATTGCAGTAAGCATAATAAATGACCTCTTTATTCTTTTCAAAAGACAGCCTTTTCCGCGCACTTTGCGCGGGATACGCCACCTTGGGAATCTTGTACCGCACTGTCAAGCAGTCATAACAGTACAAGTATAGTATAGCACGATTCGGCGGGCAAAAAAAGAGGGTCTGCGCAAATTCTTGCACAAACCCGACGTTTCATTTTTAGTTCTTTTTCCCAATCTTGTGGATGGTGCCGTCCGGCTCCTGGATGGAGGTGTTGTTCAACTGGGCCCGCAGGCTGGCCTTGACGTCGGCCACATACTCCTGCCGGAGGGCCTGCTGCTCCGCCTTTTCGGCTTCGGTCAGGCCGGTGGTCTTGCTCTTGCGCGCCAGCTCATTGATGCGGGCGATCTTTTCATTTGTCATCGAAGTTCTCCTCTTTTATTCAAAAGTGTGCTATAATAGATTTAGTTTTCCTCTGTACAACCTCTCAGTCTCGCTCACGCTCGACAGCCATTCCCCTTCTGGCGTTTACACGCCACCTCCCCCGGCCGGGGGAGTCTTTCCTAGTAGGGGAGCCTCTGGCGAAACTGGGAACTTTGCGAGGACTGCCAAGGCCTCTCCTACAAGGAGAGGTGGCATTGCGAAGCAATGACGGAGAGGTTGTACGAAGACCGATCCAATTATTTTATCAGTATATCAAAGGATGCGTTTCATGTCAAAGCAGTTGAATTTTGCACAGCAGATGGATGAAGTGTTGAAAACGCTCGGCCCCGCCCGGCCGAAGCTCCTGCTCCACGCCTGCTGCGGCCCCTGTTCCAGCGCCGTGCTGGAGCAGCTGTGCGAGCACTTCGAGATCACCGTGCTCTACTACAACCCCAACACCTGGCCTGCTGCGGAATACCACCGCCGCGGCGAGGAGCTGGAGCGTTTCGTGGCGGCGGCCCACCCGCTGGGCGTGACCGTCGTGGAAGACCGCTACGACCCGCAGGAGTTCTATTCCGCCGTCGCCGGGCTGGAACAGGAGCCGGAGCGTGGGAACCGGTGCACGGTCTGCTACCGGCTGCGGATGCGCCGGGCCGCACAGTACGCCCAGGAGCACGGCTTCGCGTGGTTCACCACCACCTTGTCCATCAGCCCCCATAAGGACGCCAGACGGATCAACGAGATCGGGCAGGCGCTCGAAGCCGAATTCGGCGTCAAACACCTGCCCTCCGACTTCAAAAAGCACAACGGCTATCTGCGCAGCCTGCAATTATCCGAAGAGTACGGCCTCTACCGGCAGGACTACTGCGGCTGCGAGTTCAGCGCCAGAGCAAGAGGCATCGTCTAAACAGAACGCAAAATGTCCCATGTCCTCATCCTTGCGATGCCGGACACGGGACATTTTCATCTACATATCTCAGTACACCACTGCATCCTCTGCCGTGAATCCACCGAGAGAGTTTTCTTTGACCTGAATGCAGAGATAGGTGATGCCGCTGTCCGCTGCTGCGGAGAACTGACGCTTTGCCGCCGGGGCAACCTTCAGCCAGTCACCTGCTGCGAGGTCGACTTCCTCACCGTCAAGGATGGCTTTGCCCTTGCCTGCAAGGATACCGTAGATTTCCTCATTGTTCGTATGAGAGTGCACGAAAGGCACCCCCGCACCGGCCGGAAGCTGGTTGATGCTGACCTCTGCACCGGTCAGTTTCAGCTGATCGTGAAGCTCCACACGTCCTTCGTTTCCAACTGTGATCTTTTCGTAGTTTGTCATAATAGGGACCTCCTGAACAGATTCGCAAGTTTCTTGCTTGTTTCCAGTTTACTGTGCTGCGCATTCAAAAACAAGTACGCACTTTTTTATAACTGTACACTTAAAATAGAGTGTGCTATACTTGACCAGGAGGTGTATGACGATGAAAACAAAAGAGGAACTGCCTGCATGTCCGGTCGCCACAGCGGTCGCTCTGATCGGCGGCAAATGGAAGCTGCTCATCCTGCGTAATCTGAGAACCCGCCCATGGCGGTTCAACGAATTGCAACGGGACCTGGACGGCATTTCGCAGAAAGTTCTGACGGACAGCCTGCGGCAGATGATCGACGACGGACTCGTTTACCGGCATGACTATCAGGAGCTGCCCCCGCGGGTCGAATACAGACTGACCGACCTGGGGACGAAAATGCTGCCCATCATCGACGCACTGGCCGATTTCGGAACCTACTATAAATCGGTCGTTTCATGAAGCATCTGTTCCGGAAGCTGACGCAGCCGCGTCAGCTTTTTTCATATTCCTGTTCCGACAGTCTTTCCACCAGGACGGAGAAGATGATAAGCCCCACACACGGCACGATGTTCATCGCCATCCCGGCGGCAAGGCCCGCGCGCTCTGCCACACGGCCGATGACCCAGGGCATCAGGATGGCACCGCTGGACGCAGCAGGCAGCATGATGCCCATGCTGGTCACGCTGGTCATCCTGCCCGCGCTGGCCACTGCGGTAGGGTTCATGCCTGCCATCGCAAACGCGAAGGCGAACAGCAGCAGGATCGCGGCCGGCTGGCTGTCGGCCCGCATCAGGAGCACATAGAACAGGGTGCAGGTCACAGCCATGACCACCATCGCCTTGCGCGGGGACTTGAATGGGAACACGAATGCAATGAGCAGCCGGGCCACCAGTGTAGCCCCCCACATCACGGTCACGGTATAGGCAGCCAGTGTGCCCGCAATGATGCCACTGCCCTTGAAATAGGTCACCATCCAGCCGGTCACGCTCTGCTCGGCCGCGTTCTGGCAGAAGAGCAGGCCCGTCAGCAGCCAGAACCGGCCGGAGCGCAGAAAGCTCCAGTCGATGACCGCTTTCCGGTCCTTGACCTTCCCTTCCATCGGGGTCTTCCAGTAGACCAGCCAGAGCACCACGCCCAGCGCCGCCAGCAGGAACACCGCCAGTGCGGTGCTGACCCGCGCCGCCGCTGCGATGAGGAACGGGCAGAGCAGCGCACCGCAGGCATAGCAGCTGTGCATCAGGTTCATGCCGCGGGTGCGGTCGGCGGAGTTGTCACTGACGAGGATGGTGCAGGCGTTCATGGCGCTGCCCTTGGCAACGCCCACAAGGAAGAATGCCGCCGCCAGCAGGACTTCCGCCCCGGTAAAGCCCATGATCCCGTAGCCGACGGTGTACCCGATGGTCAGCAGCAGGATGCTTGGTTTCAGCCCCAGCACACCCGGCAGCACACCGGTCAGAAAGCCCGCCAGCAGGTTGCCGATGCTCATCAGCGAGAGCAGCGTCCCGGTCATGCCGTAGGCAAACCCATACTGTTCCTGCAGCAGGCTGACCACCACGCCGCTGGAAATGGCGCAGATGCCGCTGAAAAAGAAAGTCACAAAGCCCGCATTCCGCAGGCGCGTTTTCTGCTCGTTCATTCCGGTCTCCTCACTTTGGCAATCGAACGGCTCCTGGCCGCTTCTCAACTCCCATTATAGACCATCCCTTCCGGCCTTTGCAACCGGATTTTCTTATAAAAATGCGCACAAACAGCGGGAGCGTGAAGTTGCGCACTTCAGGATTGACGAACGCCGCAAAAAAGAGTATACTATGATAGTATTTTCCGGGGTGTTGCGCAGTTGGTAGCGCGCCTGCTTTGGGAGCAGGAGGCCGCGAGTTCGAGTCTCGCCACTCCGACCAGACAAAAATAATCCGAACTTATTTCCAATAGGAGATGGGTTCGGATTATTTATTTTCTTCGGAAATCTCAATAGAGGTTCCCGGCAGAAGATGAAATCCGAAATCATAGATTGACCGATACAAACTAGACAATGATTTCAGGAGGACAGGATTATGAAGTACGATGCAAGAGCTTGCAAGTTTAACATGGACACCGGGTGCGTGGAGTTGCTACTCCGGGATGGGCGCAAAATTTCCATTGATTGCACCGGGGTCGAGGATGCGCTGGATGTCACTATGGCGCAGAGGGCAGAATTGGATTACCTCATCTACAACGACCCGCTGGCGTATGCGGAGTTGATTCTGAACAGTGAGCCGGAGGAATATCTGCGGAATGTGGCTGGAAGTCACGGATTAGAGGACTAAACGCAAAAACAGGGTGCGCCCTGCCGGACGCACCCTGCAAAAATCCACACACGATAAGTAAGGCAGGGAGTTCCCCAACGGGAACTTCCTGTTTTTCTTTGGTTGCAATATGAGCCTGTTCCGCCTGCCACACGGCAAACTCTCGTTGACCTTCCTCGCTGTTCCAGCAGGCAAGGATCGCCGGGTAGAATGCCCGTGCCAGACGTTCAATGGCTTCATCGGGATATGGGGAAAGATTCGTGGATTTTTTCTTCTTATTCAAACGCACACTCCTCTGATCGTCCCACTGCGGCGAAGGCGGGCGGGAAAATCAGGATTCCATGTTACATCAGGCGCAAGGGCGCGGAAGTTTTCTGCCCTGCACTTGCTTTTGGTGGATTCGTTGATGGCTTACAAGTGTCTACCGTTATGCCGTTTTTACGGTTTCGCCGCTGGATTCAGCCAGCACTTCGTCCAATGCTTTCAAAAATTCAAGATGCGGTTTCAGGGCAAAGCGCAGAACTTTGACCTGCTCCGGATGCGTAAGAAGTTTCGGGTTGAGATCAAATGTTGTCGCCCAGCTTTTCCTCATAAGGGATTCCGCGTTGTGAAGCCGGTAATAGAGTTCAAGGAACTTTTCGGGAACATCGTAACTTTCATCAATGGTGTTACTTTTTGCTTTCGCAGCTTGCTTTACCGTTACCTTGTTGGGCTTGATTTTCTTCGGCTTCGGCACATAATTTTTGATTTCCTCAAAAATTTCAGCCTGTTCTTCAAGCTTAGCTTTACCGAGATTTTCAAGCAGATAATCGGGGACGTGGAGTTCATCGCGGAAGAATCGATCACGAAAACCGGGTGAAAGTTCATCTGCAACGTCTACACCATGTGCATAAAACTCCGCTCGGCGGACAGAACTGGCACTGCTGTGATTTTCCTGCGCAATGCGCTCGCAAGTTTTTATGGGTTTCTGGTGGTGTTCAGATTGAACACTAGCAGATCTTTTTACAGTATGCTGGTTTCCATGAAATGCTTCGGTACGCTTTTCGGAGGAATACTGCTTACCCATCAGGAACTTCTTTTGCTCCGGGGTGAGGTTACGCCGTCCCAACTGATTCCGGCAGATCCACGCAACGGCTTCTTCGCGGTTCTCAAATCGGAGCGGCATGGTGGAAAAATAAATCTCAGGATGCTTCTGGAGGATGGCATAACGGTTGTGTCCATCAACAAGGGTATTACCCCAAACAATCAAAGGAGAAATCAGCTTGCCCTCTTTGAGGATATTTTCTTCAAGCTGCTTGTACTCATCGTCCGTCAGCGGCGGGATCTGATTCTGGAACTCCGGGTCAATTTTTAGATTGATCATACGCACACTCCTTTATCTCTCCTGCTGCGCCGGTTCTTCCTCCCGGAAAAAGGACGCAACATTCTGCTTTGCGGTTTTCAGTTTGAGCAGTTCTTCCTTGGTTTCCTTGTACTGCTCGTAGAACTTCGCCTTTTCGGATGCCAGCTGTACATACTCGGCTTCCAGCTTTTTCGGGCTGGGCAGCTTGGTGATATCATTTGCCTTGAAATAGGCTGCTGCCGCCCGGTGCGCTGTCAGCTCTGCACGGTGCTGTTCTTCAAAGACTGCGGGTCGTTTTGCAGCTTTTAACTGCTGTGCAACGCTCTTGGTGCTGGTGTAGGCTGCGACGTGATAGCGCAGCTCTTTGTTGAATTTCATGCGACCTTCGAGGTCTTTCACCACCGTCAGTGCGTCGTGATACTTGGTTTCCAGTTCGGCGATGCGCTGGTTCAGGGCGTCCTCGTCAGTCAAGCCCTTTTCTTCTAGGAGAATCAAGGTCTGTGCCATAGCTTTGAGGTTGTATTTTTTCGCCCAACGCTCGTAGCCGATGCTTTTGCCCTGTTTCAGCTTCGCCTGAATATCCACCAGTTTCCCGATGCGGTCGGACTTAAACTGAATCGTGCGCTTGCGTTCGGCGTTTGCCTGCAACGTGGCAAGCACTGCTGCCTTATCGAACTTGTCACCGAGATGTTTCGCTCGGATAAACTTCGTTCTGCCAGCGGGCAGATAGCTGAGCTGCCCACGGCTTTCCTTGACGGCAATGCCGTATTGCTGCAAGAGCCTGTCGGAAAATTCTTCATAGCTGGTGGAACGGTACAATACAGACGAAATCTGTTTCCGCAGGGTATCTTTTACGGTTTCAAACTTCTTCTGCCGGGGATGCTGTCCAGTTGCGGTAAGGGCAGCATTCTCACGGTCAAGTTTCATCTGACCGCGCCTACGCGCCCAATACTCCGCTTCGCTCACGCGCTCCTTCGAGCCGTTGAGCAGGTCGATCTGGTACAGTCCAGCACCTTCGCACAGCTCCATGACCTCAACACGCAAGTGCCGCATGGTCTGGGCGGTGCTGGAGTGCTTCATGCCCTCACGCCAATCGCGGGGCTTCTGCATATAGGGCTTACGTTCCACCTCGCGCATTCGGATGCTGCCGATCACGATGTGGACGTGGATGTTTCCCGAATGGTTATGCCCATCCGGGTGGGTGCAGACGATGGCAGGATGACCGGGGAAATTTTCAGAACAAAACTTCAGGCCAAGTGCCTGTGCCTTTTCCATGGTCAAGCCGTTGTCGGCTGCATCTCTTGGGTCAAAGCTGATGATATACTGATGGCTCTTGATATCACCATGCTGGGTGTTCTTACCATACTTGCGGTTTGCCAGCAGACAAGCTGTTGCAAACGAGAAATCGCCGCACTCAAGGGTGTCGAGCAGGTAGGATTCCCGCAGCTTCGGTCTGCCTTGTTCATCCAGAAGTTGCTTTCCGGTGAACGCATCGTGCTGGTAAACGAGGTACGCTTCGATGGCAGTGTAGTCCGAGTTTTTAGAGGCGATATGCTTGAGCGTTGCCATACAGTTCACCCAGAACTTTCTCGGCGTGCAGCCGAAATGCGGTCAGGTCTGCAAGTTCGTCAAGGATTTTCGCTCGTATCTGCTCGGTGTCCGCACCGACGGAATTGAAGTGCCTTGCAAGCTGGTTGAGATTGCTGCCCATCTTGCTGCACCGGGCAAGCAGGGTGGAAACAGCGGTCAGGGTTTCTTCGCCGCCGCCTGCAACGATGACCGTTTTCTCGATCTTGACGTTGTGGATGGCGCGGCGGATAAAAGTGGAGAGGGAGAGATTCAGGAGTTTGCAAGTGAGTTCCAGTGACGCTTTTTCCTCCTCTGTCACACGGAACTTGATGACGTGCGTTTTGTTGTTCGGCGTGTCGTGGTGCTGGGAATTGCTAGGGGTCAGTTGAACATTCGTTTTGGTCATTGTACCTCCTGTCTGTTCGATAACTCCTCGGTGAAGTTATGTAAGCACGACACGCCGTTGCTGTTCGCACCGTCAGGTGCGAACCATGAGCAGGGTTTGGGGCAGGCACGCCCCAACAAGATCACTTCGGAAATGCAGACGCATTGAAGAAGTGAAGTCCCGGTGGAGCACAACATTTTCAAGAATTGAAAGTTTGTGGCCACGGGACGGTTCTTGCCCTCTACCGCTGCGCTCAAAATCAACTTTCGACAAATGTTTCCGAATTGTTAAGGCGCAAAAATAAGTAGAGGTGGTGCTGCTCATGTAAGGGGGTCACCGTTTACTCCGAACGAAGTTCCTGCCCCTGTTTTGCAGCGGCGTTGTCCGGCTCGCCCACAGAAAGTGTAAGGTCATGGCACGGTATCACGTTCAGACGGCTTATGAAGGATTCAAGGTACAGCTTCCCGGAAAAGAAAAATACCGCCCACGCAGCGCAGCGATGGATTTTGTCGGGTGAATCGGCGGCAAAATGAATCGGGTGTGTTGCGGGACGGTACGTTCTTTCCGAGGTGATTATCCGCTGAAAGTGGTGGTTATCACGGTGAGAACCACCACTTTTTCAGCAGGATTTGGAATAAAGGGTATCATGGAAGCGTGGGTACGTCAAGATGGTTTTGCAAAATTTATCACGATAAAGCGACAATAGTAAGACTTCTGTTAAAACAGTTATTCTTTGTCGATAGTTTCTTTCCTCATCATTCGTGCAAAGTCAGCCAAAAAGAAAACCGGGCTGCTCTATTCATAAATGAAAGAACAGCCCGGTTGAAAGGGAGAACGCTCCTATCAGCCCATCAGTGCGCTCCACGCCATACTGAAAGGCATCACTAGGATCAAGGCAGGCATCAAGTCAACGAGGGGAACTGACTTGATTTTAGAGACGCGGAAACCCGCAGCCATTGTTAAAATGCCGCCGCAAGCCGACAAATCCGCAAACATTGTGGGGGTCAAATAAGCGGATAAAGTGCGACCAACCATGTATACGACAAGAAGAATCGCACACTGCGGCAAAGGAATTGCGCATATGGATTTACCCAAGGAAGCCGCAAAGATCATTGCCGTGAATCCATCAAGAACAGCCTTGGACATCAATAGGCTTGGATCGCCTGTGATGCCCTCTGTCAGAGTGCTGTACCATCCAAAGCCGGAACAGCAGAACAGCGCGACCGCTGTGATGTAAAATTCCATATCAATGTCCTCCCCACCAAGATGGAGTACCCGAACAAGGTTATGAAAAAATTTACTTGTCCACTGTTCAAGATGCAGAAGATGGCCAATCGTAAAGCCGACCAGAATCGCTAACACGACCGCAGTCATTCCAGATGCTTTGATAATGGAATTGACACCGATTGCAATGGAACAGAAACCGAAAAGAGTCGGCAGATTGTCTTTTAGTCCCCGCGGGAGAATCTTTCCAAGATATGTTCCCAGTAGACCGCCAAGCAGCACGGCGGCACAGTTTGTCAAAACCCCAATCGGCATATGTCAACCTCACATTCTTTCTTGTTACCAATCTTTTACCGCACCGTCAAAGGCACGGCGGGCAGCGTTGCTGCCACGTTCCCTCGCCGGATAAAGCTCCTCAGCATCATCTGCCAGCTCCACGCCAATGCCGGGAGCATCGGGGATGAGCATACAGCCGTTCTCATAACGCAGCGGCTCCTTGACCATCTTATCCTCTGCACCGTTCAGACAGAAACCGGGAAGTTCCTGAATGCCCAGATTCGGAATGGAAGCGCAAATCTGCAAACAGGCCGCCGTAGAGACCGGGCCAAGCGGATTGTGCGGAATCACTAGAACATCATGTGCTTCTGCCAGTGCAGCAATCTTCTTGCTGGTAGTGATGCCGCCCACAGCGCACACATCGGGACGGATATACTGGCAGACATGGCGAGCCATCAGCACTTCGCACTCACGCAGGTCAATGGCACGTTCGCCAGTAGCAATCGGCACACCGATTTTGCTTGCAACTTCGGCCATAGTATCTACATTGTCCGGCGGAACAGGGTCTTCCAGAATCATCGGACGGTAAGGCTCAACTGCACGACCAAAAGCGACCGCCTCCGGCAGTGTCATGCCGCGATGAACTTCCAGAATGAAATCGAAATCAGGGCCGACCGCTTCCCGGCAGACACGCACCTTTTCAACTTCCCGCTCGATGCGGCTGGAAAAGAACTCGCCCTTGCCGTCCGGAGAACTTGTGGGGCCGTTGCAGAAAATTTTAGCCGCAGTAAAGCCCATCTGCTGCAACTGCTGATATTGTGCAGCCAGCTCGTTTTTATCTTCCGTGATGTGCATCACCGAAGCATAGACGCGCACCTTATCACGGGTCTTACCGCCCAGCAGTTCATAGACAGGAACACCCAGTGCTTTGCCCTTGATGTCCCACAGCGCAATGTCAATGGCGGAAATTGCGCTCATGATGACCGAGCCACGGAAATAGACCGACCGCAGAAAATTTTGATTGAAATCTTCAATTCGGAAGGGGTCTTTTCCAATGAGATAGTCGGCAAATTTCTCAATCGCTGCTGCGGTCGCCTGCAGATAGCCCCAGTTGCCCGCTTCGCCCAAGCCCACGATACCGGCATCGGTATAGACCTGAACAAACAGATAATGCTTGGCAAAGCGCAGTTTTACATCCGTGATCTTCATGAATTATCCTCCTGCAAATGTTCCCGGAAGAACTGGATATGTTTTTTGAGTGCGCGCTCCCAACCGGGAGTGCGGTTTGTCGTGAACCCGTGCATGGCTTCCGGGATCCGCTGTGCTGTTACGCAGACACCGGCCTTGACCAGACGCAATGCAAAAGCTTCTGTATCGTCTCGCAGACTATCCTCGCCTGCGGAAAGGATAAGACACTCCGGAAATGCAGCAAGTGCAGTCTCATCTGCCTTGAGCGGCGAACACAGCGGGTCGGCAGGATCGGCATCGCCAACATAAAAATCGGTATACAGTTTCTCCGTCTGGGCGCGTTTGACCCAGAATTCGTTAGTCTGCAACTCCGGTGAGAGCCGATTTACAGGATCGACCGTGTTGTCCACAGGAAAATATTCAAGCAATGCGCAGCAGGGCTTCAAGCGATGCGCTTCCGCATCTTTGATAAATGCGGCAGCGACAAGATTTCCGCCTGCGCTGTGACCAGCCAGCACGATTTTTTGAGGGTCGATTCCAAGTTCTTCCGCATGATCAAAGGCGTAAGCGATGATACCGTACGTCTCCTCGACTGCTGCCGGAAACGCCTGTTCCGGTGCAAGGCAGTAGTCCACATCCCAGACAAGGCAGTTCAGCTGCTCCATCAGGGTGCAGCAATAGCGGTGGTCACGGTCAGTGCGGCCCTTGATAAAGCCGCCGCCGTGGAAATTCAACAGCAGGGCTGCTTTGGCGGGCAGATGTTCCGGACGTTCCTCGAACACATGGACTTTGCGGCCATTGGCCACTTCGACCCACATTTCTTTTTCGGTGCCGGGCAGAGCGGCCAGCTCTTCCGGGCTGACCGGACCAAATCGGTCGCGGCTGCGCACGGTATTGGCCATAGCGACTTTTTCTTCTAACGTCATAGGATTTTGCGCTCCTTTTCACATGATCAGAATGCAGGAAGCACCGTCATGGTGTAGAAAATATAGACGAAGGGTAGGATCAGCGTGATGAGTGCACCGCTCTTGACGATGGCTTTCAGGTCGTAACCGCCGTCTGCCATGCACATGGGCACTGCGGGGGTAGCCATCGGGGTCAGGAAGGCAGTCAGAGAACCGGCATTGACAAGAATCACAAGGCCGGTGGGATTTGCGCCCAGAGCGGAGCAGGTCAGCAGGCAGATAGGAACGAAGACTGCGGAGACAGAACGGTTCAGCATGAACTGAGTGAGCAAGAAGGGGATGATAAAGAACAGGGCACCGAGGACATAGTTGTTGTGAGTACCACCAACGACTGTTGCCAACGTCTGACCGATCATGTCACCTGCACCGGTATTGGTCAGTGCAGTACCCAGAGCCAGTGCGCCGACAAAGAGCATCAGCATATCCCAAGGAATATCGCGGAGAGCGGACTTCTGATCGACTACGCCGAACAGAACCATCAGCAGACTGCCGACCAGCGCAACGAACCAAGTGGTCAGATGCAGCTGAGGTGCAAAGATCAGGCAAATAATCGTTGCAAAGAACAGGAAGATACCAATCTTATCCACAACAGGGCTGAGCTTCTGCTGAGCTTTGCCAGAATCCTTTTTCTCCAGTGCCTCAATGGGGACGACCGGCTGCTTCGGAGTGAACTTCGGGCCAAGGAAAATTGCCCAGAGAGGAACAACGATAAGGACAGGCCATGCGGCGATCGTAAAATCAATGGGACGGACACTCATTCCAGTAAAGCCATAGGTTTCCATGAAACCAGTGAACTGACCAGCCATCTGGATAGAGGTTGCCAGTGGAAGGATACCGCAGCAAGCCACACAGACGACCATAATGGGGAACATATACTGCGTACGGCTGTTTCCGGTCTTGTCGCACAGTGCTGCCAGCAGAGGGCTGATGATCGCATAAACGACCATGGGGCTGGAAATGAAGTTGGTGAGCAGAACTGCCAGAAGGATGTAACCAAAGTAAGCCATTTTGAAGCTGCCATGCGTCAGCTTCATGATGCTGTTACACATACCGTCCACCAGAGAGGTACGGCGGAAACCCGCTGCTACAATAAACATACATGCCATCAGCAGGGTGTTCACATTAGAAAAGCCGGACAATGCACCGGCATCATCAATACAGCCGGTGATGTACAGGGCGGCCATTGAGATCAATGCAGTAAGCCACATGGGGATCTTGTTCAGCATATAGCTGACCAGCGTTGCCGCAAAGATCACCATACAGATGATCATTTGAGTATTCATAGATTTGTTTTCCTTTCCTGATATGAAAACGGTTCGATTTCAATTCGCTTGCTGCCCGGGCAGGCACATTGTGGACATTTTAACAAAGCAAATTTACTCTGTCGATGCAAAAATTTGTATCTTTTGGCACCCGTACAGAAATCAAATCTTGTCAGGAAAGCTATGACATCCTGAAATATCAGAATAAAATCCAAATATTTCCCCTGTGCGCTTTGCCAAATCGAGAGACTCTCCCTTGGTCAAAATGTCAAATTCTAAGTAAAAAATTTATTGATAGGCCTCAAAAAATCAGTTGACAGGAGATATTTTATCGTTTATTCTGAAAAAGACGATTCACCAATGGAGCACACTCCAAAGATTTGACATAGGGAAAATATTTGGATTTTGGGAGAGAAAGAGATGGATTTAGCTAATTACAAAATGGAATGGCCGCGTGAGAGGCTTACTGTGCGATGCTTTGCACACGATATCATGAATTATCGTTACCACTGGCATCCAGACGAATATGAGCTTAACATTTTGCTGCATGGCAGTCAAGAGTACTGCCGTGGAACGCAGAATGTTGTACTGGAGGAGGATGACGTTCTGCTCACTCCGCCGGGAGTAGGACACGCCTCCTTTGGTCAACAGGCAAATACTACTGCCATCGTCCTGCATTTTTCAGCTACAGCGATTCGTCCATTGCTTAAAAAGGGTGGCGTCTACCACTTTCCTTCCTGTCTTTCAAACGCTGGAACACACACAGAAGAACGCTACCGTCATATTCGATTTTATGCCAGCCAGATTTTCATGCTGATGCAGCAGAACAGTCCATATGCACAGCTGGCTGTCAAGGCAAGCCTCGACTTGCTGCTCGTTATACTATGCACAGAGTTTGAGCCACAGCGATTGAACGAAATGCCGGAAGATGAGCAAAGACGTTCTGCAATTCGCCGCCTTTTAGCATATATTGAAGAACATTACGCAGAAAAGCTCACTCTTGAAAATCTTGCAGATTTTGCCCAGTACAACCGAACCTATGTTTCAACCCTGTTCAAACAGGTGGTTGGTGTTAATTTTCATGAATATCTGAGCCGTGTGCGCTTCCAGCACGCTTTGAGTGACTTGGCATTGACCAATGATGGCCTGACAGATATTGCTTTGCGCAATGGTTTTGCCGATTTGAAAACCTTTAATGCACGTTTTCGCTCCACACTGCACCGCACACCCACCGAGTATCGTGCGCAGCTGTCCCCCGATCGGGTGATGCGAGTCGACAGTCGTAAATTTCTTCCGTCCGAAGACCCGATTTTGCAGGCCAAATTGCGAGCATATCTAAAGGTAGGGTGCTAAGATGGCTGAAATCACCGGAGTGGCTGCTATTTCACATTGGGATATCTTTCAAAATTGTCCTTGCAAACCCCTATGAAGTGTGGTATATACATTATACGAAGCAACATCCTGAATGAACGACCTACCGTTCGATGATATATAAAAGAAAGGTGCTTGCTATGAATGCTGTGATTTATGCCCGATATTCCAGTGACAACCAGCGCGAAGAATCCATCGAAGGTCAGATTCGGGAATGCACAGCCTACGCAGAAAGAAACGGTATCACGGTGGTCAGGCACTACATTGACCGTGCATTCTCCGCTAAAACAGATCATCGCCCGGATTTTCAGCAAATGATTCGGGACAGCAACAAAAAATTGTTTGAAATCGTTCTGGTCTGGAAGTTTGACCGCTTTGCCCGGAATCGTTTTGACAGTGCGAACTACAAGATGATTCTGAAAAAGAACAATGTACACCTGATATCGGTCATGGAGCCGATTGCTGAAGGCTCGCAAGGTATTCTTGTGGAAACACTGCTGGAAGGCATGGCAGAATACTACTCTGCTGAGCTATCTGAAAAGGTCATCCGTGGTCAGACGGAAAATGCCCTGAAAGGCAAATGCACAGGCGGCACCGGAACGATTGGCTATAAAATCGACGCAGATAAGTTCTATCGTATCGACCCACTGGTCGCTCCACTTGTATTAGAGGCTTTTCAGCGCTACGATAATGGTGAGAAAATCGTTGAGATTCTGAACTATCTCAACGCAAAAGGCGTTCGTAATATGCTGGGTGGAAAGCTGACGTGCAGCAGCATGAACACCATGTTGAAGAACCGCCGTTACATTGGAGAGCTTTCTTTCCGGGATACCGTTGTGCCAGATGCGATTCCTGCTATCGTCCCGAAAGACCTGTTTGACCGTGTTCAAAAGCGTTTGGAGAAAAACAAGCGCGCACCGGCTCACGGAAAGGCAGATGAGGAATACTTGCTGACTACCAAGCTGTTCTGTGGCAAGTGCGGAGCATTGATGTTTGGCGAAAGCGGAACAAGCGCCACTGGACGAACCTACTATTACTATAAATGTGCTACTGCCAAGCGGCGCAAAGGCTGCAATAAGAAAACCGTACAAAAGGAGTGGCTGGAGAATCTGGTCGTCCAAGAGACGATGAAGCTGATTCATGATGATGCAGTTATCGAAAGAATCGTTCAGCTGGTCATGGATTTTCAGAATCAGGAGAACACTACGATTCCGCTCTTGGAAAAGCAGCTCCGAGAGGTGGACAGGAAACTGGACAACCTGATGAAAGCAATCGAGGAAGGCTTATTCACCCGAACGACCAAGGAACGTCTGGATGCCTTGGAAGCTCAGAAGGATGAGCTGACTGCAAAAATCGCTGATGAAAAACTGCGAAAGCCATCCTTCAATGCCGATTTCATCCGGTTCTGGCTGATGAAATTCAGAAAGTTCGATATATCGCAGCAAAAACAGCGCAAAGCACTGATTGAGATTTTTGTGAACGCCATTTTCCTGTATGATGACCGGATGCTGATCACGTTCAACTACAAGGATGGCTCTCAAACCATCCGCTTTGAGGATGCCTTGACTACCACAGAAACAGTGGGAAATAGTTCGGATTTGTCCGGCTCTGCTCGACCACAAGAAAAGCCACGATGAACCGTTTACAAATGCGGTTTTATCGTGGCTTTCTTTGTTTTCAGAATCCTGAAATCTGGCTAGAATGTGCCTTATTTGTGCCTTATCGCCCCAAAAAGTGCTTTACTCGGCGGCCGGAAGGCTCTTTTTTATCGTAGAAATTCGTGATTTTTCCGCACGATTTTTTCAACTTCCCGGCGGGCGGTTGCATCCGGCCCCCAAATGTGTTAAGGTGGGGCCAGACAAAATTTTTGAGAAGGAGCGCACTTATGAAATACGATTTTACTTCCATCCTGGACCGCCGCGGTAGAGACGCCATCGCAGTGGACGGCCTGAAGGGCGACGGCTTCTCCCCGGCTCCCCCGAAGGCGGGCTTTGACGCGATCCCGATGTGGGTGGCCGACATGAACTTCCCCACCGTGCCCACCATCCAGGAAGCCATCATTGAGCGTGCAAAACACCCGGCCTTCGGCTATTTTCAAGCCACGGATGCGTATTTCGACAGCATCATCCGGTGGCATGAGAAGCGCAACGGCGTCACCGGCCTGAAGCCGGAACACATCGGCTACGAGAACGGTGTACTGGGCGGCGTCATCAGTGCGCTGAACTGCGTCTGCTCCCGCGGCGACAAGATCCTGATCCACAGCCCCACCTACATCGGCTTCACGATGAGCCTGAAGAACAACGGCTACGAGGCCGTGCATTCCCCGCTGGTGAAGGACGAGAACGGCGTCTGGCGGATGGATTTTGCGGACATGGAGAAGCATCTGAAGGAAGAGCACATCCACGCGGCCATCCTGTGCAACCCCCACAACCCCTGCGGCCGCGTCTGGGAGCGCTGGGAGCTGGAAAAGGCCATGGATCTGTTCAAAAAGTACGACGTCTATGTCGTCTCCGACGAGATCTGGTCGGACATCATCCTGAACGGCCACAAGCACACCCCCACCCAGTCCGTCAGCGAGGATGCCCGGATGCGCACCGCCGCCTTCTATGCGCCCTCCAAGACCTTCAACCTGGCCGGTCTCGTGGGCAGCTACCACATCGTGTACAACAACTGGTGGCGTGACCGCATCGAGAAAGAGTCCAGCCTGAACCACTACAACATGATGAACGTGCTGTCCATGCACGCCCTCATCGGCGCCTATCAGCCCGAAGGCTATGAGTGGACGGACGAGCTCTGCGAGGTACTGAGCGGCAATGTGAACTTTGCCTGCGACTACATCGAGCAGCACTTTGCGGGCGTCACGGTCTCCAAGCCCGAAGGCACCTATATGCTCTTTGTGGACTGCACCGACTGGTGCGCCGCCCATGGCAAGACCATCGACGATGTGGAAAAGGCCTGCTGGGAGGTCGGCGCAGCCGTGCAGGACGGAAAGATGTTCCACGGCCCCTGCCATCTGCGGATGAACCTGGCTTCGCCCCGCTCCCGCATCGAGGAAGCCTTCCGCCGGATGGATCAGTATGTCTTCCATGCGTAAGGAAGCAGAAAAAGGGCCCTTTGCCGGTTGGCAGAGGGCCCTTTTTGGTTGGTCAGAGGTCTTCTTCGGTCAGGAGCAGGTAGTACAGCACCTCGACCAGAAGGGCCGACGAGAGCAGGGATGGGACCGGGTCGGTCGCCACGATGCGCTGCGCCCGGTTGGAGGCCAGCAGCAGGTGGTCTGCCTGCGCGGCCAGAGGGGAGCGGCGGTCGCAGGTGATGAGCAGGACCGAGGCACCCCGCTCGCGGGCGGCGCGAGCCGTTTCCAGCAGGCGCTCGCTGCGGCCGGAGTTCGAGATGAGCAGCAGGGCGTCCCGCTCGGTCAGGGTGTCGGCAAAGGCTCTGGTCCGGCCGGGCACGGCGCTGGTCATGCAGCGCTTGCCCAGACTGCCGAGCTTGAGCGACGCATCCATGGCCACGGGCAGGCTGTTGTCGGAGGCCTCGACCTCGATCAGCTCCGCGCTGCGCAGGACACTCATCGCCTTCCGCAGCTGGCGCAGATTGAGTGCCTGGATGGTGGCGCGCACCTCTTCCTGCCGGTTGGCCTGCACCGACTGCAGGGCCTGCCGCAAGGGGTCCGGGCTGGTGGAGCGCTGGGTCTCCGTCTCCTGCTGGTCCATCACATCCCGCGCGAGTGCCAGCTGGAATTTGCGGTAGTTGTCAAAGCCGAGCTTGTGGCACAGCCGGGTGACGGTGGCTTCCGAGGACTGGCTGGCGCGGGCAAGCTGGGCCGAGGTGACCACAGACGCCCATTTCACATCGTTGAGGATGCAGTCTGCAATGCGCCGTTCCGCGCTGTAAAGCTGGATGCCAGAACACAGCAGTGTGACGACGCTTCCCGGAGAATCGCGCATAGAAGATACCTCCCTACATCTATGAAGCGCTTTCAGTGGAGTTTTTTCTTAGTGTAGCAGTTTTCGCGAAAAAAATCAATTATTTCCGTGAAGGAGGCCGAACAGGACCGGAACACCGCCAGTTTGGCAAATCCGGGCAAAAAACGGCAAGAACCGGCAAAAAGATCCCCCGTGCAAATCGCACGGGGGATCGTGAGTTCCGGGGATCAGCAGCCTTCCTTTTCGGCCAGCTTGCGGCCCATGAGCACGCCCATGACGGACGCCATCATCAGGCCGCGGGTCCAGCCGGAAGAATCGCCCAGGCAGTGCAGGCCCTGAATGTTGGTGTCGAGGTTCTCATCCATCTTGACCTTGTTGGAGTAGAACTTCAGCTCCGGGCTGTAGAGCAGGGTCTCGTTGGCGGCAAAGCCGGGCACGACCATATCCAGCATCTTGATGAATTCGATGATGTTGGTCATGGCGCGGTAGGGCATGGCGGCGGTGATGTCACCGGCCACCGCGTCCTTCAGGGTGGGCTTGACGTTGGACTGCGCCAGCTCCTTGGCCCAGGTGCGCTTGCCGTCCAGAATGTCGCCGTAGCGCTGGACCATGATGTGGCCTGCGCCCAGCATGTTGGTCAGCTCGCCCACCTTCTGTGCGTAGGCGATGGGCTGGTTGAACGGTTCGGTGAAGTTGTGGGAGACGAGGATGGCGAGGTTGGTGTTCTCGCTCTTCTTCTCCTTGAAGCTGTGGCCGTTGACGACGGCCAGGTCATTGTCGTAGTTCTCCTGCGCCACGAAACCGCCGGGGTTCTGGCAGAAGGTGCGGACCTTGTTCTTCCAGGGCTTGGGGTAGCCGATGAGCTTGGACTCATACAGCACCTTGTTGACCTTCTCCATGACCTCATTGCGGCACTCGACGCGGACGCCGATATCGACGGTGCCGGGCTTGTGGGCGATGTGGTGTTCGGCGCAGATCTTTTCCAGCCAGTCCGCGCCGCGGCGGCCGGTGCCGATGACGACGGTGTCTGCATAGACGGCGCGGGGCTCGCTGTCGCTGCCCGCGCGGAGATACACGCCCTTGCAGACCTCGTCTTCCAGGATGATGTTCTCACACTCGGTGGAGAAAAGCATCTCGACGCCGTTGTCGGCCAGATAGTTCTGGATGGCCAGATAGAGCTGCTGGGCCTTTTCGGTGCCCAGATGGCGGATGGGGCAGTCCACCAGCTTCAGACCGGCGTGGATGGCGTTCTTGCGGATCTCCTTGATCTCCTCGCCGGTGTAGATGCCTTCCACATGGGGGTCTGCGCCGAACTCCAGATAGATCTTGTCGGTGTAGTCGATGAGCTCCTGCGCGAACTCCTCGCCGATGAGGCTGGGCAGGTCGCCGCCGACCTCATAGGACAGGCTCAGCTTACCGTCCGAGAAGGCACCGGCACCGGAAAAACCGGTGGTGATGGCGCAGGTGGGGCGGCAGTTGACGCAGTGGCCAAGCTCTGCCTTGGGGCAGTGGCGCTTTTCCACCGGCTTGCCTTTTTCCACCAGCAGAATCTTCTTTTTGCTGCCGTGGCGCAGCAGCTCCACGGCGGTAAAAATGCCGGCCGGGCCGGCGCCAACGATGATCAGATCGTACTTTTCCATTGTTCTGTAATCCTTTGCTGTATTTGATAAAAAACCGCTCAGGCCGCGCTGCGGCCAGTTCCCCCGATGGGGAGCGTTTATGCGGGCTTGTTTTACGGGTCGTCTTCCTGCTCCACCTCAGCGCTCTCGTCCACATGGTCGAGTTCGACGGCAGTGGCTTCCACATCGGCATGGGCGACCTCCGGGGCGACGATGCCGTCGCCGTTCAGGTCTTCCCCGGTGACGGCTTCCAGCATGGACTGCGTCTCCGGGTGCAGTTTCAGGAACCGCTTTACCGCGATGACGGTATACAGCGCACTGAGCAGGTTCAACGCACCCTCCACGATGAGGATGACGCCGATGGCCATGACCAGCGTTTCCATGGTGCCGAAGGGGTCGAGGATCATGACGATACCCAGCACGATGCTCAGCACGGCCAGCAGCAGGAAGCCTTTCCAGCTGGGATACTGGCACTTGCGCAGCTCCAGTGCGTTCTGGATGCGGCCCAGACTGTCGAAGATAACGAACAGGCCGAAGACGATGGGCAGGATGCGCACCACGATGTCGCTGCGGATGATGAGGAACGCACCCAGCCCCAGACAGACCAGACCGGAGATCAGGGTCAGCTGGCTCTGGAAGACACCGCGCTCCACCGCAAAGTAGCGGACGAGCTGCACCGCCGCGCAGGCCAGCACCACGCCGCCCAGCGCATAGCAGACGATGTTCATCGCGGTGCCCGGCACCAGCAGCAGGAAGATGCCCAGCCCCAGATAGAGGATGCTCATCAGGACCAGATTCCATTTCAACTTCTTTCCCATAAAACAGTCACGTTCCTTTCTCAATTTGGAGAATGCCGGTTCCGCTCACTGCATAGCAGGAGCTTTGTTGTACATGGGTTCGATGATCTTTTTGTCCAGACGGGCAAAGAAGACGAAACTCAGCGTCACGCTGACCAGCTCGGCGATGACGAACGACCACCACACCAGGTTGACGTTGCCGGTCTGGCTCAGCAGCCAGGCGGCAGGCAGCAGGACGACCAGCTGGCGGCAGACGGAGACGATGAGGCTGAACATGCCGTTGCCCAGCGCCTGGAAGGTGGAGGACAGGATGATGCTCATGCCGGCCAGCAGGAAGTGGAAGCAGATGGTGCGCATGGCCGGGATGCCGATGGCCAGCATCGCGTCGCTGGCGGCGAAGAAGCTCAGCAGCTTGTCCGGCACAAACTGGAACAGGCAGAAGCCGATGAGCATGATGCCCTCTGCGTAGCACATGGCCAGCTTGATGGTCTTTTTGACGCGGTCTGGATTACGGGCACCGTAGTTGTAGCTGATGATGGGCACCATGCCGTTGTTCATGCCGAAGATGGGCATGAAGACGAAGCTCTGGAGCTTGAAGTAGACGCCGAAGACGGCGACCGCCGTGGCCGAGAAGGCCATCAGGATCTGGTTCATGAAGAAGGTCATCACGCTGCCGACACACTGCATGGCGATGCTGGGCAGGCCGACGACATAGATGCGCTTGATGGCGTCTGCACTGGGGCGGAAGCCGTGCCAGCGGATCTGGATGTCGGGGTTCTTCTTCAGGTTGAAGAAGATGGCGGCACCGGCACCGCAGAACTGGCCGACGACCGTGGCCACTGCCGCGCCGGTGGTGCCGGACAGGGCCTCACCGCAGTAGCCGAAGATGAAGATGGGGTCGAGCACGATGTTCACGATGGCACCGATGAGCTGGCTGCACATGCTCAGGTTGGTGCGGCCGGTCGCGGCCAGCAGCTTTTCGCCCATGGTCTGCAGGAACAGGCCCAGGCTGAACACGGAACAGACGGTCAGGTAGCGGATGCCCTGCTCGGCGATCTCCACATCACTGGTCTGCGCATAGAAATACGACTTCATGCAGGTCAGGCCGATGATGAAAAAGGCAGCAAAGCTGCACAGCGCCAGGAAGATGCCGTTTTCAGCCGTCCTGTTGGCGCGCGCCTGGTCTTTTTCACCCAGGCTCTTGGACAGCAGGGCGTTGACGCCGACGCCGGTGCCGACACCGACGGCGATCATCACATTCTGCAGCGAGAAGGCCAGCGAAACGGCGGTCAGCGCACCTTCGCTGACATGCGAGACGAAGATGGAGTCCACGACATTATAAAGTGCCTGGACCAGCATCGAGACCATCATCGGGATGCTCAGCTTGACGAGCAGCGGGTTGATGGCCATGGTACCCATGATATTTTCCTGGGCGGTGGGGGGATTGGTCTGCTTGTTTTCCACGATTTCTCCTTTTGACATTTTTTCTCTATGCTTGAAACGTGGGCAGAGCGCCGAAGCACCCTACCCACGCAGCATCATTGTTTTTTGACTTTGCAGCCGGGAACGGAGCGGTTACTTCTCCGCAGCCTTTTCCTTGGCGGCCACTGCGTCCAGGATCATCTTCACGCAGGTCTCGCGGCCCAGGGCGGCGTTGATGGCAAGGTCGTAGTTGTGGGCATCACCCCAGCGGTTCTGGGTGTAGTAGTTGTAGTAGGCCGAACGGTTGCGGTCGGTCTTCTCGATCTCTTCCTTGATGCCCTTCTCGTCGTGTGCCTTGACCAGAGGGTCGGTCTTGGCCAGCTCACGGCGCCACTCCACCGGCGCATAGATGAAGACGCGCAGCACGTCCTTGCGGTCCCGCAGCACATAGTCACCGCAGCGGCCCAGGATGACACAGGGGCCTTCCTCTGCCAGCTGCTTGATGATGCGGCTCTGCAGGATGAACACCTGATCGCCCAGCGGCAGCTCGTTGCCCATGGTGTACAGGCTGTACAGCAGGCTGTGGGTGTGGCGTTTCTCGCTGGCGGCAACAGCCTCCTCGGACAGGCCGGAGTGTTTGGCTGCCATGGTGATCAGCTCCTTGTCGTAGAGCTTGATGCCCAGAGCATTTGCAACATCCTCTGCGATGTAGTTGCCGCCGGTGCAGTACTCACGGCCAATGGTGATGATCGTCTTTGCCATAATGTGTTCCTCCTATGTAACAGTTTTTATCCCCGGAAAGCGTTTGGCGGGGGCGGGCCTAGCGGCCCGGCTGCCCGGTGCTCTGGGGGTCATTCTGAGGTGCGGCAGGCGGTGCTGCCGGGGGTCTGGGCGGCGCGGGCAGGCGGACTTCCGCGACCCGCATCCGGCCGGTCTGGTCTACGGCGTAAACGCTGCACCGTCCGCCTGCGGCCAGCTGTTCGGGCGGGAAGCACAGGCCCCCGTCCGGGGTGCGTTCCATCCGGCGGAACGTCCGGTGAGCCGTGGTGGCATGGGCGATGCCGTCGTGCAGGGTGTAGGCGGTCCAGCCGGAGAAATCGTCCGGCAGCGGGTCGCGCTGGCCCCGCTGCTCGAAGTAATAGCAGCGGCCATCCTCGCTGCGGGCCAGTTCGCAGCGGACGCGGTCGGGCAGGTCGGCGGCTGCATCTCTGGGCTTGCGCCGCAGGGCGATGGCCCGGCCTGTGAAGTAGCGCAGGAAATCCGACAGCGCCATGGTGCAGTTGACGGAGCCGTCGCTGTCGGCAGTGGGGTCGTTGAGCAGGACATAATCAGCCATCACGGCGTCATCGTGGCCAAAGCCCCGCAGCCCCATCCAGATGCCCACCGGGTCACGCTGGCCCCGGATGCGGCGCTCGACCCGGACGGCAACGGGGCAGTCGTCGTGGATCTGGGTGCGCAGGTCCTGCAGGTCCATCCAGGCCTGCCAGCAGGGAAAGCCGCAGCAGCCCGCAGCAGCCGCTGCAAAGGCGGCGTTGCCGGTGCTCCGGGTGGCGTTGTCCTCCATGGCGTAGGCCACCTCTTCGGGCAGGATGTCCTCGCCCCAGCGGTTCATCAGAGCCGCCATGACGAGGGGCAGATCCATCTCCCGGCCAAAGCTGGGGTCGTGGGCGGAGAGGCAGTATTCCGGCAGATAGAGCCGCCGGTTCAGCGGCCGGCCCTCGTGTTTTTCCCAGGTCAGGGGGCGGACGGCGGCGGCCAGCAGCCGCACAGCGGGGGTGGATTTGTCGTCGTTGGTCGAGAGGTTGACCTGCAATTGGATGCCGGTGCCGCCGCCCGGCGTGGCCACGGTTACGGTGTCCCCCAGCAGGAAGATCATCCCGTCCTCGCTCTGGGCGTTGATGCTGCAGCGGGGGTAATCCGGGGCCCACTTGCCAAAGCTCATCCAGCCGGTCCAGGTGTTCCCGGCATAGACCCGGCAGCGCACCTCCACCATCGTGTTATGAGGGGCGCTGGCGTTCCAGCTGACGTTCAGGTTGCAGAAAGCCGGCATCGCGAACTCCGGCGTGGTGTAGCTGCCATAGGGCAGATACCGCCCGGCGGAGCTGTCCAGCACCAAAGCGCCGCTTTCCAGCGCGACATTGTCCAGCGCGCCGCGGGAGAAGGTCTCGGTGCCCTGCAACACGAGGTTATTTCGTTGTTCCATCGCACGGTTCTCCTTTGCGCATCGGTGAAAGATCAGTGTTCGGTGCCGTCCGGCTCGTCTTCACCGTATTCCTCCCGGAGGGCGGCGTCCAGCTCGGCGTCGTGCAGCTTCTGGAGGCTCTCCTCGATGTGGAAGACGCGGTTCACGTCGCCGTAGACGATCTGGCAGCAGAGCTCGGTCTGGAACCAGAAGCCGAAGATGAGCATCAGGAAGATGCCCAGCGGCATGCACAGGATGACGACGCCCCAGAACAGGATGGTCACGATGGCGGACGCCAGCGCGTGGGGCAGGAAGGCGATCATGCAGTTCAGGCAGTTCTTCAGCGTCTGGTGGAAGGGCTGGTCCAGCAGGACCACCTGCGGCCACATGTAGGCGAACAGCATGTGGAACAGCACCAGGTTCAGCACCGTGGCCACCCACATGGGCAGGCCGACGTTGGTGCCGTGGTACAGCATGTTGAAGCAGAAATAGACGAGGAAGATCTGGATGGTGATGACGGTGCAGTAGACGATGCCGGGCAGGATGGCGGCTTTGAAGTTCCGCTTGAACGCGCGGCGGTAGGTGGTCCACCAGTAGCCCGCTTCATCGCGCAGGGCGCGGAGTACGGTATCGTACATGCCCGCCAGTGCGGGACCGGCCAGGATGCCGCCCGCAATGGCGCTGATCACCATGACGGTGAGGTTGTTCATCAGAAAACCGACATACACCAGGCAGATGACCGGCAGAAAGCCGATGCAGGTGAGCAGATTGGCCAGGAACATGCCGGACATGTCGCGCCCGACCAGCTCAAAAAAGCGGCCGATGCCCGTTTTGCGGGGGGCGTCCTTCTCGACGCCCGGCCCGGCCTTGCGGAAATCATTTGCAGAAGGAAAAAGACCCATTTTGTTTCGAACCCTTTCTGGTTTGGCTCAGTGCCGCGGGGCAGAAGGAAAAGGAACTGCCCATTGTGCTACCTTTCTTTCTATAAATATACCCGGATTTTGTGAATTTTGCAAGCCATCCGGCCCTTCATTTGTAAAAAAAGTGTTTCGGCTCCCATTTTCGCCCAAAGTGTGGTACAATGAAACAGGCTTTTCAGGCCAGAAGGAGGAACGTATCATGAGCATTCTTCACACGATCGCGATGTTTGTATATCTGTTTGGCTATATGATCGTCCACTACGGTGTGCTCCGCCGGGCCGAGCGCGCCCTCGCCGCCGGGGACATGGGTACCGTGGAGCAGATCATCAACAAGCATATCCCGCACTGGAGCCGGGGCATCCTGAAGGTGACCGGCGCACAGCTGGTGGTAGAAGGGCAGGAGAACATCCCCAAGGACGGCCCCTGCGTTTTCGTGGGCAACCACCGCAGCTACTACGACATCCCGCTGCTTCTGGCGGCGCTGGATGCGCCCCACGGCATCCTGGCGAAAGAGGAGCTGGAAAAGATCCCTCTGCTCAACCGCTGGATGAAGCTGTTGGGCTGCGTTTTCGTCAAGCGCGACGACATCCGCGCGTCCGTCAAGGCGCTGAACGATGCCACGGCCATCGTGGAGAGCGGTAAGAGCTTCGTCATCTTCCCCGAAGGCACCCGCTATAAGGGCGAAGAGGGCGGCGCAGGCGAGTTCAAGGCCGGTGCGTTCCGCATCGCCATCAAGACCGGTGCCCCGGTGGTGCCGGTGGCCATCTCCGGTGCCCGCAGCCTGTTCGAGGCCCACGGAAACCGCGCGACTCCCGGTTCCATCCACATCCGCATCCTGCCGCCCATCCGGACGGTCGGCATGAGCAAGGCAGAGCAGAAACAGCTGCCCGAAGCCGTCCGCCAGACCATCCTCGCACAGCTTTAAGGAGAACTATGGCAAGCTATCGTTACGAACGCGAGATCCAGCCCGGCGACCTCAAACCCCGCCGGGAAAAACAGTATACCCGGAAAGAACGCTGGGCCAACTGGTGGGATTACAACCTGAAGTGGGTGATCCTCATCGGCATTGCCGCGGCCTTTGTGGCGTACAACTTCATCGGGCAGTATTTCTTTACCACCAAGGCCGACTACAATGTGGCCGTGGTGGCTCCCTACTACCTGCCGGAGGATACCGTGAACGCGCTCCAGACTCAGCTTGCCCAATTCGGCGAAGACCGGAACGGCGACGGCAAGGTGATCGTGACCCTGAACGTCTATACGCTGGACTACTCCGACGAGGAGACTCAGACCGAGAGCGCAGCCTACCTGACCATGGCGGGCACCACCAAGCTGGCCGCCGATGTGCAGGGCGGTCTGAGCGCGGTCTTCCTGCTGTACGACCCGGCGGGCTTTGAGGAGAGCACCGGTACCCTGCGCTACCTCGACGGCAGCCTGCCTGAACCCGGCAGCGACGGCGACTGGTGGAACATGGTCTACCGGTGGACCGACTGCCCCGCCCTGACCGGGCTGGGCCTCGGTGAATACCAGGCCGATACCACCCACGCTCAGGGCGGCGACAGCCAGGAATACATGGCGCAGTTCTACGTCGGGATGCGCGGTGCCTGGAACTCCGGCACCGCCGACAACCTCAAGGGCGGCGAAGAGTTCTGGCAGGCGCTGACTGCCGGGGCCGTCTCCACCGCCAGTGCGGAGGACTGATGCCATGCGGTTCCGCCTGATCAAGCGGGAGGTCGGTGCCCCCCGCCGCCTGCCCGCCCCGCCGCCCCCGGAGCCAAAATGCGCCCCGCCCCGCGCCGCCGACCTCGACAACCCCTATGGCCGGTATTACGGGAAGGCACGGAGCCGGGAAGACCTGCGAAAATGACCCGACAGAAGAGTCTCATCCGCCCGATGGCAGATGAGACTCTTTCGTTTTTCCAAAGCAAAATCTGAAAAAAACTCCGCACAGAACCGGGGCGGGGTTTGTTGTTTCTGTGTCCGGGTTATGGTATACTCATTCCGTATCATCTCCGGTATCATGAAAACAAAGGATGTGGAACCCATGGACGCACTGGACAAAGCCCGCCGGGAGATCGACACGGTGGACGCCGCGCTGGCCGCGCTGTTCGAGCGGCGGATGGCGGCTGTGCTGGCGGTCGCCGAATACAAAAAGGCCTACGGCCTGCCGATCTTCGATGCCGCGCGGGAAGCTGTGGTGCTGGACAAGGCCGAAGCGCGCATTCAGGACCCTGCCCTGCGCCCCTATTACCGCGACCACGTACAGCACATGATGGATGTGGCCAAGCAGTACGAGGCCGAGGTGCTGGGCCGGAACCGCGCCGCCTATCAGGGCGTGGAGGGAGCCTTTGCGCACATCGCGCTCAAGGCGCTCTTCCCCCATGCGGAGGCGGTCAGCTACCCCACCTGGGACGAGGTCTTCGACGCGGTGGAACGCGGCGATGCAGCCCATGGCGTGGTCCCCTTTGAGAACAGCCACGCGGGCGATGTGTCCGCCGTGCTGGACCTGTGCTACAACCACCCCGCTCTGTGGGTCGTGGATGTGTACGACCTGCCCATCTCGCAGAACCTGCTGGTCCTGCCCGGCACCCCGCTGAGCGAGCTGAAGCATGTGTACAGCCACCAGCAGGCCATTGCCCAGAGCGAGACCTTCTTAAAGCAGTTCCGCCTGCCGGCCACGGCCATGCCCAACACGGCCATGGCGGCCAAGTTCGTGGCCGAGAGCGGCGACCGGACGCAGGCGGCCATCGCCAGTGTGGAAACGGCGGCGCTGTACGGGCTGGAAGTTCTGGTGCCCAGCATCAACACCGATGGCGACAACACCACCCGGTTCATCGTCCTCAGCCGCGAAAAGCCCACGGCGGGCAACCGCTTCTCGCTGCTGTTCACGGTGGACAACAAGCCCGGCAAGCTGGCCGAGGTCATCCAGATCATCGGTGCCAGCGGCTACGATATGGAGTCCATCAAGAGCCGCCCGCTGCCCCATGTCCCCTTCGATTACTATTTTTACGTTGAGCTGGTGGGCGACCCCACCGCCGAAGAGACCGCCGCGCTGCTGCGCGCGCTGAACCATGTCTGCCGCACGGTACGGCTGTTAGGAGTGTACAACAAATGAGCGATTTTATCGGAACCAAGCTCACCATGAATCTGGGCGAGCGCAGTTATGACATCATCCTGAAGAACGGCGCACTGGAGAACCTGTACCAGTTCGCCCGGCTGGACCGCAAGGTGGCCGTCGTCACCGACAGCGGCGTCCCGGCCCAGTATGCCCAGCGGGTGGCCGACCAGTGCCGCGAGGCCCGGATCATCACGGTGCCCCAGGGCGAGGCCAGCAAGAGCTTCAAGATCCTGGAGAGCGTTTTACAGCAGATGCTCGATTTCAACATGGGCCGCGGCGACCTGGTCGTGGCGGTGGGCGGCGGCGTCGTGGGCGACCTGGCCGGATTTGCCGCTTCCATCTATATGCGGGGCATCGACTTCATCAACTGCCCCACCACCACGCTCTCGATGATCGATTCCTCCATCGGCGGCAAGACGGCGGTGGATCTGGGCGATACCAAGAACATCGTGGGTGCCTTCTGGCAGCCTAAACTGGTCATCGTGGACCCGGATACGCTGGCCACCCTCCCCCGCCGCCACTACATCAACGGCCTGGCCGAGGCGGTCAAGGCCAGCCTGCTGGCCGACCCGGAGCTGTTCGGCATCTTTGAAAAGAGTGACATCGACGGCCAGATCAACGAGATCATCTACCGTAGCCTGCGGTTCAAGAAAAACATCGTCGAGCAGGATGAGACCGAGCGCGGGATGCGCAAGGCCCTCAACTTCGGCCACACCATCGGCCACGGCATCGAGGCCGTCAAGGGCATCAAGGGCCGCCGCACCGTGGGCCTGTTCCACGGCGAATGCGTGGCGCTGGGGATGCTGCCCATGATCGAATCCAAGGCGCTGCAAAAGCGGGTGCGGGCGGTCTATCGCCGTCTGGGCCTGCCCCTGCGCACCACCTACAACAAAGAAAAGGTGCTGGCCGAGATGCTGCACGACAAAAAGGCGCAGGGCGGTCAGATTACCATCATCAAGGTGCCGGGTCTGGGCTGCTGGCGCGCTGAGACCATCCCGGTGGAGGGCCTGCGCCCCCTGCTGGGCATGGAGGAATGACCATGAAGAACACGTTCGGGTCTGCCCTCTCCCTGACCATCTTCGGCGAGAGCCATGGCCGCGCCATCGGCGCCGTGCTGGACGGCATGGCGGCGGGGGTGCCGGTGGATGAGGCGTTCCTCGCCGCCTGCATGGACAAGCGCCGGGCGCGGGGCGACGGCCTGTCCACCCCCCGCGTGGAGGCGGACCGGGTGCAGTTCCTCTCCGGCGTTGTGAACGGCCGGACGACCGGCACCGCCATCGCCCTGATGATCGAGAACCAGAACACCCGCAGCGGCGACTATGCCAAGACCGCCGACCTGCTCCGCCCCGGCCATGCGGATTACACAGCCTACGCCAAATACCACGGCTTTCAGGATGCGCGGGGCGGCGGACACTTTTCCGGCCGCATCACGGCGGCGCTGGTGGCAGGCGGTGCGGTGGTGCTGGGTGCCCTCGACCGGGCCGGCATCAACATCGTGACCCACATCGGGCGGTGCGCGGGCATTGCAGACACCCCCTTTGTGCTGGATGACCCGGCGGCACTGGGGGCGCAGGCCGAAACGCTGCTGAGCCGGGGCGATGGCTTCGCCCTGCTGAACGAGGAGGCCGAAGAGCCGATGAAAGCGGCCATCCGCGCCGCAGGCAGCGCAGGCGACAGTGTGGGCGGTACGCTGGAGACCGCCATCCTCGGCCTGCCTGCAGGTGTCGGCGAGCCCTATTTTGACAGCGTGGAAAGCGAGCTGGCCCACATGGCCTTCTCGGTCCCGGCCGTCAAGGGCATCGAGTTCGGCACCGGCTTCGGCTTCGCCGACCTGAAGGGCAGCGAAGCGAACGATGCCTTCCGGATGCAGGGGGGCCGCATCGTGACGGCCACCAACCACAACGCGGGCCTGAACGGCGGCATCTCCAACGGGATGCCGGTCGTCTTCCGCACCGTGGTCAAGCCCACGCCCAGCATCTACAAACCACAGGATACCGTGGATTACATTGCAAAACAGAACGCGGAACTTTCCATCCAGGGCCGTCACGACCCCTGCATCGTGCCCCGTGCGGCCATCGTGCAGACCTGCGCGGCGGCGTTGGCCGTCGGCGACCTGCTGACCGCGAAGTACGGCATGGCCTGGATGGAACAGCCCACCGCTTACCGCAAGGAGGAGCTGTAAATGGAATACGGACTCATCGGCTCCAAACTGGGGCACTCGTACTCGAAGATCATCCACGAGATGCTCTGCGGCTACCGGTACGACCTGTGCCCGCTGCCCACCGAGGAGGAGGCGCGGGCCTTCCTGACCCGGCGGGCCTTCAAGGCGATCAATGTGACCATCCCGTATAAGCGGCTGGTCATGGGATTCTGCTCCTACATCGACCCGCGCGCCAAGGCCATCGGGGCCGTGAACACGGTCGTGAACCGGAACGGCCTGCTCTACGGCTACAACACCGACTATCTTGGCTTTGCCTACCTGGCCGATGCCCACGGCGTGGAGTTCGCGGGCCGGACCGTCCTTATTCTGGGCACCGGCGGCACCCACAACACCACGAGCGCCGTGGCAAAAGATAAGGGCGCGGCCAGAGTGCTGACCGTCAGCCGGCATCCGGACCCCGAAAAGGGCGAGCTTTCCTATGCGGAAGCCGTCCACAGCGGGGCCGACATTGTCATCAACACCACCCCGGCGGGCATGTACCCGAACGTGGGGGTCTGCAATCTGGATGTGGCCGCGATGCCGGGGCTGGAAGCCGTCCTCGATGTGGTCTACAATCCGGACAAAACGGAACTGATCCTGCGCGCCGAGGAGGCGGGCGTGCCGGTGGCCGTGGGCGGCCTCGAAATGCTGGTGGCCCAGGCCGTGTATGCGGCGGAATACTTCCTGGACCGCAAGTTCGACGATGCCCCGGCCGAGATCCGCGCCATCACCGCCCAGCTCCGGAAAGAGCAGCTGAACGTGGCGCTCATCGGGATGCCCTCCTGCGGCAAAACGACCATCGGCCGCGCGCTGGCCGACCGGCTGGGCAAGCGGTTCGTGGACCTGGATGAGGAGATCGTCCGGGCCGCAGGCCGCAGCATCCCGGACCTCTTCGCCGCAGAGGGCGAGGACGGCTTCCGGGCACGGGAGGCCGAGCAGACCGCCCGCTTTGCCAGAGAGGGCCGTCAGGTGCTTTCCTGCGGGGGCGGAGTCGTCAAGCGGCCCGAAAACCTGCGGGCCCTGCGGCAGAACGGCGTGGTGCTCTTCATCGACCGCCCGCTGGACGCCCTGACCGTGGGCGGCGGGCGTCCGCTCTCCACCAGCGCCGAGGCGCTGAAGACCATGGAAGCCCAGCGCCGCCCGCTTTATCTGGCCGCAGCCGATGCGGTCATCCCGAACGAAACGACCGTTGCAGACGCCGTTGCGGCGGCACTGGAGGCATTGGATGCGATTTTTGTTCATTAACGGGCCAAACGTCAACATCACCCGCTTCACCGAGCCCGGTGTAGAGGGCGAAGTGGACTACAACGGCCTGCTGGATTATCTGGACGTCTGCTGCCAGCAGATGGGCATCGAGCCGGATTTCTTCCAGTCCAACCACGAGGGCGACATCATTGATGAGATCCAGTCGGCCGCAGGCCGCGCCGACGGCATCATCCTCAATCCGGGCGGCTATGCCTATTACAGCGTGGCCATTCTGGAAGCGCTGCAGCTCTGCGGTGTGCCCGCCGTGGAGGTGCTCATGAGCGAACCCAGCGGCCGGGAGCCGTTCCGGAACACGGACGTCGTTTCATTCGGCTGTCAGGGCCGCTTTGCGGGCGAGGGCATCGGCGGCTATCTCCACGCATGCAGTTATCTGGTGCAGCTGCTCCGGCTGGACGGCGGCGCACAATCGCACATGGTGCAGTAAAGAAAGAAACCTCTCAGTCTCGCTGACGCTCGCCAGCTCCCCTGATAGGGGAGCCATTGGCAGTCCGGGTAAGCTCTGCTGTCCGCTTAGCTATATAATACAGGATACGCTAGACCTGCTGTCCGCGTAGCCCCGATGGGGCGCAAAGCGGTGGGCTCTGTCCTCTTTGGCAGCGGCATTTGTATTGCTGCTGTGAATCTCGGCAGCGGAGCCCGGCCGTTTCCGGGAACGAAAAACTTCGCTCATCCAGCACAGTCCTCACCGACTCGCCAGAGGCTCCCCTATCAGGGGAGCTGTCTGCGAAGCAGACTGAGAGGTTCAGACCGTGGATCTCAGCAGTGGCTGAGAGGTTGACACGTTGATAAAAGGGAAAGGAATGCAAGAAGATGATCATCTCGACGAAAAAAGGCACCCCGAAGGAAGAACTGGAAAAGATCGTGGACCGCTTTGAAAAGCAGGGCCTCGATGTCACCCTGATCACCGGCAAGGACTACAACGTCTTCGGTCTGGTGGGCGACACCACCAAGATCGACGAGCGCGATGTGCTCGCCAACCCCTGGATCGACAACGTGACCCGTGTGTCGGCCCCGTATAAGCGCGCCAACCGCCTGTTCCATCCCGCCGACTCGGTCATCGACTGCGGCGGCGTCCGGATCGGCGGCCGGGAGAAGATCGCCGTCATGGCCGGCCCGTGCAGCATCGAGAGCGAGGAACAGGCCCTGCGCATCGCCCAGAGTGTCAAGGCCGGCGGTGCTGCCCTCTTCCGCGGCGGTGCCTACAAGCCCCGCACCTCTCCCTACTCCTTCCAGGGTCTGGAGACCGAAGGCATCCTCGACATGGTCAAGGCCCGCGAGGCCACCGGCCTGCCTATCGTTTCCGAGCTGATGAGCGAAGACCGCATCCCGGAGTTTGAAGAGTACGTCGATGTCGTGCAGATCGGTGCCCGCAACATGCAGAACTTCCAGCTGCTCAAGGCGGTGGGCAAAATGCACAAGCCGGTCCTGCTCAAGCGCGGCCTGTGCAACACCATCGAGGAGTGGATCATGAGCGCCGAGTACATCATGGCCGGCGGCAACGAGCAGGTCATCCTCTGCGAGCGCGGCATCCGCACGTTTGAAAAATATACCCGCAACACGCTGGACCTTTCCGCCGTGCCCATCATCCACGAAAAGACCCATCTGCCCGTCATCGTGGACCCCAGCCACGCCACCGGCAAGGCCAACCTCGTGGAGCCGATGATGATCGCTGCGGTGGCCGCCGGTGCCGACGGTCTGGAAGTGGAGGTCCACTACGACCCCCGCCACGCATGGAGCGACGGTGCCCAGTGCCTGACCCCGGACAGCTTTGCTCAGGCCATGGCCAAGTGCCGCCAGGTCGCATGGGCCATCGGGCGGGAAATGTGACCCTCTCAGGCCCCAGCTCTCCCGCAGAGAGAGCGTTTGGCACAACGGGCAGAAGGAGGGCTGCAAATGCAGATCACGATCCAACCAGACAGAAACATTGACGGAGTCATTATGGCCCCGCCCAGCAAGAGCATGGCGCACCGGGCTGTGCTCTGTGCGGCGCTGGCAAAGGGCATCTCGCACATCCGGAATCTGGAGTTCAGCAAGGATATCGCCGCCACCCTCGCGGCGGCGGGCCAGCTCTGCGCCCGCGTCACCACCGGCGGGAACGATGCGGTAGTGGAGGGACTGGGCCGTTTTCTGCCCGTGGAAGTCCCGGTGGACTGCTGCGAGAGCGGCAGCACCCTGCGCTTCCTCATCCCGCTGGCCAGCCTCACCGGCCAGGAAGTGACCTTTGTAGGCCGCGGGCGGCTGATGGAGCGGCCCCAGTCGGTGTATGAAGCGCTGTACCGGGAGCAGGGCCTCCGCTTTGTGCAGAGTCCTTCCGGCCTGACCGTGGAGGGGGCGCTCTCCAGCGGGGACTATACGCTGGCGGGCAATGTGTCCAGCCAGTTCATCAGCGGGCTGCTGTTCGCCCTGCCGCTGCTGGGCGGCACCAGCACCCTTCACCTGCTCCCGCCGGTGGAGAGCCGCAGCTACATCGACATGACCCGGTCCGTTCAGGCGGCGTTCGGCGTCACGAGCCGGTGGGTGGACGAAACGACGCTGGAGATCCCCGGCGGGCAGGCATACCGCCCCTGTGACTACACCGTCGAGGGCGATTACAGCCAGGCGGCCTTCCCGGCGGTGCTGGGGGCTGTCACCGGCGGCATCACGCTGACCGGTCTGGCCGAACCGACCTTGCAGGGCGACGCGGCCATTCTGGACATCCTGCGCCGGTGCGGGGCCGACTTCTCCCGCACCGAACAGGGCATCGTCTTCCGGAAAGCGCCGCTCCACGGCACGGACATCGACCTGGCCGACTGCCCCGACCTCGGCCCGGTGCTGATGGTGCTGGGCCTGTTCTGCGAGGGGCAGACGGTCATCCGGAACGCGGAACGCCTCCGCATCAAGGAGAGCGACCGCATCGAGGCCATGGAAACAGAGCTGCGCAAATGCGGCGGGGTGCTGTCCAGCGCGGGCGGCACCATCACCATCGAGGGCTGTACCGGGGCGCTCCATGCGCCGGACGGCGTCCTCTCCGGCCACAACGACCACCGGGTCGTCATGAGCCTGTCGGTGCTGGCACTGGCGGCGGGGCTGCGGCTGCCCATCGACGGCGCCGAGGCCATCACGAAGAGCTGGCCGAATTTCTTTACAGCCATCAAGCCAGTGGGCGCGGAGGTAGAAGATGTTGGATAAAACGAAACGTTATCTCGTGGTGGGCCTCGGCCTGCTGGGCGGCAAATATGCGCTGGAACTCTCCAAAGCCGGGTTCCATGTGGACGGCATCAACCGCAGCGAGGGCCACTTGCAGTTCGCGCTCGACCATGGCTACATCGAGCGGGGCAAAACCCACGATTTTGAAGACCTTGTCCGGGAGGCCGACCACATCATCTTCGGCCTCTACCCCACGGCCCTCATCGAGTGGTTCCGGACGTACGGCCCGCTCCTCAAGCCCGGCTGCATCTTCACGGATGTGTCCGGCGTCAAGACCGGCCTTGTGGAGCCGGTGCAGGCCCTCTGCCCGGCGGGGGTCGAGTTCATCGCCAGCCACCCGATGGCAGGCCGCGAGACCTCCAGCGTGGAACACGCCGCCGAGGTGAATTTTGCCCCGGCGAACTTCATCATCACCCCGACCGGGAAGAATACCCCGGAGGCCATCGCCTGGGTCCGAGAGCTGGCCGAGGTGCTGGGCTTCAAACACATCTGCACCCTGACCGTGCAGGAGCATGACCGGATGGTCGGCTATGTCAGCCAGCTGTGCCATGCCATCGCCGTCAGCCTGATGTGCGCCAACGACAACACCTCGCTGTGCGAGTACACGGGCGACTCCTTCCGGGATCTGACCCGCATCGCGCGCATCAACGACAAAATGTGGGCGGAACTGTTCCTCTGGAACAGGGACAACCTCATCTCGGAGATCGACCAGTTCGACGCCGCGCTCGGCGCACTGCGCAGTGCGCTGGCGGCGGGCGACCGCGAAAAGCTCGAAGAGATGTTCCGCCTTTCCACCCAGCGCCGTGCGGCGTTCGACAAGAAGCTCCCCGAATGAGGTGAACCTATGCCCAAGCAGGAAGGCCAAAAATCCAAGCTGTTGGCGCTTTTGCGCATCTTTGAGACACAGACCGACGAAAACCACCTGCTGAACGTGCCCCAGCTGGTGGGGCTGCTGGAACAGCAGGGCATCCTCTGCGAGCGCAAGAGCGTGTACAGCGACATCGACGCGCTGAACGCACTGGGGTACGACATCCAGCTCCGTCGGGGCCGGGGCGGCGGCTATTTTCTGGCCAGCCGCACCTTTGACCTGGCCGAGCTGAAGCTGCTGGTGGACGCCGTGCAGGCCAGCCGGGTGGTGTCCAGCGCCACGAGCCGCCGCCTGATCCGGAAGCTGGAAAAGCTCTGCTCCAATTACGAGGGCAGCCAGCTGCAGCGTCAGGTCTACGTGGACGGCCGCCCCAAGACCGACAGCAGGAGCCTGCTGTACAGCATCGACGCGCTGCACGAGGCCATCAACACCGGCCGGATGGTGGAGTTCCACTACAAAAAAGTGGGCCGGCCCGAAAAACGGGTCATCAGCCCATGGCAGATGGCGTGGGAGAACGGCTGCTATTACCTCATCGCCTATCAGGACGAAAAGGAGCCGGTGGGCATCCGCCACTACCGGGTGGACCGGATGTCCGGCGTCCGGGTGCTGGAGCTGCCCCGCCGCGGCCGGGAGCAGTTTGCTGATTTCGATCTGCCCGCCTACCTGCGCAAGCACTTCAGCATGTACGGCGGCCCCGAACGGCGCGTGACCCTGCGCTGCACGGCCGACCTCGAAAGCGCCATGCGGGAGCGGTTCGGCGCTTCGCCGACCTTCCTGCCGGAGGAGGACGGGCGCTTCCACTTTGATGTGCCCATCTGCATCAGCGAGCCGTTCTACGGCTGGGTGGCGGGCTTTGGCGGCAAGGTGGAAGTCCTTGCGCCCGAAGACGTCCGCACCGGGATGCGGGCGCTGGCCGAACAGCTGGCGGAAGAGCATCGCTGAGCAAGAAAAAACGGACCGTGAAAACGGTCCGTTTTTTGCGTGGTTCTGCAATTATTCGTCCAATTCTAAATCGCTCGGCAGGAGCACATCCAGCGCGGCGGCGGGTTCGGCGACAAGGCGGCGGCTCTGGTGGAAAATGGCCTTTTCGAGGGTGTTGCGGGCCAGACGGCCGTTGCCGGCGGTGCGGGCGTCGGCGGCCTGACGGCGGGCGTAGTAGTTCCGCAGCGGCTCTTCGCAGGCCTCCGAGAGGGTGTAGCCCTTGTTTTTTGCAAGGACGTGGGTGATCTGCAGCAGCTCGTCGGCGGTGTAGTCCGGGAACTCGATCTTGTTGGGGAAGCGGCTGGCCAGACCACTGTTGGCGGTGAGGAAGGTCTCCATCTCTCTGGTGTATCCGGCCAGAATGACCACGAGCTCGTCGCGGTGGTCTTCCATCCCTTTGACGAGGGTATCAATGGCTTCGAGGCCGAAGCTGTCCTGCTCGCCGCGGTAGAGGCTGTAGGCCTCGTCGATGAAGAGGACGCCGCCGAGGGCGCTCTCAATGACGCTGTTGGTCAGCGGTGCGGTGTGGCCGGTGTAGCGGCCCACGAGGTCGCCGCGGCCCACCTCCACCAGCTGCCCGCCCTTGAGCGCCCCGATGGCCTTGAGGTACTTGGCCACCAGCCGGGCGATGGTGGTCTTGCCGGTGCCGGGGTTGCCGGTGAAGATCATGTGCATCGAAAGGCTGGCTGTCTTCATGCCCGCAGCGGCGCGGCGCTGCTGAACCTGCAGATTGTCGGCCAGACCGAACACGTATTCCTTGACCGGGGCCAGACCGACCAGCTCCGAGATCTCCGCCCGGATCTCGTCCAGCGCGCCGGTGTAGGCGGCGGGCAGCAGGTCAAACAGCGGGGCCGGGGCGGCATCGTGCAGGCGGAAGAGCAGGCCCTCCGGTGCGGCGGTCAGGGTCACGGTGCCGGTGAGCGGCTTGTCCGTTTGCAGGCAGTATTCGCTCAGAGCGCGGAAGATGCGGTCGCAGCAGCCGGACAGCCCGGCTGCGCCCTTCTGGGGGGTACACTGGGCGGCGACGTAGTCCCGCACATCGGCCCCGGCGGCGAGGGTCAGGCCCAGCCGGGCCGTGACCTTCTGGGCCAGCGCGTTCAGCTGCTGGGCGGCGAGGGCTGCAAGGTCTGCCTGCTGGTAGGCGGTCGTCTCGCAGACGTCGCCCAGCGCCGAGACCATGCTTGCGCCAAACTTGTCCGCCATGGCGGCGCGGCCCTTGTTCGAAAAGAAGATGAGATACTTCCCGCAGGGGTCGAGACGGCTGACCGCGCCGGGGGCCAAGGCCGTTCCGGCGTCCACCAGAATGCCGTCCCGGTTGACGATGTACCGGCTGGAGAGCGGGGCGCTGCCCCGGACGGCCAGGTCGGACAGCGTTTTCAGAAAGCTGGGGCAGCAGCTCTCGTAGTGTTCAAAGACCACGATCTCGCCGGGGGCGTGGAGCGCGGCGTAGAGGTCCTGTAAAAAGAGCTTTTCGGCGGCGGGGTTCGCGTAAAGCGCCAGGTCGAGCGCGGCGATCTGGTCGTTTTGCAGCAAGCCCCGCACAGCCATGCAGCGGGCGGTCTCCTCCAGCGCGAAGTGCCGCCCGGTGCCGGTGCCGCCGCTCAGTAGGATGACGTTCCGGGCGGCGGGCGGTTCGGTGCCCAGCACAAAGGGGCGGCGCATGGCGCGGACGACCGCGTCCACAAAGGCGTCCTGCCCCAGCACGGTCTGCCGGACTTCGTCGGCCAGCCCCTCGAAGCTGCCCAGATGTTCGGGTTTCACGCCGGTGGTGCCTTTGGCCAGCAGACCGTCGTTCTCCATGTCCCGCAGCATCTGGCGGCTGTCGGCCAGCGCAGCCTCGGCGGCGGTGTCCTGCGTCTTCAGCTGGGCCGACTGGGCCTTGAGCATCGCGTCCAGCTTTTTCTGCTGTTCCAGAAGCGCCGCGTTCAGGTCGTTCAGCGTGCTGTTTGGCTGCTGCCGGGGTTCGGCGGGGGTGCCGGGGGCGGCCTTGAATCTGCCGCCCGGCCCGAAGACTCCATTCATCAGGGTCTCCCAATCGTCTGTATATGCCATGTCATCGCCTCCGTGATCGGTTCATTTCTTTCAGTATAGTGTACCGCAGCCCCATTTGCAAGGAAACTCTTGCAAAATCCGCGCAAGCCGGGTACACTAATTTCAAAAGGCCTGCCTCCGGCGAGGGCGGGAATGTTAGGATAAAGGATGAGAGTCAATGAAAACGCCTGCACAATGGAAAGCATGGTTCGAAAGCGAGGAGTTTGCCCGTCAGACCAGCTATCAGGGGCCGCTGGGCGCGGCGTATTCCCCATCGGGCACCCACCTGCGGCTGTGGGCACCCACGGCGCAGTCGGTCCGGGTCGATCTTTACCGGAAAGGCGACGGCGGGGCCTGCATCGGCAGTCTGCCGCTGAGTCCGTGGGGGCAGGGCGTCTGGGGCGTTTATCTGCCCGGCGACCAGCACGGGAAGTATTATCATTTCAACGTGACCACCGAGTGGGGCAGCGTGACCACCGCTGACCCCTATGCCCGCGCGGCGGGCGTGAACGGGGCGCGGAGCATGATCGTGGATCTGGCCCGCACCGACCCGCCGGGCTGGGAACAGGACAAACGTCCGGTCATCCCGGCGTCGAAGCGGAGCGTCTGGGAGGTCAGCGTCCGGGATTTCTCGCAGGACCCGGCCAGCGGGGTGCGCAATGCGTGGCGGGGCAAATTCCTGGCCTTTACCCAGCAGGGCACGACCCTGAACCGCGACGGCGTCCACCCCACCTGCCTGAACTACCTCAAGCGGCTGGGGGTGCGCTATGTCCAGCTCATGCCCATCTTTGATTTTGGCAGCGTGGACGAGAGCCGCCCGCTGACCCGGCAGTACAACTGGGGCTACGACCCCACAAACTACAACGTCCCGGAGGGCAGCTACTCCACCGACCCCGCCCGCGGCGAAGTCCGGGTGCGGGAGTGCAAGCAGATGATCCAGGCTCTCCATGCGGCGGGCATCGGTGTGGTGATGGATGTGGTGTACAACCACATGTACCGCTTCGACAACGTGTTGAACCGGGCGGTCCCCCTCTATTATTTCCGCCAGAACGAGGATGGCAGCCTTTCCAACGGCAGCGGCTGCGGCAACGAGTTTGCCAGTGAGCGGCCCATGGCCCGGCAATACTTTCTGGATTCGGTGCTCTACTGGGCGCAGGAGTACCACATCGACGGCTTCCGGTTCGACCTGATGGGCCTGTACGATGTGGAGACGATGAACCTGCTGCGGGCTGAGCTGGACAAGCTGCCTGGCGGGCGGGACATCCTGATGTACGGTGAGCCGTGGCAGGGCGGCAGCAGTGCGCTGCACCGGTACGAGGCGAACAAGAACAATCTGGCCATGCTGAACGACCGCATCGGCATCTTCTGCGACGACACCCGCGACGCCATCAAGGGCGGCTGCTTCAATGCGCGAGAGCCGGGCTACGTGGAGGGCAGGCCCGGCAGCTTCTGGGACATCGGCGGGGCCGTGGCGGCGTGGTGCCGCAGCGATAAGTTCCCGCCCCACACGCCGGGGCAGATCGTCAGCTATGTATCCGCCCACGACAATTTCACCCTGTGGGATAAGCTGCTTCTGGTGCGGTACGAGCGCCCGGAATTCGGCGCGGTGGACCGTGCTGCCCTGGCCCAGAACCGGCTGGCGGCAGGCATCTACCTCACCTGCATGGGCCTGCCCTTCTGGCAGGCAGGCGAAGAGTTCGCCCGCACCAAAAAGGGGCAGAGCAACAGCTACCGCTCCTCCCCGGCGCTCAACCGGCTGGACTGGAAGCGGGCCGAGCAGTTCCATGGGCTGGTGGACTATTACCGGGGCCTCATCGGGCTGCGGAATGCCTTCCCGCGGCTGGGCGCGGTGGACAGGGCCAGCCCCAACGCCATTGCATTTTTTGATTTGGAACAGCCGCTGGTGGGCTGGCGTCTGCCTGCCCTGCCCGGCGATGGGGCGTGGTGGGGCGCACTCTGCGTCTACTACAACCCCACCGAACAGGAACAGCCCATCCGGCTGCCCGACGGGCGCTGGAAGCTGCTGAGCGACGGCACCTCGTCCAGCCTGTGGCGGGGCGACAGCCGCATCCTGAGCGGCGAAGCGGTCCTGGCCCCGGTCAGTGCGACCATCTTCGGCTTGGTATAAACAGCGATCCCCCGGCCAGCGGGTCACCGCCAGTCGGGGGATTTTTGAAGAAGAAAGGAATCAAATCCTGATAACGCCTTGCGGCGGAGAATGGCTCAGTTGTTGGCCGAACGCTGTGCGGCGGTGTTCGACGCATTCTTTTCGCCCAGCGTCAGCGAGACGGTCTGCATCTGGCCGTCGCGGGCAACGGTGATGGAAAGGGTGTCACCGGCCGTGTGCTGCTGCATCAGGGTGCCAAGGTCGTCTTTCTGGGCGATCTCGGTGCCGTCGATGCTGACGATGCGGTCTCCGACCTTCAGACCGGCCTTGTCGGCCGGGCCGCCCTGCACGACGTCCACGACATAGACGCCGTAGGCGTTGACGTTGAACTGGGCCGCTGTCTGGGCGTCGGTCACGGCGATGTAGGTGATGCCCATATACGGCCGGCCGGAGACGTAGCCGTTCTCCAGCAGGTCCTGCGCCACCTGAATGGCGTCGTTGATGGGGATGGCGAAGCCCAGACCCTCCGCGTCCGAGCTGGAGGACTTGGCGTTGACCAGACCGATCAGCTCACCGTTCATGTTGAACAGACCGCCGCCGGAGTTGCCGGGGCTGACGGAGGCATCCATCTGGATCAGGGACATGGTGTTGGTGGAGCTGGTGCCCTGAATGGTCACGCTGCGGTTCAGTGCGCTGACGATGCCGCTGGTGACGGTGCCGCCCAGCTCACCCAGCGGGTTGCCGACGGCCAGGACGCTGTCGCCGACCGACAGGCTGTCGCTGTCGCCGACGGTGGCGGGGGTCAGGCCGGTGGCGTCGATCTTCAGCACGGCGACATCGCTGGTGTCGTCCTCGCCCACCACGGTGGCGGTGTAGTCGGTATCCCCGATGGTCACGGTGATCTGCGATGCACCGGAGACGACGTGCGCACAGGTGAGGATATAGCCGTCCGAGCTGATGATGACGCCGCTGCCTGCGCCGGACTCGACCTGATTCTGGCCGTACCAGGACCACTGCGAGTAGACGACCTGTTCGGTGGTGATGACCACGACGCTGGGGCTGACCATCTCGGAGACCTGCGAAGTAGTCATGCCGCTGGACGCGACGGCGGTGCCGGAGGCCGCGCTGCTGTCGGTGCGCTCCACCTGCTGGATGACGACCTTGTTGCCTGCATTGCCGACCCGTGCGCCCACGAAGCCGCCTGCAAAGCCCATGGCCGCGGCCAGCACCAGCGCAACGGCGCTGCGGGCGATGCGGCCGCCGCTATGCTTGCGGCGCTTCTTCGGGGGCTTGGAGGCTGCGGCCTGCGGCTCCGGGCCTGCCGGGGGCGGCGTGGTGCCGCCATTGCCGGTGGAAGTTTCCGACGGGCGGGCCGGGGCGGGGTCGCTGTAAGTGCCCGCCGTGTTGGCGGTGTTCATGCCGGAGGAGCCGACGTTGGGGTATCCGGTATCGCCGGACGGACTATTTGCAGAGGAATAATCGTATTCCCATTTGTTTTCATTTTCCATGGTACAACTTCCTTTCTCGAAGGGACTGGTTCGGGAGGGGCGCTTCGCCCGTCCCTCTCTGGAACTGGCTCTATTGTAGCCGCTAATTGTGAAAACGAATCGCTGAGCGGGTGAAGAATGTGTGAAATACGGTCGTAACCGCAGGCCTTGACAGCGGCGCGGGAGCTTGATATTTTAAGGGAAAAGGAGACTGCGTATGAAACTGGAAGAACGACCCGGCGGCTTTGCATTGTATAAAGAGAAGACCGAGGTGGGCTGCTGTCAGCTGACCCGGACGGCGGCAGGGGCGGACGTTGCCTGCCTTACCATTGTACCAGAATGGCGGCGGAAAGGCTATGGGTCTTATCTGCTAAAAGAGATATTGCGCCGCTTTGGCGGATATGACAGGGAGACGGCCACCGTTTTCACGGCCCCGCTGCCCGCTGTGCCGGGGGAGGAAGCGTTCTGGGCAAAGTTCGGCTTCCGGGAGGAGGCCGGGCGGCTCTGCCGCCGCCGGACGCCGGACCTGACCGCTGTGAAGTTCGTGCAGGACTTCCTTGCGGCCCGGCTGCAAAACCCGCAGCTGCTGGTGGATGCCACCTGCGGCAACGGCGGAGATACGGCGTTTCTGTGCCGTCTGGCGGGCGGGACGGGCCGGGTGCTGGGCTTTGACATCCAGCCCGAAGCCATTGCCTCCACCCGACGGAATCTGGCCGCGAACGGGCTTTCCGCCGAGCTGTACTGCGGCAGCCACGCAGACCTGCTGCATTCTGTGCAGCCCGGCACGGCGGATGCCGTGATGTTCAACTTCGGCTGGCTGCCGGGGGCAGACCACACGGTCTTTTCCCACGCGGAGAGCAGCATCCCCGCGCTGGAAGCGGCCCTCGACGCGCTGCGGCCCGGCGGGGTGCTCAGCGCCATCCTTTACAGCGGCCGGGTCATCGGGTCGGATGAGAAAACGGAGATCCTGCACTGGATGCGCACACTGCCCCTGACGCGCTGCACCGTCCTCGTCTGCGATTTCGCCAATTGGGCCGAAACGGCACCCCTGCCCTGCTTTCTTCTGAAAAAATGAGAAAAGTCTTGCATCTAGGTGGAATTTCTGCTAAAATAAATGCTGTTTGATTTTTAGACGGCCGGACCCTCTTCGGCATCGCGGATGCGATGCCGCCTCTCCCTTTGGCGGAGCGGGCGCAAAGCGCCTGAGAGGGCAGGCCTATTGATGGAGAACGACCCATGTGACGAAGAAAGGACCCGAAACAAACCCCTTTGACTTGAAATTGGGAGACTTATAAATCTATGACAAATCGTGAAGAAATCGAGCGCCGTCGGACGTTTGCGATCATCAGCCACCCCGACGCCGGCAAGACCACGCTGACCGAAAAGCTGCTGCTGTACGGTGGAGCCATCAACCAGGCGGGTTCCGTCAAGGGCAAGCAGAGCGCCAAGCACGCCGTTTCCGACTGGATGGACATCGAGAAGCAGCGCGGTATTTCCGTGACTTCCTCGGTGCTGCAGTTCAACTATGCGGGCAAGTGCGTCAACATCCTGGACACGCCGGGCCATCAGGACTTTTCGGAGGATACCTACCGCACCCTGATGGCGGCGGACTCTGCCGTCATGGTCATCGACGCCGCCAAGGGCGTTGAGGCCCAGACCATCAAGCTGTTCAAGGTCTGCACCCTGCGCCACATCCCCATCTTCACTTTCATCAACAAGATGGACCGCGAAGCCCGCGACCCCTTTGAGCTGATGGAGAACATCGAAGAGATCCTGGGCATCAAGACCTACCCCATGAACTGGCCTATCGGCTGCGGCAAGGAGTTCAAGGGCGTGTTCGACCGCAACACCCGCAAGGTGCTGGCCTTCTCCAGCGACGGCCGCGCCAACGGCGTCAAAAAGGTCGAGGAGACCGAGGCCGAGCTGGGCGATCCCGCACTGGACGAGCTGCTGACCCCCTATCTGCACCAGCAGCTCTCCGATGAGATCGAGCTGCTGGACGGTGCCGCCGAGGAATTTGATCTGGACAAGGTGCTGCGCGGCGAGCTCAGCCCCGTCTTCTTCGGCTCTGCGCTGACCAACTTCGGCGTCGAGCCGTTCCTGGAGAACTTCCTCCGCCTGACCCCCACCCCGCTGGCCCGTGTGGACAGCCTGACCGGGGAGCCGGTGGACCCCTGCCGCGAAGAGTTCTCGGCCTTCATCTTCAAGATCCAGGCCAACATGAACAAGGCCCACCGCGACCGTATCGCCTTCATGCGCATCTGCTCCGGCAAGTTCGAGCGCGGCATGGAAGCCTACCATGTGCAGGAGGGCAAGAACATCAAGCTGGCCACCGGCACCCAGCTGATGGCGCAGGACCGCGCCATCGTGGATGAGGCCTATGCAGGCGATATCATCGGCCTGTTCGATCCGGGCATCTTCTCCATCGGCGACACGCTGTGCACCGGCAAAAAGAAGGTGGAATTTGCAGGCATCCCGACCTTCTCGCCGGAGCATTTTGCGCGCATCGAGCAGAAGGACACCATGAAGCGCAAGCAGTTCGTGAAGGGCATGGAGCAGATCGCCCAGGAGGGTGCCATCCAGATCTTCCGCGAAGTGGGCGGCGGCATGGAAGAAGTCGTGGTCGGCGTCGTTGGTGTGCTGCAGCTGGAAGTGCTGGAGTACCGCCTGAACACCGAATACAACGTCGAGATCCGGATGCAGCAGCTCCCCTTCGAGCAGCTGCGCTGGGTGAAGAACGACCCCGACACCTACAACCTGCGGGACCTCGACCTGACCAGCGACACCAAGGCCGTGGAGGATATGAAGGGCAACCGTTTGCTGCTGTTCACCTCGGACTGGGCCATCCGCTGGGCCGAGACCCATAACGAGACGCTGGAACTGAGCGAGTTCGGCAACATCTAAAACGATCCCAAAGAGCTGCTGTGCGGGGCGGGACTCCAAACAGCAGCTCTTTTTGGATAGAAAACAAAAATACAACAAAGAATGCCAGAAATGGGATGAGACAGGCCCCCGATGGGGAACACTTCTGGCATGGAGGAAAATAAGATGCAGAATATCAAGATCGGAAAAAGCGGCATCGAGGTGCCTTTTCTCGGTATGGGCACCTGGGCCATTGGCGGCGGCAGCTGGTGGGGCGACAACGACGACGCCCTGTCGGTGAACGCCATTGAAGCGGCGGTCGAGCAGGGCATCCGCTGGATCGACACGGCCCCCATCTACGGCTTGTACCACAGCGAACAGGTCGTGGGCGAGGCGCTCCGGCACATCGACCGCGACAAGGTGGTCCTCTCCACCAAGTGCGGCCTGGAATGGCGGCACGAGACGCCGGTGCTCCACAAAGTCGTGGACGGCACCGCAGTCTACCGCGACCTGTCCGCCCAGAGCATCATCGAGGACGTGGAAGAGAGCCTGAAGCGGCTGGGCACTGACCATCTGGATGTCCTGTACACCCACTGGCAGAGTCCGGATCTCGGCCTCTACCCGCTGGAAGAGACCGTCGAGGCCATGATGAAGCTCAAGGAGCAGGGCAAGATCCGCGCCATCGGTGCGTCGAATGTGACGGCGGACATCATCCGCGGCTACTGCAAGTACGGCCAGCTGGACGTCATCCAGGAGAAGTACAGCCTGCTGACCCGCCGCGTGGAAAAGCAGCTGCTGCCCACCTGCAAGGAGCTGGGCGTGTCCATTCAGGCCTACTCTCCGCTGGAGCAGGGCCTGCTGACCGGCAAGGTCACGATGGAGACCACCTACCCGGAGGGCAGCACCCGGAACACCAACCCCAGCTTCCAGCCCGCCCGCCGTGCGCAGGCCATTGAGCTGCTGGAAAAGTGGGGCGACCTGACTGAAAAATACGACTGTACCCTCGCGCAGCTGGTCATCGCGATGACGGCACGGATGATCCCCGGCCTGCATGTGCTCTGCGGTGCCCGCACCCCGGAGCAGGTGCGCGACAACGCCGGTGCCCTGCGCATCCAGCTCAACGGCGCAGATGCCGTCCGCATGAAGTGGGACGTGGACGCGATTTCGTAAGAAAGTAAAGGCAGAAGAGGAGCCGCGGCCATTGGCCGCGGCTCCTCTTCTGTTATGCTTCTTTCAGCATCTGCTGGATCTTTCGTTTGGCGCGGCAGTAGGTCACACAGGCCCAGTTGGCGGTATGGCCGAAGATCGCACCGATCTTTTCGTAGGAGAGCTCGCCGAAGACCCGGAGGGTGAACACCTCCTTGTACGGCTCTTCCAGCCGGTGGAGGCACTGGTGGATGGTAAAGGCGGCGTCTTCGTCGATGAGCAGTTCGTCCAGGTCTAGCTGCGGGGCAGCGGCGGGCGGGAACGCCTCGTCCAGCGGGACGGTCTGTTTCGCCTTGCGGCAGTGGGAGTAATAACAGTTCCGTGCTACGGTGAAGAGCCAGGCGCGGATGTCCTGTCGGCCATCAAAGTGCTTCAGACCGTTCAGGGCCTTGAAAAACGTCTCCTGCGTCAGCTCTTCGGCCAGCGATTCCGAGTGGGTGAGCCCCTGCAAAAACAGGAACACATCCCGGAAATAGAGCCGGTAAAGTGCATCCATGTCCATGGGCTAGGCCCTCGGATAGAGGCCCAGCTCCTGCTCGGTGCCGTAGACGATGGTGCCATTGAGGCGGTAGGCCGAGACCGGCTGGCCTTCCCGGTAATGGAGCGTTTCGTCGGCACAGACGACGGCGAGCAGCTGGGTGTTGGAAACGGCGATGGTCTTGGAAGATGCCGCGCTCCCGAACACCCCGGCCAGTGCGGCGTGGAAGTGCGGGAAACGATGGCGCACGGCCTGCACCGTCACGGTCGGGCTGCCCCAGCTGAAGGGCTCGTCCAGCGTCAGCCAGACGCCCTCGCCCTGCACTTCGAGGATGCAGAGGTTGGCAGAGTCTTCTTTCCGGTTGTAGGTCCAGAACCGGGCTTCCTCGACGGTGGCGGGAGCCTTGGCGCTGTACATCCACACGGCCAGTGCCAGAGCGCACACCACGGCCAGCACGGCCGCCAGAATGGTCAGCAGCTGCTTTTTCCGCAGGGCGGCATGGACCTGTTTCAGCGGGGCGTCGGCCTGCGCATCGGCCTGCACCGGGACTGGCAGGCGGATGCTGTGCAGTTCGTCCCGGCAGGCTGGGCAGCTTTGCAGATGCTCTTCGATGAGCTGGCCGGTCTCCGGGCTGGTGAGGTGTTCGGCGTAGAGGGGGAGCAGGTCCCGGATGAGTTCACAGGGCAGTTTCATGAGTACGACCTCCTTTTTTCGTGTCCGTTCACCTCAATAACGCCCCAAAGACGAAAATATTACAAGAATCTCCGAAACTATTTTTGCTTCACCCGTTTTCGCGCCAGAATGCTCCGCCGCTGGTCTGGAACAGCAGCCAGGGGTTCACGCTCTTGCTGCCCAGCTTGAAGTCCATGGTCATCTCTTCGCCCAGCGCACCGACGGCCTGCCCTTTCTGGACGGTCGCGTTCCGGCTGACGGAGAGGGTCTGCAGGCCGTAAAGGTAGCTGCGCAGGCCGCAGCCGTGGTCGATGACGACGGTGTTGCCGGTGAGGGCAAGGTTCCCGGCAAAGACGACGACGCCGTCCGCCGGGGCGCGGGCCGGGTCGCCGGGGATGGTGTAGAGCTTGGTGGAGTTGGAGCGGGAACCCTGCTGGCCGTTCGTGACCTTGACCTGACCGAAATCCAGCAGGATGAGATAGTTCTCGGCCGGGCAGATGAACCCGCCGGACCAGAGCTTTTCCCGCACGGGCAGCTCATACAGCGGCCAGATGTTGTTCCGGAACTCGGTGTTCGCGGCCTCGGTGGGGGCCGGTCCGGCCTCGACTTCCGCAGTGCCGAAGTCTTTGGGCAGAACGGTCAGCGTCCGGGAGAGCGTCTCCCCGTTGACCGTGATGCGGATCTCGTGGGCTCCGGCGGAGGCGTTGTAGGCCGCAGGGATGTAGGCCCGCCAGCCGGAGGGGCTGCGGGTGCACGAAACACTGCCGAGGTCGGTCTCCAGGGTGGGGGCCGTGTCCCCGGCCATGCCGGTGATGGCGACGCCTACGATGCCGCCCTGCTCGACCCGCTCAGCCGAAAGCTCGACGTTGGCGCTGGCCTGCAGCGTGAACCGGAAGGAGAACCGATACCAGCCGGTGGGCCGGGCCGGGTGTTCCTGCCCCCAGTTCTTATGAATGGAGCCGTTGGTACCGCCGTCGAACTGGGTGGCAGAAAGGTCGGCCGGAAGCCGCCAGACTGTCATCGTGGCCTTATAGCTGCCGTTGGCCGGGAAGAGGAAGTCTTCATACTGCCCGGCAGAACCGGCGAACACGAGGCTGCCGACGTCGGTCTCGATGGTCAGGGTGGTGTAGGTGACCCAGTCGGGCAGGGCGAGTGCCGGGTGGGCATCGTACAGTGTGCCCAGTTTTTGCACGGTGAGGGTGTCCGGCTCAGCAAAGACCCTGTCGAGCACGCCGCCCACCAGCGGCACCTGCCAGCAGGAGCCGTTCACTTCCAGTGCCTGCCCGCCGAACTGTACGTCCGCCGCAGGGCGGGCCCCCTCGCCGGTAAAGGAATAGCTCACGGCCATTACGGCCCCCAGCAGCACGACGACGCCCAGCGCGACGCCGATGATCCAAAGAAAAAATCGCTTCATGATATGTAACATCCTCCTGACATTGTGCAGAGGGTTGCAAAAAGGGCGCACGCGGCGGGTCAGGAACTGACCACCGGGTGCGCCCTTCAGCGGATCGGTTATTCTTCTGCGGCGTCCTCGGCAGGTGCGTCGGCGGGTTCCGCCTTGTCTTCGCCAAACAGCAGGCGCTCGTATTCATCAAGCTCCTTCTCGCGGCGGCGGAGATAAACGGCCACGGCGGCCAGTGCACCGGCGATGGCGGCCAGCGTAGCGATCACGGCGATCAAACAAGATTTCTTCATAGGTTCAGCACACTCCTTTTTTGGGTCGGAACGATGGGTCCAGAACATCCTTTGTGTCGGGGTGGCCCGTTTCGCGGTGGGCCATGGAACCGCCCTTGCGGATATCGTGTAGAAATATCGCGTTAGGAATATTATACCCGGAATGCAAAAAAATTACAACTGCCAATCCGTAAATTTTCATCGACCTGCACGAAAAAAGTTAAAATGCAGCGGCCAGCAGTTTGCGGTACGCCTTGAACGCACCGGGCAGGGTGTACGCGGCTTCCAGCTGTTCCGGGCTGGCCCAGACGCAGCCGACGGGGGCGGGCTGGCGCTCTGCCGTGAAGAGATAGCCGCCCATGTGCCACTCGATGTGGCTGAAGATGTGCCGGGCCGGGCGGAGGGCTTTGGCGGCATCGGGGGTGCAGACGACGCCCAGCGCTGCCAGGCGGGCGCGGGCCTCGTCGGCGGAGAGAGATTCGTCCTCCCAGAGCACCGGCTGCCACAGGCCCGCCAGCAGACCCTTTTCGGGCCGCTGCTGGAGCAGGACGCCCTCCGGGCTGCGGACGAGCGCCAGCGTCACCGGCTCGATGCGGCGGGCCTTGGGGGCCGCTTTGCGGGGCAGGGTGAGGGCCGTCCCGGCGGCATGGGCGGCGCAGAGGTGGGCCAGCGGGCACTGCGCGCAGAGCGGGGCACCGTTGGGTACGCAGACCAGCGCACCCAGCTCCATCAGGGCCTGATTGTAGTCGCCGGGGGCAGCCGGGGGCTGGTGTTCCATGACACGAGCCGTGAATGCCCGCTTGACCTTGGGGTCGGTGATGAGGCGGTCGTCGTTGTACAGGCGGGAAAACACCCGCAGCACATTGCCGTCCACCGCAGGCACCGGCAGGCCGAAGCTGATGGAGGCGATGGCACCCGCCGTGTAGTCGCCGATGCCGGGCAGGGCGCGGAGGGCATCGTAGTCGGCGGGCAGTTCGCCGCCGTACTGCGCACAGACGAGCTTTGCCGCCTTTTGCAGGTTCCGCACCCGGCTGTAATAGCCCAGACCCTCCCACAGCTTGTGGAGCTTTTCCTCCTCGCAGGCGGCAAGGGCGGGGATGTCCGGCAGAGCGGCAAGGAACCGCTCATAGTAGGGCAGCGCCGCCGAGACGCGGGTCTGCTGCAGCATGATCTCACTCAGCCAGACATGGTAGGGGGTGGGGTCGGAGCGGAAGGGCAGGATGCGGTGGTTCGCATGGAACCAGTGGAGCAGGGCGGGCGAAATGTTTTCCACGAAATGTTACCTCGATGTTGAAAATGACCCTCTCAGTCTCGCTATCGCTCGCCAGCTCCCCCAAGGGGGGAGCTTTGGTGCGGTACTTTACCGGAAGAACCAAACCTCGCCCTTCGGGAGAGGTGGCATTGCGAAGCAATGACGGAGAGGGTCGTACTTTATTTTTTAGAATCCGTACGCGGTGCGGGGGAACGGCAGGACATCACGGATGTTCTGGATGCCCGTGAGGTACATGATCATGCGCTCGAAACCCAGGCCGTAACCGGCGTGCTCCACGCCGCCGAACTTGCGCAGGTTGAGGTACCAGTCGTAGCTGGATTTGTCCAGCCCCAGCTCGTCCATGCGGGCTGCCAGCTTGTCGTAGTCTTCCTCACGCTGGCTGCCGCCGATCAGCTCGCCGATGCCGGGCACCAGCATATCGGCTGCGGCCACGGTCTTGCCGTCCGGGTTCTGCTTCATGTAGAAGCTCTTGATCTCCTTCGGGTAGTCGGTGACGAAGACGGGCTTCTTGAAGACAACCTCGGTCAGGTAGCGCTCGTGCTCGGTCTGGATGTCCACGCCCCACTCGACGGGGAACTGGAACTTCTTGTTGTTCTTCTTCAGCACCTCGATGGCGTCGGTGTAGGTGATGCGGCCAAATTCGCTGTTCGCCACCAGCTCCAGGCGCTCGATGAGGCCCTTGTCGATGAACTGGTTGAAGAAGGCCATCTCGTCGGGGCAGTTGTCCAGTACATAGCGGATGACATACTTGGTCATGGCCTCGGCGGTGTCCATGTAGCCGCTCAGGTCGCAGAAGGCCATCTCCGGCTCGATCATCCAGAACTCGGCGGCGTGGCGGGTGGTGAAGCTCTTCTCCGCACGGAAGGTGGGGCCGAAGGTGTACACCTTGCCAAAGGCCATGGCCATGGCCTCGGCCTCCAGCTGGCCGGAAACGGTCAGGTTGACCGGCTTCTCGAAGAAGTCCTGGGTGTAATCGACGGTGCCGTCCTCGTTCTTGGGCACATTCTCCAGGTCGAGGGTGGTGACCCGGAACATCTCACCGGCACCCTCGCAGTCGGATGCAGTCAGCAGCGGGGAGTGTGCGTAGACGAAGCCGTTCTCCTGGAAGAACTTGTGGATGGCGTAAGCAGCCACGCTGCGGACGCGGAAGGCAGCGTTGAAGGTGTTGGTGCGGGGGCGCAGGGTGGGCATGGTGCGCAGATACTCCATGCTCATCTTCTTTTTCTGCAGCGGGTATTCGTCGGCGGGGCAGTCGCCCAGGATCTCGACGGAATCGGCGTTCAGCTCAAAGGGCTGCTTGGCCTGCGGGGTCAGCACGATGCGGCCCACGATGCGCAGGCTGCTGTAGAGGCCGGTGTGGATGACGGCATCGTAGTTTTCCAGCTTGCCGGCTTCCAGCACGACCTGCAGGGTCTTGAAGCAGCCGCCGTCCGACAGGGCGATGAAGCCGATGTTCTTGGAGTCGCGGATGTTCTTTGCCCAGCCGCAGACGGTCACGACGGTGCCGTCGGCGGGGGTGTTCTTGTACAGCGAAACGATCTCAGTGCGTTCCATGGTATCTCCTCCGATGTAAAATAAAAAGACAGCTTTGCCCTGAAGTTTCAGGGCGAACAAGCTGTCTTGTAATGTCCGCGGTGCCACCTGAATTACCGGAAGTGTCCGGTCGCTCACGCGCTCATCTCAAAAAAGAAAGCGCTGCCCTTGTAACGCGGGGCGCAGCGGCGCACCTACTGGCAGTTTTGCAAAAAACTGGGTTCAGGTTGCAGCTCCTGGGTGTTCGTTCGCGCAGGGGGCGCTCACGGCTCGCAGCAACTGCCGTGTTCTCTGGAAGCGTCCCGGATGCGTTACTTTTCCCGATCTGTGCTTTTCGGTAATTCTAAAAATAGCACAGGAAAGCGGCTTTGTCAATCAAAAATCAAGACTTTGTCTTGCATTCCGGGCCGAAAAATGATATCATCTAAAATGATATGTTGTGCGCTTTATACCCATCCTGTTTCCGGGTGTTCCGGGGAGGCATCCCGCGCTGCAAACTCTCTGTTGTTTTAGGAGGACATTTATGACTGAAAACCAGATCCCGTATGAGCAGGAAGAGGAGATCAACCTCGTTTCCCTGCTGTTCACAGTCCTGCGCAAATACCGGCAGATGGCGGCCGCAGCCCTGGTCTGCGCCGTACTGTTTGCAGGCGTGGCTGTTATGAAGAACATCTCGTGGAACGCCGCCGTCCAGAAGGCGGCAGAAGAGGGCGAGACCGCACCCCGCACTTCGGCCCAGCAGACGTATGAAGAGAACATGGTCGAGTACCGCGAAGCACAGAACAAACGCGATACCGACGTGCAGAGCTACAACCAGCAGCTGCGCGACAATGAGCGTTCGCAGCAGACGGTCCAGTTCAACATCGACAACGCCGAAGAGTACATGGAAAAGTCCGTCCTGAACAGCATCGATCCCTACAATGTCTACAACGCCAGAGCAGATCTGTACGTCACCACCGATTATAAGATCATGCCCGGCATGGACTACCAGAACCCCGACTACACCAGCTCGGTCCTGAGTGCATACACCTCCCTGCTGACCAACCACGAGGCCATTTCTGCCATTGCAGAGCAGTTCAACATGGAAGAGCGGTACATGCGGGAGCTGGTCAGTGTCTGGGGCGACAACTCCACCCGGTTGCTCTCCATCAGCATCAACGCAGCATCCGAGGAAGATGCCACCGCCATTCTGGACGCTGTCATCGCCCGGATGAACGGCCTGTACGAGACGATTGAGTCCACCGTGGGGCACCACAGCATCACCCTGCTGTCCCGCACCAGCAGCGTCACCGTGTCCACCGACCTGCGCGACCAGCAGCAGAACACCCGCGACAACCTGACCAGCCTGCAGAACCAGATGACCGATCTGCAGGCGCAGCACGACCTGCTGGAGCAGAACATCCAGAAGGCCGATCAGGATCTGGCTGCACTCGAAGTGCCGGAAGATCCGGGCGACGGCAGCTCCTCTCTTGTGAAGTTTGCCGTGATCGGCTTCGTCCTCGGCGTGATCCTGGTAGCCGGCGCTGCGGTCGTCAAGTTCTTGACCGCCGGCCTCGTCTACTCTGCGAAGGACCTCAAGTCCACCTGCAATCTGCCCGTCCTCGGTACGCTGGCCAGTGCCGCTGCCCGGAAGGCAGTCAAGCTGGACGCCAAACTCAACAAGCTGGAGGGCCGCCCCGATGGCAGCCGCGACGACGAGACGGTGCGCCTGATCGCCGCCACCATTGCCAGCCGTGCCCCCAAGGCTGATCGCATCCTCGTCACCGGCGATCTGCCCGCAGAGCAGTTGTCTGCCCTGACCGCCCAGCTGCAGGCTGCCGACACCCTCCGCAGCCGGAAGCTGACCTGCGCCGAGAGCGTACTGGTCTCCTCCACCGCCGTTCTGGAAGTCAACGCCGCCGACGCGGTGGTGCTCGTGGCCGACTGCAGCTGCTCCCGTTACAGCAGCGTGAACGACCAGAAGGAGCAGATCGCTCGTCTGGGCAAGACGGTTCTGGGTTGCGTGGTATACGAATAATGGATCTTGCCCGCTCAGGTATGGCGCTGCGATGCCTGAGCGGGCTTTTTTATTGCAAGGCCCTGATCAGCCCCTCGGCGGCCAGCTGCCCGGCGTACAGGGCTTCGTTGAGGTTGTTGCCATGGCCGCCCACCTCGATGAGCAGGCTTCCGGTGGTGAGGTCCTGATTGTAAAAGCGGTAGCTGAACAGCACGGGCCGGGTGAGGCCGGGGAATGTCCCCTCCATCGCCCGCTCCCATGCGGCGGCGAAGCGGAGGTTCTGGCGGTAGTTGGGCAGGGAGATGCTGCTGCCGTTGTCACACCCGCAGATGATCATGACCTGAGCCGCCTGCTGGCCGTTCACGGTGCAGACCGGGGCCATCCGGGAGCCGTTCTCGGTCTCGATGGCGTCGCGGTGGACATCGAGCACCACCTTGATGCTGGGGTATTGGGCTAAGTACTGCTGCACCACAGCGCGGCTGTTGGCGTAGCTGCCGGTGTAGCTGGGGTAGTCGTTCAGGGTCTCGTCGTGGAGGGTGTTCAGCCCGGCGGCGTTGAGGGTGTCGGCCATGACGCGGCCCACGGCGCACATGTTATCGTTCCGGTCGGTGGTGCGGGAGCCGTCGCCGGGGCGGAACCACAGCCCGGCCGAGAGGCGGTAGTCCTCGGTGGCATGGGTGTGCATGATGAGGACCTGCGGCTCCGGGCTGTTCCACTCCACCGCAAAGGGGAGCGGGGCTTCGACCTCGGCCGCGATCTCCGCCGCCGGGACGCGGGTGTTGTTCTTGATGCTGCCCGCCCCACAGGCCACGTATTTTTCGCCGCTGCCCTGCGGATAGGTCTTTTCAAGGATGGTGCCTGCGTCTTCGGGCCGGGCGTCGTCGCCTTCCAGCGGGACGAGGTAGGAGCGGTCTGCGGCGGCGGGCAGAGATCCCGGAGCGGGTTCGAGGACTTCGGGCGGAAGCGCTTCTGCCGCGGATTCGCCGCTCTGCGCGGAGGCGGCCTGCTTCCGGCTGAGAGAAAGGGCCGTCTGCGCGGCAGGCAGCGGCCCGATGATGAGCGCCGCCAGACTGAGCACCAACCCATGGGCAAAAACGGTCAGTGCCAGCATCAGCGCCGCCGCCCCGGCCAGACTGAGCACCGGCCCGGCCCCGAAATCTCCCTGCCTGCGGCGCATGGCGGACACCTCCTTCCCTCTTGATAGGGTATGAAATGAACCTGTAGAGATAGAACGTTTCGTGCCGGAATGCCAGGGCCTCAGCTCGTCAGCCAGCCCAGCTGGGCAATGCTCAGGCGGGGCTGCAAAGCACGGTTGATGGCCGCTGCCAGCAGGGCGGCCCCGTGGGCGATGACGCTGTCCAGCTCGCGGGGGGTCACCACAAGGTCGCTGCCCTCCTCGGCCTGCATCAGGGTCGGGATGCCTGCCGCTACGACCGGCACCCCCAGCCGGGCGGCATCCAGATGGCGGCTGTGGCCGGGCTGGGCCGGAAACAGCCCGGTGTCCGAGAATTGCAGGGTCCGGCCCAGCCGCTCCGGTTCGGAAGAGCAGAGGCTGTCCACGCAGAGCAGGGCAGCGGGGCGGATCTCCCGCACCAGTGCCCCGGCCAGCTGCTGCAAACTCAGCCCGGTGGCAGCCGACACGCCCGGTGCCACTGCCGCCACCGGCCGGATGCCCTGCACCGGGACGGCATGCTGCCCCATCGTGACGAAAATTTTCTGCACAGTCCGGGGGCCGAGGGCATCGGAGGTCACCCGCCGGTTCCCGACGCCCAGCACCAGCACCGGCCCTGCCGGAGGCAGCAGGGCCTGCAGTTCTGCCGCAGCCGGTTCGATGACCGATTCGTCCCGCTCGTCCAGCAGGCTGACGCGGGGCACTTCCAGCGTCACGTACCGCCCGCGGGGGCGCTCCAGCCCTTCGCGCGCGATCTCCACCCGCGTTACGGTCACGCCGCCGCGCCTGGCTGTGGCCACCCGCACACCGGTGGGCGGTGCACTGTCCGGTGCCCGGAACAGCTCATCGGCAAGGTCTGTTTCCCGCATGGTTCATCCCGCTTTCCCATCTGAAAGTTGCATTTGGGGGCCGTTTTGGCCCGGTTTTACAGTTTCAGTATGGGATTTTGAAAACTTTTCTAAACAAAAATCGAAAAAAGGCTTGCGCTGGTACGGCAAATATGGTATCATAAGGTGCGCTGTTATAGGTAGCCAAGGAGGTGGAACGAATGCCTAACATCAAATCTCAGAAGGACCGCGTCGTGCAGGCTGCAGCTGAGCAGGCTCACAACAAGGCCATTAAGACCAACCTGAAAACAGTCGTCAAGAAGGCAGACGCTGCCATCGATGCTAAAGCCGCTGACAAGGACGCAACTGTCCTGGCTGCTGTTTCCGCGATCGACAAGGCTCGCGCTAAGGGTATCATCAAGAAGAACACCGCTTCTCGCAAGATCAGCCGTATGGCAAAGCGTGCAAACAAGAACGCTTGAGTTCATGCCTGATCGAGTGATCGACTGACGAACAAAACCTCTGTGCCGGTTTCCGGTGCGGGGGTTTTTGTTTTTGCATCCTACCACCCGCCGTGCGCGAACCGGCGCGAAGCAGCGCCGCTTTTTATTGCGGGCTAGTTCTGGTCGTGGCTCCGACCGACCCAGGAGCAGACCACGCCGCAGACGAGGCTGGTGGTGATGCCGGCGGCAGCGGCGGTGAGCCCGCCGGTGAGGATGCCGATGGCCCCCTCCTCCTGCAATGCAGTGCGGACGCCTTTGGCCAGCAGGTGGCCGAAGCCCAGCAGCGGCACAGTGGCCCCGCACCCGGCCAGCTCGGCCAGCGGGGCGTACCAGCCGAGGGCCGACAGCACGACCCCCGCGACGACATAACCCGTCAGGATGCGGGCGGGGGTCAGGCCGGTCAGGTCGATGAGGACCTGCCCGGCAGCGCAGATGCCGCCCCCGATGACAAAGGCCCAGAGATAGTTCATGATGCGGCTCCTTTCTCCGGCGCAGTCAGCTCCACCAGATGGGCGACGGCCGGGATGCTCTCCTTTTGCAGAAAGGTAGTCTGGCTCATCAACGCTCCGGTGGCGAGGAAGCGCACCCGCTTCTGGGTGCCGCGCTCCAGCCGGGGCAGGATGTGGGCGCAGAGCACCGCCGCGCAGCAGCCCGCACCGGAGCCGCCGCTCTTCACGGTCTGCTCGTTGGCATCGTAGAGGATGCAGCCGCAGTCCACATGGTTCTTGATGAGCAGGCCCTCGGCGGCCAGCAGCTCCCGGAAGAGCTGGCTGCCCACATGGCCCAGGTCGCCGGTGTAAATGGCGTCGAAATCCGGCGGCTCTGCGTGGGTGTCCCGCAGGTAGTGCAGCAGGGTCGCGCTGGCGGCGGGGGCCATGGCCGCGCCCATGTTGTTGATGTCCCGGATCTGATAGTCCTGCACCCGCCCGAAGGTCACGGCCCGGATGCCGACCCCCTGCCCGGCGGGGCGCAGCAGACAGGCCCCGGCGGCGGTGGCCGTCCACTGGGCGGTCGGGGTTCGGACGGCTCCATAGCTCAGCGGGGTGCGGAACTGGCGTTCGGCGGTGCAGAAATGACTGGACGCCATGGCCAGCAGGCCGTCGGCCAGCCCGGCCGAGCAGAGTGCAGCCCCCAGCCCCAGCGCTTCGGCCATGGTGCTGCAGGCCCCGAACAGCCCCGCATAGGGGATGCCCAGCGTCCGCATGGCGTAATTGGAGGCCGTGCACTGGGCCTGCAGGTCTCCGGCCAGAGCCAGACTGACCTCTTTCTCAGTGATCTGTGCTTTTTTCAGGCAGAGCCGCGCCGCCCGCAGCTGCAGCTGGGTCTCGGCGGCTTCCCAGCCGGACTGGCCGAACCGGTTGTCGGCGCTCAGCGCATCGAAGCCCGCCGCAAGGGGGCCTTCCCCCTCTTTTTTGCCGCCCACCGCCGCATGGGCCGCGATGACGGGCGGAGTCTGGAAGATCAGGGTGTCGCCGCGCCGGGTCGCCATGAGAAATTCCTCCTTTCAGGGATGTTTTTTTGCAGATTTTGTGGTATACTGGAAAATCGCCGGGAGTGTGCAATCTTTGCGCCCGGCAAAGCGTATGGTAAGTGAGAGGGATCAGCCGCCCAGCAGCCAGAGCACCCCGCCGTACAGCACCGCAGCCAGTGTGCCGTACACGATGACCGGCCCGGCGATGGTGAACATCTTGGCCCCGGTGCCCAGCACACGGCCCTCGGTCTTGAACTCGATGGCTGCGCTGACCACGGCGTTGGCGAAGCCCGTGATGGGCACCAGCGACCCGGCCCCCGCGCGGGCGGCGAGTTTCTGGTAAAGGCCCAGCGTCGTCAGCACCGCCGAAAGGGCGATGAGGGTGCAGCTGGTCAGGGTACCGGCAAGGTCGGCTTCGAGCCCCAGACCCAGATACCACTGGCGGAGCACCTCGCCCAGCAGGCAGATGCCGCCGCCCACGCCGAAAGCCCACAGGCAGTCGGTGCCCAGCGGCGAATGCGGGCCTGCCCGCTGCACCCGCCGCGCATATTCCTGCGCTGTCAGTTTCATGCAGAACACCTCCAGGGATAGGATGTCCCCGGCCCGGAGAGAATATACAAGGAGAAGCCTTATGAATCAACGACCTGTGAACCAACCGCACCGCCGCATGACCCGCGCCGAAGTGCGCCGCCGCCGTCGCAGCCGTGCCATCCGCCGGGTGGCCGGGCTGACCGCCGCCGTCTGCCTGTTCGTGGGCGGGGCTGCGTTCCTGCTCAACCGCCACGCCCCGGTGCCCTCCGCCAGCGCGGCCAGCGCTCCGGCGGAGGATGCGGAGAACGGCCTGCTTCCGGCAGCATCCAGCACCGTGGAGGAAACCAATGGCAATGCTCTGGGCTTGACCGCCGACGAGGCCGCTGCCATGCTGGCCGACCCGCTGATGGTGCTGGTGAACCACACCAACAAGATGCCGGACGACTATACCTTTGAGACCAAGGAGTGCGGCTCAAAGACCGCTGTGAACAAGACGCTGCAGACCGTGGCCTGCGATGCTTTTCTGGAGATGCAGAAAGCCGCTGCCGCCCAAAATGTGACCATCTGGATGCAGAGCGGCTACCGCAGCGTCAAGTACCAGACCGGTCTGTACGAGCGGAAGACGAAATACTACACCGACCAGGGCTATGACCTGGCCACGGCCAAGGAAAAGGCGGCGGCGGTCGTCAACCCGCCGGGCTATTCGGAGCACAACTGCGGTCTGGCCGCAGACCTGAACAGCCCGGAGCACACCGGCCTGGACGAGGGCTTTGAGAACACCACGGCCTTCCGCTGGCTGTGCGAGCACGCGGCAGATTACGGCTTCATCCTGCGCTACCCCAAGGGGGCCGAGGCCCAGACCGAGATCACCTACGAGCCCTGGCACTGGCGGTATGTGGGCGTGGAAAATGCCCGGAAGATCAGCGCCAGCGGCCTGTGCTTCGAGGACTACATCGCCCAGCTGCACACCCTTGCGGGCTGAGCGGAAAAGCGCTGGCAAAGACCGGTGAAGAAACCGTAAAAATTTGCGCGAACCTTTGCATTTCCGGCAAGGGTATGGTAAGATAGCAATGGCCCGGCCAGCCGCGCCGGAAGGCACAGCGCCGGGCTTGAGTGTAATGAATGCAAAAGAAGGAATAATCTATGAAGATCCGTTCAAAACTGATACTGTCCGCTGTGGCTGCCACGCTGGGCTGCGCTCTGCTCGCAGGCTGCGGCGGCGCGGCTTCCTCGTCCACGGCGTCCTCGGCAAGCCCGGCGGCGTCCTCGGTGGTGCTGTCCCAGGCGGAGAGCGCCCTGCCCGACGACGGCACCAACAGCCCCGATGCACTGGCCGACGAGGTGGATGCGCTGCTGGAAGCCAACCCCATCTCCAACCAGTTCGAGATCGCTGCCATGAACATCGAGTACGATTTCGGCCTGAAGGCGGAGGATGTGGCCAGCTATAAGGGCGTGAAGAGCAACGACAACGGCGACGCCGGTCTGGTGCTGGTCATCGAGCCGGCAGAGGGCAAGGCCGAAGAGATCGTGGAGGCCCTGAAGGCCTACCAGCAGGACCAGGTGGCCTTCTACGGCAACTATGCCGAGTTTGCCGCGGCACAGGCCAATGTGGAAAATGCCGTCATCGCCAACAGCGCCGACCGCGTGGTGATGGTCATTGCCTCCAACGCGTGCACGGAAGACCTGACCGACGCCGTCAACGACGTTCTGCTCAAGTAACAACGATCATCGTGGGCCGGTGCCTTGGCGGCATCGGCCCTTTTTCAAAGGAGGAACACCTTGGTTTTCAGCACCATCCTTTTTCTGTTCCGGTTTCTCCCCATCACGCTGGCGCTCTATTACCTTGCGCCCGCCAAACTCAAGAACACCGTGCTCTTTGTGTGCAGTCTGGTGTTCTACTGCTGGGGCGAAGTCCGGTTTTTCCCGGTCATGCTGGCCCTCATCCTCATCAACTACCTCTGCGGCCTGGGGCTGGAACGCATGGAGGACAAGCCCGCCGCCCGCACGGCGCTGCTGCTGGCGGCTCTGGCGGGGAGCCTGGGGATGCTGTTCTATTTTAAGTATGCGAACTTCGTCCTCTCCAGCCTGAACAGCCTGTTCGGCACCCAGTTCGCGGCCATTCAGGGCATCAGCACCCTGCCGCTGGGCATCAGCTTCTACACCTTCCAGACCCTTTCCTACACCATTGATGTCTATCGCCGGGATGTGAAGACTGAGCACAACATCATTGATTTCGGTGCCTATGTGGTCATGTTCCCGCAGCTCATCGCAGGCCCCATCGTCAAATACCGCGATGTCTCGGCTCAGCTGCATGTCTACGAACATCGCTACAGCCTCCGGCAGATCGAGGAGGGCATGACCCTGTTCACCTTCGGTCTGGCGAAGAAAGTCCTGCTGGCGGATGCCGTGGGCGCGCTCTGGACCGACATCATCGGCATCCAGAACAGTCCCTCCACCACCTATGTGGGTCTGGGCAATGCCTCCACGGCGCTGGTCTGGCTGGGCGTCATCGCCTATTCCTTGCAGCTGTATTTCGACTTTTCCGGCTATTCCATGATGGCCATCGGCATGGGCAAGATGCTGGGCTTTGATTTCCCGCAGAACTTCAACTACCCCTATATCTCGCGCTCCATCACGGAATTCTGGCGGCGCTGGCACATGACTCTGTCCGGCTGGTTCCGGGAGTATGTCTATATCCCGCTGGGTGGCAACCGCAAGGGCCTCAAGCGGCAGATCTTCAACCTCTTCGTCGTGGAGCTGCTCACCGGCATCTGGCATGGCGCGGACTGGAACTTCATCTGCTGGGGTCTGTACTACTTCATCCTGCTGGCCGTCGAGAAGCTGCTCCTGCTGAAATACCTTGAAAAAGGCAAAATCTGGCCGCATGTCTACACCCTCTTCCTCGTAGTGGTGGGCTGGGCCATGTTCGTGGGCAACGACTGGGGCGTCGGGTTCAGCTACCTGTTCTATAAGCTCTTCGTGCCTGCGGGCGGTGTGTCGCCGGTGTATTTCCTGCGGAATTACGGCGTGCTGCTGGCGGTGTCGGTGGTCTGCTGCACCCCGCTCATCGAAAAGATCTGGGACCTGCTGAAAAAGCGCACCGCAACGCGGGTGGCCACGGTGCTGGTGCTGCTGGTGCTCTCCACGGCCTATGTCGTGGGCAGCACGAACAGCCCGTTCCTGTATTTCAATTTCTGAGGAGGACGTAAAGCATGGATCAGAAAAAGCGTGTTTCCTCCCTGAAGCAGTACCCGGTGCTGGCGGCCTTCACCCTGTTCTTCGCGGCGCTGTTCGTGCTGGACCTGGTGACGCCGGACCGCGCCTACAGCGAGCTGGAAAACACCACCCTCACCCAGCGGCCCAAACTGACGGCCGTGTCGGTGGATGGGCTGAACAACTATTTTACGAACTATACCAAATATGTGAAGGATCAGGTCTTCGGGCGGGACCAGTGGATCAGCCTGCAGAGCCTGGCCGAGACGACCCTGTTCCAGAAGACCCAGAGCGGCGGCATCCTGCTGGGGCGGGAGCACCGGATGTTTGCCCGGCGCTACCGCGTTCTGCCCACCGAAGAGCGGGTCTGGAACAAGAATCTGGCGGCGGTGCAGTCGCTGGGCGAGCGTTACCCCGGCAAGGTGAGCTTCATGCTCGTGCCGTCGGCCTCCGTGCTCTACCCGGAAGACCTGCCCCTCGCTGCGCCCCAGATGGACGAGGAAGGGCGGATCGACGAAGCGAAGGCGGCGCTCCCGGCGGTGCAGTTTCTCCGCGTCACCGATGCGCTGCGGGCGCACAAGGACGAGTATCTGTACTATCGCACCGACCACCACTGGACGACGCTGGGGGCTTACTATGCCTACGAGCAGTTCTGCGAAGCGCAGGGCCTGACGCCCTTTGACCGCAGTACGCATCCTGTGGAGACGGCGGAAAACTTCTACGGCACCCACTACTCCAAGGCGCGCACCTGGAATGCCGAGCCGGACACCATCACCTGGTACGATCTGCAGAACCGGCTCACCATCTGGAACGTCACTGCGCCGGGCCAGCCCACCGAGGGCACACAGACCGGCCTGTACGATACGGGCAAGCTGGACGTTTACGACAAGTATGCCATGTTCCTCCACGGCAACAACGGCCTGAGCCGGGTGGAGGGCGACGGCACCGGCAAGATCCTCGTCATCAAGGACAGCTACGCCAACAGCTTCGTGCCGTATCTGACGACGAACTATGCGGCCATCGACGTGGTGGACTTCCGCAATTACAACTATGGTCTGGACCAGCTCATCGCAGACAACGACTACGACGCCATCCTGGTGTTGTACAGCTATTCCAGCTTTACCAGCGACCCGTATCTCTACCGTGCGGGCGTGGCAGGCTGAGCCGTGAAAAAACGCAGTCCTTTTTCACAAACTTTTTGCGAAGTTTTCATGCGACTTTCCGATTTTTCATAGTTTTGCACAGAATCTATTGCAGAAAATCGACAGACGTAGTAAAATGAGCGTATAAAGAGTGAGTGAGGAATGTAGCAGGGTTGCTGGATGCGGCGGAGGAACAGAAACCGTCGAAATGAGGGAAAATTAGGAATGAAGAATGAACTGAAGATGCCCGCACACTGCGCCGTGGTGTCGGAAGATGAGATGACTTATGTTGAGGGCGGCAGCTATCTGGATGCGCTCTCGACGGCGGCAACGGTCGTAGGAGCTGTGGTGCTGGGTGCCAGCTATGTCTGGGGCATCGGAACGGCCCGCAGCTGGCTGAACCAGAAGGAGAACCGCAAGGGCAATGTCTTCACGGTGATCGGCCGTGCGCTGGATGATATCGGCGAGGACATGAGCCAGAGCCCGTCCAACTTCCTGCGGGATGTGGTCTCCACCGCTGCGGTGGTGGGTCTGGCCCCGGTCAGCGTGGTGCTGATGCTCATCTGAGCAGACAGCCCCGGATGCCTCTTGGAACCCCTTAGCATTTGTTTGGAAACCTGCAGTGCAGCGAATGCACTGCTTGGGATATTATTGCTTTTTCAAAGGAGTGTTATTATGGAAAACAAGATGAAGATGCCCGCGAACTACAACGTCATGAACGAAGAGGAAATGACCTATACGCAGGGCGGCAGCGCTATTGGTGCTATTTCTGCTCTGGCTAGCACCGCATTCGGCATCTGGAACCTGTACAACTACTACAAGGGCATGGTCGCTACCCGCAACTATGTCGCAGCGCACAAGGGCCAGGATACCGCAGCTCTGCTGGAGGGCGGCATGAACACCTATGTGAACTACCTGCAGAAGGATCTGATCAGCGCATTCAAGGGCATCTGCGCTGGCACGGCTGCTGTCGGCCTGTGGCCCATCACCGCTCTGGTCATCATCACTGCCTAAAACATTGAGGCCAGACAGCCCGGAGTACTCCAAAGAACAATGAAAAGCGGCGGCTCTCCCCAACTGGGGCGGGCCGCCGCTTTTTGTTGTGTTTTGGAGAAAAGTGTGCTATTCTAATACCGGAAGACGCTGTGTCCAGAACGCAGGCGGCAACTCCCTACCGGAAGGTCTTGTTATCAGCAAGGCGCCGGGAGGGCGACTTTTGTAGTTTTTGTCCCCCGGAGGCCTTGTGGCTGAAAGGGGGGATGTCAAATGACATTGACTGAGGTTCTTGCACTGTTGGCGCTCATCATCAGTTTCCTGGGATTGATCGTCACAGTTATCTACGACACGATCGATATCGTGCTTCGCCTCAAAGAGTTTCAGACCAAAATTGGACAAAAGAAATGACCGCCCACGCTTGCCCAAGCCGACGGTCATTCTTTTGACGATATGCCGGTAAGGAGCTAGCCGTTTGTTGGGCCAGCGCCTTCCTTATTTGTAGTATATCCGGTTTTGGACGGATTGTCAAGATTTTGTGTGGCTGTTCCGTAAGTGCGGGCCGCCGCTTTTTGTGGTGTTTTGTGACCCGGTTACGGAAGCGGGGCGGCATTTGGGGTATACTAAGATCATCGAACAACAAACACACCCGCAGGAGGTAGAAGATATGGAACCCATTACGATCACGACCGAAAATTTTGACGCCGAGGTACTGCACAGCGAAAAGCCGGTGCTGCTGGACTTCTGGGCCAGCTGGTGCGGCCCCTGCCGGATGCTCTCGCCCATCGTGGACGAGGTGGCCGAGGAGCGCAGCGATGTCAAGGTGGGCAAGGTCAATGTGGACGAGCAGCCGGACCTCGCCGCCCAGTTCGGCGTCATGAGCATCCCTACGCTGCTGGTCTTCCAGAACGGTCGGCTCGTCAATCAGGCGGTCGGTGCCCGCCCGAAGAGCGGTGTGCTGGCCCTGCTGGATCGCTGAGCCGGCCCCCCGAAGAATCGCGTTTTGCCCCACTGTGCGCATCCTGCGCCCGGCGGGGCATTTTTGCGCTTTGGGGAGCGGTGCGTTTGCGGAACGCATCATCTGATTTGCCGGTACGATGAAACAATTTCGCATTTCTGTACAAACGCACAGAAAAACGGTAAGATAAAAGAGAAAAGTTTGATGCTTTCGTGCTTTACAACTTTATCAAGATAAAGTAAAATAAATTCAAGAAGGATTTCGCAGAGCAAATGGCGCGGACGGTGCCGCACACAGGGCGGGAAAGAGGAAAGGGAAACCAGCATGGGATTTGATCTGTCGGATCTGCAGCCGAAGGAGCGGGCCTCCTTTGCGCTGCGGGCACTGTATGAGGCGGCGGGCTGCCGCAAATACCACATGGGCCGCTTTGAGGAATACGGTCTGTATCAGGAGAACCGGAGCTTTCTGTCGTCGGAACAGGTCATCACCTTCACCGACCTGGACGGACGTCTGCTGGCGCTCAAGCCGGACGTGACCCTCTCCATTGCCAAGACGGCCCAGCCCGCCCCCGGCGAGACGCTGAAATACTACTACCACGAGAACGTCTACCGCCCCTCGGCAGAGAGCCACACCTTCAAGGAGATCGCGCAGATGGGCCTGGAGATGCTGGGAGCCGTGGGCGAAGCGCAGGTGCAGCAAACAGTCGGGCTAGCGGCAAAATCGCTGGAACAGCTGGGCGCGGCCTGGGTGCTGGAGCTGAGCCACATGGGGTATCTGTTCGGTCTGTTGGATGCGCTGGCGGTGCCCGAAACGGCCCGCCCCGCCCTGCTGGACCTGCTGCGCGAGAAGAACGCCCACGAGCTGCGGGCCGCCGCAAAGGCCGCCGGGCTGGACGATGCCGGAGCCGATACGCTGTGTGCGCTGCTGACCCTCTGCGGCGGCTGCGAAGAGACGCTGGCCCGTGCCGAGGCCTTCTGCAAAAACGACCGGATGCGGGCCGCTGCCGCCGAGCTGCGGGCGCTGACACGCTCTCTGAGCGCCGTGGGCGGGAGCGTCCGGCTGGACCTCTCGCTGGCGGGCGAGATGGAGTATTACAACGGGCTGGTCTTTCAGGGCTATTTGCAGGGCCTGCCCCGCCCGCTGCTCAAGGGCGGACGCTACGACCTGCTGATGCAGAAATTCACCCCCGGCGCGGACGCCATCGGGTTTGCGGTCTATCTGGATGAGCTGGACCGCCTGAGCGCCCCGCTGCCGCCGGTCCAGCAGCAGAAGACCGACCGGGTGATGCTGAATGTGGCTCTGCCGAAAGGCCGTCTGGGCGACAAGGTCTATGGCCTGCTGGCCCGCATCGGCTACGGCTGCGCCGAGGACTACAATGCTACCCGGAAGCTGGTGGTCGAGAACCCCGAAGCGGGCATCCGGTACTTCCTCGTCAAGCCCAGCGATGTGGCCATCTATGTCGAGCACGGCGCGGCGGATGTGGGCATCGTGGGGAAGGACATCCTCACCGAAGCCTCCGCCGACGTGTATGAGCTGCTGGACACCGGCCTCGGCAGATGCCGGATGTGCGTGGCAGCGCCGAACGACTATCAGGACGACCCCAGCCGCCCGGTGCGGGTCGCCACCAAATTCGTGAACATCGCAAAGAACTACTATGCGTCCATCGGGCGGGACATTGATATCATCAAGCTGAACGGTTCCATTGAACTGGCCCCCATCCTGGGCCTTTCGGATGTCATCGTGGACATCGTGGAGACCGGCACGACCCTGCGGGAAAACGGCCTGAAGGTCGTGACCGAGTTTCTGCCCATCTCGGCCCGGTTCATCGCCAACAAGGCCAGCTACCAGTTCAAACACCGGGAAGTGGACCGAATGCTCGAACAACTGCGGGAGACCTTACAGGAGGCTGCAAAATGATCAAGCTGTACCAATTTGACGAACTGAGACCGGAAGAGATTTTGAACCGGGACATCCGCGCCGAAAAGAATGTGGAGGATGTCGTGGACGGCATCCTCGCCGACGTCCGCGCCCGCGGCGATGCGGCCCTGAAGGAATACGCCCTGAAATTCGATGGCGCGTCCATCGAAGAATTGCAGGTGACCCAGGCGGAGATCGACGAGGCCTTCGCGAACATGGACCCCTATTTCCTGGAAACGCTGAAAGAGGCCGCTGCCAACATCGAGGCCTTCCACCGCCAGCAGGTGCACAAGAATTTTGTGATGAACGACAAGCCCGGCGTGGTGCTGGGCCAGAAATACACTCCCATCGAAAAGGCGGGCGTCTATGTGCCCGGCGGTACGGCGGCTTATCCTTCTACGGTGCTGATGGATGTCATTCCGGCTAAGGTGGCCGGGGTGTCGGAGATCGTTATGACCACCCCCGCCGGAAAGGATGGCAGGGTGAACCCGGTCATCCTGGCCGCTGCCGCTACGGCGGGCGTGACGAAGATCTTCAAGACCGGCGGCGCACAGGCGGTGGCGGCGCTGGCCTACGGCACCGAGAGCATCCCGGCCGTGGATAAGATCGTCGGCCCCGGCAACATCTACGTGGCCACGGCCAAGCGGAAGGTCTTCGGCAAGGTGGGCATCGACATGATCGCCGGCCCCAGCGAGATCCTGGTGCTGGCAGACGGCGGGTGTGACCCGGCCTGGGTGGCGGCAGACCTGCTGGGCCAGGCCGAGCACGACAAGCTGGCCAGCCCCGTCCTCGTGACCGACAGCGAAGCGCTGGCCAAAGCCGTGCAGGCGGAGCTGGAAGTCCAGATCCCCCAGCTGCCCCGTGCCGCCATCGCCCGCGCCAGCGTGGACGACAACGGCAAGATCATCGTCTGCACCGACCTGCACAAGGCCATTGAGGCCTGCAACATCATTGCGCCGGAACATCTGGAAGTCTGCGTGGAAGACCCCTTCGGCGTGCTGAACGAGATCAAGAATGCGGGAAGCATCTTCCTGGGCCGGAACGTCCCGGAGGCACTGGGCGATTACTTCGCTGGCCCGAACCACACCCTGCCCACCAGCGGCACGGCCCGCTTTTCCAGCCCGCTGGGCGTGGACGACTTCGTCAAGAAGTCCAGCTTCCTCTATTACACCCGCGATGCGCTGGAGGCGGTGGCCCCCCGCATCGCCGATTTTGCCGAGCGCGAGGGCCTGCACGCCCACGCCAGAAGCGTGACGATCCGGTACGAATAAATGGGAAGGCGTTTTCCCCTCTCCGTCATTGCTTCGCAATGCCACCTCCCCCAAAGTGGGAGGTTGAAAAGCTCTCCCTTTGGGAGAGCTGGACGCGAAGCGGCCTGAGAGGGTGAGGACGCTGACAAGGAGATAAAGCGTATGAGTAGATTCCTTTCACCGAGGCTGGATACGGTGACCCCCTACACCCCCGGCGAGCAGCCGCAGGATCAGCAGTACATCAAGCTGAACACCAACGAAAGCCCCTATCCGCCCTCCCCGGCAGTGCTGGAGGCCGTGAGCCGTGCCGAGGTGGAAAAGCTGCGGCTCTACTCCGACCCGGCCTGTGCCGAGCTGCTGAACGCGGCGGCAAAGCACTTCGGGCTGCAGCCGGATCAGATCATGCCCGGCAACGGCAGCGATGAGAACCTGTTCTTCGCGCTGCGGGCCTTCTGCGATGAGGAACACCCGCTGGCCTATGCGGACATCACCTACGGCTGCTACGGCGTCTGGTGCGGGCTGATGCACATCCCCAGCCGGATCATCCCGCTGCGGGAGGACTTCACGCTGGACCCCGCCGACTATTACGGCCTGAACACCACCATCGTGCTGGCCAATCCCAACGCCCCCACCGGTCTGGCCCTGCCCCGCAGCGCCATCGAGGGCATCCTGCAGGCCAACCCCGACCATGTGGTCATCGTGGACGAAGCGTATGTGGACTTTGGCGGGGAGAGCTGTGTGCCCCTCATCGACCGGTACGAGAACCTGCTGGTGGTGCAGACCTTCTCGAAGTCCCGCCAGCTGGCCGGTGCCCGGCTGGGTCTGGCCATGGGCAACGCGAAGCTCATCGCCGACCTGAACCGGGTCAAGTTCAGCCTGAACCCCTACAACATCAACCGCCTGACCCTGAAAGCCGGGCAGGCCGCGCTGGAGGATACCGCCTACTTCGACACCACCCGCGCCGCCATCGTCAAGACGCGCAGCTGGACCCGGCAGCAGCTGGAAGCGCGCGGCTTCACGGTGCTGGACAGCCGGTCGAACTTCCTGTTCGCCCGCACGGCACGGCAGGACGGCGGCACCCTGTACCGAAAACTGAAGGAAAACGGTGTGCTGGTGCGGCATTTCGATGCACCGCGCATCCGCAGCTGGCTGCGCATCACCATCGGCACACTGGCCCAGATGCAGGCGCTGCTGGCCGCGCTGGACAAGATACTGGAGGACTGACCCATGCGGGAAGTGAGTTTGGAACGCAATACCAACGAGACGCAGATCGAATTGACCCTCAATCTGGACGGCGCAGGCCGGTATCAGGTGGACACCGGCTGCGGGTTTCTGAACCACATGCTGGAGCTGTTTGCGCGGCATGGCCGGTTCGACCTGGTGCTCACCTGTCACGGCGACGTGGAGGTGGACTACCACCACACCGCCGAGGACATCGGCATCGCGCTGGGGCAGGCGTTTGCCAGGGCGCTGGGCGATATGCGGGGCATCTGCCGCTACGGCAGCTTCTATCTGCCCATGGATGAGGCACTGGTGCTCTGCGCCGTGGACCTGTCCGGCCGGTGCACCCTGAACTGGGATGTCCGCTGCAAGACCGAAAAGGTCGGCGATTTTGATGTGGAGTGCGCCTCAGAGTTCTGGCTGGGCTTTGCCCGGAACGTGCCCGCCACGGTCCACTTCGTCCAGTTCGCGGGCGAGAACACCCACCACATCCTCGAAGCCTGCTTCAAAGGCGCAGGCCACGCGCTGGCTGCAGCGGTCAAGATCGACGCCGCCCACCGGGACGAGATCCCCTCCACGAAAGGACTGCTGGTATGATCGCGATCATGGATTACGGAGTGGGCAACCTGTTCAGCCTGAAGTCGAGCCTGGCCCATCTGGGGCAGGAGGCCGTCGTCACCGCCGACCCGGCGGTCATCCGCGCGGCCGACCGGCTCATCCTGCCCGGTGTAGGGGCGTTCGGCGACGCCATGGCCAAGCTGGAAGCCACCGGCCTGGTGCCCGTCCTCCGGGAAGAAGCCGCCCAAAAGCCGCTGCTGGGCATCTGCCTGGGGATGCAGCTGCTGTTTGAAAAAAGCTATGAGTACGGCGAACACGCAGGCCTGGGCTTCGTGAAAGGCGAGGTCTGCCCGCTGGAACCCGACCTTGCAGACCGGACGCTCAAGGTGCCGCAGATCGGCTGGAACGCGCTGCACATCGTCCGGGACGACCCGCTGTTCCGCTACATCCACGAGGGCGAATACGTCTACTACGTGCACAGCTACTACGGCACGAACTGTGCGGAGAGCACGCTGGCGGTGAGCGACTATTCCATCCCCGTCACCGGTGTGGTCCGTGCGGGCCGGGTGTATGGAACGCAGTTCCACCCCGAAAAGAGCGGGGACACCGGCCTGCGCATCCTGAAAGCCTTCAGTGAATTGTGAACGGCTCAACCCTCTCCGTCATCGCTTACGCGATGCCACCTCCCCCGAAGTGGGAGGTTGAAAAGCTCCCCCTTTGGGGGAGCTGGCGCGAAGCGCCTGAGAGGGGGAAGCCAGTTAAAGGAGATCTATAATGCAATTATTTCCAGCCATTGATCTACGGGACGGAAAGGTCGTCCGCCTGACGCAGGGCGACTACGACCGGATGACCGTCTACGGTGAAGACCCCTGTGCCCAGGCACGGAAGTTCCTGGAGGCCGGGGCAAAAAATCTCCATGTCGTGGATCTGGACGGTGCCAAGGACGGTACCCTTTCCAACTACGAAGCCATCGCCGCGCTGGCACAACAGGGCGGCCTGTACATTGAAGTCGGCGGCGGCATCCGCACCGAAGAGCGGATCGAGACGTATCTGTCGCTCGGCGTGGGCCGCTGCATCCTGGGCAGCGTGGCCGTGACCGATTTCGACTTCACGGCCCGGATGCTGAAACGGTACGGCGACCGGATCGCCGTGGGCGTGGACGCGAAGGATGGATACGTTGCCATCCATGGCTGGAAGGAGGTCAGTACCGAACAGGGCGTGGACTTCTGCAAACGGCTGGCCGAGGCGGGCTGCCGTGCCATCATCTACACCGACATTGCCTGTGACGGCGCGATGCAGGGCACGAATCTGGCTCTCTACCGGCAATTGCAGGCCGAAGTGCCCGGCGTGGCCTTTACGGCCAGCGGCGGCATCTCGTCGGAAGCCGAGCTGGAAGAGCTGGACCGGATGGGCGTGGCGGCGGCCATCCTGGGCAAGAGCCTGTACACCGGCGCGCTGGACCTGAAACGCTGCGCTGCGCGGGTGCAGCGCTGAACCGGAAGGGAGCAGAACATGATAACGAAACGCATCATTCCCTGCCTGGACGTGCGAAATGGCCGGGTGGTCAAGGGCACGAACTTTGAGGGCATCCGGGATGTGGCCGACCCTGTGGAAATGGCCCGGCTCTACAACGCCGCCGGGGCCGATGAGCTGGTGTTCTACGACATCACGGCCAGCTTTGAGGGCCGTGCCCTCTTCACCGATATCCTCACCCAGGTGGCGAGCGAGATCTTCATCCCGCTGACCGTGGGCGGCGGCATCCACACGCTGGAGGATTTCGACCGGGTGCTCAAGTGCGGGGCCGACAAGGTCAGCGTCAACTCCGGTGCGCTGCAGGACCCCGGCCTGATCCCGGCGGCAGCCCAGCGCTACGGCGACCAGTGCGTCGTCCTCTCCGCCGACGTCAAGCGGGTGAACGGCCAGTTCCGCGTCTTTGCCAAGGGTGGGCGCGAGGATACCGGCCGCGATGCGCTGGACTGGATCGCCTGGTGCACCGAGCACGGGGCCGGGGAGGTCTGCCTGAACAGCATCGACACCGACGGTGTGCGGAACGGCTTCGACATCGAAATGCTGGACGCCGTGGCCGCGCGGGTGCATGTGCCCATCATCGCCAGCGGCGGCGCAGGCAAAAAAGAAGATTTTCTGGAACTGTTCCACCACAAGGGCATCGACGCGGGCCTTGCGGCGGGCATCTTCCACCAGAAACTGCTCTCCATTGCCGACCTGAAAGCCTACCTGAACGAAAATGGCATCGAAATGCGGGTCTAAGCTCTTGCGTTTCGGCCTCATTTAGGATAAACTGTAAGTATCCCCTTTTGAGGGGGAGGAGAACTACGATGGAATTGAAATTTGATGAAAAGGGCCTCATTCCTGCCATCGTGCAGGACCACTACACCAAAGAGGTGCTCACCCTTGCCTACATGAACGCCGAGACGCTGGCACTGACCATCGCCGAGGGGCGGACCGTGTTCTGGAGCCGCAGCCGCCAGGAGATCTGGCGCAAGGGCGACACCAGCGGCAATGTCCAGCATGTGGTGTCCATCACGGCAGACTGCGACAACGACGCGCTGGTGGTGGAGGTGGTCAAGGACGGCCCCGCCTGCCACACCGGTGCCGAGAGCTGCTTCTTCCACGAAGTGTATCTCTCGCCGGAACTCAAGCAGTTCAGCTGGCAGGGGCTTTATGCGCTCATCAAAGGCCGCAAGACCGACCCCCAGGAGGGCAGCTACACCACCTACCTGTTCGAAAAGGGCAAGGAGAAGATCCTGAAAAAAGTGGGCGAAGAGTGCACCGAGGTCATCATTGCGGGCGAAAAGGAAGACCGCGCCGAGACCGTCTACGAGATCAGCGACCTGGCATACCATGTGCTGGTGCTGATGGTCCAGGCAGGCATCACGGTGGAGGACATCACCCGTGAGCTTGAAAAACGACATGTCATCGACCACAAGGTCAAACAGGAAAGGATGCAGTGAGTTTCTATGGCAGATTACAGGAAGTCCAGCGTGCATTGCCACTCGACAATGTGCGACGGCAGAAATACGTTGCAGGAGATGGCCAGCGCCGCTTGTGCGCAGGGTCTGACTACACTGGGCTTCTCCGGCCATAGCTACACCCAGCGCGACCGCGAATACTGCATGAGCCCCAGCCGCACCGCGCAGTACAAGGCCACCATCGCCAAGCTCAAGGCGGAGTACCGGGGCAAGGTGGACATCCTCTGCGGCATCGAGTGGGACGTGCTGAGTGAGGATAAGCCTGAAACCTACGATTACTGGATCGGCGCCGCGCATCATCTGTACGGCAAGAACACCGGCCGGTATTACGAGATCGACTTCCGCCCGCAGGACCTGCACGACTGCATCTTCGATGACTTCGACGGCGACCCGCTGGCCGCAGTCGAGGCCTACTTTGCCGAGGTGGCAAAGGTGGCGGCCAAAGGCCCGGACATCCTGGCTCACATCGACCTCATCAAGAAGCTGAACGGCGAGGGCGAGTTCTTCGACGAGGAGTCTCCCCGCTACAAGGCCGCTGCCCTCAAGGCGCTGGCCGTGGCCAAAGAGCATGACTGCCGCCTGGAAGTGAACACCGGCGGTGTCTACCGCGGCTACCGCAAGGATTTCTACCCCGGTGCCTGGCTGCTGGGCGAGTGGCAGAAGATGGGCGGCAGAGTCATCATCACGGCCGATGCCCACGACACGGCCAGCCTGACCTTCGACTTTGACGAAGCAGCCGCTGCCCTCCGGGCCGCAGGCTTCACCCAGGTGGATGTGCTCACCGTCAACGGCTTCGAAGCACAGGAACTGTAACGGTATCATCAGAATGGCCCTCTCTGTCCCAGACGGAGAGGGTCATTTTCCGGTCTGATAGGAGGAACTGCATGACCCAAACCGCAAAAAGATCCCCATTTACGATGAACGTAGACCTGATGCACGGCCCCATTTTCAAGAGCCTGGTCGTCTTCATGCTGCCCATCTTCGTCTCGAACCTGTTCCAGCAGCTCTACAACACGGTGGATACCATGATCGTGGGCAATGTTCTGGGCGACACAGCGCTGGCCGCCATTGGCTCCTGCGGCTCGATCTACGAGCTTCTGGTGGGCTTTGGCCTCGGCATCGGCAACGGCCTTGCCATCGTCGCAGCGCGCTCCTACGGAGCGCAGGATCACGATCTGCTCAAGAAGACGGTGGCCGGCTCCCTTGTCATCGGCCTCATTGCCTCGCTCTGCATCACGCTGGCCGGTGCGGTGGGTCTGCGCCCGCTTCTGGTGCTGCTGGACACTCCGGCGGAGATCCTCGAAGACGCCTACCGGTACATCATCGTCATCGACTACGGCGTCCTCGTCATGTTCGCTTACAACCTCTGTGCCGGTCTGCTCCGCGCCATCGGCAACAGTTTTATGCCGCTGGTCTTCCTGCTCCTCTCGTCGGGCCTGAACATCCTGCTGGACCTGCTCTTCATCGCCCGGATGGGGATGGGGGTGCAGGGCGCAGCGGTGGCTACGGTCATCTCCCAGGGCGTGTCGGTCCTGCTCTGCATCGTGTATGTGTTCGCCAAAGTCAAGCTGCTTCTCCCGGAGAAAAAGCACTTCCAGGTCGGCCGGCATCTGTACTGGGAGCTGTTCAGCCAGAGCATCTGCATGGGCCTGATGAGCAGCATCGTCTCGGCGGGCTCGGTCGTTTTGCAGTATGGCATCAATGGGTTGGGCACACTGGTCATCGCCGGGCACACCGCCGCCCGCAAGATGTTCATGTTCACCGATATGCCGCTGCTGAGCATGGCATCGGCGGGTTCGACCTTTGTTTCCCAGAACTGCGGCGCGGGCCAGCCGGACCGCGTCCGCAAGGGGATGAAGGAGATCTACCTCTACTCGGTCGTCGTGGCCGTGGCTGCGGTTCTGCTGATGCGGGTGGCAGCACCGTGGATGGTGGCCTTCGTCTCCGGCTCCAGTGAGCCCATCGTGCTTGAAAACGGTGCCCGCTATCTGCTCTGGAACGCACCGTTCTACGCGGTGCTGGGCATCCTGCTCTCCACCCGCTACGCCCTGCAGAGCCTTGGCAACAAGGTGCTGCCGCTCTTCTCCAGCGTCATCGAGCTGGTGGGCAAGGTCGTCTTCGTCGTGCTGTTCATCCCGAAGTTCGGGTACGATGCGGTCATCCTCTGTGAGCCCATCATCTGGTGCGTCATGGCGGCTTACCTTGTGGCCGTCTACCGGCACGACCCCTTCGTCTTCCCGAAACAGGAAAAGCGCTGAACGGCAGCACACAAACCGAAAACAGACGCAGAGAAGCATGATTTGAGGAAAAATCGCATGGGATTTTATCAAACTGTTATCCTTCTGTGAATTTTAGCACTCTGCTATTGACAGTGCTAAAAACATGTGCTATAACAGGGCCGTGCTCAGGAGGAAGGGCAAACGGAGAGCCGCAAGGCGCTCCGGAAAGCCTTTCCGAGTGGACGCTTCAGATTTTTTGCCCCGACCCGAACGCCGGGATTGGAGGAATGATTTATGCTTATGCCGACTGTTTTCCATGAAAATCTGTTCGATGATTTCTTCGATCCGTTCTGGAATGACGCTGCACTGGAACGTATGA
>ERZ791614.85-NODE-85-length-64666-cov-9.630759_pt1 | contig 64666 bp, 59 predicted proteins | sample MGYA00510274_ERZ791614 | MGnify/ENA primary metagenome ERZ791614 (study PRJEB30046, sample SAMN00715221) | human gut metagenome | study: EMG produced TPA metagenomics assembly of the A metagenome-wide association study of gut microbiota in type 2...
AGAGGGACCAACTTCGCAATATCCTGCACCATCAATACACTCTTTCGTGCCTGACCGCCAGCAATGCTGAGGTATTTCCCACTGCGGATACCATGAATCATAGCACCCAGATTTCCTGGAGGGTTGGGACCGGCAATCAAGGAGGGACGAATAATACCTAAAATAACATTATGCTTTCTGCACCATTCCTGTAAATATTCCTCCGCAAGACGCTTACTCATAGCGTATGGTGTGTCTCCATCCAAAGGATGGTCTTCCGTAATATTCTCACCATAAGCACAACCGTAAACTGCCACCGTGGAAATAAAAATAAAAGCCCGTGGTACGCCTCTCCGCTCCAATGCAGTACAAAGATTCTTTGTACCTTGCAAATTCACATCAAAGAACATATGTTTTTCCACCTCAGTTCTGGGCACGGAATGCGCTTTTCCTGCCGCATGCAGAACAATATCATACCGCTCACCCAAATCAGGAATCTCTTTCGCAATGTTTACAGTATAATCATCCTGCGGCAGCAAACCTATAGTGGTAACATCATACATCCTTTCCAAAAAAGGACGCACGTTATTACCCAAGAACCCGAAAGCTCCTGCAAATAAGAACTTCATAAAAAACAAATAAGAAAAGATTTATTCAAAAAAAGGAAATAAAACAATGACGTCCTTTTCGGACAATAACAAAATTAGCCCCATAAAAACGTGAACCCCGTGATAAGTATGTTCATTGAAATATGCTAAAAATATACTGACTGGAAACGTGGTTATTGGTTATGTATTTGATAAAATAAGTATCTCCAATGACAGAGAAAAATATATACCACGTCGTATTAGAATTACGCTGGTAAGTGATGTAATACATATCCTTACCATAACGTTCAAAAAAAGCGGGAGCTTTCTTTTTAAATTTAGAATGAATATTCTGTTGGATATAAGCTATCAGTTCCTCGACATAAGAAATAGCAAAAGGATAAGTACCCAAATACTCCTTCTCAACAAGTATTTTTATAAGCTCATACAAATCTTCTTCTACTTCGGGGACAAATACGACTCTCATTCAAACAAAGCCTTTATACGAGGGCAAAGTCTATCCAATAATTCTTCACCGGAAATGGCACGCCTCATGTCATCACGTCCTTCCATAACGACATTCGGATTATTCTCATTACCCGTATATACAACTACCGGTTCACCAACATTCGGCACCATCGGTTCTTGTTCCTTATATAGCTTGTTCTTCTTCATGAATCCAATCTTTCTACAAAAATACTCAGAGATTTTGAGATAACCTAATAATCAATCTCCCATTTGCGTCTTCATATACAACTTCTTCACAAACAGCATATCATCTTCATCATAATCCTCACCTATTCCGGGAAACTCCATGAATTGATAACCTGCCACAAACTTCTTTCCAAACAGACTGCATGACCGATTATCGAATGAAAACATACGGACTATGCTCCGATTGTGGGACATGACTATAAACACATCGCCATCAATGGGTTCATTGCGAAGACGCTCGCGTATAACGGAAAGTACCCTACTATGCTTGCAATGGATATCGGTAAAATCACGAACATAATAAAAATGATTAAGACCAGTAACATTCAACATAAAACCTCCAGTTTCTCTATCATCTGTACTCCCCCGGTAGCTTAAATTCTTTCTGGACAAATGTAAGCAATTGCTTATGTGGATGTCAATCCTGATGTGAACAGGACTGCTGACGTTTCCTAATGCACTATGAGGCTAATATTTGGCTTAGGCGATTCCCTGTTTCAGGAACAGGTATCCCCCATCAGCTTTCACTACAATCCCACTTGCTGACGGGTATCTTTATACCATTGTTGAAAAATGTTATAAGGAACTTTGTACTTTACGCAAAATAACAGGAAAAATTATCCATGAGGCAGGGTCTCAATCTGATATTGAAAGTAAAAACGTTCAAGATCTTCACTGCTATATGTAAGCGTCCAATTTTGACATACCACATAGGGAAAACCGCTTTGGGAAGCTTTCCTCTTAAAGTTTTCAAAAACCGGACTTGATTTTTAAAGTTTGTTAGTATGGATTCCGATGGTCATCGGCAGCAGATTCTCATAATCCCTGCGTCCTTTGACCACTTCCCAGAAAAAACTCTTCAAATAAGCCAGAGCAGAGATACCGTTAGCCCGACAGGTGGATATCAAAGTATGATAGGCGGCTGACACATTCGCCATCCGGTTGCTGCCAAAGAACAACGGGTTCTTCCGCTCACCCGCCAAAGGGAGGATGAAACGCTCCGCAATGGTATTGTCGATGCTGTAGCGGTCGTCTTTCAAGTAAGCGAATGGCTGATTCCAGAAGTTCTTCAGGTAATTGACCGCCTTTTCCATCAGATCTCCCCGAGGAGGATGCCCCTCAGAAGTCAGCACATTCAGGAAACTGTACATACGGACGATGACATCCTTTGTCCGCAGGGAGTTTCGCTGCCGGGTTATCTCCTCCGCAGAAAGGCCGGACTGGCGACAGCTGTCTTCCTGACCGTACAACCACCCGATATACTCCAACATCCGTTTCGCATTCAGGTCACCGCCCTGCTCGTATGCATACACGAACTTGGCGCGCGCATAAGCTAGGCAACACAGGTGTTCCGTGTTATACAGTCTGCCCTCCAAATACATGTACACATTGTAACCGTCCGACTGCAGCTCAAGGCGCTGCAGGTCACCCAAAATATTCTGCAGACATCACAGCTGCGAAAACCTTCCTCATAACAGTAAATGACAATCTTCTCTTCACGGTTGACCGGACACCGGACATATCTTTTGCGGCAGGTGTCCCACACCTTTACCTTACACCGGGTCTCGTCGCAGTCAACGATGGAATCCTTCTCCATAGCTTTATCGGTTATCCTATACGTCATTTTTGGACGCTAACAACCATCTCATTGCTGAGATGTTACAGAAGTACTAAAAATGATAAATGATTGGCTATATTAGTTTTAAAAAGGCTTATGTATTAGATTGTATAGTTCTTCAATATATCTAGAGGTTCCCAGCCAAGTTCACGTCTCGCCTTCTCATTGCTGAAGGTCAACGACTTTGTCATTTTCTCCAATTTATAGCTATTGATAGGTGCTTTCGGTCCCAAAAGATCACCCACCAACGCCATACACTTAGCTATCCAATACGGAATTGAGATAGGTTTACGTTTACCCATCTGACGAGCCACAGACTCTGACAACTTACCAAACGAAGGTTGACACGTATCACATACATTATAGATGCCACCCTTCTCTACCAACATAGGTATAATACGAGCAATGTCCTCTGCCATCAAAATGCTTTTTATTACTTTACCACCGACAATATTCATATAGAATCCCTTGCGTATGCCATTAACCATAACCCCAAGGTTTCCAGGAGCACCAATACCGGCAAGCAACGATGGACGCAAAATGCCTAAGGCCACGCCATTGCGAGAGCACCAATCCGCTAGATACATCTCTGCCATAATCTTGCTCTTTGCGTATGGAGTATCACCTTCCAACGGATGCTCTTCGGTAATCAATTCGCCACTCTCACATCCATACACCGCCACCGTACTGATAAATACCAAAGCCTTAGGTACACCTTTTCAAGGGCTGCACACAAATTTATAGTTCCCTGATAGTTCACGTCAAAGAACGCTTGTTTCTCTGCCTCCGTTTTAGGTACTATATGCGCCTTACCGCAAGCATGCAGCACCACATCATAATGCTGATCTAACATAGGAACCTCTTTCGCCAGATTCGCTTTGATTATATCATCAGGAGCGATACCACAAGTAGTTACCCCATACATCTTATCCAATACCGAGCGAGCATTCTTACCTAAAAAGCCCGTTCCTCCTGTAAAAAGTAAATTTTCCATTACAAGTTAATAATCTTTGTTCTTAAAGTCTTGAATAAAAATGTAGGAACATTCACAAAGAAATACATACAATAGCCTAAAAATAATGGTATATTCAACATCTGCTGATACAGCATAGCATGATATCTAATTAGCACCCATTTGTTACTAGAAACAGAATTTTCCCGAATACGGTAATATCCTATCGGCTGCTTCACGCCATATCCAATCTTACACTTCTTTAGTACAGAAATCCACAAGCCCCAGTCTTGGCGTTTGCGAATCGTAGGCATATATATCTTGCCTATCTTTTCTGTATCATATACGGCAGAAAGGCACCCCACAAAGTTATCCATGACAATCCTTGCGTAGGTGAGTTTTTTAAGGCAGATATTTATTCCTATCTCTTTCCCAATTGTATCACATAGCATATATGAACCATATGAAAAAGCAGCATCTTTTTCAATCATAAACAGAATTTGTTTCTCCAACTTATCGGGTGTCCACAAGTCATCACTATCGCAAAATGCAATAAACCGACCTTTTGCCTCCTTGATAGAATTATTTCGAGAAACACCACCTCCTGCATTTTTTTCCAAACAAAAGAGTTTTATCCTACTATCTTTTTTTACATATCTTTGTATGACCTCCACAGAATCATCAGTCGAACAATCATCGGTAATAAGAAGTTCCCAATTCTTATAGGTTTGAGCTAAAATGGAATCAATCATTTCACTAATAAATTCTGTACTATTATAACTAGGTGTAATAATTGACACTAAACCGTATTCTTTCATAAGCCACTATTATCCTTAATCCATTATGTGATTTCATGTAAATTTTATCATTTCAAAGTGTCAAAGAGAACAAATATGGGTATATGTTTTTCCCAAATTTTGACCAAAAGCGACCGTAGAGGGATTCACTATATTTTCATAATATATATTCCCCTTTTACCTGTCCTTGGAGAATCAAAGCAGATATAATGTCCAGATGTTGAAACACGTGGATGTAAATCGCAAGCAATATGACACTTGAAATCCTTTGTTTGGAATTTCTTCGGGGAATAAACCTTGACAATTGGAGTCACTTTATGTTCGTTTGTATCTACCATGTATATTTTCGCCATTCGACGTGAATCTGGATATGTATCTGTAACAAATAAATCGTCAGTCACGAATGATTGATGCCCATCTGAATTTAGTTTTTCTCCAGCAATGATTTGTACATTATCTAAATTATTCACATCAAAGATAGCATGACACGATTTTCCATTCAAGACAACAGAAGCCACTAGTTGATTTCTATTATTCCAAACATAATGAGAACCAGACTCTTGTGTCGGCAAAAGAATGAGTCTATCTTCTTTGATGTCATATACAACCATCATAGTATGACGTTTCATATAGTCATCATCGCGAGGAATGCATCTATATAAGAATGCTATATAACGATTATCCTTTGAAAATTCAGTATGAGTCACAAAGTGTAAATACCCCCTAGTGTATTTCTCGCCTGCTAAAGGAGCTAATTCTGTCAAGGGCACGACAAGCTTTCTAGTGTTATTGATCAAATCAACAATATAAAGCCCCGTTTCCTCTGAAATATCTTTATCAAGATATGAATCGTCAGAATAAGGATATCCGTACCCAGGCATGCACCTTTCAAGTCGTTCGTAACTAAATGCTGTAGCTAGAGTTCCATTACTATTAATTGCATCAATAGGCCAATCATATATTTTTTCTGTTTTAGTGATAATATTAATACTCTTCGAACAAATCTTGCCACCTATTGCTGTATTGAAAATAATCCTATTTTTATCTAACCATTGTAATCTACAACCTTTATGATAGTTCCAAGCATAAGTATCATCAAGTTTGTGAAAATCTCCTAACTTTCCATTTTCAATATCAAAATATCCGATTCCTTCTCCCTCATTAGCTTTTGGCATACGTAAATCAACTGCTAATTTATGAGCAAGACACTTTGTATCATCCCCATTCAAAGGTGATACGTCATGAAAACCAAAGTAATACCCTTCTCGATAATCTACATCACTGGAAAAATAGTCTTTAGGCCTAGGAAAAATATCATAGCAACCTTGATACGCATTACGGATAAACTGTTTGAGTGCGGGATTATTCTTAACTTTATGATATACAAATTCTTCCAATTTATTCATGATAGAATGTATCTAAGATGTACTTAATTGATTCTCTATTGTACTTGAAATAAGTCTTTTTCTTAAGTGTAGATGTCGATATATGTTCATTATCCTCAATCACAAGGTTTGGAACATAGCGCACCTTCTTGCCAGCCTTCATAACAATTTCTGCAAGAAACAATTCTTCTCCAAACAAAAAAATCGGATACTCTATCTTTCTATTAGATTCAAAAAAGCTTCGAGTTAAAAGCATAAAAGAACCATGGCCAGCATAAATATCAATCTCAGGATAGTTAACCTGTAGTTTTTTACACTGATAGGCGGACATCGTATAAAGATAGTAAAGAACGGGAATTTTATACATATAATACAAAAGTTGCAGTTTATTCTTTGAATAACGACTAATTACCTTAGGATTGCGATCACGATTCTCAACTTTAGAGAATATTTTGGGAGCAATCCAAGCTACATCTTGCGCTATAATTATATTTTCAAGATTAATGAAAAAATTCTCTGCTACTGTTATATCCACATTTGAAATTGCAACATAATCATAATCTAATATGTTAGCGATACTATTAATTACGGTTTGAGCACCTATTAAATACCCTACATTATTCAATTTAGTTACTGATACTTTTACATATGAATAACTGTCATAGGTTACTTCTTCAACACAGGTTGAGTTATCAACAATACTTATATCAACTTGGATATTGCGCACCTTAGAAGCCGCAAAATTAATGCTCGTTAAGTATGATGTTAGCTCCGAATATGAATTATAATTAACACAAACAATTAATAATTTCATTTCAAGTAATTATTTACAAATCTTTTTTATAACTTCAAGATACGAATATTGATGGGAAGTATCAGGTTCAAGATATGTTCCTTCAGCCCATTCGTTCCATGCGTTAATAAATAAGTAATTAGTTTTATATATTTCTTTTGCAATACGAATTTTTTCTGATAAATACTCCTCAAATTCGTCCTCTGTTGCAGGAAGCACAATTGTACTTTTTATACCTTTTCTAGCTGTATTATCCCATCCAACAAATGCTCCAGCATACGTTCCTTCAGTAGATTTTCTAGACAAAGAATAATGTGCAATATACGAGAATGCCCATGCTTTTGACAAAGGTATAGTAGTATTAAATATGCGGTTGATATTAGCCACTAGTAACCTTCTTATTCTTCGCATGGTCAAATCAATAAAAGGAATTTTATAAAAAGTGCGAGATGGCTCAAATTCAACTTTAGCTTTAAAAGGCAAATTTCTCTTTTCGTCTCCTTTTCCTCGTAACGTTTGCACAAAATGAATACCTTTGAAACCATGCTTGACAGCCAATTGATTCCAATTTTCCATCATCTCTCCACAATCCTCAATACTAGAAGATTTATAAATTATGAACATCGGACAGTCATTTTCCTTAATATATCTTTCATCTTTGAAAAATGGCAGCAAATAGTCAAAATGTTTTCGCCAATCTTTTTTTCCACCATATTTCTGTGGCATTAGGACACAGTGATTTTTTCCGTCCCAGGTTCTAGCCCATGGCTCGTTTGCCCAGCTAAAACAGAATCTTATAGGAATATCTTTGTTTTCCAATAATAATTCTGAAGGTTTTTCTAACAATAATTTTCCATCAAACCAATAGTGATAAAAGCACTGTCCATAAATATTGTATTTTGCCATTAAGTCAGCTTGCCACCTTAAAGTATCAATATCTGTTAGATCATAATAATTATCATTTAAAGGAACTCTTGGTTGTTCTTGACCTTTCAAATATACAAACCCTTTTCGGACATTATTCCAATCCGTAAACCCTTTTCCCCACCACTCATCGTTCTCAGGAATAACATGGAACTGTGGTAAGTAAAAAGAGATTATTTTAATCTCATTTTTCATTTCTTACATATATCTTATAATAGCTTATGCTTTACATTGTTGACCTTCTTGATTTATGGTTCGAAGTGCGAACCAAAACATAGGTAAAGTAAGCATGAAACATATTGTATTGGAAGCCACGCTTTGCACCATTACACACAAAACTACCATATAACATCTATACAATTTTGGGAAACTCCTAATATGCTTAAGTAAGATTCCGAATATAGGCAATATAAAGATAGTGAAACCAACAATACCAACCTCGTTCAATATCTTCCAATAGCCTCCATCTAAAACTAAATACTGATAGTAACCTTGTGCCTTATGTCCGCTTGACCCCAAGCCTATTCCTGTAATAAGATTCGGATTGTTCTCTATTGCTGTTTTCCATTGATTATCTCTACCAGAAAGACCAGACTCTATTTCACTTAATCTATAAATATAGCGATCAATATAGTCAGGAATTACAACAACCAAATATGTACATATAAACACAATCCCACCCACAACAATTACAGTATACAACTTCTTTGGTTTAGGAGCACGGAAAAAATAAACTGAAAAAGGTGCCAACAGAAGAACAAAGGTTATTGCCATAGCAGAACGTTGTTGCGACATAAATGCACATGAAACTCCTAAAACAAAGTATACTAAATTCACGATTAGACTTTTAGAAGTCAACTTTGTATAAAAAATTTTATAGGAAGATAGAATGATTAGATACAAACATAAAGTTCCTGTAATAATACTACCATATATTGATTGAAAACGAAGTCCGACAGTACCTAAAGTTCTTTCATAATCCTCAAATGCTACTCTCGAAATAAAATCTACATAATAAGACGGACTCGTAAACAAAAAATACAAACCAAAGATCAATGAAAGAGCTATTCCAAGTGCCGTCATATTAAAGAACTTTTCTTTATCAATCATTCCTGGTGGTATAAAAAAGAACATCATCGGAAGTAACTGATTCGAGATATCTGCAAAATATGGAACTACACTACTAACATCATTGTAGGTGTATCCGATTATTGATAGAAGGCAATATATAGCAAAGATATACAAAATAAAAGATCTGTTATTGCCGATGTTCTGAATCCTACTATTTAAGAATAAGAAGAATAAAAAAAACGTCATTGTAACACCCGTCCTAATATAAGGGGAAAAGATGCTTCCAAAATATACTCCAAAAACGATAAAATAATAATATTCAATTATTAATCGAGTTGTCTTTTTATCCTTTATTGAGAGTATATTCATGATACAACATTTACTTTTAGATTTTTTATATCATATTCATAGTATTGCGCGCTCAATCTTTCACCAGAGTATAGAATTAGGCAGAGTATAATAAAAAGTTTAATAACGCTATTTCTGACTATCATTGAGCTCTATTCATCAATTTTATCCACGCAGGATACAATCCCAACATAATAATTAAGTACTGAAACTTATCTTTTAATGATACAATTCTACTAAGTAGGTATTTACCACCAATGCCAGGATAAATATTTTTCCACAATCTATAAAAATCAGTTGCCCAAAAACTAGATAATGCTTCTCTTTTGGCACTATTTTTCAAAACAATAATTTCTTCTGAATATTGCATATCTAGATTATGCTCTTTTAAAAAAGATAATATTCCGTCACAATTGACAACCACTTGTTCTAGTTTTTTTTCATAATCGCTAGCATAACATATAGATTGCCTATTACAAAAGTAATTGTATAAAGGTCTGTTCAAATAGCCAATTTTCTTTGCATAAAAGAAGAGCTGTGTGGAAATATAATAGTCCTCCCACATATTACATTGTGGATACAAAAAATCCCTACTTTGATAAATTCCTCTCTTAACTAACTTGTTCCACACAGAAGTACAACATTGTTTAGTCAAAAGACGTCGAATATAATAATCATTGCTGCATCCATCATCACATTTGTTTTCACATACTACTTTTCTATTGTCTATTACCCTATAATAATCGCAAAAGACAACATCTATATTTTCGTTATCAGCTTTTTCATACATAAGTTCTAACCAAGTTTTCTCTACCCAGTCATCACTATCACAATGAATGATGTAATCACCTATGGCCAACTTTGTTCCATGCTCACGAACAGCGGGCAAGCCGCTGTTCGTGAGCATGCTTTCAGTTCTTACTATATATTTCTTCTCCTCGAAGAGGAACCGATATTTTTCAATTATACGATCTAATATCTCCATAGAACGGTCAGGTGTACAATCGTTCACAAAGATAATTTCAATATCATCTAGTGTCTGTTCAAAGAGGCTTATAGCACAGCGTTCTATATATTTTTCGACCCCATAAACGGGTACTATGACAGTTACCTTAGGCATTTTAATAGTTTTCTATAGCTAATAAATATAATTTCTCTAAACTATCCAGACTTGCCTGATACTGTTTGTCCAAATCCGCCTTTCCCCTTAATATATGAAGGCCTTGATTTAGCATTAACTTTAAGTTCATTGGATAACTATACCGTTTTACCGCTGCTATGTAAGACGCACAAGATTTTATATTATCTAGTTCATTATTAAATAAAGATATAATTGCTGGTAAATCCTCAAAAGATTTACATCTATGAACTCCCTCTATCAAAGAAAATGGAACATCACTAAAAACAATTGCATGTTTTCCAAGCATTGCGGCCTCATAAGCAGACGTTCCTGATATAGTAACAACACCCTGCGATTTTATAATCCATGGCTTCGGGTCTTGGTAGTAGTTTAATTGTACCATTTTTACATTAGGCAATTTATTCACGGCTTTGTAAAAAGCCTCTCCACGTTCCCCTAACATTGCCTGATGTTCTTTGACATAAAGCCACCATCCAGCTGGTAAACTTTTAGATACAGCTTCTATAATCGATAGCTCATTTATATAAATTGGAGCTAATGTAAAGGTTGATGATTCTGGTATTAAATGAAGCGGCATATATACATACTTTTCACCATCAATCGGATTCTGAAAATACTTATTCTTTCTATATAGTTTTTGTTTTGTATACTCGTAACGAATAAAAAATTTAATAAACTCAAATGAACTATTATATAATAGTGGATTGGATTTTTTTAATTTTCTACACCCAGCTTTAACATCTTGATCAATATAAAAATATTTAATATCCCCCAACAGTCTTTTAAAAGTTACTAGTAATCCATTTGCCTTGTATTGAGATGTAACGTCACCTTTATATTGATCATGCATAATACTGGACTTATTTCTAAAATCCACAACGTAATCTATCTCATCCTTTAAAGAATCATTTCCTAAGGACTCATAGTATCTATATGATTTCACTAACGTTGGCATGAGTGAATATCCAAGGCTGTAAGTATAGCCAACATTGAATTCATACCTTGGATATTCGATAGATACATAAGGAATATTCTTTTTGTAACACACTTCTCTTAATATGGTTCTTGCCAATTCGGCACTATCTGTATCCAATATAAAATCCGGCTCAAAATCATCAATTATGCTGATTATATTTTTATAATTTAGCTCTAACCACAGTAATTGTTGTGCATATGTGCATGTATGCATATAGTTACGATAGTGATAATGACGAGTAAAAAATTGAGTTGACAGAATCTGCATATTGAGGTTCATAAAATGAGTGTAATCTTTCTCTATCATGTCAACATATGCATAATCATATTCATTTGAATACAATTTGTCCGTAAACTCTTTTGCAATCCGATTAGATGTATATAGTTTTAATCCTTCCAGCTTCTTGTAAGCATAATAAGTAGTGTCGTTAAGAAGGCATTTGCTATACATTGTTTCAATAGGATTGAAAAAAAAAGCTGCTACCTTATTATTTACTAGCCATTTTCTTGCCAAAAAATAAAGAGGATACGAGTATGTCTCTTTACATACCACCATTATTCGTTTTTCCTTAAATTCCATATTGTGCATTATTTCTTAAAAAATATTTTCTAAATAATTCTTTTATAAGTCCGCGATAAATAATTATTATTGGAGTTAAAATAATTATCAATAGAGCATAACGTATTAAGTAAGTATTGTAAGACATTTCCAATACTATTGTACACATTATCGAAAGAAGAACAAGAAATAGGATTTGTTTTTCTGCAAATATCTTATGCTTAAATATGTGACGAAAAACAAGCCAGTGATAAGATAACAAGGCCGCATAAGCTAACATTGTGGAATATGCAGCTCCGACAAAACCAAATTTTGGAATAAAAAAAAGATTTAGCACAATTTTTAAAACTGCAGCTACCACAGATCCTAATGCAATAAGCTCTGTACGTTTACTATACAATTCCATTAATGAGAAATAACCATATAGGAACTGAAAAAAGCAGCTAGCTATTACTGGCGCAACCATCCATTTAGCAGTCCAAAAGGAATCACTACCTAGAATCATTATAACCTCTGGTCCAATAGTAATTAAGGCAATAGATATTGAAAAAGCAAGTATATTTATTTGCTTATTTGAACTCACTATCTCATCATATTTTTTTTCATGAACCTTATCATAAAGCCATGGCTGCCAAGCATTCATAATTGCATTTGTAAATATTGAAATCATAAGTGCATAAGAATAGCCAAAACTGTATAAACCTGCCGCTTCAAAACTATCCAACTTTATTAGCATAATGCGATCAATTTGTGCCAATACAACCATCGCAAGTCCATGAGGAATCATTGGAAGTGACAACCGTAAAGCATACTTCCAATACTCAGTTTGAATTATTCTTTTTCCCTTAATATAAAGATATATTATAGCAAAAAGACCAAGAAGGAATGTCGGCACAACAGTGCCCATAATTCTCCCCACATATCTTTCTTCAAGTTCACTTAGTAATATAAAGCAGATAGATAAGACTATAATGCCAATGGTATTAATAATAGCTATTATTATATTCTCCTTATACCTATATTCAAATCTAAATTTTGACTGCATAAAATCAATAGATGGAGATACAATCAACATTACTATCAATGATATTAAGAGGCCTTTATCCAACTCCATAAAAGACGCGATAGAACCTAAAAATGGAAGTGCAAAAGAAAATAGCAATATTCCGACGAATACAGAAAGTGTTTGTATCGAGGCAATGAAACCATCAAAGTCTTCTTCGTAATCTATTTTTGCACGGCCTATCGAGTAACTGAGGCATAAACCAAATATACACGCAAAAATGGTTTGCCAAGAAAAAAAAACATTAAACTTCCCATAATCTTCAGGCGTTAACAATCTTGTAAATATAGGGGCAGTAAATATGCTTATGGCCTTTAGTGTAATACTTGATACAGTATACCAAAGACCTGCTCTTAGAGCCTTACTGTTATTCGACATTTTGCGTAAAAAAAATCTTATTATTTTGTATTTTCTCTCTATCCCACGTCCACCACTTTGATTCTTCCATTTTTTTCACTCCCTTCTCCGTAAACCTCATCTTTATCTTCTTTGCAGGTATTCCTGCTACTATAGAATATGGTTCAACATCATGGGTTACCACAGCTCCTGCTGCAATGACAGCACCTCTACCTATATGAACACCTGACAATATTACCGAATTTGATCCAATCCATACGTCTTCATCTATTATAATATCACCTTTGCTTACTACATCGTCCTCAAAACGTTTGCTAAAATAGTTTAGCTGAATAGCATAAGTTGTAGGGATGTCCATATTGTGATTAAACTCTTGAATAGATACATTCTGTGCTATACTTGTAAATCTACCTATTTTGATTTTTCCGTTTACAGCATGCAGAATTGTGCCTGGTCCGGATATAGAAACATTATCATCTAATTCGATTCTTCCATATGCAATTGCATTTTCAATAAAGCAGCCATTTCCTAACTGTAATAACTCAAGTTTAGAGTTTCTTATCTGACAAGACTCAAAACCTTTCTTCAAATGAACCTTATACGTAAGTACAGAATTAAAGTCAATATTCACGCCTCTACACCGAAGTATAATATATCTAACAATCTTCTTAAACATAAAAATATTCTATTAAAGGTTTGGCCATAGAACTATATAACGGAACATCGACCGCATTTACTTGACATGCAGGAAAGAGATTGCTACAAGCTCCAGAATAGATAGCAAAGGCATGGTAGAACACTAATAAAAAGATAAGTACCAACCTAATAACTAACCACATCCATCAAATATTTCTGTTGCTTTATCTTCATTTACCCTATACAATCATATTCCACACCCAGTTCCTTTAACTCATTCTTATCATAAATATTCCGCCCGTCAATCACCAAAGGACGAACCATAGTACGCTTCAGCACTCCAAAACTGGGTATACGAAATTGCTTCCACTCCGTTACAAGCAGTAAAGCGTCTGCATCCAATACAGCATCATACATATCCCTAGCATAGACAACCTTATCCCCCATCCTACGTCTGCATTCATCCATCGCAATCGGATCATAAACCTTCACGCGTGCGCCGGCCTCTACCAACTTATCAATCAATACCAATGCCGGAGCCTCCCTCATATCATCCGTTTCAGGCTTGAAAGCCACCCCCCACAAAGCGATTTGCTTACCTTTCAAATCTCCATTATAATGCTTCAATAACTTCTCGAAGAGAATGCTTTTCTGACTCTCATTCACTTCTTCAACAGCCTTTAATACACGCATTGAATAACCTTTCTTCTCTGCGGTCTTTATCAACGCCTTCACATCCTTCGGGAAACAAGAGCCGCCATATCCACAGCCGGGATATAAAAACTTACTGCCAATACGACTATCCGCACCGATACCTTTACGGACCATATTTACGTCAGCACCAACCAGCTCACAAAGATTAGCGATATCATTCATAAAGCTAATTCGCGTAGCCAACATGGAATTTGCGGCATATTTTATCATCTCGGCACTTGGAATATCAGTAAATATCAACCGATAGTTATTCATCATAAAAGGCTTATAAAGACGCTCCATTATGGCTTTAGCCTTTTCTGACTCCACACCGACTACCACACGGTCGGGTTTCATAAAATCATCTACCGCATCACCTTCTTTCAGAAACTCAGGATTGGAAGCCACATCAAACCCTATCCTTACATTACGCTTGTCAAGTTCTTCCTGAATGGCAGACTTTACCTTTTGTGCAGTACCCACAGGAACCGTACTCTTAGTTACAACCAGTACATACTTACTCATATTGCGTCCAATAGTACGCGCAACTTCAAGTACATATTTCAAATCAGCACTGCCATCCTCATCAGGAGGAGTACCAACTGCACTAAATACAACCTCTACATCATCCAGACACTCCTTCAAGTCCGTCGTAAACTTCAGACGACCAGCAGTATAGTTACGATGAACCATATCTTCCAAGCCCGGCTCATAAATGGGAATAATACCTTTCTTCAGATTTTCTATCTTACTTTCCTGCACATCCACACAAGTCACGTCAATCCCCATTTCCGAAAAACAGGTACCTGTCACCAAACCGACATAGCCGGTACCAACTATTGCTATTTTCATATTATTTCAGTTTACTTTTAATTACAATTGATAAAAAGAACGATACCAATCTATCGTTTCCTTAACTCCCTCTTTAATAGGTTTGTCAGGCTTAAATCCCAACTCATTCTGCAAAGCTGAAGTATCCGCATTTGTCTGATAAACATCTCCCGGTTGCATCGGAAGATATATTTTCTCTGCGGGATGTCCAATAGCTTCTTCAATTGCCTGAATAAAGTCCATAAGTTTCACCGGATGAGAATTACCTATATTATATATTTTATATGGAGCAGTGGAAGAACTGGGATCAGGGGTTTGAGCGCTCCAATCCTGATTAGAAGTAGGAATATGGTCTATCACCCGAAGTATTCCTTCAACAATATCATCAATATAAGTAAAATCGCGCAGCATGTCACCGTTATTGAAAACCTTTATCGGCCGCCCGTGCAATATGGCATCGGCAAAAAGGAAAGGCGACATGTCCGGACGCCCCCAAGGACCATAAACCGTAAAGAAGCGTAAACCTGTAGAAGGAATGCCATATAAATGGCTGTACGTATGAGCCATCAATTCATTTGATTTCTTAGTCGCCGCATACAGGCTTACAGGATGTGCGATGCTGTCTTTTTCTGAAAAAGGAACTTTTCCGTTCAGGCCATAAACGCTACTGGAACTGGCGTAAACCAAATGTTTCACCTGATAATGACGGCAGCCTTCCAGCACATTCAGGAAACCATTCACATTGCTTTCTACATATGCACACGGATTCTCTATGGAATAACGTACGCCCGCCTGAGCGGCAAGATTCACAACTTTATCAAAGTGCTCATTGGCAAAAAGCATCCGCATGGCTTGTTTGTCCTCTAGATTCATGCGGACAAAGCGGAAATTCCTAAAAAGATTGCTTTCGACAAACTTGTACCAATCCACATGTTCCTGCTGAATGCCTAAAGCAGAAAGGCGACCATACTTCAAACTTACATCGTAGTATGTATTGATATTATCCAATCCTACTACAATATCTCCCCTATTCAAAAGACCTTTACAGACATAAAAGCCTATAAATCCGGCTGCACCGGTCACTAAAATCTTCATATTAATTTTGTTAACTAATGCTCTAATAAAAGCATATCCTTTAAATAGTCATCCTTCATTTTTAGGGTCATTGAAAAGAGCCCTAAAAAATCATTTTCACTCTGTTTTCTCGTTCACTCGATAAAAAAGCCCAATGAAGGATGAATAAAGTTTTTGCCCATTTAGATAATTTTTAAGTAATTAGGCAGAATACTATTATTAATTACTTTGTTCCTTTAAAATCTTTCTCACATGTGGAAAAGATTCAACGAAAGAGAATAAATACCTTGGAACCAACTATTTAAACATATAATATGCCAAAATCTTTTAAAATGTCGCTTTTCATGCCACCCATCTCGCCGATGAAGGACGAAGCGACCGAGGAAAACGTGAAAAGCGCCACGCCTACTCCCCTGCGTACTTTGGGAGTGAACAAAGTTTACCAACTCACCACTGCCAACAAACGGCTGATCACCCTGACCTAAGCCATCCGCAAAACTGCCCTACAAGGCGATGATAACAACTGCCGGATGCTGAAACAGCAAACCTTACCCTACGTCACTCCCTGCAGCATATTCACCCGACGCCGAAGCGACTACTGTTCGAGCATCCTTACCTCGCGCCAGTACCAGTATTCATCAGCTCCACTGGACGGGGTGTAAAGGCTTTTGTGCCCTATCCTATCGGAGAGGGAACACCCAAAACTCGAACTGGTATTATCTTCTTTCGCGTATCCTTGTACCATTGGCAAATAGGTTATAAGGAGCTTTATTCGACAGGCAGAATTTCTCAATCGAAACACCGGAAGGGCCTCCTTCTAATTTATAGCGAACAAACAGACGCTCAAAATCATGGCAACTATACATAAACTTTGCCATTGGTTTAACCGAAGCAAAGTTCTAACTTTTATTACATTTATCCTATACATCATTTTGGAACACTAACAATTAGCATCCCCAGCTGATATGCAAATTAAACCTTCTCTTACTCCCTCTTTCTCACCTTCAGCCATTCCTCCAGCCACTCATTCACCATCTGCCTGATTTCATCATCCTCCAAATCCATGGAGTAGTAATAAAAAAGTGACTGATAAGCACTTAATCTCACATCCAGCCCTTTTTTATTTTTCCATACGTAATGGTACAAATATGGGCTTCTTTGGCAAGAGTATTAATATTCAAGTCTTTCTCTTTACGCCATTTCTCAAATAAAGCACCCAATATAGGGTGGTCACTGTTTACATTCATCGTCGTCTTGTATTATGTTATCAGAATTAAAAAAGTACATGTTATTAAACGTTATTTTAGGTTTCTCACATTTAAAATATTTTCCATATACAGAAAATATTTAATGAGAAAAGAGCTCTAACTTCGCACAAAATCTTTAAAACAACAAAATGGAAAATCTATTCAAAATGTCACTTTTCATGCCGCCCATATCACCGATAAAAGACGAAAACACCGGAAAAACCGTAAAAAGTGCCACACTCACCCCATTCAGGACAATGAGCATTGACGAAGTACACCGTCTTATCACCTCCGACCAGAGACTTGCCGAACTGACACTCGCCATAAGAAATGCCGCAGCACAAGGAGACGAAACTACCGCACGATTCCTCAAACAACAGACACTACCCTACGTCACTCCCTGCGGCGTATTCACCCGACGACGAAGCGACTCCCTCACGGAATCCTCCGGCCTGGTTGTAGTCGATATCGACCACCTTGAATCCGCAGAAGAAACGGAAAACTTACGACAACAACTATTCGATGACCCCTATCTATGCCCTGCGCTGGTGTTCATCAGCCCCACCGGACGGGGCGTAAAAGCGTTTGTTCCCTGTCTTCACGGACAGAATCCTGCAGAAGGAATACAATGGGCCATGAATTACGTCCACTGCATGTATGACGCCGAAAACACACAACCCGGAAAAGGAGTGGACACTTCGGGGAAAGACCTCGTACGCGCCTGTTTCCTCTGCCATGACCCGAAAGCACTGCTCAGAAAAGTTGTGAACTTCGAATTATGAGTCATTGCAAATCACCGACTACAAATTACTAATTATAAATTACCAAATCCGATGGAACCACTATCTTCATTGCACCTTCTGGCCGAAGCAGTCAGAAATGCAGGAGCAGACATTGCTCCAACCTATCAAGAATATATACAACTGGCATTTGCCATTGCCACCGACTGCGGAGAAGCAGGACGGCATGATTTTTTAAGTCTGTGCAGCCTGTCGTCCAAGTACGACCAAAGGGCAGCCGACAAGCTCTTCAGCAATGCCCTGAAGACCGGCCGTAAGGACGTGCATCTGGGAACCGCCTTTCATCTGGCCGAGCTTTGCGGCGTGAAGATTCAGCATGAAGCCGCACCCGCCATTGGTACACTTGGTACACAAAGTTCACCCCTCTCTTCTACCTCACACACACGCGCACGCGAGGAAGAGTCCGCATCGGGCATTGAACCACTGTCTCCATTACCCACTTTCGACGAACACCTCCACTGGCCTTATCCCCTGAATCGCATCATGAGCTGCGGAACCTCCCTCGCCCAATACGATGTACTGCTACTGGGTGCCATCACCGTATTGGGTGCCAGTATGGGAAAACACGTCCGATGTTCCTACGGAGGAAAAATGATGTCCCCCTGCCTGCAAACCTTTGTAGTAGCCCTACCTGCATCCGGCAAAGGAGTGCTCTCCTTGGTACGCCTGCTTGCCGAGCCCATTCACGATGAAATACGTGGGCAGGTAGACGAAAGCATGGCATGTTACCGCCGCGAAAAAGCAAAATACGACACACTGGGCAAGGAACGTGGAAAAACGGAGACTCCCGTAATGCCTCTCAACAAGATGTTCCTCATCTCGGGCAACAACACCGGAACCGGCATCCTGCAAAACCTGATGGACTCCGACGGTACCGGACTGATATGCGAAAGCGAAGCCGACACCATCTCCACCGCCATCGGTTCGGAATACGGACACTGGAGCGACACCATGCGCAAAGCATTCGACCACGACCGACTGTCCTACAACCGGCGCACCGACCACGAATACCGAGAGGTAAAGAAAACTTATCTTTCCGTACTTCTGTCAGGCACCCCCTCACAAGTGAAACCACTGATTCCCACTGCTGAGAACGGGCTCTTTTCTCGCCAGGTATTCTACTACATGCCTGCCATACATCATTGGCAAAACCAGTTCGACCGCAATGACAGCGATCTTGAAGATACCTTCAAGGCGCTGGGCATGGAATGGAAGGACAAACTGAAAACCATTGTCATGAACGGAATATTCACCCTTCACCTTACGGACGGACAGAAAGATGAATTCAACCGGCTCTTCTCCCGGCTTTTCATACGCTCCGGACTGGCCAACGGAAACGAGATGTCAAGCAGCGTGGCACGTCTGGCCATCAACATCTGCCGCATCATGGAAGTGGTGGCCATGCTCCGCGCAATGGAACAAGGGGAAATCACCGCCTCGCCTTACGTGTCGCCCGACCCTCACACAGCCACAGACAATCTGAAAGACCACATTGTCAGCCGATGGAATCTCCTCATTGCTTCCGCTGACTTTCATGCCGTACTCTCACTGGCCGAAAGCCTTTACCGGCATACCACCCATATCCTCTCCTTCCTGCCCAACACCGAAGTGACAAGCCGCGGCAATGCCGACCGGGATGCGCTGGTAGACAGCATGGAAGAAGAATTCACACGGGCCTCTTTCCTGCAGAAAGCCGGAGAGATGGGCATCAAATCGGAAACCGCCTCCACCTGGCTCAAACGCATGCAGAAACACGGGCTGGTGGAAAATGTAGATGGCAAGGGAAACTACCGGAAACCCAAAGTCTGACATTCACTTCGCTTCACGCACGCGTATGTGTGTGAGACGAAAGGATGGATGAACCTCTGTACCAAGTGTACCAACCTCACCTTTACGATTCCCGACCTGACCTTTACGCCATCCAACCTCAAGTTTAAGGCTCTCCAAGTGCAGCCACTATCAGCCGCACTTGGGCAGGCGTATAAGAGCGAGAACGGGAAGAACCGCCCAAAGCGGAAAGTCCGTCACGCAAATCGGGACAAAGGTCTATCCAGTGTTTCAGTTTGCGGAAGGCAGCCTCCGGACAAAGATTGGGACAATAGATTTGGGCCAATTCGGTACGTCCGTATGTACGTATGACAAAAGAATCCATAGTTGACAGTTACGATTTATATTTCATCAAAAGTAACTATAAATCATGACATTATCAAACTTACAAGCGTAAATAACCGACTAAAACAGACCCAAACAGACGAGAACCTGCAAAAACCGACAAACGCCCGTATCCACAGCCTTATCTTTGCATCGTTGAGTTCAACACAGCAAATGTTTTTATCCTTTAACTTCTAAATTTTAATTGTATGATTCGTTACAAAAAGTATCAAGTGACGGGCGAAGACAGCCCACTGAAAGGCCTCTGGTATGCACGCCCCGTAATCGAAGAAACCTTCGACATCGAAAAATTGGCCAAGCACATGTCCAATCACAACACCCCCTATTCGAGTGGTGTCATCAAGGGGGTACTGGCAGACATGGTTTCCTGCACCAAAGAATTGATTCTGGACGGCAAGAACGTGAAACTGGATGACCTTGCCATCTTCTCCGTAGGAATCGTCAGCAAGAAAGGGGCGCAATCCGCTGCCGACTTCTCGCTGGCCAACAACGTGAAGGGGCTGAAGCTCCGCGCCCGTGCCACCGGCGAACTGAGTAATGCCCAAATCAACCTGGATGGACAGCTGAAGGAATCTTCCCTGTACACCGTAGGCGGAAAAGCTCCCGATGGCAGTGGTTCCGACGGCGGTTCCGGAGGAAGTGACGGCAATCAGGGCGAGAATCCGTTAGGATGAGAATAATTACAAATTACTAATTATCAATTACCAATCATCATGAGTGAAGACAAAAAGTCAAAATCCGTGTGGGGCATTGTCCTCAAAGTAATCATCACCGTAGCTACCGCCATAGCGGGAGCTTTAGGTCTAGGCGCTTGCAAATAGCCATGCGTACGATTACCCTGCTCATTGTTCATTGCTCAGCCACGCCTCAAGGCGTGGCCCTGGGCTTTGAGGATTGCCGCCGCGACCACATCCACCACCGCGGCTTCCGTGACATCGGCTATCATTTCTATCTGACCCGCAACGGCGAAATACACCGCGGCCGCCCGTTGGAAAAAATAGGTGCGCATTGCCTCAATCACAACCGCCATTCTATCGGCATCTGTTATGAAGGAGGATTGGACGCTGCAAGTTTTCCTGCCGATACCCGTACATTGGAACAGAAAGCTTCGTTACTGGCACTGCTACGTGAGTTGAAGCGTATCTTTCCACGGGCGCTGATTGTGGGGCACCATGATTTGAATCCAGCGAAAGCTTGTCCGTGTTTCGATGCGGAAAGGGAGTATAGGGGGCTGTAAAAGGCTCCCTTCTTCATTCTATCATCCGCACTATCTGAAATGCCTCGGCCAAATGTTTGCCTACGGTATAGCCGCGAAACCGGGCAAGGGCTTTCAATGCCTCCGAAGAGCGCGGATGCGGAAAAGCACGGCTCTCAAACTCATAGGCTGCCATCGCAGCACATTTTGCTTTCAAATCATCCTCCGAAATTTCCATATAGAAATTGGCCGTGAAATGGCGTGGGTCGCAAGTAGCCTGCCACTCACTGGCTGATGGGGTCTCGAATGTAAAAATAGCCTTCACCGGTTCGTCCTCCATAGGGCGTGTGGCAGTCATCACTGCTTGAAAAGTCATCTGATGGTCAATATTAAGGTCGCCACCATGGTGAGTAAAGATAAAGTCCGGACGAAACTGTTCCTTCTCATGCTCCACTACCTTTACGATATCAAGCAGTGCATGGCTGTCAAAACGGTTGTCGGAAAAATTATATGCCTGCACGCTGTGATAGCCTATCAACTGCCGCGCCGTCTCCACATTCTGATGATGCCTTTCCAAGACTTCCTTCCACTGTTCCGTGTCACGGGTATCTGAGCGTGAAGTAATCCCCTCTCCCAAAATGATGACCCGGGTCTGTACTCCTTGTGTCTTGACTAGTTTGTGCATGGTAGCGCCTAGGCCCAGCAGTTCATCATCGGGATGGGCGGCAACAACCATGATACGTTTATTTGTAAATAGAGACATAAATATATTACTGAACGTACTCCATTTTCATTGGAGTACCACGTTTGACATCACGATTGACAGTTCTACCTAGAAGTTCATCCAAATATCGCGGATGCAATCCTTGCCCTGGCCGAATAGAGCGTAAGTTATTAGCCGTAAGCGTTTCGCCGGCTTTCACATCCTCAACAATAAACAAAGAACGAGCGAAACCTCTATTGAACCGTGCATGTTCGTTTAGTTCATATTGTACAGTGCCTAAAGCCTTTTCTGTATTACGGATTTCATCTACCATCGTCTTGAACTCATCCGGCTCCATTGAGAAAGCAGCATCAGGGCCTCCCATTGCCCTACTTAAAATGAAGTGCTTTTCCACAATCTTTGCTCCTAATGCCACAGCGGCAACAGCAACAGAGTGTCCCATAGAGTGGTCTGAAAGGCCCGCCACAACTTTAAAGCGCTTGGTCATATCGGGAATTGTCAAAACATTAGCTTCTTCTAAAGGAGTGGGATAAGAAGATGTACACTTCAGAAGAGCAATCTGATTATTACCCTCGCTACGGCAAATATCAATGGCTTCTTGTATGTCAGTCATCTCGGCAATTCCTGTAGAAATAAGAATAGGCCTGCCTTTTGAGGCCATTCTGCGAACAAGAGCTGTATCTGTAATCTCGAAACTTGCAACTTTATAAGCAGGAACGTTCATCTTTTCCAGAAAATCAACTCCTTCCAAATCTGATGGTGCTGAAAAGAACTCCATATCCAAATCATGGGCAACTTTCTGCAATTTGGGCAACCACTCCCAAGGCGTGTATGTTTCCTTATAGAGTTTGTTCAATGTCTTCCCGTCCCACAAAGTGCCTCCACCAATTTGAAAATATTCATTATCACAATCAATGGTAATACCTCCGTCTGGATTGTCATTCTGTACTTTTACAACATCGGCACCTGCTTTTTTCATTGCCTCGATGGTACGGACAGCAATATCAAAGCTCTGCAAATGATTACAAGACAGTTCTGCCAAAACCAGCGTTCTGTCCAGTTTATCAAAATTGATTTCTACCATATCTATATCTATGCAAATATACTATATTTAGAATTTGATGAGTTCTCCTTCAGAGTTAGTAAAATACTCCAAGTATCTACGTTTCATACGGGTGCCAAACAGAGGCGAGACATGGGGCAATGGTTCGCCTAACAATTGTTTAATGCGGAGATAAGGCAAATTTACTCCACCTGCTGCAATTACAGATACCGTAGCCGTCAAACGAGGATTAATATCCATTAAAACTGCCGTTCCATCTGCACTGCGCATAAAGTCAAAACCCACATTACCATCCATGTGCATCAAGCGCACCACATCGCTACATATTTTATAAGCTTGCCTGTCATAAGCCAATACGCTTTCCTGTGCAATACTCATAAGGCTAACGACATTTTCACGGCCTACCTGATAGATTACAGTACCCTTATGAGCCAAAAGGTCAACTGTGTATTCATTACCTGGCATGAACTCCACCAACATAAGTTCATCCAGCACATCCACTTCTTTCAAAATACTCAGCATATCATCGTAAGAAGTATAGAAACTGTTGGGCTTCTCATGGGCGAATAGCTGATAACGGGACTTGTTCGCATCAATAATTCTCACACCACGGCTTCCACTGCCATTGACTATTTTTAGGCATACAGGTTTTTGGGGATAACCCATATACTTACACCCTTCAACAAAGTCATTGACTGTATGGACTGGATAATATTCAGGCACCGGTATCCCTGCCTCTGCAAGCATTTGGTATGTCTTAAGCTTGTTATTTGCCACATCTACAGAATTGCTGTTGGAAACCGACAAAGTGACCCCTATCCGCTTGAAATCGTCCGATCGTTTCACCAATGCACTCACTTCCGCCGAAACTCCCGGGAAATAGATATCTACATGTTCTTTCTTGCAAATATCGAGCAATATGTTACAATAATCAGGATGAGTAGCTGCAGGTACTTGATAAAAAGCGTCAACCATATACCTGGCAGAAGGTTCATCAGACATATCCACACCTACTACCCTAATTTTACGTTCTCCATTATTTTTGAAGCAAGCTATGATGCCGGGAATAGATGGTGAGCCACTGGCGGAAATTAATACTGTGAGGTCTTTCATTGCTTCTCTGTTATAAAAGTGTTGAACACATCATCAAAAGTTTCTGCCCGTTTGATTACCTTAATCGTGCCATCTTGCGAATAACACAACATTTGGCAATCCGGTTGGATAAACGGTGGTTTTGATACGATTGAATAGCCCCCCACATTACCAAAGAGCAAAATGTCACTTACAGAAACTGGTTCCTTAAAGTCATGATATAAACAATCTTGTTCCAAACAAGTGTATCCCATAATATCTGTGATTCCCGAACTATAATTCGCATTGACAGAACCTGCAGAATGGACCACTCGATAAGGCACTTCCTTGAACTTGCAAATTTCACCGGCATTGTAATAGCAACTGTCCACGGTTACAAATTGTTTACCTCTAATAGACTTGATATTATCCACACGGGTTGCCAGTGATATAAACTTTGATATGAGGGTAGTACCCGGTTCTGAAAACAGAATAGGTTTCTTTTCTGAACCAGAAAAGAACTGCGCCATAGTTCCAGCCACTACGCGGGCGTAATCATCATAAGTCGGAACATGATCCCCAAACTGAATAGCGAGAGAAGGATCCATTTGTCCGAACATACCACTTCCAACGTCAACGTAGTCTACGGCTCCGTCAAAATAGTTAGAGATGACATCCAATAAACCGTCAATTCTATTTTGCCAAGCCTCTAATCCCCGTGCACGACTTATATGGCAGTGTACACCGCTCAAAACGACATTGCCGCATGCCTTTAGACAATCAATCGTACGTCGGAAAGATTCACTGTCTTTTTCCAGACCAAAACGTGAAATGTATCCAGCACCAATATCCATGTTAACACGGATACCGACCCTTATAATCTTGTTTGAATGAATGCGGGATATTTCAACGACACGTAAAGCTTCATCCTCACTGTCTATATTAGATATGCCCCCATTAAGAATATGCTCCTCCATACAACGGCCTTTACAAGGTCCGTTATAAATAATCTGACTGTCCGGATAGCCCAATCTTTTTGCTAAAGTATATTCCATATCGGACACAACCTCGGCATATCCCCCCATCTGTTTAACTAAATTACATATGTAGGGGGTATAGTTGGTCTTATAAGAGTAAGAAGGAATATAGTTATCGTAAACAGCACGGAAAGAGTCACATAATGATTGGAAGTTTTCACAAAAATCTTTTTCATGAAACAAATAGAATGGGGTTCCATAATCATGGACTAATCTTAGGATTTCACTATCCAATGCACTTTTCGTATCGGGATCCTTGGTATAAAACGGAAAATCTAACAGATATTTATTCATAAAAACAGTTTAAAATTTCAATACGGTTCCCGCATCAAATAGTTATAGCTCTTTACTCCCTCAAATGTCAATATATCTTCATTACACATAAAGCCATTATTCAAAAACACTCTTTGCGACGGTATATTCTTGTCTTTAACTTTTGCTATTAATTCTTTAATACCCATCCGGTTTGCCTCTTCTATGCCCAATCGAATAATAACATTACCCAAACCTTTTCCACGACTTTCTGATGATATAGAATAATCAATCTCAGCTTTACCCTCTTCAATATTGAATCGGACTTGACCAACAAGAGCACTATTCTTAACTAGAATAAAGATTTGAACATCATCTCTTTGCATACAATTGGCAAACCATTGACAATGACCACTATATTCAATAGGATCTGTATTAAACGCATTGTTACGAACAGTAGAATCATTGGCCCAATGAAACAGCAAATCTAAATCTTGAAAACGTACATTCCTAAGGTAATAACCATCTTGTAAGTTATGAAATAGCTGGCAATAGTTTTGACGAATGTCTTTCCCTATAGATGCGCAAGGAACCGTTGATGCATTAAGAGCATCCATATCTACATAGGGGTGCTCCACATTGCCCAAACCGATTACCCATCCTTTAGCAGTGACAAGATTATAGAAATCCATCTGATTATCTACAAACCACCCTGCCGCAACTTTTGTATTACAAAACAAAGCCTCAATGCACACTGTACTTGCTGAACAAATAACGAGATCTGACTGCCTAAACAAATCAGCCATTTGTTCAGCTGAAAGGCCTGAACAATATGTAAGGCGTCTATCTTGTGATATAGGGTGGATTGGTTTATAGGCATCACCTACAACTGCGGTTATTGATTTAATATTTTTGCTCTCAAGAAGATTACTTGCATAGTAACCGGTTGCATCAAAATCATCACAACCGCCAAATGTAATAGTAACTTTTTCTATACCCCCTATAGTATGACAACGCTGTTTTTTTACAGCTTCGATAAACGGATGACGGAGCAACGCCCAATCAACCCCCAAACAGAGTTTGGTATAGGGCTCTACATCAAACAAGGATTCATCCGTTAACCCATGGTTTATCACAACATCAGCCACATAATGCTTGTCGTGCATATCATCCACACACACCAGACAGCATCCCTTTTCTTTAATGGCACGCTGGTAATCAGTAGTAAAGAAATAGTTGTCAAGTACCACAATTTCGTCACCTTGCAAAAGGGAAAGGAACTCATCATAATGTGATTCTTCCTGTAAGGGGATGAAAGGACATACTTTCTCCATCTCACTTACCTGATATGAGGTAGGATGACAAGTAAAGAAGGTACAATCAAAATCGTCCTTCAGCATATCGGCCAAAGCCAGAGTACGAATAAAGTGACCGTAGCCGATGGTAGCACTTGCATCGGCACGGAAATAGATTTTTTTCAAGAAAATGAAATGAATTAAATTGAAATTATTGGAAATTCTTCACCACATCAGGCACAAGAGTTCCAGAGTGTGGGCCTCGACTGTACCGTATGATAACATCTATATTCTTCTTTTGACGTGCCGGACAAGAGGCAAATATAAGAAAGACAAACCGGATCAAGTGTCCGCATCTGCTTACATAACTCTACAATGCGATGCAAACCATAATACGCACGTATCAAACGCCAATCATCAAGATTGCCATACTCAAGTACTCGCTGAACCACTTGTTGAGGGCAGGCATCCATAGAAGCTTGAGACATATCAATGTCCCAAAACAAAAAGGGTGACAACTTACTCAAGCATTCTTTTTCGTCCATATACAGTTTCTTTTGCTACAAAAAAACAAATGAAGAAAACATCAAAAGAAGAGTGCTTCTTCTTTATGCATAAATACCTTCCTCCATAATGTTCAGTCTCAATATTCCGTCCATATCTTCACGCAATCTTACGATATCCACCGCGCAGCCAAACAAGTATTGAAGCTCTTCTTTGATGTGAACTAAACTAAACATGCTGGGCGTTTGCAATTCAACATAAACATCCACATCACTCTCAACAGTTTGTTCATCACGCGCTACAGAACCGAATATTCCCATACGCATAATGCCATATTTAGAAGCATTTTCGGCCATGTACTTACGCAAAAGAGTGATGTATTCAGATTTTGCCTTCATGTCTCTTTTTTTTACTACACACAAAGATAAATATCGAAACTAAAATAAAAACTGGCCGGAATCATGAAAAATCGGCTCCTAATCAGAGAAACTTTTGTTTTACCTTACTATTAATCCCCAATAGTTCTTGATGTTTCTCCAAGTATTCATAAATCATCTTATTCTCAATAGGAGTATTCTTGTAAAGCTGCTCATAGATTTCATTCATCAGCAAAAAATCGGCTTCTTCATCAACAGTCAAACGATAACTAAGCTTATTATAAGGATATTGCTTGCAAATATTTTTTTCATTACGAACTATGTAAGGGCAAACATGCTCTCTTTCTTCAGGAGTTTTAGCATGGTGATAAGCTTCTACTAAAGCATGCTTTGTAAATACCTCCACAGAAGTACCCAATGGGGTTTCGTTACAATACATATAATCCACATCACCCAAGTTTTCTATCATTTCATCAGCCAAATGCCAATCAACACACGGATTATCGCAAGTGGCCCTAACAATCAATTCCGGGCTATATCTCTCTGCACAATGATAAAAGCGCCCTAAAACATCATTTTCACTACCTCGATAATATTCTATCTTCTTATTATCCAAAAAATCGGCCAATTTATCATTTAAGGGAGTGTCCGGTATAGCAAATACAACCTTATCTATCTTCAAGGACTTATTGAGACGCATATTAACATGTTCGAGGATTGAAAGCCCACTGTTTCCCAACTCCATCAATACCTTCTCCGGCAGTCTTGATGAAGTCAAACGTGCTTGCACAATACAAAGTGTATTCACCATATTGTCCACCCTCCATCTACTTGAATATTCTGTCCCACCACATATTTTGATGCATCTGATGCCAAAAAAAGCAATGCACCTTTTAAATCCTCAGGATTGCCAATACGCCGGGAAGGATTTTTACCAGCCAAACAGTTCACGAACTCTTCATTCTTTTGTACAGAAGGTGAAGGAAAAGGTCCTGGAGAAATGGCATTTACACGAATATTATCACCTATTAGATATTCACCAAAGAATTTGGTCAGTTGAATGACTCCGGCTTTGGAGGCTCCGTATTGAGGAGGATTAAAGTTTGGTTTGCAATCACCGTCGTAAACCTTAAAGTCAGGAACCACCACACCGTACATAGAAGCGATGTTCACAATATTTCCAGACTTTTGTCCTCTCATATAAGGAATTACTTCGCGTATACACTTGTAAACACTACCTATAATACCATCAAATGAATAAGCCAAATCTTTGTCACTAACTTCTTCAGGATATTGACCGGACAGATATACTGCATTATTCACCAAAATATCAATACTACCATATGTTTTATTCACATCAGCAAAGCATTTTTTGATGCTCTCTGTGTTCGAAATATCCAAAGGGCAGAAATAGATATTGGAAACAATGGGAAAAGCCAATTTAAACTTTTGTTCATCTCTACCGGCCACAACAACTTTTGCCCCTGCTTCATTAAGAGACTGTACAAAAGCTTTTCCCAAATAACCGTAGCCGCCAGTGACAATGGCTACTTTATTCTCCAAAGAGAAAAAGTCTAAAACATTCATATTATAACCAATTAGAAGGATTCAACAAATAAGTTTCTTTCACAGTTATCTGTTTAGCCAACTCCTCAACCTCTTTCGTACAGATGGCCACATTGATATTGTTCTGCAACTGACTTATATTATCAACCCCTATCAATACACCATCAATAAAGGGGTTTCGAAGCACAAAACTTAATGCACATTGTTCAATGGTGATAGAATGCACTGCACAATAGGATCTAATCTGCAATAAATAAGGTTTCAATGGTTCCATCTGCCCACTAAGGCTACCCAGATCCTTAAAAAAAAGTCCCTGCAAAAATACAGAACGAGTATGTATCTCTACCCCAGACTGCTTAAGTTGAGGAAGATAAACATCGAACTGCCGATCGAAGAGATTATAAGGAAATTGTAAAATATCAAACTCTACTCTATTATCTAACAAATATTGCAGTTGATTGATATCATAAAGCGAAAAACCAATTTTTTCTACTTTTCCCTCTGCTTTGAGTTGCTTCATCTCTTCCCATAATTGGGGATGGGATTGATAGAACTCAAAATGATGAACAAGATAACCATATAACTTCTGTTGATGGAGCTTCTCTATAGAAGAAGCGAATACGGTAGCAACATTTTCTTTAGACTGGGGATATTTGGAAATAATCTGAAACTGAAGATTATTTTCAGAAAGAGACCTTCCTAAAACGCTCTCACTACTTCCATAGGCAGAGGAGGTATCAAACGTATTAATTCCGCTTTTCTTTGCCCACCTCAATATCTGCCCAACCTCATCTTGGTGTACCTGCCCAAACTGATTATTTATTCCATAGTCAAGTCCGAACTGTACGGTACCGAGAACAAGCTTGTTTACGCAATTCATTTCGCTACAAATTCTATAACCTTTTTAATCACATACTCCTGTTCCTCGTTCGTCAGCGTGGGATACATCGGAAGACTCAGACAATGTTCGTAATACTCTTCTACTATAGGTAAATCGCCTTTCCTATTGCCCCACTGCTGATAGTAAGGCATCAGATGAAGCGGAGCATAATGAACCTGCGCATAGACATTGTTCTCGTGCAGATAATTATAAAGACCCAAGCGGTCAGCTACTTGAATGATATAAAGGTGATAAGCATGATAGACATCGGCAGTATTGAACGGAGTCTTGATACCATCTATTCCGGAAAACGCTTCATTATAGCGTCTTACGATTTCATGACGACGTTCAAGACCTGCTTTCGCACGCTCCAGCTGAGAAATACCCAAGGCAGCCTGAAAATCAGTCAGACGGTAATTATACCCTAACTCCTGCATCTCGTAATACCAGCCACCATGATGCTCGTGCAATAAAGCAGGGTCTTTCGTAATGCCATGCGTACGGTAAAGACAAAGCTTGTCATAGAGCTCCTTGCTATTGGTGGTCACCATGCCTCCCTCACCCGTAGCGATATGTTTCACGGGATGGAAAGAGAATACGGCACAGTCGGCAAAACGACCGTTACCACAATGTTGTTTCTTGCCTTTACTGTCCATGAAATAGCCGCCGGGAGCATGGCAGGCATCCTCGATAATCCACAAACCGTACTCGTCGGCAAGCTTTCTGAACTCTTCCAGATCCAAAGGATAGCCTGCAAAATCAACCGGAACAATACCTTTGTAAGTACCGCGGGGAGAAGCTTTAAGCATGGCTTCGAGTTTACGGATATCCATGAGGTAAGTATCCTTGTCAATATCACAGAATACCACCTCGCCGCCACAATAGCGGATGCAGTTGGCACTGGCAGCAAAGGTCATGGGAGTGACAATCACCTTGTCACCCGGCTTTACATTCAGTGCGGTAGCTGCAAGATGAAGCCCCGAAGTAGCATTGTTCACCGCTACGGCATATTGTGCACCTACATATTCGGCAAATTTCGTTTCAAATTCCCTGATTTTGGGACCTTGTGTCAGGTAATCGCTTTTCAGGGTATCGATGACTGCCCGGATGTCCTCATCTGTGATATGCTGACGACCGTATGGAATAGGCTTGCTTATCATTTCACCTCGAAATTAGGGTCAACGTATTTCTTGATATTCTCGCGCATAGTCTCTACTGTCTCCCACTCCGTATTGTTGTCACTGCTGTAGTGGAAACCGTCGGGAACGGGTACTGCATTGTGATGTCTGATGAACTCTTCGCGACTGTGCTTGAAAGATACGGAAGGAAGAATGACATAATATCTGCCCAAATCGATTGTATCAAGAGCATCGGTTACAGTAATCATCTCCTCGTGCAGTTTCTCTCCCGGACGGATGCCCACTTCCACCTGCGGCAGATTGGGTGCAATGGCGGTAGCCACGTCCTGGATATGATAGGAAGGAATCTTAGGAATAAAGATTTCACCACCCAGGTGATGTCCGATGGCATACATGACCAAAGCGACACCGGCTTCCAGTGAAATGTTGAAACGGGTCATGCGCATATCGGTTATGGGAAGTTCCTTCGCCCCGTTGTCACGCTTGTTGATAAAGAAAGGGATTACGGAACCGCGGGAACCCATCACATTGCCATAACGGACTACGGAGAACCTGATGTCCTTGGAACCGCTGATATTGTTGGCGGCAGTAAACAGCTTGTCGGAAGTGAGCTTGGTGGCGCCATAAAGATTAATGGGGGCACAAGCCTTGTCAGTAGAAAGGGCCACCACATGCTGTACACCGGTGGCAAGAGCAGCCTTTATCACATTCTGCGCACCGTGTACATTGGTTTTGATGCACTCTTCGGGATTGTATTCAGCGGTATCCACCTGCTTGATGGCGGCTGCATGGATAATCACGTCCACTCCTTCGCAAGCCCGCGTCAGGCGTTCGAGGTCACGGACATCACCGATAAAGAAACGCAGTTGCGGATACTTATGACCGGGATATTTCTGTTTCAGCTCAAATTGCTTCAGCTCATCGCGGGAGTAAATAATAATTTTCTTTACTTGCGGATAATCACGGAGAATGGTTTCCACAAACTTCTTTCCGAAGGAACCCGTTCCTCCGGTAATCAATACGGATTTATTGTTAAGCATTATATGAAAAATTTTATTCATCGATATATTCCCATGGATAGGGATTGTCTGTCACATTCTGAAATTCATCAACCGCTTCCTGCTGTTCGGGAGTAAGTGATAAGGAATCCCAGGAGGCGATGATGGAACGGCCTTCGTCGGCCAAAGACTCGTCGAACACTTCACCGTAGCAGGCGGTAAGCAGACGGAGCTTCAGTAAGGAAGCGGGAAGGGCGTCGAGCACATCCCAACAACAGTCCAGCACTTCCTGGACATGCTGCTGCTTTTCGCCATGGTCCACAAAAGAGGCGCTGTAACCCATAAGAAGGGCAAGACAGACATTTGCCTGCTCTTCGATGGTAGTGCCTTTTACACCCGACCGGTATAAAGCCATGGTAAGACGGTAGACCTCACCGTTCCGCCGTGACAAGTCATCGCTATAGACGGGACTGCCGTCCATACCCAAATACATCAGTTCGTGCGCAGCACGCTGAAGAGTGATTGCTTCTTCGGAAAGAGACATAAGCAATTATAGAATTAAGAATTAAAAATTAAAGTTCAGCCGATTACTTCTATAAGATCGGGATGGATAGTGGCCATGGCAACAGCTATGACACCTTGTATTTCGATAACCACGCGACGGTCACGTGCGCCTTTCACCTTCAGAAACACACCCTCTTGCCCCTCAAATTCACCGCCGGTAATCCGGACTTTGGTGCCTTTGGACAAGTTCAATTCATCCGGTTGAAAATAAAGAAGATGATCATCGTAAGTGCCGGATACGGCAATGAAACGCTGCATCTGACCGTCTGGGACAATAATCTTCTGCCCACTGCGGGTATCGGTGATATATTGCAGATAAGTGACTTGAGATTTTACACGCTGCACATCGGAAGGACGGGCATGGACAAAAAGCAGATTATGAACGACCGGAACCAGAGCACGGACTTTTTTCCCTTTTTTTATACATATCTTGTATTGCATAGGAATGAAACAGCCCAAATTTTCTTTCTTGAGCAGATGCATGGCATCTGGTTCTCTGCGGTAGGTGGCACGCATAGCATACCAGATTTCGACCTCTTTCTCTATTCCCATTTTTATGCTTTTGTTCAGACAAGGGTGTTCTCCTGGGGCTTTGAACCTCTTGCATACACTTGAAATTCAATTACTTGCGGACACTTTATGTAGAATACGACAAGCTTTATGCCCTTCTTGTCAACAGATTTTTTGCAGTCATTCATTACCTGTCAGGTAAAATGCTGTAAACGAATCTATTGCAAGCAAAAAGCGTTCAATAGACGTTCGTTTTTTGAACGTCAATATTTAAGAAAACTAAAGAGGGAAGATTACTTAAAAATTAGTAAAAGGAAGAAGTTAGAGAAATACAATGCAATAGGCTTACTGACAAAGTATTATACTCACTAAAAAGAAATTTATAGAATATTTTTATTAAACATTTTGCGAGATTCAAAAATACACGTTATCTTTGCGTTCATTAAACGAACGTTTAAAAAACACCTTTTCCAAACGAAATATTCCACTGTATAACAAATAATTACATTGAAATAAAAAATATCGTGTTTATAGAAATCAGATTCCTACAAACACGATATCAATTAAAAAAGAAATTACTATTCTCAGAAGTTAAAGATACCCAATTCCGGGAAAGTAGCCCCTTGCACTGCAAAACAGATTCCGAAGCAAGCCGCACTTACAATCCAAAGAATAACCAGCGTCCACTTCAAACCGGAATTCATCGGCTGCCATTTGAATATCTGACTGAAGATGGCCCATACAAGACTGACCAAAGGAATTCCTACCAGCAAGATTCCTGCAATGTACATCACAATGGCAGACAACGGAGAAGTAGGCAGTACCACATCAGCCATCGGGAAAAAGGAAATGAGAGCCGCACCGCCACCAACAGCCACCGCTATCGCAGCAAACAACAACGCCACAAATACCACTCCAAATACAAACAATACCGGGCTGCAGATAATGGCAAATATCACCAGACAGATTTTCAAGAACCAGCCGACAATCATCACCAATGCATCTCCCAACTTCTGCAAGAAAGTACGGGGTTTGTCCGACCTCATATAATCATTCACCCCATTGGCAACCTTCTCAAAACCGTCCGTCACCGTCTTTCCGATATTCTCCACCGTAACGGCCTCGCCACGCATACTCAACTTCTCGGCCGCTGTGCGGGCTTCCGGTATAACCAGCCAACACACGATATAGACCGGTATCAATGTCCCTACCCCACAAATCAAGATGACAAGCAGTAACAGTCGAAGTAAAGTTACATCCCATCCCAGGTAGGCAGCCATTCCACTGATGACACCACCCAGCATTTTGTCATCCGGATTGCGGTATAGACGACGGCGTGTAGTGCCATAAGCGGTATTGCTGTTCCAAGCACCGGCACCATAGCCGCCCCCGGCACTCGTGCTGCCGGAATCGGCACTAGCACTCTCTCCTTCCGCCTCCATATCTTCCGGCTTTCCCATGCGGGCAATCACCTCTTCCACATCGGCTATCGTGATTACTTGCGAACCGGCCGACAATTTCTCGGCAAAGAGTTCGGAAATACGGCGTTCAATATCATCTACAATCTCGTCGGCACCGACTTCCTTGCGGAAGTGCATCTTGAGATTACTCAGATAATTATCCAAAAGACGGTATGCGTCATCATCAATATTGAAAACGGTTCCACCTAAATTTACAGTTAATGTCTTTTTCATAACACATTATTTATTTACAATTTTACTATTTACGATTTACCATCCGGCGAATTACGGTATATTCTCTTCGGCTATTTCAAGAATTGCTGATGTGATTCACCGTCTCGTTCAACTCTTTCCAGGATGTTTCCAGTTCACCGAGAAAGACTTCTCCTTTTTCCGTCAACCGGTAATATTTACGGGGAGGACCTTGCGTAGACTCAATCCATTCATACCCCAAAAGGTCGTAGTTCTTCAAGCGGGTGAGCAACGGATAAAGTGTACCTTCCACCACAATCAGTCTGGCTTCTTTCAACTTCTGAATGATATCCGAAGCATAAGCCGGCTCTTTGTGAAGCAGCAGCATGATGCAATATTCAAGCATGCCCTTGCGCATTTGCGACTTTACATTGTTTACATCCATAATGGTATTTACTATTTGACAATTTACGATTTACTATTTGGCTGCACAATAGAGTAATGAGTATCCTTATTCATTCTATTGTTGTTCCTTGTATGGCACAAATATATGTATTATATCAGTACCTTGCATTACAAAGTACCATATATTAAACATTATTAACAAGAAAAGTAGTTCACGCTACTCTATAACATCAGTAACGTGAACAGAGAGGAAGAGGGATATTTACTGATGGATAACAATTTTATCCAATATACCGGTCAGACTCGCAATTGCTACTCCGTAGTTGGTTATGGGGATGTGCTGTGCGCAGGCATGGGCTATACGATTGAGAACGTACTTCCGGTTGAACATGCAAGCGCCACAATGGATAATTAAATCATATCGGGACAAGTCTTTGGGAAAGTCATTTCCAGATACAAAGTCTATCTGCAATTCCTCGCCGATGCGCTTTCGTAACAGGCGGGGAATTTTGACGGTGCCGATGTCCTCGGTCAGCGGGGCGTGGGTGCAGGCTTCGGCTATCAGCACACGCGATTGGGGTGTCAGGCTATGAATAGCGGCAGCTCCCTCTACAAAGGCATTGATGTCTCCTTTGTAACCGGCAAAAAGAACCGAGAAGGAAGTAAGACTACTCTCGGCAGGCTTTTGTTGATAGACGATGGGGAACACCTGAGAGTCTGTGATTATCAGCTTAGGCGGACGGACAAGGGCTTGCAGGGAGACTTGCAGCTTGTCGGTGGTACAGCTCATCACTAAGCACTTTTTATCCAACAGTTCGCGGATGGTCTGCACTTGCGGAAGAATGAGACGACCTTTGGGGGCTTGTATATCCTGGGGCATCACCAGCAGGACGACATCTCCTTCACGTACCAAATCGCCCGTGATAGTCTGCTCACCAAAATTCTCGGGAAGCTTTTCGAGGATAGCATCGAAAATGCCTTGAATGCCGGTACCCTCTTTGGCACTGACCACAACGGGAGCCTGCCCGCACTCCTTTTCAATCCGAAGAACCACGGAAGCGGTGTCTTGACGGGAATCGGCTTTATTCAGTATCAGTATCACGGGGATTTCGCGCGCTGCCAGCAGCTTTAGCCATTGCTGTTCCAGCGTTCCGTCAGCTTCATAAAGCAAGAGGGCGATGTCCGCTTTCTCCACCGTCTTTAAGGTACGCTCCACGCGCATACCGCCCAGTTCGCCTTCGTCGTCATCAAAACCGGGAGTATCGATAAAAAGGCACGGGCCCAAAGGATATACTTCCATGGCTTTGGTCACGGGGTCGGTAGTAGTGCCGGGCGTTGCGGATACCAATGCCGTGTCTTGCCCGGTCAAGGCATTGACAAGGCTGGACTTTCCGCTGTTCCGTCGTCCAAAGACGGCAATGTGCAGGCGGTTGGAACGAGGTGTATTATTCATAAATCCGAAATCTAAAATCTAAAGTCTCTTTTCCCCTCCCCTATCTCCTGAAGATTACGTTCGGCTATCGCCCGTATCTTGGGGTTCGGGATATGCTCCATCTCCTCACGAATCAGCCGCATGCCCTTCTCCTTGGTTTCGGAGGAGGCATAGTCCTCCAGATATTCTTTTAATGTCATCAGTGCATTGGGCTGGCAGCAGTTTGCTATCTGTCCGCGCTTGACGAGCGACATGAAGCGGTCTCCGGTACGTCCCTCGCGATAGCAGGCGGTGCAGAAGCTGGGGATATGCCCCAGGTCGAGCAGCCAACTCACCACTTCATCCAGCGTGCGCCGGTCGCTCACATCGAATTGGGAGGAATCTTCCTCTTTGGCTTCCGGCACGGCATAGCCTCCCACGCTGGTGCGCGAACCGCCGCTTATCTGCGAAACGCCCAGTTCGAGCACCCGACGGCGTACGGCTTCCGACTCACGGGTGGAAATAATCATTCCCGTATAAGGCACCGCAATGCGGGTAACCGCCACAATACGGCAGAACATCTCATCCGAGATGGCATCAGGAAAATCCTCGGTCGAAATATCATCTGCCGGACAGATACGCGGCACGCTGATGGTATGCGGACCCACGCCAAAGGTAGCTTCCAGATGTTCGGCATGCATCAGCAGTCCTACAAAGTCATAGCGATAGGTATTCAGACCAAACAATACACCGATACCTACATCGTCGATGCCACCCTCCATAGCGCGGTCCATCGCTTCGGTGTGGTAGGCATAATTACTTTTCGGTCCCGTGGGATGCAAGGCTTCGTAATGCTCTTTGCTGTAAGTCTCCTGAAAAAGGATATAAGTGCCGATACCTGCCTCTTTCAGCAACCGATAGTTTTCCACTGTAGTGGCGGCTATGTTAACATTCACCCGGCGGATGGCCCCGTTCTTGTGGTGGATGCTGTAGATGGTGCGAATGGACTCTAAGATATAGTCGATAGGGTTGTTTCGAGGGTCTTCTCCGGCTTCCAGCGCCAGGCGTTTATGTCCCATGTCCTGCAAGGCGATAACCTCGCGGCGTATCTCCTCTTGCGAGAGTTTCTTGCGGGGGATGGTACGGTTCTTGGCATGATACGGGCAATAGACGCAACCGTTCACGCAATAGTTGGAAAGGTAAAGCGGGGCAAACATCACAATGCGGTTGCCATAGAATTTCCGTTTGATTTCACGTGCCAGATGATAGATGCGCTGCACCAGTTCCGGCTCGTCACATTCCAGCAGCAGGGCCGCCTCCCGATGGGAAAGCCCCTGGCACAAAGCAGCCTTGTCAATCAAACTTTCAATGAGCGGACGGTTGTTGCGGTTTGCCTGCGCATACTCCAATGTATCCAATATCTCCTGGTGATTGATGAATTCTTCTGCTTGTCTTGACTTTATGTTATACACTTCGTAAATTGATAATTGGTAATTAAAATAAAGAATGAAGATTTGAAAATTATCAATTATCAACGGTTAATTCTCCATTCTCATAATCTCCTCTCTCTTTTGATACCTCGTAGCCTATCCCTTTCAGTTGTTCCTCCAATTTTTGCAAACCTTCTGCCGCTTCGGCACCCGCAGAAGCTTTGTTATCATAAAGGGAGTACTTCGTCCGCTGATGAGAAGGCGAAAGATTAGGCATCACGACATTGGCGCCAGCCAATATTCCCCGTTCCCGTCCGTCCGGAGCAAGTGTGGCCAGGGCAGTGGTAGCAGGTATCAGTGCCGCGGGATGCATCAGCCGGAAGATAGAAAGCAACTTCAGCGTCAACTCCATATCTCCCGGCGGAAAAGAGGCAAACGGAGTATCGTGATGCGGAAGAAAAGGTCCCATGCCTATCATCTCCGGCTGAAACCGTTCGATGAAGAGAATATCTTCTACCAGATGGTCCACCGTCTGGTAAGGACTGCCTACCATGATTCCGGTTCCCACTTGATAGCCTATCTCTTTCAGCCAGTCCAAGCATTGCAACCGATGGGAAAGGGACATCTCAGCAGGATGAAGCCGGTGATAATGCCCTTCGTTGCAGGTTTCGTGCCGCAACAGATAGCGGTTGGCACCTGCCAGGAAGAAACGTTCGTAGGCTTCCCGCGATTTTTCGCCCAAAGATAAGGTAATGGCACAATCCGGGAAGGATTGCCGGATGGCGGCAACTGTCTCCACCATCCCCTCATCCTTCACCGCCGGCGCTTCGCCCCCTTGCAGCACAAAGGTACGGAAGCCCAACCGATAGCCTTCATGGCAACACGAAAGAATCTCCTCCTGCGCCAGCTCATAACGGGTTATGTTCCGGTTCTCCTTCCGTATGCCGCAATAGTAGCAGTTATTGCGGCAACGGTTGGTTATCTCAATCAGTCCGCGAATGAAGATTTTATTGCCAAAGCGGGCAAGCGCTTCTTCCCGGGCAAGCTCCTGCAGGTAGGCTGCAAGTTCTGTGTCCCGGCAAAGAAGCATGGCTTTATACTCTTCGGCATCCAGCCTGCGGTTGCTCCGCAGTTTGTCAATCAAATGCTTCATATAAACGGACAAAGGGCTAATACGTCTCTTTCCTCTTTGCCAACTCCTGCGTCAGCTGGCGCTTTCCGGCAGTTATTTCATTGTGCGAACATGGCCCGGTAATACAACCGCCCTCGCAAGCCATCACTTCAATAAATTGCCCCGGAGCCTTGCCCGACTTGGCGTAAGCACGCAACGCACCGATAGCCTTCTTATCCAGATTAGCCACTTGTACGGCATTGATTTTATCTGCCTCTTCCTTCAGATAGGCTTTCACGGCACCCATCACGCCTCCTGCCTGCGCAAAACCATGCGCCTCGCGCACGGAAGTGAAACTCATGGAATAGGGCTTTGCCTGCTCCATCTGAATATCCAGCCCGGCAAGCACGGAAGCCACCTCCTCGAAAGTCATGATAAAGTCCACCGCCTCGTCGCGCTGCGCCTCTTTGCGCTTGGCAACGCAAGGACCTATGAAGACCACCTTCGCATCCGGATACTTCTCTTTAGCAATGCGGGCAGCATAATACATTGGCGAACCGGTGCCCGACACGTAAGGCTTCATGGCAGGAATATGCTTGTTCACCAACTCTATATAAGACGGACAACAGGAAGTCGTCATAAACTTCTGACCCTCCTCCAGCTTCTCAATCAGCTCGTGCGCCTCGTTGCTGACGGTATCCATCGCACCCTGAGCCACCTCAATGACATCCGTAAAACCGACTTGTTTCAATGCGCCATATACTTGTTCAATAGTCGTCTTGAACTGCCCCAGGATGGACGGAGCCACGATAGCCACCACCTGCTCACCCTTGCGGATTCTGTGCAACACGTCGAACACCTGCGATATTTCGAAAATTGCTCCGAATGGACATGCATTGAGACACTTTCCGCAATAGATACATTTGCTTTCGTCAATATGCTCTATCCCCTTCTCATCCTTACTGATGGCTTTCACGGGACAAGCTTCCTCACAAGGTACGGGAATATAAACAATGGCATGGTAGGGACAACTCTTATGGCAGATGCCGCAACTGATACATGCATCATGGTCAATCCATGCCTGACCGCTCTCCTTGACATGCACTGCCTTCTTGGGACAATTCACCTGGCAACTGCGTGCCGTACATCCGCGGCAGAGGTTCGTAATCTCGTAGTTAATCTGCACACATGCCGAACAAGCTTCGTCAATCACACACATGATGTTGTCTTTCGGCCTGCCATTTTCCGCTCTGTCCAGTGCACGGGCAGCGTACTCCGACAAGGGGGTCAGCTCATCCGTCTCGTCCTCCATATCGAGTCCCAGAAGCGGCAATGACTTGTACTTCCACACCGCGCGCTCTTTGTGCACACAGCAGCGTCCCGCGTGCTTGGACCTCTTCGGACTCAGCTCGATGGGCAGCCGGTCTATTTTATCCACAAGTTCGTTGTTATTCCACAGCTTTACCAGTTCCTTCAGTAATCTGTGGCGGACAATCATAATGTTGCTCGTAAATGCCATAATTTTTAAAATCAAAATTAGTTAGTTCGGTAACGGTCTGCAAAGATAACGATTGTTTCACAAAAAAGGCTTAACTTTACACCCCAAACAGTATAAATACAACCGATATGTTTACCATAAGAAAAGCAACGACAGCAGACTGCGCACTGATTCAGAAACTTGCGCAGCAAATATTCCCCGTCACGTATAAGGATATCCTTACTCCCGAACAGACCGACTACATGATGGAATGGATGTATTCATTGGACAATATCCGCAAGCAAATGGAAGAGGAAGGCCACGTCTACTTCCTGGCCTACGAAGAATGTGAAGCGGCGGGCTATGTGTCCGTACAGCAGCAAGGAGAAGATTTATTCCACCTGCAAAAGATTTATGTGCTCCCCTATTACCAGGGTGCACATTGCGGCAGTTTCCTCTTTCGAGAAGCCATCAAGTACATCAAGGAAGTACATCCCGGCCCTTGTCTGATGGAATTGAATGTAAACCGCAACAACAAGGCACTGCAGTTTTACGAACATATGGGAATGCGAAAACTCCGTGAAGGGGATTTCCCGATAGGAAACGGATATTACATGAATGACTACATCATGGGACTGGAAATCTGAGTCCCGGCATTAAAAGCCCTCCAAAAACTAAAGGCTGCGCAGTTCATTACGAACATTGCGCAGCCTTTAGTTTTATCTTTCGTTTCCGATTACTTCGCCACCTTTTCAAGCCATTTCAGCATGAACAGCATGGTGAACATGGAAATGCAGCACGCTACTACAAATACCGTCCACGTCATCCAGATAGGAATACTTTCGTAGAGGATAGCACCGATAACGAGCAACTGATTACCAATGGCAGTAGCACCGAGCCAACCGCCCTGCATGATACCCTGATATTTGGGAGGAGCCACCTTGGATACGAATGAAATGCCCAACGGAGAAATGTACAACTCGGCAACAGTCAATATCAGATAGGTAACCATCAGCAACAGCGGAGTCACCTTCACCGGAGAGGTACCCAAAGCGATAATATCCTTGTGCATCGGCAAGTTGCTTACATAAGAACCGATAGCCATTATAAGGAAGCCAGTGGCAGCAATACCCATACCGATGGCAATCTTCCGCGGAGTGGAAGGCTCTTTACCCTTGGCACGCTGTGCTGCAAAGACAGCCATGATGACCGGAGTGAGAGACACAACGAAAATCGGGTTCAAAGACTGGAACAGCTCAGCTGAAATAGCCATGCCGAACAAATTCAAATCTGTATATTCCTTGGCAAAATAAGTCAGTGTCAATCCATTCTGATGGAACGAGAACCAGAAGAAAATTACCACACCGAATACGGCAAACAATGCATACATGCGCTGTCTTACCTCTTGTGCATTCATCTCCACTGCAGTGGCATCGCCCGCTTTTGCAGCAACCTTCTTGCTGGGATCGGGGAATTTCTTTCTGTTGATGACGAAAATTACCAAAGAGAGAACCATAGCCAGGATAGCTACACCGAATGCATAATGGAAACCAGTGGTGAACACGTTCAGATATTCATTGGCAAATACCGTCATATCCGTTACGGGTGTTCCGGAAATAGTGGCTTTGGCTGCCAATGCGCTATAAGTGTCCACAGCCTCGGGAGTCAGCGTTCCTGCCAGATGTCCGTGGCAAAGGGCAGGCAGGTCGGCATCATAATTGTAGCCGAATGTGGACAACCACCAGTTACGCACGCCTACTGCGGCAAACGGGGCAAAGATGGCACCTACATTGATGAACATATAGAATAAGGAGAAACCGGAATCGCGCATGCTGGAGTACTGAGGATTGTCGTACATCTGCCCTACGAGCGCTTGAAGATTTCCCTTGAAAAGACCATTTCCGAAAGCAATGACAAACAAGGCTGCACAAGTAATCACCAGAAACAAGGTCTTATTGGCAACCGGTGTAGGAGACGGGATGGCCAGCATCAAGTAACCTACCGCCATCAAAACAATACCGGCAAAGATGGTACCTTTGTAATTACGGGTTCTGTCGGCAATAATACCACCTATCAATGCTAGAATGTAAATAGAAAAATAAAATGTTGAGTAGATCAAACCTGCCTCTTTTCCATCCAGTCCGAACTTGGCTTGCAGAAAAAGTACAAGAATGGCCATCATGGTATAAAAGCCGAAACGCTCGCCCAAATTAGCAAAAGATGCGGCAATCAGACCTTTAGGGTGTTTGTTGAACATAAAAATTAGTTTTTAGAATTAGTAATTGGATTGATTTCTTGAATAATTCCTGCAAATATATAAATTCTATTGAAGATTTCCTTATAAAATTAAAATATCTCGGCAGAAATAGAAGATTTATTCATTAAAAAGAATACAAACCTCTGCATGCACTTCCCTTACCAAATCCTTCGGATCCAACTTAAGCTGCAAACCGCGTTGTCCGGCACTGATATAGATATACGGAAACCGCAGGCACGTTTCATGGATATAGGTAGGGAAAGGTTTCTTCATGCCGATGGGTGAACACCCACCCCGGATATAGCCAGTCAGAGGTAAAAGTTCCTTAACCGGGATAAGGTCACATTTTTTGTTTCCTGACGCTTTTGCCGCCAGCTTCAAATCCACTTCGTGCTCACCCGGGATGACACAGACAAAATAACCGGATTTATCACCGTGAAGAATCAGCGTCTTGAACACGCAATTGATGTCCTCACCCAAACTGGCAGCTACATGCACTGCACTTAAGTCGTTCTCATCCACCTCGTAGGGAATGAGCTCATACGCAATCTTGGCCTTGTCGAGAAGCCTTGCTGCATTCGTCTTATTGATTTTCATAATATTCTCTATGATGAGATAATTATCACTTGATATTCAATTCTTCACGCAGGAACTTAGGCGTATAGCCTTTCTTGCTTTTAGCAACCTCTTCCGGGGTTCCGCAGGAAAGGAGTTCTCCCCCTCCCTTACCGCCTTCTGGCCCCATATCGATGATATAGTCCGCCATCTTGATGACATCGAGATTATGCTCTATGACGATGACGGTATTCCCTTTGTCTACAAGTTTGTTCAACACGTTCATCAAAACGCGGATATCTTCGAAATGAAGTCCGGTAGTAGGTTCGTCAAGGATATACAGAGTCTTGCCCGTATCACGTTTGGAAAGTTCCGTAGCCAACTTCACGCGCTGGCTCTCACCTCCGGAGAGCGTGGTGGAAGACTGGCCCAACTTGATATAACCCAATCCCACTTCCTGGATAACCTTAATTTTGTTCAATATCTGAGGCACATTCTCGAAAAACTCCACCGCACGGTTGATGGTCATATCCAGCACATCGGCAATGGATTTTCCCTTAAAACGCACTTCCAGCGTCTCTCGGTTGTAACGCTTGCCGTGACATACCTCGCAAGGCACATACACATCCGGCAGGAAATTCATCTCAATGCACTTGTACCCATTGCCTTGGCAAGCTTCGCAGCGTCCGCCACTGACGTTGAAGGAAAAGCGTCCCGCCTTATATCCACGTATCTTCGCTTCGGGCAAGCCGACAAACAGATTGCGGATATCGGAAAACACACCGGTATAAGTGGCAGGATTGGAACGCGGCGTTCGTCCCAAAGGAGACTGGTCCACATTCACCACCTTGTCTATATATTCCAGCCCTTCAATACTGTCATAGTCCAAAGGATCCTGCAGTGAACGATAGAACTTCTGCGAAAGAATAGGCTGCAACGTCTCGTTGATAAGCGTGGACTTGCCACTGCCGGAAACACCGGTAACGCAAATCAGCTTGCCCAGCGGGAACTCCACATCCACATTCTTCAGATTATTACCCTTGGCGCCACGCAGCCACAGACTGTGTCCATTGCCCTCGCGACGCTTGGCAGGCACCTCAATGGCACGCTCACCATTCAAGTATTGGGAAGTCAGCGTATGCGTCCGGAGCATTTCACGGGGAGTACCGGCAAAGACAACATCCCCTCCCAGCCTACCAGCTTTCGGCCCCATATCAATGACATAATCGGCGGCAAGCATCATATCCTTGTCATGCTCCACCACAATGACGGAGTTGCCAATGTCACGCAGTTCCTTCAAAGAGTGTATCAAGCGCTGGTTGTCGCGTTGGTGCAGGCCGATACTCGGCTCATCCAATATATACAGCACATTCACCAGCTGTGAACCTATCTGCGTAGCCAGGCGGATACGCTGGCTTTCACCACCGGAAAGGCTGACGGAACTACGGTTCAGCGAAAGATAATCCAGACCTACATCAAGCAGAAATTTGAGCCGTGTACGGATTTCCTTCAGGATTTCACCGGCAATCTGCTGTTGTTTGCTACTAAGATACGGGTCTACGTTTACCAGCCAGTCATACAGTTCATTGATGTCCATCGTAGACAATTCGTAGATGTTCTTGTCGTGAATGCGGAATGAAAGCGCTTCCTTATTCAACTTGGCGCCATGACACTCCGGACAAACGGCAGTCTTGGCAAACTGGTCCGCCCACTTCTGTGCCGTGGCAGAAGCATCCTTCTCCTGCAACATCTGGATATACTTTACAACCCCCTCAAACGTCACAAAATAATCGGAAGAGGTGCCTATCAGTGAACTCTTTATCTTGATACGCTCGTCCGAGCCGTAGAGAATCTCGTCGATGGCATCCTCCGGTAAGTCTTTGACCGGTGTTTTCAGCGTTGCTTCATATTTCTCCAGCAAGGCAGTAATCTGCCAGAAGATCATGCTGTTCTTGGCTTTCCCCAACGGTGCGATGGCACCTCCGGCAATGGAGAGCTCACGGTCGGGAATCACCTTGTCAATATCAATCTGGCTGACCACCCCCAATCCCTTACACTTAGGGCATGCACCTTGCGGCGAATTGAAGGAAAAGTTGTGCGGCGCCGGTTCCCGATAGGACAACCCCGTCACGGGACACATCAGCCGTTTGCTGTAATGACGCACGCTATCCGTCTGCGCATCGAGTATCATCAGCAATCCGTCACCTTGACGCATGGCAGTGGCCACGCTGTTCTTCAGGCGTGTGTCATCCTTGTCCGTCACCACCAGCTTGTCTATCACCACCTCCACATCATGGTTCTTATAGCGGTCCAGCTTCATGCCTGGCAAGGCTTCGCACACCTCACCATCCACACGTACGTAGAGATAGCCTTTCTTACGCACCTGCTCGAAGAGCTCCTTGTAATGCCCCTTACGGCTGCGCACCAGCGGAGCAAGGATATAAATGCGTTTTCCTTTGTAATCCTTCAGGATAAGATCAAGTATCTGTTCCTCGGTATACTTCACCATCTTCTCGCCGGAGAGATAAGAATAAGCCTCTCCCGCACGGGCATACAACAAACGAAGGTAATCATAAACCTCTGTCGTTGTACCCACCGTGGAACGTGGATTCTTATTCGTGGTTTTCTGCTCGATGGAGATAACCGGACTCAGTCCCGTTATCTTATCCACGTCCGGACGTTCCAAATTTCCCAGGAAGTTACGGGCATAGGCTGAAAAGGTCTCGATATAGCGGCGCTGCCCTTCGGCAAAAATAGTATCGAATGCCAAAGAGGACTTGCCGCTTCCGCTCAGGCCTGTAATCACAGTCAGGCTGTTACGGGGAATCTCGGCATCGATATTCTTGAGGTTGTGCACGCGCGCACCATATACATTGATATATTCTGTTTCTTCTTGCATGTTGATTTATCCTATCGTTTTAACTGCAAAAATAACTGTTTCCCCCCGAATATCAGCCGAAAAGCGCTATTTTTCAGTTTTGAAATGCACAATATTATTTCTTAACGCAATCCTTTGGTTTGAATGCCACAATATTCGTACCTTTGCAGCTACTTTGGGAAATTGTAAACATAAACCAACGATTACTGAATGAAAACGATTAACCGCATTATCTGCTCCCTGCTGCTTGCCAGTGCATGCAGTATCGGTGCAATAGCACAAGAGAATCAATCTTATTTTCTGCATACTATCGAAAAAGGACAAAGTCTCTACTCCATCGCCAGCATGTACGGCGTCAGCCAGTCGGACATCATCAAACTGAACCCCGGCAGTGACGAGAAAATATTCATCGGACGCACATTGCGTATTCCACGCAGCGCTGCCAACATACAAAAAGAAACATACCATACCATCGAAACCGGTGAGACCCTTTACCGACTGACCGTGAAATACAATGTATCTGCCAAAGCCATCTGTGACGCCAACCCGGGACTGAGCGCCGAGAATTTCCGTATCGGACAAGTAATCCGTATCCCTTCCACAACCGAGCCCCAAACCATGGTCCCGGTTGAGACACAAAGCAGCACTGTGGTTGCCAACAACAATATTCTCGGCCCCGTAGAGTCACGATGCCGTGACATGCATAAAGTGAAGCGGAAAGAAACCGTATTCAGCATCAGCCGTGAATACGGCATCAGCGAAGCCGAACTGATAGCCGCCAACCCGGAATTAAAAGGCGAAAACAAAATAAAGAAGGGAACCTTCCTCTGCATTCCCTATCCCAAAGCACAGACGGAGCAAAATATCCAGTCGCAGGCAATACCTACCGACAGCGAGCTGTTCCGTGAAAACCGGAAAAAGACAGAACGCTTCAGCACCATCAAGGCTGCCGTCATCCTTCCCTTCCTGGACGGGGTATCAAAGAGCGAGTCTTCCCGTATGGTGGAATACTACGAAGGCCTGCTGATGGCCGTAGACAGCTTGAAACGTACTGGCACTTCCATTGACTTGTACACTTACAATTCTGGTCCCGAAAGTGCCTCGCTGAACTCCATCCTGGGCAAAAGCGAGATGAAAGACATGGACATCATCTTCGGGCCTCTGTACCAACAGCACATCAAACCTCTGGCCGAGTTTGCCAAGAAACAAGACACACGCCTGGTGATACCATTCACATCGAAAGACAACACGGTATTCCAGAATCCGGCGGTCTATCAGATAAATACCCCCCAATCCTATCTGTACTCCGAGGTGTACGACCACTTTGTGCGCCAGTTCCCCAATGCCAACGTCATCTTCATTGAAGCCAGCCAGGGCACCAAGGACAAGGCAGAATTCATCAAGGGACTGAAAGATGAACTGCGCAACCGTTCCATCCCGATGAAGAGCTTGAAAGAGGATGTCACCGTAGAATCCCTGAAAACAGTATTACGCACGGACCGTGAGAATATCTTTATCCCCACATCCGGCAGTAACCTGACATTGATTAAGATACTTCCCCAATTGACCTTATTGGTGCGCGAACAACCCGAAAGCCGTATCCATCTGTTCGGCTATCCGGAATGGCAGACCTACACCAAAGACCACTTGGAAGCCTTCTTTGAACTGGACACCTATTTCTATTCCTCTTTCTATACCAACAACCTGCTGCCTGCCGCCATCAACTTTACCAAAAACTACCGCAGATGGTATGGCAAGGAGATGGACGAGCGCTATCCCAAATTCGGAATGCTGGGCTTCGATACCGGTTATTTCTTCCTGAAAGGACTTGCGCGCTATGGCTCTTCTTTCGAGAAGAACATGCAGGGACTGGATTTGATTCCCATCCAGACCGGCTTCAAGTTCCAACGGGTAAACAACTGGGGAGGCTTCATCAACAAGAAGGTGTTCTTCGTGCACTTCACCAAGAACTTTGAGCTGGTGAAGTTGGACTTTGATTAGGGATTAAGGATTAATAATCTGATAATCCACTATATAACTATTAACTTGTAGCTTGTAACTTATAACTTATAACATGAACCTGAGAACAATCATCATATTCGCCCTGCTGGTGTGTGCATGTATATTGCCCCTGCATGCGCAGGTGGGCGAGCAACGCCACAACTTCGCTGTGGGCGTCAATGGAGGCATCAATCTGAATAGCGTAAGCTTCTCTCCCTCTGTCAAGCAGAAGAATCTGATGGGTATCAACGGCGGTGTAACAGCCCGATACATTTCCGAAAAATACTTCAGTATGATTTGCGGTGCACAAATCGAGCTGAACTTCTCACAACACGGTTGGGACGAGTATTACGAGGACTATCCCACACTGAGCTACACCCGCACCATGAACTATGTGGAAATACCGTTCCTGGCACATCTGGCATTCGGCAAGGACCGCGGTTTGCAATTCTTCATCCATGCCGGTCCGCAGATAGGTTTCCTGCTTGGCGACAGCGAAAAAATAGACGGCGACTGGGACGGCACTGTAGCAGAATCCTACACCAACATCACCGTGGAACAGCACGGCAAGGCCATAGACAACAAATTCGACTACGGCATTGCAGGCGGAGCAGGCATAGAGCTGCGCACCAAGGCAGGCAATTTCATCGTAGAAGGAAGATACTACTATGCTTTATCCGATTTCTATGGCAGCACCAAGAAAGACTTTTTCTCACGCTCCGCACACGGAGTCATTACGGCCAAGATAACTTATCTCTTCGACTTGAAGAAGTAATGCTTATAGGAGACACCCGTTTCCACACGTAGGAACGACAATTTCCTCTAATGGGAACAGTATAATGGAACGGCTTAACCTCAAGCGGAAACGATAAAAAAGGCAGACCACGTATTCCGAATGAAATACGTGGTCTGCCTTTTGTTATTATCAAGTAGATAAACCTTCTTATCTTCTTAAACGGTCTGCCGCCTTCACCATCACCTCATCTTTGTAGATGGCACGGAAGGCCAGATAGTTAAGGATGATGGCTACCACCGGAAGGCAAAGCGCCCATCCTAACTGGAAAGTCATTGCATCCAAATCACCCTTCAAAATAAACATAAATACACAGAAGGCTATGTAGTAGCCTATCAGCAGAATGCTGCTGAAAATCGTCATGCGTATTTGCAACATACGGTTACGGAAAAGGAATATCGTACAGAAGGCAACAAGTGCACTGAGCAACAATATCCCGAACAAGCCCCAAGTAGACTGAAATCCTCCGTCGGCCAAAGCCACTCCCAGAGGTTTGAAAACATGCGCCGTCACTCCGTCCGCTCCGATGAACTGTCCTACAGGCATGCAAATTGCCACAACCAACAGGATAGTTACCAACAACAAATAAACAGATTGAATACGTTGTATCATTACTGTAATTTTTCTTTTTCCTTAGCCGGGTTACGATAGTAAATCTTACCCTCCACATACTCTTGTGTTGCAATCAATGTCGGCTTCGGCAGTTTTTCGTAATAGCGGGAAATCTCAATCTGTTCCCGGTTTTCGAACACTTCTTCCAAATTATCATTGTAAGAGGCAAACTCAGCAAGCTTTTTGGAAAGGTCATTCTTGATTTCCACACTAATCTGGTTGGCACGTTTTCCGATAATCGCTACGCTTTCGTATACATTACCGGTATCCTCACACAACTCCATCATATCACGGGTCACCGTAGTAGTAGGAGCATTTGTCTTTCTGTAATCCATAAATTTATCTATTGTATTATTATATTATTGCTCTTCACTTCCTTCTCCCAGCATTTTCTGTGCTTCCTTAAAGATTCGGTCGACTTCCTTCATATACTTACTTTCGGGGAACTCATTTTTAAAGGCATAACATTCATCCACAGCTTCGCGGTAACGTTCTGCCCTTTTGTCTTCCACACTGTATACAGCCAACTCATACTTGGCACGCAAGATAAGAATGGATAAATCTTCACGCAGGTTGGTATAGGGATAATCCTTCAAAGCATTCTGCGCAGTGATAACGCAAGCCTGATAGTTGTTACCCAGATAATTACCCATATTATAATAAAGTTTTGCAGACAGATACTCCTTCATCACCAGCTTGTCCTGCAAGGCAAATATCATGTTCTGCGCCTCCTCTTTCTTGGAACTTTGCGGGAAGTATTCCATAAACATCTGCAACTGCTGGATGGCGCTATACGTGCCGGATTGGTCCAAACGCGGCTCCGGAGTATCCAGATACAAAGCTTTACCGGCGTGGAAACGTGCCAGTTCTGTGAATGTACCGCGGGGATAAACGTTGTAGTATTGAATGAAAGTCTGCGCAGCAGTCTGATAATCCTTCTGGTTATAGTAACTCATGCCCAGCATATAGAGGGATTCCTCTGCCTTATCAGTACCTTTGAGAATAGCAATCAATTCGTTGAGCAAAGTGGCAGCACGGTTATACTGACCTTTTGCGAAGTAATTTTTTGCCGCTTCGTACTTGTATTCGTAATCTGTGCTTTTCAGCAATTTGTTGTATTCTCCACACGAGGAGAGCAGCAATGCTGCAAGCAGAGTTATTAGGATGTTCTTCTTCATTACTTTTGTTCAAATAATGCGCAAAGATAGGGGTTCGCATCGAATAAAGCAACGATACGAGCCTTAATTTTTCAAAAACCAGACGAACGGGCAGGAAATAAGGATTAATGGTTAGGAATTAGGGATTAGCGGTTAGTGCCATGCGGAGTAATAGCGCAACCACCAACCACTAATCGCTAATCACTATTTTTACATTTTACAGCTTATACAAATCGCTTGCCGCCAGCAAATCAACCTTTTTTTCTGTCAATACACGGATGCAGTTATCCATGTCGTTAGGACGGATGATGACATTGGCCGTTTCACCGTTGGCAAAGGAATACATGTACTCGATGAAGACACCTTCATCGGAGAGGAAGCGGAGCACTTTCGCCAATGAGCCGGGAATATTGGGACAACTGATGCCTACCACATCCGTTACATTCACAGCGAAGTGATTATCTTTCAAAGCTTTATATGCTTTATCCGGTTCAGAAACAATACCACGAAGGATACCGAAATCGGCATTCTCTGCAATACATAGAGCAGAAAGGTTGACACCTTCTTTTGCAAGAACTTCAGTCACCTCTGTGAGGCGGCCGGACTTGTTCTCCAGAAAAATGGAAAGTTGTTTTGCTACCATAGGTTCATTTACTATTTGACAATTTACAATTTGGCAATTACAATTTGCGGTTGTCGATGACGCGCTTGGCTTTGCCTACGCTGCGCTCAATACTGCGTGGTTCTACCAGACGGACATCTACACCGAGACCGAGTACGCTCTGCAGGCGGGCTACGAGCTTCTTCTTCAAAGCCAGCATCTTGTTGATTTCGTCGGAATAGTATTCGGGACGAACTTCAACCTGCAACTCCATGGTATCGGTATTGTTCTTGCGATCTACCAGTAAGAGGTAGTGAGGTTCGAACTCCGGCATTTCGAGAATGACAGACTCGATCTGGGTGGGGAATACATTGACACCACGAATAATCAGCATGTCATCGCTACGTCCCAAAATGCGGTCCATACGGACCAGTGTGCGTCCACAGGAGCACTTATCGTAGTGCAGGGCGGTGAGGTCCTTGGTACGGTAGCGCAACAGCGGCATCCCCTCTTTGGTAAGGTGAGTGAACACCAATTCGCCGGTTTCTCCAGGGGCAACCGGTTCGAGGGTCTTCGGGTCTACAATCTCGGGGAAGTAATGGTCTTCGTTGAGGTGAGTGCCGTGCTGGCACTCGCACTCGTAACCTACACCGGGACCGGCAATCTCGCTAAGTCCATAAATATCAAAAGCCTTGATTCCCAGCTTTGTTTCAATATCCCGACGCATATTTTCGGTCCATGGCTCGGCGCCAAAGGCTCCTATTTTCAACTTGAAATCTTCTCGGGGAAGGCCGGAGTCCTTGATGGCATCTGCCAGATAGAGGGCGTATGAGGGTGTGCAGCAAAGCACGGTAGAACCGAAATCATGCATCAGTGTAATCTGCTTCTCTGTATTACCGCTGGACATCGGGATGACAGAAGCTCCGATATTCTCGGCACCGGCATGCGCACCCAGTCCGCCGGTGAAAAGTCCGTAACCGTAGGACACCTGGAAAATATCCGAACTACCGGCACCATAGGCGGTAAAGGCCCGTGAAAGGCATTCGGACCATACTGAAAGGTCTTTCCGGGTATAGCCTACTACAGTGGGCTTTCCAGTAGTGCCGGAAGAGGCATGAATACGCACAATCTGGCTCATAGGTACGGCACAGAGGCCAAAGGGATAATTGTCCCGCAAGTCATACTTGGTGGTAAAAGGCAGTTTTACAATATCATCTATACTGTTTATGTCATCGGGAGTAATTCCCAGTTCCTGCATTTTCTTACGGTAAAAAGGAGTGTCATGATACACACGTTCCACAGTCTTTTTGAGACGAATGCTCTGGATTTTACGAAGGCTTTCGCGGTCCATGCATTCGATGCTTTCATTCCAAATCATGTTTTTCGTTGTATTACAATTATTAATGGTTATTATCAATATAGCTGCAAAGTAAACAAAAAAATTTTGTTTATCTCAAAGATTTTACCGAATATTGCCGCTTCTAAGAAGAGAAAATGAACAAATTCGAACTGACATCCGCTTACCAGCCCACCGGTGACCAACCGGAGGCCATCGCACAGCTGACCGAAGGCGTGCGCGAGGGGCTTCCCGCACAGACATTACTTGGTGTCACCGGGTCCGGAAAGACATTCACCATAGCCAACGTCATTGCCAACATCAACAAACCAACGCTGATATTGAGCCACAACAAGACGCTGGCCGCCCAGTTGTACAGCGAGTTCAAAGGATTCTTCCCGAACAATGCTGTGGAATACTATGTGTCCTACTACGACTATTACCAGCCCGAAGCCTATCTGCCCTCTTCGGACACTTATATAGAAAAAGACCTTGCCATCAACGACGAGATAGACAAGTTGCGCCTTGCCGCCACCTCGGCCCTGCTTTCGGGCAGAAAAGACGTAGTGGTGGTATCCTCCGTTTCGTGCATCTACGGCATGGGGAACCCGGCAGACTTCTATAACAACGTCATCGAAGTGCAGCAAGGCAAGAATTTCAGTCGCAATGTCTTCCTGCGACGCTTGGTGGACAGTCTTTATGTACGCAACGACATTGACCTGAACCGTGGCAACTTCCGCGTGAAAGGCGATACGGTGGACATTTATCTGGCTTACGCCGACAACCTGCTGCGCGTCACCTTTTGGGGAGACGAAGTGGATAGCATTGAAGAGGTAGACCCTCTGAGCGGCGTAACTGTTGCCAAGTTCGACGCTTATAAGATTTATCCCGCCAACCTCTTCATGACCACCAAAGAAGCCACATTACGTGCCATCCACGAAATAGAGGACGACCTTCACAAGCAGGTACAATGGTTTGAAAACGAAGGCCGCCCATTCGAAGCCAAACGCTTGCAGGAACGGGTGACCTACGATATGGAAATGATACGCGAATTGGGGCATTGCTCCGGCATTGAGAATTATTCGCGCTACTTTGACGGACGTGCTGCCGGTACCCGCCCCTACTGCCTGCTGGACTTCTTCCCCGAAGATTTCCTGATAGTCATTGACGAAAGCCATGTCAGCGTTCCGCAGATACGTGCCATGTATGGAGGTGACCGTGCCCGCAAGATAAACCTGGTGGAGTACGGGTTCCGCTTGCCGGCTGCCATGGATAACCGCCCGCTGAAGTTCGATGAATTCGAGGAGATGGCCAAGCAAGTGATTTATGTCAGCGCCACACCGGCAGATTACGAGCTGATGAAATCCGAAGGCATCGTAGTAGAGCAGGTCATCCGCCCGACCGGACTCTTGGACCCTATCATCCAGGTACGTCCCAGCCACAACCAGATAGATGACCTAATGGAAGAGATACAGCTGCGCATCGAGAAGAACGAGCGTACCCTCGTCACCACCCTCACCAAACGAATGGCGGAAGAACTGACGGAATATCTGCTGAACAACAACGTGAAGTGTAATTACATCCACAGCGACGTAGATACTTTGGAGCGTGTAAAGATTATGGGTGACTTGCGCGAAGGCGTTTACGATGTACTTGTCGGCGTCAATCTGCTGCGTGAAGGCCTCGACCTGCCCGAAGTCTCTCTCGTTGCCATCCTCGATGCAGACAAGGAAGGTTTCCTCCGTTCCCATCGCTCACTGACACAGACTGCCGGGCGTGCCGCCCGTAACGTGAACGGCATGGTCATCATGTATGCCGACAAGATAACGGACAGCATGCAACTGACCATCGACGAAACCAACCGCCGTCGCGAGAAACAGTTGAAGTACAACGAAGAGCACGGCATCACGCCCCAGCAAATCAAGAAAGCGAAGAACCTCAATGTGTTTGCCACCAACGAGGCTGCCGGCGAAGCCGTCCTCAGCGGCGAGAAGTTCACTTCCAGTGCCCCCCGTCCCTATGTGGAACAAGAAAGTACATCTACGCTGGCTGCCGACCCGATAGTGCAGTACATGAGCCGCAAGCAACTGGAAAAGAGTATCGAACGTACCAAGAAGCTTATGCAGGAAGCCGCCAAGAAGCTCGACTTTATCGAAGCCGCCCAGTACCGTGACGAAGTACTGAAAATGGAAGAATTGCTGAAAGAAAAAGACGAGTAAGGAATTTCACCTCTTTTCCTCAAACTATACTCCTCTCCTTTTGTTACTCTATGAAACAGAGTATTAATCATAAAAACAAAAGCGAGATGAATAAACCAATAAAGACAATAGCTGTTGCACTGGCTGCCATAGCCGCCATGAGTGTACAACAAACAGAAGCGTGTACCCGCGCCACCTACATCGGTCCTGACAATACAGTCATTACGGGACGTACGATGGACTGGAAAGAAGACCTTATGAGTAACATCTATGTATTCCCACGAGGCATGCAAAGGGCAGGTTACAACAAAGGAAATACGGTGAACTGGACTTCCAGGTACGGCAGTGTCATTGCCACCGGTTATGACATAGGAACCTGCGACGGTATGAACGAGAAAGGTCTGGTTGCCAGCCTGCTCTTCCTTCCAGAGTCCGTTTACCATCGACCGGGAGACAACCGCCCGATTATGGGCATCAGTATCTGGACGCAATACGTACTCGACAATTTTGCAACCGTACGCGAAGCTGTAGATGAACTGAAAAAAGAATCCTTCCGCATTGATGCACCGGACCTGCCCAACGGTGCCGCTTCCACCCTGCATCTGGCCATCACAGATGAAACCGGAAACACGGCTGTCTTGGAATACATAGACGGAAACCTTGAGATACATGAAGGAAAGCAATATCAAGTAATGACCAACTCTCCCAAATATGAACTCCAGCTGGGTATCAACGACTATTGGAAAGAGGTAGGCGGACTGAATATGTTACCGGGAACCAACCGCTCCAGCGACCGCTTTGTACGCGCATCATTCTACATCAATGCCATTCCGCAAACAGCAGATGCAAAGATTGCCGTACCCAGTGTATTGAGCGTAATGCGCAATGTTTCTGTACCGTTCGGTATCACCACACCGGACAAGCCTCATATCTCCTCCACCCGTTGGCGTTCTGTATCCGACCAGAAAAACAAAGTATATTATTTTGAATCTACCATGATTCCCAACTTGTTCTGGCTCGACCTGAATAAAATTGATTTCAGTCCGAATGCAAGCATCAAGAAGCTTTCGCTGACGAACGGAGAAATCTATGCAGGAGATGCCGTAAAAGATTTGAAAGACAGCAAGGGATTTGTATTCCTATTCCAGACACCGGTAATGTAGTATAGACCATACGTATAGCCTCTTGATAACGGATGCTTCCCCACTTATTTCTATTAAGAGAAAGCAGGGAAGCATTCATTTTTTCATTATTTTTATGTACGTTTGCAGATATATACTCAATGCAGCAACTTACATGGAATTATTAGTATACAAAGCCTCCGCCGGCTCCGGCAAGACCTTTACGCTGGCTGTGGAATACATCAAGCATTTGATAATCAATCCACGCGCCTACCGGCAGATACTTGCCGTAACCTTCACTAACAAGGCCACGGCAGAGATGAAGGAGCGCATACTGACACAGCTTTACGGCATCTGGAAGGGAGAACCCGCATCGAAAGCGTATTTGGAAAGGATTAAGGATGAAGGGTTAAGGATAAAAGATGAAAAGGCGGGAAACGGAAACAATCGGCTGTTGACGGACGAAGACATCCGCCAACGGGCCGGCATGGCACTGCAATACATGCTGCACGACTACAGCCGTTTCCGAGTGGAAACCATCGACTCCTTCTTCCAATCCGTGATGCGCAACCTTGCCCGCGAACTGGAACTGAGTCCTAACCTAAGCATAGAGCTGAACAACAGTGAAGTGCTGAGTGATGCCGTAGACAGCCTCATCGAAAAACTTACCCCCACTTCTCCCGTGCTGGCGTGGCTACTGGACTACATCGACGAGCGTATCCGCGACGACAAACGCTGGAACGTATCGAACGAGGTGAAAAGTTTCGGACGAAATATCTTCGATGAAAGCTACATAGAACGCGGTGAAAAACTACGGCAATGCCTGCGTACTCCGAATACGCTGAAACTCTACCGGGATGTGCTGCGCGATATGGAAACCGAGGCTCTGGAACAGATGAAAAGCTTCTACGACCAGTTTGAGGGCGAACTGGAAGGGCATGCCCTTACTCCCGAAGACTTGAAAGGAGGTGCCCGAGGTATCGGCAGTTACTTCCGCAAGCTGCGCGATGGCAGACTTTCTGACAAGGATGTGCTGAACGCCACCCTGCAAAACAGCCTGGCAGATGCAAAAAACTGGGCAACGAAAACATCCTCACGAAAGGACGACATCATCCGTCTGGCAGAAACCAGTCTGATGCCTCTACTGCAGGAAGCCGAAAGAATGCGTCCGCAACGCAACCGTACCCTAAACAGTTGCCGCCTCTCGCTCCAGCACCTCAACAAACTGCAACTTCTCAATCATATCGACGAAGAGGTACGCACGCTAAACCGGGAGCACAACCGCTTTCTGCTCTCGGATACCAACGCCCTACTGCACAAACTGGTGCGCGAGGGTGACTCTTCGTTCGTCTTCGAGAAAATCGGCGCCAACATACGCAACGTCATGATTGACGAGTTCCAGGACACCAGCCGCATGCAATGGGACAACTTCCGCCTGCTGCTGCTCGAAGGACTTTCGCAAGGAGCCGACAGTCTGATTGTGGGAGATGTGAAGCAGTCCATCTACCGCTGGCGGAACGGGGACTGGGGAATACTGAATAGTTTAGGCAATGAAGAATTGAAAATGGAGAATAGAGAATCAAGTTCTCCATTAAACAACTTCCCCGTCCGTGTGGAAACCCTAAAAACAAACCGACGTAGCGAAACCAACATTATCCGTTTCAACAACCAAGTATTTACCGCTGCCATAGACTACCTCAATGCGCTACACCTGAACGAACTGAAAGAGGATTGCCTACCCCTGAAACGCGCTTATGCCGACGTAGTGCAGGAATCGCCCAAGAACACGGAGTACGGCTACGTAAAAGCTGCCTTCCTTGAACCGGACGATGAACACAACTATACAGAGCAGACCCTTCTCGCCTTAGGAGAAGAAGTACAGCGGCTGCTGGAAGAGGGCGTAACACTGAATGACATCACTATCCTTGTCCGCAAGAACAAGAATATCCCACCGATAGCCGACTATTTCGACAAAGAGCTGCATCTCTCTGTCGTGTCCGACGAAGCTTTCCGTCTGGATGCCTCCCTTGCCATCTGCATGCTGATGGATGCCCTGCGCTGCCTGTCGAATCCGGAGAACAAGATTGCGGAGGCTGCACTGATGGAGAATTACAAATTACAAATGACAAATGACGAGCAACCGGAATTCACAACAGCCACTCCCCTTCCCGAAGCCTTTACCTCCCGACGGGAAACGCTGCGCCTGATGCCTTTGTATGAGTTACTGGAAGAACTGTTCAGCATCTTCACCATGAGCTGCATTGAAAAGCAGGATGCCTACCTCTTCTCCTTTTTCGATGCTGTGACGGAGTATCTGCAAAGCAATTCTTCCGAGCTGGACAGCTTCATCCGCTACTGGGACGAAACCCTTTGCAGCAAGACCATCCCCAGCGGTGAGATGGACGGTATACGTATCCTCTCCATCCACAAGTCCAAAGGACTGGAATTCCATACCGTACTGATTCCCTTCTGCGACTGGAAGCTGGAGAACGAAACCAACAACCAGCTGGTGTGGTGCATCCCACCGGAAGAGCCCTATAATGCCATCAGCTTAGTGCCGGTGAACTATTCCACCACCATGGCGGAATCCATATACCGGCAGGACTATCTGCACGAACGGCTTCAGCTATGGGTGGACAATCTGAATCTGCTGTACGTGGCCTTTACCCGTGCCGGCAAGAACCTCATCCTCTGGAGCCGGAAGGAACAGAAGGGAACCATGTCCGAACTCCTTGCCAACACCTTGCCCCGCATAGCCAAAGACGGAGCAGGCAGTTGGGACGAAGAAGCTGCCATATACGAGAACGGCAAGATTTGTCTCTCCTCCATCCCCGTCTCACAGCATGACGCAGACAACCCTACTGATGACGAAGCCAAACCTCTATGCTACGAACAGAAACCTCTATACTGCGAACGTAAACCTGAGGTTTATGAACAGCAACCGGTCAACAGACTTTCGCAAAAGCCGGTCAAACTGCCCGTCCACATGGAGAGTATGCTCCACGACATCGAGTTCCGGCAATCCAACCGTTCGGCAGACTTCATAGCAGGAGTGGACGAAGCAGAATCCAGCCAGCGTTTCATCAACCGGGGACGTTTGCTGCATACCTTATTCTCTGCTATCGAAACCGAAGAAGATATTGACAATGCCATCAGCCAGCTCGTCTTTGAAGGAGTAATTGGACGAAGTGAGACGGAAGAAGAAATACGCGACCTCACCGAACGCGCCTTCTCCCTGCCCCAAGTCAAGGACTGGTATTCGGGGACGTGGCGGCTGTTCAATGAATGCGACATCATCTGGCAGGAAAACGGCGAACTGCGGACACGCCGCCCGGACCGTGTGATGATGCGTGGTGAAGAAATTGTAGTGGTAGACTTCAAGTTCGGAAAGCCGAATAAGAAGTACAACAAGCAAGTACAGAGATACATGCAACTGCTGGTCCGCATGGGGTATGCCGCAGAAAATATACGGGGCTACTTGTGGTATGTAGAGGAGAACAACATAGAACCGGTATAAACTCACTCTCCATCCACTATCAACTATCAATTATCAACTGAATTATGAAAACATTTCTCCAACTGGTCGCCCACGACCTTTACGCCAAAATAGGAAACGACCTCTCGCGCACCGCCATCGTTTTCCCCAACAAACGTGCCAGTCTGTTCTTCAACGAATACCTGGCAGCCGAAACGGACCGCCCCTTGTGGTCGCCCGCCTACGTCAGCATCAGCGAACTATTCCGGCAACTCTCGCCACTAAAGTCCGGTGACCCCATCCGCCTGGTATGCGAACTGTATAAGGTGTTCCGCGAAGAGACCCACAGTGAAGAGACTCTGGATGACTTCTACTTCTGGGGAGAACTGCTCATCAGCGACTTCGACGACGTGGACAAAAACCTCGTAGATGCCGACAAGCTCTTCAGCAATCTGCAGGAACTGAAGAACATCATGGACGGCTACGACTTCCTTGACCAAGAGCAGGAAGAAGCCATCCGCCAATTCTTCCAAAATTTCTCCATAGAAAAGCGCACGGAGCTGAAAGCAAAATTCATCTCCCTCTGGGATAAGTTGGGCGACATCTACCGCCACTACCGCCGAAACCTCACGGAACTTGGCATCGCCTACGAAGGCATGATGTACCGCAATGTCATGGAGCAACTCAACACCGACCGACTACGCTACGACCGCTATGTATTTGTCGGCTTCAACGTGCTGAATAGAGTAGAAACCCGTTTCTTTCAGCTCTTGCAGAATGCCGGAAAAGCGATGTTCTATTGGGACTATGACGTATTCTACACCCGCCTCCCACGCGAACAAAAACCACCCTATACCCACGAAGCAGGCGAATTCATCCTCCGCAACCTAAAGCTGTTCCCCAACCAGCTCCCCGAAAAATCCTTTGATGTACTGCGGAAACCCAAGAATGTACGCTTTATCTCCGCTTCTACGGAAAATGCACAAGCCCGTTACTTGCCTCAATGGATTAGGGAGAACGAAAAACAGAGAAATGAAGAATCTTCATTAAAGGATACTGCCGTCGTCCTCTGCAACGAATCCCTACTGCTTCCCGTCCTCCACTCCATTCCGGCAGAGGTAAAGAACGTCAACATCACAATGGGATTCCCCCTTGCCCAAACTCCGGTATACAGCTTCATCAACGCCCTTGTAGAACTACAGACTACCGGCTACCACACAGGTACCGGACGATATACTTACGAGACCGTACTCACCCTGCTGAAACATCCTTATACCCGGCAGCTTTCCTCCCATGCCGAAGTACTGGAAAGACGGCTTACGCAGGACAATCGCTTCTATCCTCTTCCCTCGGAGCTGAAGCAGGACGCATTCCTTGAACAAGTCTTTACACCACAGAACGGCATCGCCGCCCTATGCAGCTACCTCACCGAACTGCTTCGCGAAGTAGCCGTCCTCTACCGCCAGGAAAAAGACGTGGAAGACATCTTCAACCAGCTGTACCGTGAGTCTCTGTTCAAAAGTTACACTCTCGTCAATCGCCTGCTCAATCTGATAGAGACCGGGGAACTGAGTAGCCTGCGCACAGACACGCTGAAGCGACTGCTGAACCGGCTGCTTACCTCTGCCAACATCCCCTTCCACGGAGAGCCCGCCATCGGCATGCAAGTAATGGGTGTGCTGGAAACGCGTAACCTCGACTTCCGCAATCTCATCATGCTCTCCCTCAACGAAGGGCAATTGCCCAAAGCCGGAGGCGAGTCCTCCTTCATCCCCTACAACCTAAGGAAAGCCTTCGGCATGACCACCATAGAGCACAAAAATGCCGTCTATGCCTACTACTTCTACCGCCTCATCCAGCGGGCAGAAAACGTCACCTTATTATATAACACCTCTTCGGACGGACTGAACCGCGGGGAAATGTCCCGCTTCATGCTGCAATTCCTGGTAGAATCGCCACACAACATCTCCCTTGAGTACCTTGAAGCCGGACAATCCCCCCAGCAAGCCCGGGAAATTGAGATTCACAAGACACCGGAGATGTTGCAACAGATGTTCGATGCCTACGACATCCACCGACGTCCCCAAGCGTTCTTCTCCCCCTCTGCCCTCAATGCCTATCTGGACTGCCGGCTGAAATTCTACTACCGATACGTAGCTGGCCTGAAAGCTCCCGATGAAGTAAGCGCCGAGATAGACTCCGCCCTCTTCGGCACCATCTTCCACCGTTCTGCCGAACTGGTGTACAACGAACTGATAGCCAACGGACGGGAGATACGTAAAGATGACCTGGAACAATTACTGAAAGACGATGTTCGCCTGCAAGCCTATGTGGACAATGCTTTCAAAGAAAAGTTCTTCCATGTGCCCCTTACGGAGCAACCGGAGTATAACGGTACGCAGCTCATCCATTCCAAAGTCATCGCCTCTTACCTGCGCCAGCTCCTGCGCAATGACCTGCAATATGCCCCGTTCCGTATGGAGGGCATGGAACAGGACGTCAGAGAAACGATGGAAATAGATACTCCGCAAGGAAAGCTTGCCTTACAGATAGGCGGTACCATCGACCGCCTGGACAGCAAAGGAGACACGCTACGTATTGTGGACTACAAGACAGGCGGTACTCCCAAGACTCCAGAAAATATAGAACAACTGTTTACTCCCGCCGACAACCGTCCCAACTATATTTTCCAGACGTTTTTGTACGCCGCCATCCTCTGCCGCAAGCAATCGCTGAAGGTAGCCCCTTCCCTGCTCTACATCCACCGGGCAGCTTCCGAAAGCTACTCCCCGATCATCGAAATGGGAGCGCCACGACAACCCAAGGTACCGGTCAACAACTTCGCTTTCTTCGAAGACGAGTTCCGCAAACGGCTGCACGGACTCCTGCAGGAGATATTCAGCCAAGAAGAAACATTCAGCCAAACAGAGGATACCCGGAAATGTGAATATTGCGATTTCCGCAGTCTGTGTAAGAGATAAAAAAACAGACCATCCGTTCATAAGAAACAGACGGTCTATTTGAGTCTGACGGATGGTCTGTTTTACTTCAACGGACCATCCGTTCTATTTTCTTCGTTATCATTACTTCACCGGAATAGAGAAGCTGAATATGGAGCCTTCGCCCTCCTTGGAAGTAAACCACAGTTTACCGCCATTCTTCACGACAAAATCCTTGCACAGCAACAAGCCCAGTCCCGAGCCTTCTTCGTTGTTCGTACCGAACGTGCTGAAATGCGTATCAGCATGCAACAATTTCTTCTGCCCTTCCTCGCTGATGCCACAGCCATGATCTTGAACACTAACAACTGCCATACCATTCACTTCCTCCATCTTCACCAATATTTCGGAATTCTCCTTGCTGAACTTGATGGCATTGCTCAACAAGTTGCGGACTACCGTCTTCAGCATGTCAATATCAGCGTTAACCATCATTCTCTCCGGTTTCATCTCGCGGATTCTTATCTTTTTCAGACTTGCCACCATACTAAAAATCTCAATGACACCGTCTGTCACTTCGACGAGATCCACATCCTGATAAACCACATTCAACTTACCGATTTGACTCTTTGTCCATTTCAGCAAGTTATCCAGCAATGAGAACACATCCTCCGTTGTCTGATTAGCCATCGTCAGAAGCTCGTACATTTCAGCACCTATTTTCTCAAATGGCAAGTTCAATATCAGCATATTCAGCACCATCTTGATGGATCCCATCGGAGAACGCAGGTCATGGGCAATCACCGAATAGAGCTTGTCACGCCCGGCAATGGTACGTTGCAGTTCTTCCGTCTTACTCAAAATCAGCCGCTTGGCAGCTACCAAAGATATTTGGTGGGTAACACGGATAATCAGTTCCTCCTTATTGAAAGGTTTAGAGATGAAGTCATTCGCTCCTACCTGAAAGCCTTTCACAATATCTGCCGTACTATTCAGTGCGGTCAGAAAGATGATCGGAATTTCAGCAGTCTGCGGATTTGACTTTAAATGTTGGGCTACTTCAAAACCACTCATGTCCGGCATCATTACATCAAGCAAAACCAAGTCAGGATTTTCCTTTTCCACCTGCTCCAATGCCTGCCGCCCGTTACTCGCAGTAGCAATTGCGAATTTCTCGTTTGTCAAAAGCACTTTCAACAATAAAACATTTGACATCACATCGTCAACGATGAGGATCTTGTATTCGGAAGGATTTATTTCCATGTTCATCTTTCTATATTGTTTTTCCCGTTATCAAAATCACTATTTAGTCCTTAATTCCGCAACACTATTATAAAATATTTTTTTTAAGTACCTGAGCAACAAA
>ERZ791614.88-NODE-88-length-64450-cov-37.965758_pt1 | contig 64450 bp, 49 predicted proteins | sample MGYA00510274_ERZ791614 | MGnify/ENA primary metagenome ERZ791614 (study PRJEB30046, sample SAMN00715221) | human gut metagenome | study: EMG produced TPA metagenomics assembly of the A metagenome-wide association study of gut microbiota in type 2...
CCGGACGGCCGCGGCGGCCGTTGTCGATCAGGCTGTCCACTGCTTCCTGCAGCATCCGCTTCTCGTTGCGCACGATGATGTCCGGCGCACCCAGCTCCAGCAGGCGGCGCAGACGGTTGTTGCGGTTGATGACGCGGCGGTACAGATCGTTCAGGTCAGACGTCGCAAAGCGGCCGCCGTCCAGCTGGACCATGGGGCGCAGGTCCGGGGGCAGAACAGGCAGAACGTCCATGACCATCCACTCCGGGCGGTTGCCGGAGATGCGGAAGGCCTCGACGACCTCCAGACGCTTCAGGATGCGGACCTTCTTCTGGCCGGAGGACTTCTCGACCTCGGCGGTCAGCTCAGCGCTCAGCTGATCCAGGTCGATCTCCTTCAGGAGCTCCTGGATGGCCTCGGCACCCATGGATGCCTCAAACTCGTCGCCGTAGCGCTCGCGCATCTCGCGGTACTCTTTCTCGGTCAGCAGCTGCTTCTTTTCCAGCGGGGTCAGACCGGGATCGGTGACGATATAGCTTGCAAAGTAGAGGACCTTCTCCAGCAGGCGGGGGCTGATGTCCAGCATCAGGCCGATGCGGCTGGGGATGCCCTTGAAGTACCAGATGTGGCTGACAGGGGCTGCCAGCTCGATGTGGCCCATGCGCTCACGGCGGACCTTTGCCTTGGTGACCTCGACGCCGCAGCGGTCGCAGATCTTGCCCTTATAGCGGATACGCTTGTACTTGCCGCAGTGGCACTCCCAGTCCTTGGTGGGTCCAAAGATGCGCTCACAGTACAGGCCGTCGCGCTCCGGCTTCAGGGTGCGGTAGTTGATGGTCTCAGGCTTTTTGACCTCACCGTAGCTCCAGTTGCGGATCTGCTCCGGAGAGGCAAGGCCGATCTTAATGGAATCGAAAACGTTGTTTTCCATGAAACGAACCCTTTCTTAATCTCTCGTTGTTTCGATGATGGCAGGCGATCCAAATCCGCTGCTCTCCCCCGCCCTTGCGGCGGCAGCACGCGCACCGCTGCGGGGGGCGGCAGCTTGTCCGGGATTTAGTCGTCCAAATTCACTTCGTCGGAGGAGGACTCTGCGGGGGCAGAATTGTCATCGTCCAGCACGGAAGGATCATCGAAACCTGCGTCGGCGTCCTTGATGGTGTAATCGTTCAGCAGCTCGTTCTCGTTCGTCACGGTCTCGGAACCTGCAACGTCACGCATATCGAAGCCGGTCTCTTCGTCGTCGAAGTTCTGGCGCATGTCGATCTCGTTGCCGTCCTTGTCCTGGACTACGACGTCCATACCCAAGGACTGCAGCTCCTTCAGCATAACGCGGAAGGACTCCGGGATACCCGGCTGCGGGATGGGCTCGCCCTTGACGATGGCCTCGTAGGTCTTGACACGGCCCTCGACGTCGTCCGACTTCACGGTCAGGATCTCCTGCAGGGTGTAAGCGGCGCCGTATGCTTCCAGTGCCCAGACCTCCATCTCGCCGAAACGCTGGCCGCCGAACTGGGCCTTGCCGCCCAGAGGCTGCTGGGTGACCAGAGAGTACGGGCCGGTGGAACGGGCATGGATCTTATCATCGACCAGGTGATGCAGCTTCAGATAGTACATATAACCGACGGTGACGCGGTTGTCGAACTTCTCACCGGTGCGGCCGTCGTAAACGGTGGTCTTGCCATCGCGGTCAAGCTCGATCTTGGAGAAGTCGATGATGTGGCCCTTCTCGCCCATGATCTTGGGGAGCTTGGTGGGATAAGCCGGTGCGTTCTCGCCGTGCCACAGCTCACGCGCGGTATCGAAGGTATCGCCGATGTCGTTCTCACGAGCGGAGTCGAAGACGGGGGTCATGACCTTGATGCCGCATGCCTTGGCAGCGTAGCCCAGGTTGACTTCCAGCACCTGACCGATGTTCATACGGGAAGGAACGCCCAGGGGGTTCAGCACGATGTCCAGCGGGGTGCCGTCGGGCAGGTAGGGCATATCCTCCTGCGGCAGGATGCGGGAAACGACACCCTTGTTGCCGTGACGGCCTGCCATCTTATCGCCGACGCTGATCTTGCGCTTCTGTGCGATGTAGCAGCGGACGACCTCGCGGACGCCGGGCTGCAGCTCATCGCTGTTCTCCGGGGTGAAGACCTTGACGTCCACGATGATGCCGTACTCGCCGTGGGGCACACGGAGAGAAGTATCACGGACTTCGCGGGCCTTTTCGCCGAAGATGGCACGGAGCAGGCGCTCCTCAGCGGTCAGCTCGGTCTCGCCCTTCGGGGTGACCTTGCCGACCAGGATATCGCCGCTCTTGACCTCGGCACCCACGCGGATGATGCCGCGCTCGTCCAGATCCTTCAGGGCATCCTCCGAAACGTTGGGGATGTCGCGGGTGATCTCTTCGGGTCCCAGCTTGGTATCGCGGGACTCGGTCTCATATTCCTCGATGTGGATGGAGGTGTAAACGTCCTCACGGACGATCTTCTCGTTCAGCAGGACGGCGTCCTCGTAGTTGTAGCCCTCCCAGGTCATGAAGCCGATCAGAGCGTTCTTGCCCAGAGAGATCTCGCCGTTGCGCATTGCAGGGCCGTCGGCCAGGACCTGGCCTGCCTTGACGGACTCGCCCACCTCGACGATGGGACGCTGGTTGATGCAAGTGCCTGCGTTGGAGCGGGCGAACTTGATCAGCGAGTAGTTGTCCAGGGTGCCCTGCTCATTGCGGACGACCACATGGTCTGCGTCCATCTTCTCGACGACGCCGTCGTTCTTTGCCAGAACGGCGGTGCCGGAGTCGGTGGCGGCCTTGTACTCCATACCGGTGGCCACGATGGGCTGCTGGGTGACCATCAGAGGCACAGCCTGGCGCTGCATGTTGGAACCCATCAGCGCACGGTTGCAGTCATCGTTCTCCAGGAAGGGGATGCAGGCGGTCGCGACAGAGACCATCATACGGGGCGAGACGTCCATGTAATCGACCTTCTCGGCGTCGATTTCCAGAATGTCGTCGCGGCGGCGGGCAGAAACGCGGGGACGGATGAAGTGCTTGCCCTCGTCCAGCGGCTCGTTGGCCTGGGCGACGACGTATTCGTCCTCGACGTCAGCGGTCATATACTCGACCTCGTCGGTAACGACCTGATCGATCAGACGGCCGTTCTCGTCGTAGGTCTTCTTGACCTTGCGGTACGGAGCCTCAACGAAGCCGTACTCGTTGATCTTGGCATAGGATGCCAGATAGGAGATCAGACCGATGTTCGGGCCTTCGGGCGTCTCAATGGGGCACATACGGCCATAGTGGCTGTAGTGAACGTCACGGACTTCGAAGCCTGCGCGGTCACGGCTCAGACCGCCGGGGCCCAGAGCAGACAGACGGCGCTTGTGGGTCAGTTCCGCCAGAGGGTTGTTCTGGTCCATGAACTGAGACAGCGGAGAAGAACCGAAGAATTCCTTGATGGCGGCGACGACCGGGCGGATGTTGATGAGGGCCTGCGGCGTGATGACGCTCTGGTCCTGGCTCTGCAGGGTCATGCGCTCACGGATGACGCGCTCCATGCGGGAGAAGCCGATGCGGAACTGGTTCTGCAGCAGCTCACCGACGCTGCGGATGCGGCGGTTGCCCAGGTGGTCGATATCATCGGTAGTGCCCACGCCGTGGCCCAGACCGTTCAGGTAGTTGATGGAGGACAGGATGTCCTTCACAGTGACGGTGCGGCCGATCAGCTGGTCGTGGTTGCGGCGGAGCATTTCCTTCTGCTCCTCCACATCGGAGGTGGTGTCGAGGATCTTCTTGATCTCATCGAAGGAGCAGCGCTCGTTGATGCCGCACTCCTTGACGTCAAAGGAGAAGAAGCCCTGTGCATCCACACAGCCGTTGGTGATGACCTTGACCTTCTTGCCCTCGATGAGCAGGACGACGGTATCGACACCGGCATTGTCGGCCTTCTCGGCCAGCTCGCGGCTGATCTTGCCGTTGGCCTCCACGATGACCTCACCGGTCAGCGGGGCAACGATGTTCTCTGCGGCCACAAAGCCGGTAATGCGGCGGGCCAGAGAGAGCTTCTTGTTCATCTTGTAGCGGCCGAAGCGGGACAGATCGTAACGGCGCGGGTCGAAGAACAGCATATTGATCTGGCTGGTAGCGGACTCCACCGTGGGAGGCTCGCCGGGGCGCAGCTTGCGGTAGACCTCCAGTAGGCCCTCTTCCTGGTTCTTGGTGGTATCCTTCTCCAGCGTAGCGAGGATGCGCTCATCGTCGCCGAAGAAGTTCAGGATATCCTCGTTGGTGGACAGACCCAGTGCACGGCACAGCACGGTGACGGGCAGCTTGCGGTTCTTATCGATACGAACGTAGAAGACGTTTGCTGCATCGGTCTCGTACTCCAGCCATGCACCGCGGTTGGGGTTCATGGTGGCGCTGTACAGATCGTTGCCGACCTTATCTTTGGCATCTCCGTAGAATACGCCGGGAGAGCGGACCAGCTGGCTGACGATCGCACGTTCTGCGCCGTTGATGACGAAGGTGCCGGCATCGGTCATCAGGGGGAAATCACCCATGAAGATCTCCTGATCCTTGACCTCGCCGGTCTCCTTGTTCAGCAGACGGGCCGTCACGCGCAGGGGGGCAGCGTAGGTCACGTCGCGCTCCTTGCACTCCTTGATGCTGTACTTCGGCTCCTTATCCAGCCGGAAGTCCACGAAGCTCAGTGCCAGATTGCCGGTGTAGTCCTCAATGGTGCCGATGTCGTGGAAGACCTCTTTCAGGCCCTCGTCCAGGAACCACTGGTAAGAGTTCTTCTGGACCTCGATCAGGTTCGGCATACTGATGACTTCGTCGATGTGGGAGAAGCTCATGCGCTCGGTTTTGCCGAGCTTGACGGGCTTGACTTTCATCATAAAATCAACCACTCCTTACTTTTATACTCTACGGATGTTGCGTTCTACGGGTCAAATTTGAGCAGACGCACATAAATCGACCCGTATCCTCAGAGGAAGTTCGGCGTTTTTCACAAACTTTTCGTGTCTGCCCCTTGGGCCGACCGAACCGAAGCTCCCTTTTTTGCGCACTAGGCCATTATGTGATACTAATGCAGTATACACCGGGAAAGCCCTGTTGTCAAGCCATTTTTCCCATTTCGGGCCGATTTTTTTGTCAAGCCCCCGCTTTTGCGGCACACCCGGTTCCGTGTCCACTTTGTGCGTTTTTGGTATTGCTTTTTGAGTTTTGCACGTTCTCACCAAAAACACCCTTGTGCATTTTGTACAGGTTTGCTCTTGTGTTTTGGGCAAAGGAAAAGCACCCCGGTCAACCGGAGTGCTTCGCGCTTATTTTCATAGTTCCAATCGGACCAGCAAACCCTCCTGAAGAGATTCAACATAAAATGCTTTTGCTGTCTCTCCAAATTCAGCCGTTTCTTCGGCGCTGTATGGATGGAACACCATCCCCTTCCATTTTCCCTCCGTGAACTGATAGTCGCCTTCTTCGGTCACCGTATGCGGTTCCTTTTGATACTCTTCATCCAGCCCATCAAGGGTCAACAGGATGATCCCGCCGGGTTTCGTGATACGGCACAATTCCCGGACCGCCTGTTTTGCTTCTTCCTTTGGGATGTGGTCCAGCACATCTCTGCAAACAACAGCATCAAACTCGTTGTCAGGATATCCCGTTTTCAGCACGCTGGCCGCTCTCAGCTCTGCGGTCAGCTCGCTTTTTTCTAAAAGGTCCTCCGCAATTTCGACCGCCCTGCCGGAAACATCAAAGCCCTTTACCGTGAACCCCTGCTGAGCCAATCTCCGCACATACGCGCCGCATCCACAGCCAGCATCACAAACGGTCTGCGCCTTTCTGCTCTTCAGCGTTTCTAGGATAGGGTCCGCCTGTTCTTTCCGCTCCGCATACTCCATTAAACGCTTTTCGTCGATTCTCTGCCAAGAACTTTCCCAAAAGTCTGTGTGCATATTTGTTTCCCCTTCTACCAAAAGAGGCATCGGTTTTTCTCCGATGCCTTTTTTGTTTATAACGTGATCTTCAGTTCTTCCATCAATTTCTGGCGATAGGCCCGGTCCTCTGTCGCGCGGCGGATGTCCTCCATCCGTCCGCATTCCAGAAGTTTCTTGACAAGGAGTGCAAACAGCTCTTCTCCCTGCTGGGTCCCGCGCTGCATTCCAATTTCGATTCCTTTATCGACTCCTCGATTCTCAACACGCTCCAGAACTTCACACATATTCTGCGGACCTCCTTCCTGTTGGTCATTGCATACATCTTCAAAACGATGGTCGCCCGTCATCGCACTCAGCAGCTGCAATGTCTCCTGCACATGCTTCATGGTCTGCGCACTGGGCGTATAATCATCTTTTTCGCGTTTCTGCACAAAGTAATCTACCACAATGCGGAAATCACTTTGAAACAATTCGACCTGTTCCTGGGTGAGATAAGCGATTTCAAACAGATTGATTTTATAGTCGTTGACAAACGGCCGGAATTTTTCCGGGATATTCACACGTTCCAGAAGCGATATCGGCTGATTCCAATGCTTTTTATATCCAAAGTACAATACCAGCGTCACAACGGGATAGCGTGCACCTGTTTCTTTTTCCAAAAGCTGTGCTCTGTACTCCGCGCCATCATAGCCGATCACACGAAGCGGCATATCCGGGTCAACGCCTGTCTGATTTTCTACGCCGATGCAGGCCAATCGTATCTGCTCTTTTTTCCAGCGTTTGGCTACATCCCGCTCGATTTCATGAACTTTTCCATCTGCCTTATAGTATGACCGCGGTGCCTGTTCTTCCAGTTCCTCCGGTTTCAGCACTTCTTCACCGTGAAACAGCAGCACATTCACAATATCCGAAAAAACGTCATTGTATGCTTCCAGAATTTTTTCTGTTGTATCTTTCTCTGCCATTTTTTCACCTGGCCTTTTTATGCGATGGATTCCGTTCCTGCATTTTTATTTTATCATGAAATCGCAATTTCTTCAATAGTACAGCTGCACCCAATTTCCCGGAATATAGCTGTTTCCTTCTTATTCCAGATAATCCCGCAGCCGTTTGGCCCGGCTGGGATGGCGGAGTTTGCGGAGGGCTTTTGCCTCGATCTGGCGGATGCGCTCCCGCGTGACGTTGAACTCCTTCCCCAGCTCTTCCAGAGTGCGGGGTCGGCCGTCGTCGAGGCCGAAGCGGAGCGTGATCACCCGCTCTTCGCGGGGCGTCAGACTCTTGAGCACGCTCATCAACTCCCGGCGGAGCAGCTGGCGGCCCGCTTCATCCACCGGGATCCCGGCTTCTTCATCCTGAATGAAATCTTCGAGGTGGGCGTCTTCTTCCTCGCCCACCGGCGTTTCCAGGCTGACCGGCTCCTGCGCCAGCTGCAGCAGTTCCCGCACCCGGTCCGGCTCCATCTCCAGCCGGACAGCGATCTCCTCCGCCGTGGGCTCGCGGCCATTCTTCCGCAGCAGCTCCCCTGCCGTCTTCCGGACCCGGTTGATGTGCTCCACCAGATGCACCGGGATGCGGATGGTCCGCCCCTGGTCGGCAATGGCACGGGTGATGGACTGCCGGATCCACCATGTCGCGTAGGTGGAGAACTTGAAGCCCCTGTCCGGCTCAAACTTTTCCGCCGCCTTCATCAGGCCGAGGTTGCCCTCCTGGATGAGGTCGAGGAAGGGCAGCCCCCTGCCCGCGTAGCGCTTGGCCACCGAGACCACCAGCCGCAGGTTCGCTTCGCTGAGGCGTCGGCGGGCGTCCGCATCCCCTGCTCTGGCGGCGCGGGCCAGCGTCTGTTCCTCTTCTGCCGAGAGGAGCGGCACCTGCCCGATCTCCTTCAGATAGGCTTTCACCGGATCGTCCAGCGCCACGCCCTCGGCGGAAAGCTCATGTTCCAGCCTGCCGATCTGGGCTTCGTCCAGCAGCGGGAGGTCGGCGTCCTCTTCTTCCACCCGGATGCCGCGTGCCTCCAGCGCCTCATACAGCGCGTCCAGCCCGGCGACATCGTACTCCTGCTCTTCCATGGCGCGGCTGACCTGCTCCGGCGTCAGAAGGTGGTGCCGGGCACGGCTCGCCAAGATCTTTGCAAGTTCTTCCGTTTGCGACAATTTCCGCATGATTCCTTCTCCTTCCAGCTCCAGCCGGGAGGAAAGGGAGCGCTCAGTCTTCTGCAGGGAGAGTTCCCTGTTTCTTTTCTCGCATCGACTGGAGATACTGCTCTAAGTCTTCATTGGACATCTGGGCCGCCTTCTTCGCGATCGGGGTGCCGCGGGCGATGCGTTCCAGATAAAAGTTGATATCCTCGGTGGTACAGTTGACATCGCTGTATTGTGCCGCAAGGCGGCTCAGTTCATTCAGGGCCTCTTCGCTCTGCACAAAGCCGCGCAGGGTGGAAAGGCTGACCTCGATGCCCTGCGCCTGACAGTCCAGCATGGCCTGATACAGCTCCTTTTGCTGGGGCAGGAGGAACTTTTCCGCCGGCAGTGCGGCCCGCACCCTGGGGATGTAGCTGGGCTCCCGCAGCAGTGCCGCCAGCAGCCGCTGCTCAGCCGAGGCCACGCCCAGCGCCTGTGAGCCACCTGCGCTGTAAGGAACATTGATCTGATCCATCTCACCGGAGTGCAGGCGGGAGCGGTTCTCCTCCCGTCGTCGCTTGCTGCCCGCTTTTTTGACGGCAGTGCCCAGCTGGGTCAGGATGGCGGTCTTGGAGATGTTCGTCTCCTCGGCCAGCCGCCCGGCGTAGACCTCCTGTTCGGTGGGGTTGGAGCGCTCGGCCAGCAGATCCACGGCATCACGGATGTATTCGAGCCGCTGGGCGTCCTGGGTCAGGTCGTATTGGTCCCGCAGGCGCTTGAGCCGGAAATCCAGCGCGTTGCCCACGCCGTCCAGCAGGGCGCGGAAGCGGTCGGCACCATAGCGCTTGATGTACTCGTCCGGGTCCTTTGCGCCGGGGATCTGAAGCACCCCCACCCGCACCGTGCTGTTCCGGAACAGTTCCAGCGAGCGGAGGGTGGCTTTCTGGCCCGCCTCGTCGGAGTCGTAACTCAGGATGACCTCATCGGCGTACTCACTGATGAGCCGTACCTGCTCCGGCGTCAGGGCCGTGCCGCAGGCGCAGACGGCAGTGTCGATGCCCGCCTGCTGCATACTGATGACATCCATATAGCCCTCGCAGAGGACGAACCGGCGGGACGCGCTCTTTTTGGCGATCTGCAGCGCGAACACCGTCTCGGATTTGTGGTAGACCAGCGTTTCGGGGCTGTTGACATATTTGGGCTTGGAGTCATCCAGCACACGCCCGCCAAACGCGATGATGTTGCCGCGCAGGTCGAAGATGGGGGTCATGACCCGCTTCCAGAACAAACAGTAGATGCGCCCGGAAGCGCTGCGCTTGAACAGGCCGCTGGCGTCCAGCTCCTGCTGGTTGTAGCCCTTATCCCGCAGGAACTGATAGAGGGCCTGCCCATCGTTGGGGGCATAGCCGAGGCCGAACCGCACGATGGTCTTGTCGTCCAGCCCGCGGCGGCGCCAGTAGGCGCGGGCCTGCCGGGCCTCCTCGACCGTCGAATTCAGGCAGGCGTGAAAGAAACGGGCCGCTTCGCGGTTCATCGAGAGGATGCGGCTGCGCATCCGCCCGGTCTTGTCGTCCTCCTGCGGCTCCGGCATCCCGGCGCGGGCTGCCAGCATCTTGACAGCCTCGCCGTAGTCGATGCTGTTGATCTTTTTGGCGAAGCTGATGGCATCGCCGCCCGCCCCGCAGCCAAAGCAGTAAAAGCTCTGGGTGTCCGGGTAGACGTAGAACGAGGGGGTCTTCTCGCTGTGGAACGGACACAGGCCGCCATAGAGGCGGCCCTTCCGTTTCAGCTGCACATAGCTGCCCACCAGATCGACGATGTCGGTGCGGCGGTTCAGCTCTTCAATGTACTCGTGTGGGATCATGGCTCTTTTTTCCTGCTTCCTTTTATAACACGTGCCACTTGCGGGGCACGAACACATCCTCAAAGGTCCGGATGGCGAACTCGTCGCTCATGCCGCTGATGTAATCGGTCACGGCGCGGTCACGGCCCTCCTGATAGGCCAGCTGCAAATAGAAGTTGGACATCTGGTCGATGTGGGTCAGGTAGTATTCGTACAGTTCCGTGAGGACCTTTTCCACTTTCTGCTCTTCGCGCTTGGCGGTGCGGTCGTTATAGACATTGGCATACATGAAATCCTTCAGCGCAAGGAAGGCTTCCTCTTCCTCCGCGCCCATGGCCACATCGCCGTCGCTGTGGGCAAGGATGCTCTGGATCATGGTCGTGATGCGCTGGGATTTCGTTTCGCCCAGCACGGCGGTGCATTCTCTGGGCAGGATCGCCGGGTCCAGCACACCGGCACGGACGGCATCTTCGATGTCGTGGTTGACGAACGCGATCTGGTCCGCCATCCGGACGATGCGGCCCTCCGGGGTCGCCGCCCAGGTGCCTTTGGTGTGGGTGATGATGCCGTTCCGCACTTCCCAGGTCAGGTTGAGGCCCCGGCCGTTCTGTTCCAGCTTGTCCACCACTCGCAGGCTCTGGCGGTAATGCTTGAAGCCATCCGGACAGAGCTTGTCCAGTGCGCTCTCCCCTGCGTGGCCAAAGGGCGTGTGGCCCAGGTCATGCGCCAGGCTGATGGCCTCGGTCAGGTCTTCGTTCAGGCGCAGGGCGCGGGCGATGGTGCGGGCGATCTGCGCCACCTCCAGCGTGTGGGTCAGCCGGGTGCGGTAGAGGTCGCCCTCCGGCGAGAGGAAGACCTGCGTTTTCTGCTTGAGGCGGCGGAACGCCTTGCAGTGGATCACGCGGTCCCGGTCGCGCTGGAACACCGGGCGGATGGGGTCCTGCGGCTCCGGCCGGGCCCGGCCCCGGCTTGCATCGCTGAAGGTCGCCCAGGGGGCAAAGGTCAGCCGCTCGATCTCTTCGGTACGCTGGCGTACATCCATCCGGTATCCCTCACTTTCATGCTGGTTCCTGCCCCCTTCCCAGCGCAGCTGCGCCCGCAGCTATTGTAGCAGAATCGCTCTGTCGAAGGGGGAATCTTCCTGTCCTGTCCAAAATTATCCTATAAAAATCTCTCGGTGCTGCTCCCAGAGCGCAGCGGCCATGCAGCCCTGCATTTGACCGCCAATGGCTCCCACTTCGGGGGAGCGGACGAGCGAATGCGAGACGGAGAGGGGCATCAGAACGGCGCATAGAACGGCTGCGAGACGCTCACCTCGGCCCCGCCCCGCGTCAGCTCCCGCAGCTGTTCCAGCAGCGGCGGCTCGGTGCCCTCCGGCATCTGCCAGCGCAGGGTCACGCGGTCGGTGAACTGCGGGTCGGCGAGTTTGGCCCCGGCCGCATGGATGAGCAGCGCGGCCCGCTCGTAGAGTGCGTAGTCCACCGTCACTTCCAGCTCCACCACGCTGCGCACCGTGACGACCTCGGCGTTTTCCAGTGCGCGGGCGGTCGCGGTGGTGTAGGCGCGGACGAGGCCGCCCGTGCCCAGCAGCACCCCGCCAAAGTACCGGCTCACGACCACGATGAGGTCGGTCAGGCCGCTGTGCTGCAGCACTTCCAGCGCCGGGGTCCCGGCGGTCTTGGCAGGCTCGCCGTCGTCGGAGTAGCGCTCCCGGTTGCCCTCCCGCAGGCGGTAGGCGTAAACGTTGTGCCGCGCGGTGCGGTTGGCCGCGCGCACCTGCTCCAGAAAGGCCACGGCCTTTTCCTCGCTGTCTGCAAACGCGAGCTGCGCAATGAAGCGGCTCTTCTTCTCCTCATATTCGCCGATGGCTGTGCCCCGGATGGTGCGGTAATCCTCCACGCTGACTCCTCCTGTTTGTTGTGTTCCTTGCAAAACAGTATACCATAAATCCGGGGAAAGAAAAAGCCCGACACAAGCATTGCTCGTGTCGGGCCTTCCCCGGATTTATTTGAAGCACGGAGATGTCATTTTGAAAGCGCTCTCGCTCAGACGAAGAGCTGCACCCACTGGTTGCCCCAGCCGAGGTTCTCGCCCTCGCCGGTTTCCTGCATCGGGCATTCCTCTTTTGCGTGACCCCATGAAATGAAAAAGGTGTCGATTTGTCAAGACAAACTCGGCAAATCGACACCTGCTGTTCAGATGAAGGTCGCTCAAAAGACGGGTACACATCGTGCCCGATTTGAGAAGCAACTGGCTGCCATTTTACAGGCCCTATAGCTTTGCGTCACAGCCTTTCGACTGCTTTGCCGAGAATATTCAATTCCGTAGATCTTGCATCGCAGTCCAGCCGCCGTTCGTGCGGCTCCCTGACTACTTTTTCATTTTATCATGTTTGTCTTCATTCGTCAAGATTCTGCGGCCGGTTTTTTTCACCTTTTCCAGATCTCAACAGAATTTTGTGCGGTATTCGCGGGGGGTGCAGTGCTTGATCTCCCGGAACGTTTTAATAAAGTAGCTGCCGTCCGAGAACCCGCATTCCAGACCGATCTCGCCGGTCTTCAGCCGGGTGGAGCGCAGCAGCTCGGCGGCCTTTTCCACCCGGAACTGCTTGACGTACTGGATGGGCGTGATGCCCAGCAGCTGCCGGAAGCTGCGCAGGCAGGCGCTCTCGCTCAGGGCCACGCAGGCCGCGATCTTCTCCACCGTCAGCTCCTCGGCGTAGTGCTCCTCCACGTAGCGGAGCATCCGCTTCATCCGCTCCGAGGCGATCTGCTCCTGCTCCGAGACTTTGGTCTTGCCGCCCACGCACTGAGTGCTCAGCAGCCGCAGCGCCGCCGAGAGATGATACCGCACCCGGTTCTCATAGTCGAACGGCTCGTCCGCCACCTCTTTCCAGGCGTCCCGCAGGAAGACGAGTACCTGTTTCTGCCAGGGCACCGCCTCGTCCAGCAGAAAAAACGCCGGGGCACCGGGCTGCAGCAGGGGCCGGATGAGCTTTTGCCAGAAGATGGTGTCCATGCCGCCCACCAGCCGGGGCTGAAAGACGCCGGAGTGGAGCAGGGCCATGCCCTCCGCCTGCTCCACCGAGTGCAGCGCCCCCGAATTGAGGAAGACGCCCTGCCCGGTCTGCAGCGTCAGGCGGGTCTTGTTCACATCCACATGGAGGGGACCCTGTATGGTGAGGATGTATTCAAATTCCTCGTGCCAGTGCCACGCCACCGAGTAGCTGGCCAGGTCTTCGGCGTAGCAGGCGATGGGAAACAGCGCACTGCCGTGCTGCACCAGCTCGCGCCCTTCGGCGTCAGCCACGATGTCCGGTTCGCAGTGGACGCCGCCCTCATGGACGATTGTTGCGCAGCTCGTTCGATATGCCATATTGACCAGTTCCTTTCCGCAAATCTTTGAACATTTTTTATCAATGCCGGTTTTGTTGTACAAAATTTCAGATTTTCTCCTACCACAGCCGCTGATTTCGTGGTATTATTTCATCAGAGGTTGCAAGTCCAGTATAACACCGAAACGGGAGGAACACAACCCATGACACAGCTTCTTCTGCCGGTCATCTATCTGGCGTTCATCAGCCTCGGCCTGCCGGATTCGCTTCTCGGCTCCGCCTGGCCGAACCTCTACCCCGCTTTCGGGGTGCCGGTGTCCTACGCAGGCATCGTCTCGATGATCATCTCCTGTGGGACCATCGTTTCCAGCCTGTGCAGCGACCGGCTGACCCGTGCGCTGGGCACCGGCAAGGTCACGGCCCTCAGTGTGGCGATGACGGCGGCGGCGCTGTTCGGCTTCTCCGTGTCGAGCGCGTTCTGGATGCTCTGCCTCTGGGCCATCCCCTACGGGCTGGGTGCCGGAAGCGTGGACGCCGCCCTGAACAACTACGTTGCCCTCCACTACGAGAGCCGCCACATGAGCTGGCTGCACTGCATGTGGGGCGTGGGCACCATCATCAGCCCGGTGCTGATGAGCCTGGCCCTGACCGGCGGGCAGGGCTGGAACGGCGGCTACCGCATCGTAGCCCTCATCCAGGTCGGCATCACAGCCGTTCTGGTGCTGAGCCTGCCGCTCTGGAAAGACCGCCCGGCCGCCGCAAGTGCGGACGGCACCCCGGCCAGGCCGCTGACGCTGCCCCAGATCCTGGCCATCCCCGGTGCGCGGGAAGTGATGCTCTGCTTCTTCTGCTACTGCGGCCTCGAAACGACGGCGGGCCTCTGGGCCAGCAGCTACCTCACACTGAGCAAGGGCGTCCCGGCTGACACGGCCGCTGCCTTTGCGGGCCTGTTCTATCTGGGCATCACGGTGGGGCGCGGCTTCTGCGGCTTCGTCACCCTGCGGTTCAACGACACCCAGATGATCCGTCTGGGGCAGACCGTTCTGGCCGTGGGTGTGGCCGCCCTGCTTCTGCCGGGGCCGCAGGCGCTCTCGCTGGCCGGCCTCGTCCTCGTGGGGCTGGGCTGTGCGCCCATCTACCCCAGCATCATCCACTCCACGCCGGACCACTTCGGTGCGGACCGGTCGCAGGCTGTGATCGGCATCCAGATGGCAAGCGCCTATGTCGGCAATCTGGTCATGCCGCCGCTGTTCGGCCTGCTGGCAAACAACGTTGCCCCTGCCCTCTTCCCCGTGTATCTGCTGGCGCTGCTGATCCTGATGATCGTCATGCACGAGCAGCTCACCCGGAAGACGGCGTGCAAATAAACAATTTTCTGACAGGAGGTATTTTTATGCTTCGTATCGAATATTTTGATAAAGACCGTTTCATGCGTCAGGTTTCCGCCAGCCACGGCAGTGTGCTGCTGCATCTGGACAACGGCAAGACCTGTGACCTGAAAGAGGATGCCACCGCATCCTCCATCCTCCGGATGATGGACGCCCCCAGAAAGGGCTTTGACATCACCGTGACCGACCCCGCCGACGTGACCGGCTTCCTGCGCTACATGCTGGAGGCAGGCCGGATGGACCGTGTGGCCGGCTGATCGTTCGCCATTCTCCGTTATTCGCATATTACAGCAAACGCAGAGCGCCCGCTCCGGGGTCAGAAGCCGGAGCGGGCGCTCTGCGTTTTTGTACGGTGTTACAGGATGCAGCGGCTGATGGCGCGGGCCACATTCAGCAGCTCGTCCTGCCCGATGAACCCGAACTTTGCCTCGTGCTCATCCGCGAAGCAGACCGTCAGCTCAGAGGTCTGGAGCGGGTCGCCGAAGCCTGCGGTCTGGATGCCAAAGTGCAGCACCTTGCGGTACGGCAGGACGAAGATCTCCTGCCGGGTGCCGGTGACCCCCTGCATATCCACCAGAAAGATGCGGTGCGAGGTAAAGACCGCCTGGTCGCGCACGGTCTTGTACGCGCCCACGATGGTCTCGCCGTCCAGCAAAAGCGCCTGCACATTCTTGCAGATCTCCTTCTCCTTGATGCGAACGAGGTTCTGCATGGGCTTGTCCCGAAATTCCATAGTTCTATCCCCTTTCAGCGTGGTCGTTGGTTCCATTGTAGCACCCCCGGCGAGCTTTGACAAGCGGCACGGAACTCCATTCTACTTGTGAGCGAAAAAACTTTGAGCGTCCAGCAGGAGCTACCCGACATGCCATTGCCTCCCCCTTTGGGAGAGGTGGCATTGCGAAGCAAGGACGGAGAGGGTCAGTAGTTCAGACCGAACCCGCTGCGGTAATAGTTGCCGTCGGCGTCGCAGTAAGCGTAGCTGCCGCCGCGCACCCCGGCGAGGATGGCCGGGTCGATGTACGGGTCCTTATCGTAGCCGGGCACATCGTTGGGCGAAGCGCAGATCTCACGCACCACACCGTCGATCTCCTGCTCGGTGATGGCGATGACGGCGGGGTCGGACACCATGGTCAGGCTCAGCTTGCCGGTGGGGGCAAAGTCGCCGCTGATGACGTCCACCTGTGCGTTCAGGGCGTTGTTCAGCGCCACCGTGCTGACGGTGTACTGGATGGTCAGCGCGTCGCAGTAGGGTTCCAGCTTGTCCAGCAGCCAGGGGTTGTTCACCACGCAGGTGCCCACGACCTTGCCGCCGCGCGCGTGGATGGCATCGGCCAGCTCCCGGATCTTTTCGACGTCCTTCAGGGTGGTCACCGTGACCTGCTTGCCGGTCTTCTTCTGGCTCTTGTTGGTCTCGCGCTCGTCGGTGACGATCTCACCCATCTCGATGACGGGCATGGCGAACTGGTAGAACACCACGCCGTTGCTGATGGGCCACACGTGGAGGTACAGCACATCGGCCTCCTCCGGGGTGGCGACGACGGTGTAGCCCTTCTTCTCGAAGGCCTCCGCCAGTGTCTTGCGCAGCGCCTCGTCGGCATCGGCAGAGCCCAGACCGGCACCCATGGCCTGTGCCATTTTGGCAAAGCCGGAGTCCACGCCCTTGAAGGTGACGATGCAGACCTTCTTCTCTTTGGCCAGCGGCAGGATGTGGTCGTGGTTCTTGACCAGAACGACGGCCTTCTGGTTGGCTTCGTAGGCCTTCTTCTTGGCACCATCGAAGTTGTCCTGCCGGGCCTGGTCGGCCTGGTCGGGGTCCAGATAGGGGTTGTCCACACGCTTGGTGCGGAACAGGCTCAGCAGACGGTTGTAGCTGGCGCGGTCGAGGTCGGCCTTGGGCAGCAGACCGTCCTCCACCGCCTTGACGATGTTCTCCGGGTCGGTGTTGCCGCCGATGACATCGGTACCGGCGGAAATGGCCTTGGCGTAGCGCTGGGGCACCGTCAGGTCCTCCACGCCGTAGATCTGCACGCTGGTGATGCCGGAGTCGGAGTTGATGTAGCCGTCAAATCCCATCTTGTTGCGGGCCAGGTCGGTGAGCAGCTCCTTGCTGTATGCGCTGGGTACCGCCTCGGTGCTGGTCACCTCGCCCCGGTAGGTCTGGGGCACGGCGCGGCCATCGGCGGCGATGCGGGAGTAGTCCGGCATGATGGAAGATGCCTTGTGGTCGAATGCACGCTGGAACGGGGGCAGATGGTACTTTTCCATCGAGCCGGGGGTGCGGTAGATGCGCCACTGACCGATGGGCACATGCGGCTCGAAGCCGTTCTCGGAGGGGGCATCGCCGGGGAAGTGCTTGACCGTCAGGACGACTGAACCCTCGTTCAGGCCGTCGTCGCCGTTCTGGTAGCCCTTGATGAGGGCTTCGGTGATGTCGCTGGTCACATCGGTGCGCTCGCCGTAGGTGCCGTTGGTGCGGGGCCAGCGGGGGTCGGTGGCCACGTCCACCTGCGGGCCGTACATGATGTGCAGGCCCTCGGCCTTCATCATCTTCCGGTCCGTGTCGGCCATTTCATAGACGAAATCTGCATTGCCGTCTCCCAGCACCGCTGCACCGATGCCCAGAGAGTCCGGGTAGCCGATGTTGATGGGGTTGGTGTGCAGAGAGTACGGAATCGCCACGCCGCCCTTGCAGGCTTCGTATTCCAGCATCTGGGTGCCCGCATTGTGGTACAGTGCCACCATTCCTGCCTCGCAGCGCATATCGCCGCGGTAAACGCCCGCCGTGATGTGGCGATCCGTCACATCGGTGTCGTCAAAGATCATGGCCATGCCGGGCAGGGGGCTGGGACGGGGCTTCTCGTCCGGGTCGTGGCGCTTGAAGATCTTGGACATTTCCAGCTTGCCATCGGCCCCAGTGGCCGCAGCGCGGGTGGGAGCCACCGGGGTATTGAACAGGGCGTTCAGCACAAGGCCAGCCTGCTGGTCCAGACGCAGATGGGCCACCATATCCTTTGCGCGCTCTTCAGGGCTGAGCCGCCAGTCCTTATAAGGGGCCAGCTCACCGCTGTTGTCCATATCCTTGAAGTACAGGCCGTCCCTGACGATGACGCCGCAGGTGGTCACACCGATGTCGGGGCCGTTTTCGTTGTGGAAGACCACCGGTTCCAGGTAACGGTCGGTGATGCTCTCCCCCGCTTCCAGAGCATAGGGTGCCGGAATGACACCGTCGCGGGCAGCGACCCACTGGGCAGCGCTGGTGTATCGAATCTCCATCTTGTTTCTCCTTTTTCGTGCGCGGGAACGCGCAGCTGATATATCACTTGCCATTTCTCATTATACCCCACGGCCCGATCGTTCGCAAGCGAACAACCCGTGCTGTTCTGAATTTCAGCATTGCTCACAAGGAACGCTCCCGGAATCTATGCAATTCCCCGAACCAGCGCAGCGCGTTCCCGCGCTCGGTCCGCTCCGCCGGGCACAAAAAGAGACCGCTGGCCCCGTCGATCACGGAAGGAGCACAGCGGTCTCTCTTGGTTCAGGGCATTACCAGATCATCTGGATGCGGCCTGCGCCGTAGGGATCTTCGTAGTTGAGCAGATAGCCGGGGTAATCGGCCAGCGGGCTGTTGGCACTGGAAAGGTGCGGCAGACCGTTTGCATCCACGCCGCCGAACATGGCTGCGTAGCTGGACATGACGAGGTAATCCTCCGAGACATAGTCCTTGATGAGCTCTGCGCCGTCGAACATGGCGAAGCCGTCGCCCAGATTGCGCAGGGTGTAGTTCATACCGGCCAGCGCATAAGTGGCGTTCGGGTCCAGAGGCTTGTATGTGCCGGTGGTCTTGTCGTAGATCTCCACATTCGAAACACGCGGGGTCGTAGCACTGCCGACCCAGACATTCTTGTCGTCGGTCTGGACGGTGTTGGGGACCATGGCGTGGATCTCATACTTGGCACCGGCAACCTGCAGGAAACCGCCGTTCTCCTTGCCCTCGGCACCGGCGAAGCGGGCGCCAAATTCGAGGGCGTCCAGGATCTGCTGGCCGGTGACGGACATCAGGCAGGCCACATTGCCGAAGGGGCTGACGGTCTTACAGGTCTTGAAGCTCCAGGGGCCTGCGTCCACATTTGCACGGATGCCGCCGCCGTTCATGATGGCGATGTCGCAGTGGAGGTCTTCGATCTCATTGAAGTAGGCATAGATGCCGTCGGCCACGAAGTCGCCCAGGTTGGTCTCGCCGGAGCGGATGCGGCGTTTGCCGGTGGCGGGGTCGGTGATGTAGAACTTGGAGTCGCCCACGGCGATCTCCTCGCCCAGCATGTCGTCCACCGCGCTCACCCACTCGCTGGTGGCAGCGGCCACAGCGGCGTCTGCGCCGTCGTAGCTGGGCAGCAGCTCGGTGGTGATGGAGCCATCGGCACCAATGGTCATCTTGCCGACATTCTTGAAGTAGGAGCCGGTCTGGGTCAGGGTGACGGCCTTGCCGGAAGCATCGGCCACCTGCTTATTCTCCATCACGGTGTGCGAGTGGCCGTCGATGAAGGCATCGAAACCGGTGGTGTGTGCGATGACCTCTTCACTGGTCCAGGGGGCAGACGAGGGGTCTACGCCCAGATGGCCCAGACCAATGATGGTCGTCGCACCCAGCAGCTTTGCCTTGTCGATGGCCTTCTGGACGGCCTTGTACAGCTTCTGGCCATCGTCGCCGCCGAGGATGTCATAGATGTACTTGGTCTGGCTGGCGTTCATGAAGTAGGCCGGGGTGGACTTGGTAAAGGTCTCCGGGGTGGTAACGCCCACAAATGCAATGCGCGCGCCGCCGATGGTGAAGATCTTGATGCTGGGCAATACCTTCAGGCCGGTGCGCAGATCCACCCAGTTGCAGGAAACATAGGGGAAAGCGGCTTCCTTCATAGCTGCCTTTGCGCGGGCCATGCCGTAGTCGAACTCATGGTTGCCGGGGGTTGCCAGGTCGTAACCGGCCTCGCTCATCAGCTTGATGATGGTCTCGCCGTCATCCATGGAGCCATAGGCCGTGCCCTGGATGTGGTCGCCGGCGTCCACCAGCAGGACGTTCTGGCCAGCGTCCACATAGCTCTGCTTCAGTGCAGCGATGCCGGCATAGGTCAGTTCGGGGGATTTCTTGTCGATGTAGGTGTGCACATCGTTGGTGTAGAGGATGGTAACAGCTGACTTGTCGCCCAGGAAGCAATTGGTCTCTTCGGCCGATGCGGCGGGTGCGCCGAGGGAGACTGCGGTCAGTGCAGTGGCAGCTCCGGCAGCCTTGAGGAAGCTGCGGCGGGAAATGAACTGTTTCACAGGAAATGACCTCCTTCAATTTACGGTACTCTCTTTTTTGCGGCCTCTCTGCCGCCGCCCGCACAAAAGCTCCCCAACGGGGAGCCGTGGTATGCAGCGCAGCCGCAGCGAGGTCTGCATTTCTGGATTAAGCATATCACAGAATGCCGTTTCGGGCAAGAGAAAACTGTAAAATCCGCTCAAATCCTTTTCACAAAAGTCGTACTATTTTGGAAATTCTCCGTAAAATCATACGAAAAAAGGGCCGGGCCCTGCATCCTGTCTCAGGGTGCAGAGCCCGGCCGCATTCAGGGGGAGGTCCAAACTGGATCGGAGGAGACGTTTGAGAAAACGCCTTAAATGGCGTTGTACTCCTTGAGGAACTTTTCAAGGTCGGTGCCCTCGATCTTCTTGAGCACTTCCTTGAGGGCCACCCTCTGGATGAAGGGCAGGTCCATATCGGTCAGCTTCTTGCCGTCGCGGAGCTTGACGGTGGCGTCGATCAGGCAGCGGACATCATAGGTGCTGCCCCAGACCTCCGGCACACCGCGGTCGATGTCCAGCAGGGTGTAAACAGCCTCCATGCCGGTGCGCATCGAATACTCGGTGGTGAAGATGGTGTCGCGGCCGGTCTCGGCAAACTGGCCCAGGAAGGCGAAGTTGACGGCACCCTTCGGCACGATGTCGGGGCGGTCGCCGAAGGCGCGCGGCATGAAGAAGGCGTCGATATACGGCATCATGACCGGCACGGTGTTGGCGCTGTGGTCGGCCAGCTCGGCGATGTCCTCGGTGGGAACGCCCAGATGGTACAGCCACTCCATGCAGATCTCACGGCCGGTGCAGTCGCGCATGGGCTTCTTCACATAGTCGCCGGGCTTATCGCTGAACAGGCCGTAGACCCAGACGCAGAGCTGGTTCTTGGGCTGGTCACGGAACTGCTGCTGGCGGTTCAGCGTCCAGCTGAGCAGCCAGCTGGAATCCTTGACCGTGACGATGCCGCCGGTGACGGTGTGGCCGGTGAAGGGGTCGCGCTTGCAGATCTTCTTGATATACTGCGGGATCTTGTCGTCCAGGGTGGTGATGGTGGCACTCTCCCAGTTGGACAGTTCCGGCTGCGAGCAGAACTTCTCCGGATGGCCGAAGGAGGGGTCCTGTGCGGCGATCTTCTTCCACAGATCCCAGCCGTTGCCCGGCTTGATGGTGGGGTCGAAACCGGCTGCCTTGTCCTGTGCGCCGATGGTGCAGCTCTCGACGCAGCCGCCGTTGGTGATGAAGAGCAGGTCGTTCTCGGTCAGCGGCAGCACCTTCTCCTCGCCCTTGTGCTCCACCGTGATGGAGCTGGCCTGCTTTTTGCCGCCCTCGATCCGGAAGCGGACGTCGGTGACCTTGGTCTCATACCGGAACTCCACGCCGTGGTCCTTCAGATAGGTGACCATGGGCAGGATGATGGACTCATACTGGTTGTAGCGGGTAAAGCGCAGGGCGGTGAAGTCGGGCAGACCGCCGATGTGGTGGATATAGCGCTTGAGGTAGAGCTTCATCTCCAGTGCGCTGTGCCAGTTCTCGAACGCGAACATGGTGCGCCAGTACATCCAGAAGTTGGAGCTGAAGACCTCGTCGTCGAAAATGTCGGTGATCTTCTTATCCTGCAGCTGCTCGTCCGGGGTGAAGAAGAGCTTCATGATCTCCATCGCGCCCCGGTCGGAGATGCCGAACTTGCCGTCGGTGTGGGCATCCTGGCCGCGCTTTTCGGTGGCACGGCAGAGGGACTTGTTGGGGTCTTCCTTGTTCAGCCAGTAATACTCATCCAGAACGCTGGCCCCCTCCGTCTCCAGAGACGGGATGGAGCGCAGCAGATCCCACATGACCTCGAAGTGGTTGTCCATCTCGCGGCCGCCGCGCATCACATAGCCGATGTCGTACTTGTAGCCGTCGCAGGCACCGCCGGGCAGCGGGTCTTTCTCGATCACATGGATGTGGTCGCCCTGCATCTGGCCGTCGCGGACCAGATAGCAGGCAGCGGTCAGTGCCGCCAGACCCGAACCGATGATATAGGCCGATTTATTGTCAACGCCTTCCGGCTTTTTGGGGTGTGCAAACGCTTCGTAGTTGCCACTGGAATAATACATAACGCAGACCTCCTGAAGTTTTGGTTCTTTCCGGGCGGCATTCCCGCTCGCCCTTTCGTTGTGCTTAGTATATCCCATTCCCTGTGACAGAACAACATACAAAAGATGACCAGTGTATAAACTTTATGCAAAACCCAACCTTTGTCGGAAATATGGCAAAAGTGTGAAGCGCAAAAAACTCCCGCCTTCCTGTGACAGAAGACGGGAGCGGATGCAATCCGTTCGGGTTACTGTTTTGCCTCCGGGGCGACCTCAAAATCGATCTTGCCGAGGTTGACGTCGGCACGGACGATGGTGATCATCATGCTGTCGCCCAGGTTCCAGTTCTTGCCGGAGACCGGGTCAGACAGGCGGATGCCCTCGGTGAGCATAGTGCCGGTGGGGGTCAGGCTGGAAGCGGGCACGAAGCCCTCCACGCCGTTCTCCAGTTCGATGAACAGGCCGCGCTGGGTCACGCCGGAGATGATGCCCTCATAGCACTCGCCCAGATGGCGGCGGGCATACTCGGCCTTGTAGCAGTCCTCGGCCTTGCGCTCGATCTGCACCGCGATGACCTCGCGCTCGCTGGACTGCTTGGAGGCCTGGATCGCAAAATCGGTGTAGCGGATGGCCATAGTCTCCTTGTCGGTGCCGCTGAGCAGATCGGTCATGATGCGGTGGATGGCCAGATCCGGATAGCGGCGGATGGGGCTGGTGAAGTGAGCATAGTCCTTCAGCACCAGACCGTAGTGACCCTTGGGCTTTTCTTCGTAGCAGGCCTTGGACATGCAGCGGAGCATGCCGGTGTTGACGATCTGTTCAAATGCCGTGCCGCGCACCCCTTCCAGAATGGCGCTCAGCTCCTTGGGCGTGGGCACCTCCTTGGCAAAGTGGTCGTTGATGCCGCAGGCCTGCAGCAGTGCATGCAGACGCTCCAGCTTTTCGCCGTTGGGCTCCTCGTGCACACGGTAGACGAAGGGGATCTGCTTGACGCGGGCAAAGTGGGCCGCGCACTGGTTGGCCAGCAGCATAAACTCCTCGATCATGGCCTCGCTCTCGCCGGAGGTGCGCTTCTTGACGTCGATGCAGTGGCCGTCCTCGTCGAGGATGAGCTTCACTTCCCCGCTTTCGAAGTCGATGCAGCCGCGCTCGGTGCGCAGGCGGGCACGGTGGGCGTACAGTTCCTTCATGGCGGGCAGCTGGTCGGCCACCTCGGCGTACTTGGCCTGGATCTCGGCATCGGCCGTTCCGGCCAGCAGGGCATTGATCTCTGCGTAGACGCCCTTGACCCGGCTGCAGATGACCGACTTCACGAAGCGGTAATCGGTCAGGTTGCCGTCCTTGTCCAGCCGCATCAGGCAGGAGAAGGCCAGGCGCAGCTCCTTCTCGTTCAGGGAGCAGATGCCGTTGGACAGGCTCTTGGGCAGCATGGGCACGACCTGGTCAGCATAATAGACGGAAGTGGCGCGGTTGAACGCCTCTTCGTTCAGCTCAGAACCGGGCTTGACGTAGTTGGAGACGTCCGCAATGTGGACGCCCAGCTCAAAGCCGCCCTCCGGAGTGCGGGTCAGGCTGATGGCATCGTCGATGTCCTTGGTCTCGGCGCTGTCGATGGTGAAGATGGGCAGAGCGCGCAGATCCATGCGGCCCTTGCAGTCCTCTTCCGAAACGGTCATGCCCTCAAACTTCTTGGCTTCCTCGCGGACTTTGTCCGGGAAGCGGGTGTGGATATCGCGGGCGTAGAGCAACGCCTTGGCGCAGCGCTTGGCTTCATCCGAGCTGCCGAACCGCATGGCCACGCCGACGCGGTGGTCTTCCTGGCGGCTGCCGCGCATCAGGATCTCGACCGCCACCTTGTCGCCGTCTTTAGCGCCGCCTTCGCAGTCCCGCATCAGCTGCATGGAGATGGCCGGGCAGTCGTCCGGCACGAACTTCAGACGACCCTCGATCCGGCGGGCCGTGCCCACCAGGTCGTTCTTCTCGGTGAGCACCGCGAGGATGGCGCCCTCGTCGCTGCCCTCCACACGGGGATGCTCGAACTTCTCGACGAGGACCTCGTCGCCGGGCATCGCGCCGCGGGTGAAGCGGCCGGGGATGAAGATATCGCTGGTCTCATCTTCCAGCATGACAAAGGCAAAGTTCTTGCCCAGTTTGACTACTTTGCACAGCAGGGCCTTCTCGGCGCGGCCGGAGCGCACGGTGAAGAACACGCCCGAACGCTGGCAGACCACAGCCTCGTGCACCAGAGCATCCAGTGCTTCCATCACCTTGCGGTCTGCCCCGCGGTCGCCGCCGAAGCGGGCCTTCAGGTCCTTGACGGTGCAGGGCTGGTTCTGGATGGCATGCTCGATCTTATCGCGTAATGACATAAATTTTACTCCTTAACAACATTCTCAAAATTCTCCAGCGGAATCCTGAGTTTCCCACCTTCTGCCGGAGGCATCCGCACCCGGCAGTGTTTGCCCATCGGGCTTTTCTCATCCGATGCAGGCCCACCCGGCCTGTCAGAGGCTCCCCTCAGAAGAAGAGCTGTCCGCAGCGCAGACAGAGAAATTTCAGACAGAAAAACAGCCCCGCCTTACACGGGGCTGTGCGCGGGTCCTCAAGCCAGACGGCTGGCGAACACACAGGCCAGGACGGCCACCACGAAGAAGACGACACCGGCGATGCGGGTCACCTTGGCCAGCATCTGGTCGGCAGGGGTCAGCCGTGCGTTGTTTGCGCCGTATGCGCCGCCGTTGATCGCACCGGACAGGCCCTGACCGTGGGTGTGCTGCATCAGGGTAAGGACGATGATGACGACCGAGGCAGCAAGCAGGATGGCGCCGCCGACGATTTCAATAGCAGACATGGATGGAACGCTCCTTTTATTGTAAATTTGATTGAGACTGCATACAAATACAAGAATATGATAGCATACAACCGCACAAATTGCAAGATGGACTCTGCCTCATCGGGCCAAATTTTCCAGCATTTCGGCCAGAGCGGCAAAGACTGCGGCGCTGGAATGGGCAGGTTCTGTCTGGGCGTCCTGCAGGACCACGATAGTATACCGGGGCTGTTCCGCTGGAAAAACGCCCGCAAACCAGCTGTTTTTCAGCTCTTCACCCGCCCGGAACTGGCCGGTCTGGGCCGTCCCGGTCTTCCCGGCGGCGGTGGTCTCCGGCAGGGCCGCCTCGCGGCCGGTGCCGTTTGCCACCACGCCCGCCAGCAGACCGCGCAGCGTTTGCGCCGTCTGTTCCGAGACGACTGGCTCCGCCCGCCGGTGGGCCAGCGTTTCCAGCGGCTCCCCGGTAGCCTCGTCCAGCGTGTTCCGCAAAAAGAGCGTCATCCGCCAAGTGCCGGTGACCAGCGCGTTCAGCATCTCGGCCACCTGTACCGGCGTTGCCAGCAGCTCCCCCTGCCCGAAGCAGAAATTTGCATAGGCCCCGGACGAGGTCAGGGCTTCCGCCGTTGGCAGGATGCCCGCCGCCGTGCGGAAGCGGTCCGTCAGTTCCGCGGCCTGCCCAAAGCCTGCCCGCTCAGCCAGCGCACGGACCCGCTCGGCCCCCAGCACCTGCCCAAGCCGGATAAAGTATCCGTTGCAGCTCTTTTCCAGTGCGGCGGCAAGGTCTACCTCCCCATGCGGGATGCCGCCCGCACAGCGGAACACCTGCCCGTCCACCTCGCACCAGCCGGGGCAGGTGTAGACCAGACCGGTCTCCCCTGCTTCCAGCGCGGCGGCGGCCAGCACCGGCTTGAACACCGACCCCACCGCGTAGCTCTGGAAGGCCCGGTTCAGCATCGGGCTGTCCGCCGCATTCAGGCTGGCAGCCGGGTCTGCCGGGTCGTACCCCGGCACACTGACACAGGCGCGGACTTCGGCGTTTGCGGCATCCAGCACCACGATGCAGCCGGTGGTCATCATCCGGCCCGCAACGGCTTCCGCCGCCCGCTGGACCGGCCGGGAAAGAGTCAGCTGGACCCCCACGGCCCCGCTGTCGGTGTAGGTCTGTTCCGGCTCGCTCCGCAGACGCCCCTGCGCATTGACAAGGCAGGTCAGGGTGTCGCCCTCCCCGGTGCCGGAAAGTGCCGCATCAAACGCTGCTTCCAGCCCGGCGGCTCCCCTGCCGTCGCCGTCCACATACCCGATGAGCTGCACAGCCAGCGGCGCGGCCGCATAGCGCACGGCCACCGGCCAGCAGGAAATGCCCAGCGGCGAAACATCGCGGTCCACCGTGAGCAGGAACGGAGAGACTGCGTTTCGTTTCTGGTACAGCAGCGCCTGCCCGGCCGCATCGGTACAGGAAAAGAGCCGGGTATAGTTTCCCCCGCCGGGCACACAGAGCGCCATCCACTTTGTGCCAAAGCCCGTCAGAAGATGGCCCTCGCAGTCGTAGAAATTGCCCCGCCGTGCCGGGAGCGCCAGCGTCACCACGCTCTGCGCCGCCGCGCGGGCTGCATAGTCCGCGTGGGAGCACAGCCAGTACAACCGGCAGACCACCGCCGCAAAACACCCCACCAGCAGCGCATACAGCGCCAGCACCCGCCGTCCGGACATGAAAACGCCCCCTTTTGCCTTTTGAAACAGTGTGGGCCAGACAGGGGGCGTTGATGCGGTCATTCGCAGATCTTTTTCACAAGCTCTGCCGCACGGGCAGCGTCCTCGGCGGTAGCTGTTTCCGCATAGCGGGCGCGGAGATAAATTTCGCGCAGTTCGGCTTCGGCAGCGTAGTCCATGCCGGAGGCACGGCCCATGATGTCCAGGCTGGTATCTCCGCGCAGGATGGTCAGGCCGTGGGCCTCGCAGTAGTCGAGATAGGCCCGGTATTCCCGCCGGACACGGGCGTTCGGGCTAAGGAAGAGCCCCGGCCACCGACGGCGGGTGCGCAGGGAGGTCCGGCGTTTCGTCATCGGGGCAGCACCGGTCGGTTCCGCCGCGCGGCCCCGGCGCAGGATGTGCCGCACCGCTAAAATCAGCAGCACCGCCGCAAAGAGCACCGCCACTCCGGCCAGCACCCGTGGGCCGTCCATCAGCAGGCCGCTCTCCTCGCCGATGGCGTCCCGGACATCGCCCGCTCTGGATTCATACAAATCGCCCATTGCGACCTGTCGGTTTGCGAACAAGGCCAGCACCCACGCAATGGCATACCACAGCTTTTGGAACACCACGACGATGCCGTAGGCCACCACATTGTTCAGCACCAGTTGCAGCACCGGCACCAGCAGCTTGAAATACACCGCTGCGGCCAGAGCTTTCACCCCGTTCATCACGGTGCTGCGGCTGAGCAGAAAGGCCGCGCCGCTCAGCGCCGCCAGAAGCCCGCCGGATATCAGCAGGTAGGATGGCGCACTATACACCTCCGGGTCCTGCCGGGTCGTCCGAGTAAACCAGACCAGCGCAAGCGCCGCCGTGATCGCCATGGGCAAGGCTGTGGTCAGCACCGCGTCTGCGTTCCACAGCAGCATCGCCGCACCGAACAGCGGCCAGATGCGTAGCAGCCAGCGGAACCGCTCCCCCTGCTGCACTGCAGAAAGGCCGAACTCTTCCCGCACCGCCAGCAGCGTCACATAGCACACCGCCGGGAGATAGACGAGCTGATCCGCCCGTGCAGGCAGAAACGGCAGCGCCGCCGCACTGGCCAGCGCCAGCACGGTGCGCAGGGCGGGATTTCCCCGGAAACAGGTCGCCGCCGCAAAACAGACAGCGGGCCAGAGAAGCACCCAAATTGTGGGATGCCCGCCGAAGCCTGCCGCAAAAAAGCCTGCAAAGGCGTAGTAGAACGCGAGGTCGCCCAGGATGCGGAGTCCATGCAGTGCTATCATACCGGTCCCTCCTCTCCGCGTTGTTGCACACATTCCGGCGTGAGGACCAACAACCGGACCCCTGGCATCGGGTTCAGGCAGGCGCGAGCCTCTGCTTCCGGCTCTGTGGTCAGGAAGATGCAGCTCGTCTGCTCCTGCGCGTGATAATACCGGGCGCAGAACTCCCGGCAGGGCTGGGCGGTCTGCCCGGTGGCGCGGCCCAGCATTTCCAGCATGCGGCGGAAATGTTCTGGTCCGTACCCCTGCGGCACTTCCAGCGGCTTTTTCCACTCGTCGCCCGCCGTCACGGTCGCGTTCATCAACAGGTCGAACGTTGCATTCAGCGCAAAGCGGTAGGACACCGCCTTTTCTTCCAGCATCCGGCAGACCGTCCGGGCCATAGAGTAGCACCGCTCCACCCGCTCCGGCTGGGTATAGCGCGACGAATCCGCATGGACCAGCACCACGACCCGTGGTTCGGTCGTGTAATCAAACTTTTTCACCATCAAGCCCCGCCCACGGACGCTCTGCTTCCAGGAGATGGCCCGCATCGGGTCGCCGCTGGTATACTCGCGATAGCCTGCCGTCAGGATGGGGTCTTCGTAGAGGTAGCGGTTCACCGAGATGCCGCCCAGAAAGCCGCCCATCAGGCCGTCCAGTTCCGGCAGGTCGCATTCCCTGGGTGGAACGACGAGCTCATGGAAGCCCCGCTCTGTGCGGGATTGCGTCTTCAGGCCCAGCAGATCGCCGCCGATCAGCTGTAGCGGCTCCAATACATAGCGGCCCCGCTGCCCGACGCGGACCGCGACTTTGAACGAAGCCTCCTGCTGCGGACGCAGCCAGGCCGTGCACCGCACAGTGTGCCCCTGCCCGGCGCAGTCTCTGGTCAGGTGGTCCATGCTGCACGGGGTGAGCTCCCGCCCCAGATGGAGCCGCAGGGCTGCAAATGACTTCCAGTGGGGGCCGCTGTTCCGTACGGTCAGCCGCAGGTTCACCGGCTGGTCTGCCTCGGCAAGGAAGTCCTCCGTTTCCAGCAGCCCCTGCAAATCGTCCAGACTGTGGACACAAGACTCCTGTTCCAGCCAGAAGAGTAGCCCCGCCAGCACCAGCGCAAATACGACCGCCGCCATCAGTGGTTCTCCAGCGGAACTTCAACATCGGATAGCAGCTTCCGCAGCCGCTGGGTTGCAGCTTCCGCGTTCATGCTGCCGCCCAGGACCACACGATGGCAGAGCACCGCCGGGGCCAGCCCCTTGACGTCCTCCGGAGCAACGTAGTCCCGGCCCTGCAGAGCCGCGTAGGCCTGCGCCGCCTGATACAGCGCCAGCGCACCACGGGTGGACACCCCGCTCACGAAACCGCCCTGCATGCGGGTGGCCTCCACGATGTCCATCAGGTAGTTCTTCACATCGTCGGAGACCTTCACCTCACGGTAAGCCGTGCGGACATAGGCCGTTTCCTCCGGCGTGACCACCGGGTTCAACTGGCTGAGCACCGCCTGCGCCGATGGGCGGGACAGCACTTCCATCTCCTGCTCCCGGTTCATGTACCCCAGTGACAACCGCATGAAAAAGCGGTCCATCTGGGCATCCGGCAGCGGGAAAGTGCCAAAGGATTCCAGCGGGTTCTGGGTCGCCAGCACCATGAACGGCTCAGCCAGGCGGCTCGTCACGCCGTCCACCGTGATCTGCTTTTCCTCCATGGCTTCCAGCAAGGCCGACTGGGTGCGTGGCGTGGCGCGGTTGATCTCGTCCGCCAGCACAAAGTTGGTGAAGAGCGGGCCAGGCCGGAACTCGAATTCGCCGGTCTTCTGGTTATAGAAGTTGATGCCCGTCAGGTCCGACGGGAGCAGGTCGGGCGTGAACTGTACCCGCCGGAAATCCCCGCCCACAGTCCGGGCAAAAGCGCGCAGAAGCATGGTCTTGCCGGTGCCGGGCTTGTCTTCCAGCAGGACATGGCCTCCGCACAAGAAGCTGACGAGGACTTTTTCAATGATGTCGTCCTTGCCCACGATGACCCTGGCACAGTTGGTGACGACCTTGTCCCGATAGGCGGTAAAAGCTGTTCGTTCCATAACGATACCCCTCTTTATTTTGATGAAACAGGTCTATTATATCACATTTTGCATCAGAGGGGCAGTGATTTGAAAAAAAGGAGGCGGAGCCTCCCACATGGGAAACTTCGCCTCCTGCGGTGTATGAATCGGATTGCGCGCGAAGCGGCTTAGTACATGCCGCCCTTCCAAACCACACTTTTGGAGCCGGATCACGAATATCGGGAAACGTAGACTTTTGTAGAATTATCAAGGCCACAAGCCGATTTTTCCAGATTCTCCGTTTTTGCACGATCCACGCTTTTCTACACAAATCTACGCCACTTACCGGGTGATTGGCGTAAGTTTTGGCGTAAGTTTCGGCGTAAGCAATTCCGCTTCATGCGTCGAAAATCACAGGTTGCCGGCGATCTGTTCAAAGGCTCTTTCAACCGATTCAAAGCTGCTGTGCGTGTAGACATCCAACGTCACACTGGCATTGGAGTGTCCCATCAGGTATTGCAGACTTTTTACATCCAGCCCGGCCTGCTGGACATTGGTGCAGAAAGTGTGTCGCAGCACATGGGGCGTGATTTTCGGTACAGGTTTGCCGTATGCAGTTTCAAACTTGCCCTGCACGCCACGCATATAGTTTTCCAAGTGCATTGCCACCTTCGGCATTCCGGACTTGTCCAGAAAGAGAAATCCGCTGCAGCCATCCACCAGCGCTTCTACCTTTGTGGACGCTCTGGTTCTTACTACACGCAACAGCGCTGCACAAACGGTATCCGTCATGGGAACATTGCGGATGCCGCTTTTGGTTTTCGGCGGTGTGACAAAGTAGGGCTTTTCAGCCGTCCGGCAAAGTTGCCGCCGCACATGGATACAATGCCGCTCAAAGTCGATATCTGCTCGTGTTAGACCGTACAACTCGCTCACCCGCAAGCCGGTTCCCAAAAGAATGACGATATCATCATAATAGTTGCCGCCGTAGTCCTGAACGAATTGCAGATATTTCTCCTGCTGCTCTCTGGTCAGGGCATCGCGCACATAAGCGTCCTTCGGCACAACATCCGACAGCTTGAACTTGAATGGATTCTTGCGGATGATGTCATCCTCCACCGCCATCTCAAACGCCGGTCTGACAACGCTTTGCAGGATTCCAATGGTGTTTTGCTTGAAACCGCTGTCATGCAGAAACACGAACCAGCCTTTCGCATCGGACAATTTTACCGTTTTGATGGCTTTTTGCCCGAAAGGGTCAGCATGAATCCGTTTGACCGCTGTGTTGTACGACCGAAGTGAATTGGGTTTCAACCCACGTTTCAGATTCATATAACGGTCAACCAGATCAGCCACCGTCATTTCTCCGGCGGCGTAGTCGATGCCGTCTGCCAGATCGCGCCACAGTTCTTCCTCTTTTTTCCGCAGCTCTGTCAGGGATTTAGCGTAAATACAACGCCGTTTCTTGTGGATATCGGTATAACGATAGTCGTAGGTGCCATTTGCTCTCTGGCTTTCGCCATCCTTCAAAACACGGCCCTTGCTATCCTTGCGCTTTTCAGGCATTTAGAAGCTCCTTTCTGTGAAAAGCGCATCTATAAGGTCAGTGTCAGTATAACACATCAACCATGCGATTTCCACCCGCAGCGAATGAGAAAAGGACGGTTTCACATTTGCAGCCTTTGGCAACCTCTCAAATAGAATATGCTTGCTCGACAAAGCAATCGAACAGGCGACGTTTGATCAGACGCTTGTTTCCCACCCAGAGGACGAATTTGCATTTATCTTCATTCGTGATTTCACGCAGCTTGTTGATGCCAATGCCGGAGTAAGCCGCAGCTTCTTCCAGCGTCAGATTGCTCTTTTCCCAAATAGGGACGTCTTTCATAGGCAGACCTCCAATTCCTTGTAACCGAACGCCTGTAACCGGGCAGGAAAACTCTCTTTTTCTGTACGCAGGACATTCGGTGGACTTTATACTTTTTCTTATCTTTTTAAGGTTACATGGTTACAGAAAGCGGAAAACGCAGCAATCATGCGGCTTTTGCGCTGTAACTGAGGTGTAACCGAATCTGTAACCAGACGTGTAACCGGTGTCGTCAGAAGGGAAAGCCCAGTTGCTGGGCTTCCGCATCCGTCATTTCGGAGAAATCTTCAGCCCCGGTTTCGGGGCTGGTTACGCGCTCCCAGCCTTTCTGAACACCGTACTTCGGGTAACGCTTGGCGGTCTTGTGCGCCTGCCAGCCTTGGATATCGCCGCGCGAAATGCCGGTGTTCATGATCTCGCAGATAGCACGAGTCTCCCACTCTGCCGGGATATTGGTGTTGCCCAGTGCTTCCGCATAGAGCTGCTTGGAACACACCCGTTCACCCGTGTAGTCCTCCAAAAAGGCATAGATCATGCCCGCCTGTGCATCTTCCTGCATGAAGTCCTGCTGATGGGCTTGCAGGGTTTCCTGCATGGCAGGGCTGAACGCCAGCTTGTAGTTGCCGCTGTTGTAGATGGTCATAGCTTCCGCCCAGAGCTGGTCGATATAGGTGCGAGATTCCTCCTCATTGTCCAGAATGTGGACTTTGGCCTGTTCTGCATCTACCGGAACAGGGATGAAGCGGCGGTTGCCTGTGCGGTCACGGGGCAAAAAATCCTGCCGGTTGGTCGTACCAGCAAAGACGCACTGGCGCAGACGGTCGGCAGGATGGGTCTCGTAGGGAATTTTATAGGTTTCCTTCTGCTTGCTGAGAAAGCTCTTGATTTCCTCGATGCTCTTGGCGTTGGCGGTGGCGATCATCTCTGACATTTCGATGATCCAGTGCCCTTGCAGCTTGCGGTACACATTGTCATCGTCCAGCCGCCGCAGGTCATCCGAGAACCATTCGTCCTTGACTGCCAGCAGCCGGAAGAAAGTGGACTTTCCCACACCTTGACCTCCCACCAAACAGAGCATGGTCTCAAATTTACATCCCGGCTGGAACACCCGCTTGATGGCTCCCAGCAGGAAGATCTTCATGGCTTCGCAAGTGTACTCGTCCTCCGCAGCACCGAGAAAGTGGTGCAGGACGTGGGGGATCCGTTCCATGCCGTCCCATTGCAGGCCGTTCAGGTAATCCCGGATGGGGTGATAGCGGTTCTCGTTGGCAACAATGCGGATGGCAGATTCGATTTTCTTTTCACTGGAAATGCCGTATTTCTCCATCCTCCGCAGGATATACTTCATGTCGGTGTCGTTCAGCGTCTTGCCGGAACGGGGCCAGCCCACAGGCTTTACAATGTCGATGCGCTCGCTCAACAGGTTCAGCCGGATGGCATCGGCAAGCACATGGTCGTTCTGCAGAATCGTGATGCAGTTCTGGATCGTCCGCTGGATTTCGCCGTTGGAGTGCTTGGTTAGCATTTCCTTCACATCTCCAACGGTTCGGGGAGTGCGTTCTTCGTTGACTTCTTTGCTCAATAAACATCACCTCGTGTTTCTGACTTTTCGGCGGTAGGCGTGACAGATGGCTTCCGCTGTGCCTGTTCTGCCTGCAAGCGGTTCAGCAGCTGCAGAACGGAATCCCGTGCTTTCTCCTTGACCTGCTCCTTGCCCTTTTGCCGGACATCCGGCTTCAGGAGCTTCTCCTGCAAGCGGGCAGCGGTGGTCTGCATGGTCTTGAGGAACTTGTCCAGCACGGTGTCCAAACGGTGGGCGGCATATTCCCTCGTGGCCTGCGGAGCCTTGCGCTCCGGGGACAGCACCCACTTCTTCGTGTCCTCGATCATCCGCATATCTTCCTTGCGGGTCTCGGTGCGCACCACCTCCGTCACGACCTCCACCGCCTTATCATAGGCTGCTGCCGAAACATCATCCAGAAGGGTCTCCATATCCGAAACTTTCAGGGTCAGCTCGTCCAGCCTGTCCTGCTGGGCGGCAAGCTGCTCCTTTTGCTTGGCAAGGATAAAATCCTGCTTTTCCAGATACTTGCGGTTGCCGTACTCCGCTTCTTCCTCCAGATCCAGCCCATGCCGCTTGGCAATCTCGAACAGCATCTTCCGGCAGGCGGCATCAAAGGCGATTTTGCGGTTGTTGCGGCGGCCGAGGGGTTTGCCCGGGTCAGGCAGTTCAAAACCCAACGCTTCCAGCGCCTTTTCCTGCTGGGGAGCTACCTCGCCGTACTTGTTCTCGCAGTCGAACACATGGCGTTCGTGGATGTGGGGCGTGCTTTCGTCCAGATGCAACGCCCAGTCCAGCACATGAACGTGGTTGCCAAACTTTGCCTTGAATTCCTCGATGAACTCCGTGACGATGTTCAGCAAATCCTCTGCGGAAGCGTGTTCATCCAGCGTTCCAAGCTGGTAGATAGTTTCTTCCGGGCAGGTCTTGCGGCTGGACAGCAGGTCAGGAATGGAGCGGTTACGTTCAGTGTGCCGGATTTTGGCGTTGCGCTCGTTCTGACCTTCGATGAAGGTTGTGTACCGGATCTCGTAAAACTGCCGTTCCACATCCGAGAAGGTTGCTGCCAGATCATTCGGGTCTTGTGGGTCGAGAGCCGAACGGAAGCCATGGAAGCAGTCCCAGTAGATGTTGCCCTTGGCTCGTTCCGGGTCAATGTGCTCGCTGTTGGAAAGGTTGAAACTGCGGTCATTGTGCTTGGGGTTATAGGTGCCGTGGGTTCCGGCTCGTCCGTTGTGTCGTGTTAATTTCAGATAGACATCCCTCCGTTTCAACAGCTTGGTGGGGAGAACGCAGCAGCGAAGCTGCTGGATCTGCCGCCTTTTTGCGCCAGATAATACCCAGTAGGATATGACGCACAGCATCATATCACTGGGGCAAAGAGCTGCGCTCTCTGCACTCTTGCTCCGGGCAAGCTGTTCAGAAAAACAGCTCGTCCGGCTCAATGTAACGAGAGCCGGAAATTGTTCCGGCTCCCCCATCGCAGATAGGCTTACAGTCCATCTGCGTCAATATGATATAGGTCTCCCATATTCGCCCTCGGCACCCTAGGAGTGGGGAATCGTCCGGCGGCGGGCTTGCACCGCACCATTGGCATTTCAGCCACCCCGCCTTCGTTATGGCCGGGCTGCGAATTACAGAAGTACCTTTTGTGAAGTACCGGACGATTGAACTATTCTGTTTTCAAGGAGCAGATTTTTATAGAAAATCCTCGGAATTTAGGGCTTCCGAAAAATTATCCCTCTACTTGGTAGGCTTTGATAACGGCTAAATAATAGCCAGAAAAAGAAATTCGTTGAAAAGTTCTTGGAAAATATAGTCGAATCAACCGTTGAGTTAAAATATCGTCAGTTTATCGAGCAGCCAACTGAGGTAGACAATTTGCAACGGTGAGCGTGTCCAAAGTCGAAGCACTCTTGAAAAAAGATACTCTCACTTGGTAGCCGACGAGAAAGGCCATTTGGCACCCATTGACGATTCTTTGTAATAAAGTTGTTATAAGTACCTACCTCGAAAAAGTCCCCTCAATAGGTAGCCGGCGAGAAAGGCCAAAAAGTAACCATTTCAACAAATTTCCATAAAAGTTGCGCGAATAGCACAAAAAGGCAGCCATCTGCACCCATGCAGACAGCCGCCTTTGGTTTTATGCTGTATTCTATTTTCTCAATCTCTGAAGATCTTATCCAGTTCCCTTTCCATGGTGTCCGCCTTGGCAAATTCCAGCGTATCCGCCTGACGGATATGGTGGGCGGTGATGCCGTTACCCTTTGCAAAGCCCAGAATGTAGCTGATGGCAATGCGGTAGATGATCTCGGTCGGGGCAAGCCCATAGACCTGCTTGGCAAAGATATGTTCCAGCCGGGCGTTATCGTCCGGGAAGGCTTGCCGCATCTTCTCGCTGCGGTAAAGGTGCTTGACGATTTCCGTAATGTACAGACCGGACTTCATGTAGGGGTCCAGAAAGGTCTTGCCGGGGTCATCGAAGCAGCCGGGGTTTTCCTGCTCCAGCAGGTCTACCATCTTTTTCACCACCCACTTTGGGGTGAAGATCTGGTTGGTTTTCTGGGGCGGGATGTAATCGAAGATATCCTCGGTGCGGCTCTCGTCAAAGTAATCTGCCAGCTTGACCTTCAGGTTCAAGAACTCCTTCACCGAATCGTCAAACACTACCGGGTCGAACAGGTGGCCTGCAAAGTGCTCCTCCTGTCCGGTGGCTTGGTTGATGTACGGTCCACCGTCCCGCAAAAAGCGGAACTGTTCCAACGTGATGCTGGTGACCTCCTGAAAGACCTTGTCCGGGATGATTTGGTCAAAGTTCGCCAGTGTCACGTTCTCGTCGCCATACGCCATAAGGAAGGACGGGATGGTGCGGGAGAAGCCCCGCAGATGGTCACGGACGGTGTCCTCGTAGCCCTTTTTCTCCTGCTCCTTCTGGTTGGTCTCCACGGTGCGCACGATGGTCTGCTGCATCTCCTGCGCCGTCTGCTGAATGGTGGTTTGCAACGTCTCCATCAGGGCGGCGGTGCTCTGCTGCTGTTTTGCGTCAAATTCCCGGTTCACCTGCTGACGCTGCTGGGCGGTGGTGCAGCTCTATAACTGCTGGGTGCGCTTTTCTTCCAACTGGCTCTGGTCGATGCGGTAGTTGTCCACCACCTTGTTCACCGCCACGTCCATCTTGGCTTTGGCGGTACTCTCAAACCGCTTCTGGTCGGACAGCTTCAGGTCCCGACCATACTCCTGCTTTGCCTGCTCCACCATGGGGGTGATGATCTCCTTGGTGATGCTCTTTTTCAGGGGTTCCAGATGCTCTTCTTTGGCAGGAGCCGGGGCATCGGTCAGGTCTTGCAGGGCGGTGTCCAGCGCCGGGGTGCTTTCGTAGATCTTCTCCCCGAACACATCCGCTGCCTTGCCGATGACGTAGCCCTCATCCAAGTCTACCTCGCCCTTGTCGTTCAGGGAGAGGTCTGCGCCGGTCTCCGGGGTGATCTGAATGGGCTTTGCCTTGGCTTCGCTGATAGGCTGGAAGTTTTGCAGAATGTCCAGCACCTCCTGCGGGGCACTGAACACGTTGGAAATGTTCTGGAACAGGAAGTTGCTCTGGAAGCCCATCCGCACCACTTCTTTGGACTTGATCTTCCGGGGGATGCTGAGCACTTTTTCCGCATCCAGCGGGATCATCTCCCCTTCCTCGTCCTCGCCGATGACCGGGAAGAAGTTGAGCAGATTCTGGATGTGCGCCTTGCGCTCCTCGGTGTCGCCCTTGCCGCTGGCGGTGTCCTGTGAGAGGTCGTTGGCGAACTGCTCGTAAATCAGCAGAGTGCGGGCAGGGTCAAAATCGAACACATAGGCGTTCTCTTTGCGGCGGAAGGTGCCGTTTTCGTGGAAAAGGCAGGGGTTCTGGGCACGGAACGCCGCCTGCATATACAGCGCCGGGCTTTTCAGGTTGGAGAGCATCAGCACCGCCGACCACTCTGGGATGGTGACACCGGTGGTCAACTGCCCCACCGACAGGGTGATGGTCTTTTCGTGGTGGGCAATGGCAGCTTTTACCCGGTCAAAGCTCTTCTGGTTCTCGTCCGTGTCATCCAGCTTGCCGTCACCGGCGGCAAGGATCACCTCATAGTCCCGGAATACCGGGTGCGCCTGCAGCTTTTTCGCCAGCGCTCTGGCGCTGTCCACTCGGTTCAGCAGCCAGAAGGTGTGCTTCAGTTCGGCACGCAGCTCCGGGGTGGAAAACGGAAATTTGTTCTGGGTGGTCATGGCATCCAGAAAGCGGTCCACCTCGGCTTCGTGCTCAAAGCTGCCGTTTGGCTTTACCTTGAAGAATTCGTTCAGGTCAAAGGCAAATTCCTGCGTTTCGCCGTCGATCTCCACGCCCTGCTGAATTTCGTCCCGGATGATCTCGGACATCTGGTAGGTGTAGAGGTTGAGCATGGGGAGGTTGGCGTAGGGGTTCTGCTGCCCCGGTGCGCCCTGCCAGTTCCGCTTGGCGGCCTGCTCGTCGGCGTAGGTCCAGTTGAAGATGGCATCCCCGGCAAACTTATCGTTCGCCAGTGCCTTGAAAGGCGTGCCGGACAGGTGCAGCGTGAAGCGGCGGCGGATACGGTCAAAGGCAAGGTCGGTCTTGTAGGTATCCACGCCCTCGTGGGCTTCGTCGATGACCAGCACATCCCAGTTCAGCTCGGTCAGGTGGCGCAGCTTGTCGTACTCGCCGCCGAAATACTTCGAGCCTTTCATGTCCTGCAGGCTGACGAACTCGATTCGCTTATACAGTTCCTCGCCCTGCGCGGCGGCATCCAGATAGCCCTGCTCGTCCAGCACATGGGGCTGCCCGACAAGGGCATCCACATGGCTGACGAACAGATAGCCGGACTCCCTGCCCAGAAAGCGCACATAGTCGCTGTACCAGCTATTGGCGATGGCTGGACGGTTGGTGACGATGAGCACCGTCTGTGCATCGACCTGCTTGCAGAAATCGTAGACGGAAAGCGTTTTGCCAAAGCGGGGCTTGGCGTTCCAGAGGTATTCCCCGCCGGGGTGGCTCTGGTAATAGATTTTAGTGTCGCGGACAGCCCTTGCCTGCTCCTCCCGCAGAGTGTAGGCGATGGCGGCATCCAGCTGCACCCTGCCCCGGTTCATGCGGAAATCCTGAAAATACCGCCGGGACTGCTGCCCATCCAGATGGAACCACTCGTTTTTGCGGTCGTTCTCCACATTCAGCTTGCGGAGATAGGCGTGGAAATCGTGGTCGGTGAACACCTCGCCGCTGCCGTCATCGTAGACGGCATTGCCCCGCCACTCCTCATGGAACAGCACATCGGCGGTGTGGGTCTGCTGTTTCAGGCGTTTGTCCACCGACTGCTCGGTGTAGCCGATCTTCGTCCAGCCGTTGTGCCGGGCAATTTCCGGGGTGGTATAGGCGTAGATCATGGGCACTACCTGCCGGGCAGTGCGCAGGGTTATGCCAGCCATTATGCCATCTCCTTTATCATTCCTTGAATGTAGTTTACTTCTTCACTAGATAAACCATATTTTTCAAACAGTTGTTTGTCTGTCCATTTTCTTGTAAAATCCTGACAAGGAACAAATGCAAATGACGCTTTGCTTAACTGCTGCGTCATTGCAATTTGTAAGATAAGAAATCGAACAAATTGCGTCTTTAAGTAATCCATATAGTTGGTTGCTTCTTCTTTTGAATCAAATGCTCCTGCCACAAGATACGTTTCGGAACATATTTCTCCCGGCTTCAAAAGTTCCATCGTCGAAAGGACACGGTACTTTCCATCCTTGGCTGGTTGTCCTGCGTGTTCTGCCGTAAGACGAGAAATGATAATTTTCCATTGGTCAATCATTTCTGTTCCAACCCTTATTTCGGTTCTTTTATATGGGCCACGTCCTCCATTGTATCGTAGTATAACATCACCGGTTTTCATTGGCTTTGCTGTTGTTGCAAGTCCAAATGGTTTTCTGCTGGAAACCACTTTATCCAGTGTTAATTCTCCATCTTCTTTTACTTTTTTGACTATTTCGGATGCAACCGGATAGCGAATAAATGTTTGAAACTCATTCAAATCTCTGTATGCTGTTGTAGCTTTTCCATTACGATAGTTTGTATACTTGCACTTACCGTTATATGCTTCTTTCCAGACAAAGTAGCAAACGCCACCTGCAACATCTACATTCGGAAAAACATCTAGCGAATTAGAATAATCAACCAATGTTGAAATATGTCTATCTCCTAGCATTTCCTCTCTGAACTTATCCAGTCCTTTACCGCCGGAGTACCATTTTGCAGGAATAATCAAGCAAATTGCACCGGGATGTGTAGTCTTGATTGCTTCGATAAAACGATTATAGATAGGCGTTGCACTTACGCCGGCACCGCCATCACTTATCTGATACGGCGGGTTTCCGATGACATAGTCAAACTTCATGCTGGTACTCCCTTCCTGAATGGTTTCAAAGTTCTGGGTCGTTCCATGGCTGCCCTTGCGCCAGTTTTTCACTTTGCAAGATACCGTGGGCGGCTGCTCCTCTGCCGCCCCGAACATAGAAAAGAGGTCAAGCTGTTCTGCCTCCGGCTGGGGCTTGCCGCCGGGCACAGACAGGTGCAAGCCGTCCATCTGCCACAGATTCCAACTGATGATGTTGGCGATGGCTTGCAGCTCCTCTTCTGTTGGCTTGCGCTGCCAGCGGGCTTGCAGATGCTCCGCATAGGTCAACAGCAGATTGACCCGCGCCAGCAACAAATTATCGCCCTGATACTCATAACCGTAGGTAGACTGCACCGCATGGGTGGCATATTTGCGCCACTCGTCCTCGGTGGCGGCATTCTCGCTTACCACACGCAGCTTGCGGTCCAGAATGCCAATGCGCCGGGCTACCGGGATCATCTCGCCGGTGGCGGCATCGTACCGGGACGCCAGAAAGGGGGCTTCACCGCAGGTCACCTCCAAGCGGCGGCTCTGCACATACTGCACCCATGCCGGGGTCTTGCCGCCGCAAGCCGGGAACTGCACCGGCGTTTCCACCGTCTGCCAGCCTTGGGGCAGCTCCACGGTGAACTGCCCGGCAGTCTGCTCTGCCCCCAGCGCACTGAACCAGTCGGCATCCAGTGCGTTGTTCATCTTGTTGCAGACCCATGCCGGGCTGAACACCTCGCCTTTTTTTCGGGTGCGCTGCTGCTGGGTGTCGGTCTGCTTCATCATCCGGGGCAGCACCACCTCGTAGTGGGTCAGCCAGAGCTGCTGGGTGGTAATCTGCGATCTATCCGTCACCGGCTCGTACATTACCGTTTGCAGCTCCTCCGGCGGGTCGGTGGCCCAGATGATGTTTTTGCCGGTGGATTTATCTTTTAGTAGCGTATCCAGCACCGCCTGCACTTCCGGTGCGTGAAAGTCGATCAGTTGTTCCACGGGGATTCCCTCGCTTTGCCTTAGCGTTGCGGCGGAAGTAGTATTTTTGTACTAGTTCCGCCTTATACTAGTATTATACAGCTACTTTTTGCCTTGTCTAGTATTGTACAGCCACTTTTCGTCAAAAGTAGGAGTGATTCATATACTAGTAGTAAGGAAAGGTGGTCATGCTATGCTTGGGGAACGATTGGCAGAACTCCGCAAACTGAATGATGACACACAGCAGACCCTTGCGGACAAACTTGGTATCTCCGTTTGGTCTATCCGTGCGTGGGAACAGGGAAAGAGCTACCCCTTCAGCAATGTGCTGCTTGCCATCTGCAAGCTCTACGGCACCTCCGCCGACTACCTGCTGGGCCTGACCGACATCGACCCCTCGGACGAAGCTCGCAAGCAGCGCCAGCGCCTGACCGAAGAAGAACAGAACGAGATGCACCGCTACGAGGAATATTTGCTCTGGAAACGCAAAAAATAAGCCGCCCAGCGAGACCGTAAGGTCGCTGGGCGGCTTATTTGCCCTCTTGACAAATACGTAAAATACGTATACAATAAAGACGTAATCCTGAAAGAAAGGAGGGGCACCCGCCATGCCGATGACTCCCAAGCAAATGATTCGCTTGCTGGAGCAGAACGGCTTTGTTTTAGTCAGTGCAAATGGGTCACACTACAAGTATCATAATCCAACTACCAACAAAACCACTGTCGTTCCATTTCACGCAAAGGATCTGAAGCCCGGTACCGAGAAAAATATTCTCAAATTAGCCGGACTCAAAAAGTAAGAATATGATGATTGTAGACTTCATATTCTGAAACTGCGAAGCACTGCATAGACTATTCTACAATTTCCAACCAATGATGTAGGCCTGTTAAATGAAGGTACATTGATTGTTTGTTGAATTATAAAAGGTGAGGTCACATTATGAACGCTATTTTCTATCCCGCAATTTTTCACCCGGAAGAAACCGGGTACTCTGTTGAGATTCCCGATATTGAGGGCTGCTTCACCCAAGGCGATACCATGGACGAAGCCGTCCGCATGGCACAGGATGCCATCGGCCTTATGCTGGAAGATTGCAAAGTCTGCCCGGAGCCTTCTGTCCCTTCTGCACTCCATGTTGACCCGGAAGATTTTGTGGTGATGGTGCCTTTCGATATGGAAGAGTACGAAAAGCGATACAGACCCGTAAAGAAAACCCTTTCCATTCCCGGCTGGCTCAACGATGCCGCCGAATCGGCACACATCAACTTTTCCGGCGTCCTTCAGGATGCACTGAAAGAGAAACTCCATCTGGCGTAAGTACAGCTATAAGTACAACAACAGCCGCCCAGCAGTTGACCGCTATGGTCATGCTGGGCGGCTGTTTGCCGTCTATTATCCGTTAGTTCACGTTATCTTTTTTCTCCGGGTTCAACTCTTTGCGAATTTCATCTAAACTCATATTTTTATATAGAATCATGTTTAATTTACTTTCTTGAATGTTTAAAAACATTGCTCTTGCCCAAAGCGCAGACTTATATTTCTTATAGTAGTCAGTAACATACTTATTGTCTGTGATATCTTTTTCTTTCCAGTTTTCAAAGAAATAGCACAAATTTATCGCACAATCTGCGGCTTTTGTTACTTCTCTAAAGCATTTCTGCGCATCTTCGCTATGATTCCCATGAATAATACGTTCCAATTGGGCATATAGTCTGTTAATCGTCGTAATATGGCTTCTCATTTTTTCGACAATCATTACATCATTGCCATTCGATTGCATGAATAATCCGCTAATAGTTGAAAATTCGCACGCATCGCAAAAATCGTCTAGGCTTTTTTGCGCTTCCTGCAATTTTCGAGTCTCATTTTCTATTATTTTATCTATTATGTTTAGTTCATTTGCCTGAATCGTTAGTTTTTCCAACCTCTCCTGCGATTTATCATTTTCCTCTTTGAACCTCTGGTTTTGCCACATAGCTAATAGTCCAAGTGATACACCTGACGCATATGTAAGGATGTCGCCTGCCGACCATTTTGCTTCTAGCCAGCAAACTGGTGCTTTAATTGAAAAAAGAATATGAATAAGTACTGCAAATATAACACTTATTATCACCCACAATATAAAACCATTTTGTTTAAGTTTCTTCACCATCTTGTCCTTTCTTATATATAAAAGTATTTCAAGAGCGTTTATGCAAGCTTCTCTTATGTCTGCATAGCATGGTACTGCTCGTCGATCTCCTTTATGTTATAGTCCATCAGACCGGGAATCCCCATTTCGCCGCCGCATTCGTTGCAGAAAGCAGCCGTGATCTCAAAAGTGTATTTCTTTTCCCGGATGGTCTGGTTGATTTTGATTTTCTTCAGGGTGTAGCTCGTTTCTCTGCGGCATTCTGTGCAGAAGTCTCTCTGGTTTTCCACAGCGGCACACTCCCTTCCGGTTTTACATTCTTTTTTATTATTGTATCTCTACCTTTGTTTTTCGTCAACAATAAAGCCGCTGACAGTCTGCCGCTCGCAGAATCCATCAGCGGGTTCATGAGTCTTCAAATCCCCTAGACACAAAAATCGGCACCCGCTTTTCAGCGAGTGCCGATTTTGTTACCCTATAGTGCGCTTTGATTTTTGGCGTAAGTGGCGTAAGTTTGGCGTAAATCCGCTTTTGCGCGCTCCAAAAATCAAGGATTCATGCGGTTTTTAGGCAGTTATTAGTACATGCCGCCCATGCCGCCCATGTCGCCGCCGGCAGCTGCGGGAGCAGCCGGGGGTTCGGGCAGGTCAGCGACCAGGCTCTCGGTGGTCAGCACCATCTCGGCGACGGATGCTGCGTTCTCCAGAGCGGAGCGGGTGACCTTGGTCGGGTCGACGATGCCAGCAGCGATCATGTCGTCCACGAAGACCTCGTTCTGTGCATCAAAGCCGTAGTTGGGCTTGTTGGCAGAGACGATCTTGTCGATGATGACACTGCCTTCCAGACCGGCGTTCTTTGCGATCTGGCGCAGAGGTGCTTCCAGAGCCTTCAGGACGATCTTTGCGCCGGTGCGCTCATCGCCTTCCAGCGTCTCGCACAGCGCACGGACAGCGGGGATGGCGTTGATGGGAGCGGTGCCGCCGCCGGCAACGACGCCTTCCTGAACGGCTGCCTTGGTCGCGTTCAGAGCGTCCTCAATGCGGAGCTTCTTGTCCTTCATCTCGACCTCGGTCGCAGCGCCGACCTTGATGACGGCCACGCCGCCGGCCAGCTTTGCCAGACGCTCCTGCAGCTTCTCGCGGTCAAAGTCGCTGGTCGCAGCCTCGATCTGGTTGCGGATCTGTGCGATGCGGGCTGCGATGGCGTCCTTATCACCTGCACCGCCAACGATGGTGGTGTTCTCCTTGGTGACCTTGACCTGACGGGCATGGCCCAGCATCTGGACGGTTGCGTCCTTCAGCTCATAGCCCAGATCAGCGGACACGACGGTGCCGCCGGTCAGGGTCGCGATATCCTGCAGCATCTCCTTGCGGCGGTCGCCGAAGCCGGGGGCCTTGACGGCGCAGACGTTCAGGGTGCCGCGCAGGCGGTTGACGATCAGGGTGGACAGAGCCTCGCCCTCGATGTCCTCAGCCACGATCAGCAGCTTCATGCCGTTCTGCATGACCTGCTCCAGCAGGGGGACCAGATCCTGAATGACGCTGATCTTCTTATCGGTGATGAGGATGGCGGCGTTGTCCAGGTCGGCGACCATCTTGTCGGTATCGGTGACCATATACGGGGTCAGATAGCCGCGGTCGAACTGCATGCCTTCGACGATCTCGTTGTAGGTCTCAGCGGTGGTCTTGTTCTCCTCGATGGTGATGACGCCGTCGGAAGTGACCTTTTCCATTGCCTCTGCGATCAGGCGGCCGATCTCCGGGTCACCTGCAGAAATGGTGCCGACACGTGCGATGTCGTTGGCATCCTTGACCTTCTGGCTGTGGGCCTTGATGGTCTCAACGGCGGTGTTGACTGCCTTGCTCATGCCGCGGCGGATGTCCATCGGGTTTGCACCGGCAGTGACGTTCTTCATACCCTCGGTGACCATTGCCTGTGCCAGAACGGTTGCGGTGGTGGTGCCGTCGCCTGCTGCGTCGTTGGTCTTGGTTGCGACCTCACGCACCAGCTGTGCGCCCATGTTCTCAAACTCGTCCTTCAGCTCGATCTCCTTGGCGATGGTCACACCGTCGTTGGTGATGACGGGGGCACCGAACTTCTTGCTCAGCACCACGTTGCGGCCCTTGGGGCCCAGGGTGATCTTTACCGTATTTGCCAGCGTGTCAATGCCAGCGCACAGTGCCTTGCGGGCGTCCTCGCCCTGCTTGATCTGTTTAGCCATAATCCAATCGCTCCTTCAAAGCTCAATTTCTTACAGTAGAGGGGGAAACTCAGTCTTCCACAACGGCCAGGATATCGCCCTGACGGACGATGGTGCACTCCTCGCCATCCACCTTCACTTCGGTGCCGGAATACTTGCTGGTGAGGACCTTGTCGCCGACCTTCACGGTCATCTTGACTTCCTTGCCGTCCACGACGCCGCCGGGGCCGACTGCGATGACCTCGCACACCTGGGGCTTTTCTTTTGCGCTGCCGGTCAGGATGAGGCCGCCCTTGGTGGTCTCCTCGACCTCAACAGTCTTGATAACAACACGGTCTGCAAGAGGAATGATCTTCATAGTTCTTGCCCTCCTATTATAAAAATAAAATGAAAACATCGTTGTGCCCGGAGGCTCTGATTTATCGCCTTCCGGTTGTTTAGCACTCCGTTTCTCTGAGTGCTAAGTGTATTGTACTCATCTTGCCCGCAAAAATCAAGAGGTTTCGGAACTTTTTTTGTTAAATATTTATGACGATTTCAAAATCCATCCGCACCACGTAAAAATCCCTGTGCGGAAGTCCATTCCGCACAGGGATCTTTGCGTTCATTCTGTCACATCGGCCGGTGTGCTGCGCGCTGCACAGAACCGCTCATAGGCAGGCTTCGGCAGCAGGATGCGGCCTGCCAGCGGCTGAAGCACTGCCGTCACTTCGCCGCAGGGGGCGCACTCGCCGTCCGCCGTGGCCACGATGGGCCCGCGCCCGTCTGCCGGGCGGAGCGACACACGCTTTGCGCGGCGGTAGATGAAATACGGTTTTGCCGCCTCGGTCAGCTGGCCGTTCACGAAGTGGCGTCCATTTTTGTACATGCTCAGCAGCTTGGCAATGGTCAGCCGCCCGACCTTGCGGACGATGAAGACATCCAGCCAGCCGTCGTCTGGCACCGCCTCCGGCCCGGCCAGGAAACCGCCGCCATACGCCTTGCCGTTGCAGATGGCGCACATCAGGCAGTCCACGGTCAGGGTTTCCTCGTCGATGGTGAAGGTCAGCGTCCGGCCGATGCGGCCGCACAGCTGCTCCACGATGGAGAGCAGATATGCCGCCTCTCCGCCGCACAGCGGGAAGCGCCGGAACTTCGGGATACCATAGGCCACCTGAGCGTCCAGGCCCGCCGCGCAGATGGTGGCGGACAGACCCAGGTTCGTCTGGAGCAGGTCGATGGTCACTTCCCCGCCTGCCAGCTGCGCGTCCAGGTCTGCAAACTCTTCCTTTGTGCCGTAAGTGCGCAGAAAATCGTTGCCGCTGCCGTAGGGCAGGCATCCGACCGCCGCACCGGGGATGCCCTGCACCCCGGTCATCGCCTCCATAAAGGTGCCGTCGCCTCCGGCGGTATAGATGCGGAGGGGCACACCCTCCGCTGCGGCCTGCTGTGCCGCTGCGCGGGCCAGTTTCCGCGCGTGCCCAGCGTATTCGGTGACGTGGATCGTGACCTCTTCCGGGGCAAGGCCCGCCCGCCGGGCAGCGGCTTCGATCTGCGGAATGAGCTGGGCCGTACAGTCCTGCTTGCCCGCAGCGGGGTTCAGTAAAAATAAGGTGCGCATGGCGTCCTCCTGCAATTTCGATTACCTCTATGATAACAGAAATCGCAGGAGTTTCAAGGGGGTCTTTCGGAAGAACAGCGGATCGTCAGCCGGTGGTCTGCCCCATGGCTGCTGTTTCCGTTTGGAGCAGCGTCACCTGCCCATCGACTGTGCAGTCGGCCGTCCAGTGCTGACCGGTGTGGGCGGCACCGGCGGCGATCTGGTCGGCCAGTGCCTGTTCGACGGCGCGGTCCACCTGCCGCCGCAGTTCGCGCGCCCCATAGGGCGAACGCGCCCGCGCCGCCAGCGCCGGGCCTACGCGGGACGTATGGCTCAGCTGATAGCCGCTGTGGGCCGCCCGCTCTTCCAGCTGGCCCAGCAGCTTTTCGGCAATGGCACACAGGCTGTCCTCGGCCAGCGGGCGGAAGACGATCAGCTCATCCAGCCGCCCGACCAGCTCCGGCCGGAACCACTTTTTCGCCTCTTCAATGGCCTGTGCCGACTGCTTTTCGAACACAGCCTCGCTGCCCGCCGCAAAGCCCAGCGGCGCGTTCTGCCCCGCCAGAAAGCGCGCGCCCAGATTGGACGTCAGCAGCACGATGGTGTTGCGGAAATCCGCCTTGCGGCCCATGGCATCGGTGAGCTGGCCGTCCTCCAGAATTTGCAGCAGGATGTTCTGGATGTCCGGGTGTGCCTTTTCGATCTCGTCAAACAGCACGACGCTGTAAGGACGGCGGCGGACAGCCTCGGTCAGCTGCCCGCCCTCATCGTGGCCGAGATAGCCCGGCGGCGCACCCAGCAGCCGTGCCGTGGTGTGCTGCTCCTGATATTCCGACATATCGAACTTGAGCAGGGCTTTTTCACTGCCGAACCAGCTGCGGGCCAGCGCCTTGGCGAGGGCCGTCTTCCCCACGCCGGTCGGCCCCAGAAAGAGCAGCGCCCCGATGGGCCGCCCCGGCTCCCCCAGCCCGGTGCGGCTGCGCCGGATGGCACCGGCCACCGCCGCCACCGCTTTCTGCTGGCCGACGATCTCCGCGTTGAGCCGCTCTTCCAGCCGGTCGAGCCGCTCCCGCTCTTTCTCCCCCACCCGCTCAGCGGGGACACCGCTGGCCTGCGCCACCACGCGGGCGATCTCCTCCCGCGTCAGTTCCGGGTCCCGGATGCCCTCCCGCTCGGCGCGGATGCGGGCGGCGGCACAGGCCTCATCCACCAGATCAATGGCCTTATCGGGCAGGCACCGCCCCGGCAGATACCGCACCGAAAGCTCCACGGCCTCCTGCAGGGTCTCCAGCGGCAGACGCACATTGTGGTAGCGCTCGTAGCGGGGGGCCAGCCCTTCGAGGATGGCCACTGCCTGCTCCGGTGCAGGCTCCTCGATCTGCACCCGGCCAAAACGGCGTTCCAGCGCGGCATCCTTCTGGATGTGGGTGCGGAACTCCTGATTCGTGGTCGCACCGATGAGCTGCAGCTCCCCACGGGCCAGCACCGGTTTGAGGATGCTGGCCGCATCAATGGCACCTTCCGCCGCACCGGCCCCGACAATGGTGTGGAACTCGTCCACGAACAGGATGGCCGTGCCGTCCCGCACCAGTTCTTCCAGCAGGTTCTTGAACCGCTCTTCAAAGTCGCCGCGGTATTTCGTGCCCGCCACAAGGCTGGCCATATCCAGCGCCAGCAGGCGGCGGCCCTGCAGCATCCGGGGCACCTCACGGGCTGCAATGCGCTGGGCCAGCCCTTCGGCCAGTGCCGTCTTGCCCACGCCCGGCTCCCCCACCAGACAGGGGTTGTTCTTCTGGCGGCGGCACAGGATCTCCACCATCCGGTCCAGTTCCTTTTCCCGGCAGAACACCGGGTCCAGCTCGCCATCGGCGGCGCGGCGGGTCAGGTCGCGGCAGTATTTGTCGCTGGCACGGCTCCCGCGCGGCATGGCCGAGGCGCGGGGCTGGCTGGGCAGGATGAACTGCCCCGAAAGCTGGCGGCACTCCCGCACGGCATCCGTCAGCTGGACGCCCATCGACGCCAGCAGCACCCCGGCGGCGCAGTCGGTATCCTCCAGCATGGCGCAGAGCAGGTGTTCCGGCTCGGCGCGGGGCTGGTGGGCATTCTGCGCACCGATGAGGGCATAATCCATGGCCCGGCGGAGGTCCGGTGCCAGAGCGCGGCGGTCCAGATGCTGCACCGGGCCGGGGCGGTCCTCAGCCAGCTGCCGCCGGACGGCCAGCTCGGTGATGTTCTTTCCGGCCAGGAACCGCCCTGCCGCGCCCCGGTCTGTCTGGAGCATGGCGAGGAGAAGGTGGCCGGTATCTGCCTTTTTGCAGCCAAAGCCGCCTGCCAACTCCACTGCCTCGTCCAGCAGCAGCCCCGCCTCCCGCGAAAAGCCCTTGTATCTGCCCATGCCGAATGCTTCCCAAATGCTCATTTGCCTGCTCCCTGTCGTTTGATATGACTCAGCAGAAGTATAGCCCCATCGGGCCGGAAAAAATCAGCAAAAAAGGCCGAACCGCACAAAACATGCAGTTCGGCCTTTGGAACACGGCAGATTACAGCTCTGCCAGCGCCTTCTTCAGGTTCTTTGCGATCTGGTCGGGGCAGCTGGTGGGGCGGGGGCCGCAGGTGGTGCCCTCCATCCGCTCAATGGCGTCCTCTGCCTTCATGCCCTTCAGCAGGCGGCTGATGCCCTTCAGGTTGCCGTTGCAGCCGCCAACGACCTCGATGGACTCGATGGTGTGGTCGTCGTTCAGGACGATCTTGGTCAGCTTGGAACAAGTGCCCACATTGGGGAACTCGAACGATTTGCTCATATCGGAAACATCCTCTCTTTTTACATTTGGTTTTTTTTATTATACTATTCTTTCCGCTTCTGCGCAAGCGCTTCGATCCGGGCGATCTGGTCGTCCGGGGTCGTGCAGGTGCCGACCGGGTGGGGGTGCTTGTGGTTCGAGCCGTGAAAATCCGTGCCGCCGGTGCGGATCAGGCCGTACTGCGCACACAGGGCGATGCACTCGGCGCGGTCTTCCGGGCTGTTGCGGGGGTGGTCCACCTCGATGCCGTCCACCATCCCCTCTTTGACCAGCTCCCGCAGCAGCGGCATGCTCTTGTAGACGGTCGGGTGGGCAAACACCACGACGGCTCCCGCCGCTCTGGCCGTGGCCAGCACCTCCTGCACCGGCGGATACTCCGGCGAGTGCAGCACGATGCCGCGCGGCTCCCAGCCGAACAGCCGGTGGTACTCCTCGCCGTAGATGCCCTCGGCCAGACCCAGCTCACACAGCGCCTGCATGATGCCGCTCTTGAACAGCACCCCGCTGTCCTTTGCATATTCCAGCGCCTGCTCGGTGCGGAACTGCGGGTAGATCTGCTCGATCTCCCGCGCACTTTGCAGGCAGCACTCGTTCCGGCGCTGGCGCATGATGTCGCAGTGGCGGATGAGCTCCGGGCTTTCCGGGTCGGGCCAGAAGGTCAGCAGGTGCACCCGGTGGCGCCGCTCGTAGTCGTAACCGGTCAGCTCGGTGGCCGGGATGAGGCGGACGCCGTCCTGAGTGGGGTGTTCGTAACAGTACCGGACGCTCAGGAGCGTGTCGTGGTCGGAGATGGCCATCGTGTCCAGCCCCACCCGCGCTGCCATCTGGGGCAGGCGTTGGATGGGGACGGAGCCGTCCGAACAGGTGGAATGATTGTGAAGATCGCCGGGCATTGTGTTTCCTCCCATGAAAGCCCAAAAAGCACCCGTCCCAAAAGGGCGAATGCTTTTTCGGCATCGTATCAATGCTTAGTGCTTATAGAAATTGATGAGGCAGCCGTCGGCCAGGATCTGGCGTTCGTCCGCAGTCAGCGGAGCCATATACAGGGTAAACGGCTTGACGGCCCCGCCCAGCACATAGGCAGGGATGTTCTGCAAGTCGCCCTTGAGGGCTTCGCGGATGTTGGGGATGAGGATGTAGTCCCCCAGCCCGAACGGGGTGGCCCCGGCCAGCTGGAAGGGCAGCATGCCCCAGTTGATGAGGTTGGAGCGGTAGCGCTTGGTGGCATATTCCACCGCAATGTTCGCCCCGGCCCCCAGCACACGCTGGCAGGACGCCGCCTGCTCACGGGCCGAACCGTCGCCGGGCTTGACGGCGAAGATGGTAGACGAGAGCTGCACATCCTCCCAGGTCAGCTGCTCACAGCCGGGCACGGCGCGGATCTGTTCCAGCAGGGCCGCATCCCCCTGCCCGGCGCGGCGGGCGGCTTCTTCGGCCTGCACGGCCTTGGCGCGGCCCACATAGGCGGGGTCCTTGCGGCTGAGGGTGAACTCGGCCAGACCCAGCGGGTTGGAGCGGTAGGACGACGTCTCGCCGGAGGGGATGAGCTCATCGGTGGTGGTCACCGGGTCGGTGATGTAGGAGGCCACCTTGAGCAGCAGGTTCTCGCCCAGCGGGGCGATCTCCGGCCAGTCCTTGATGTTGGGGCCGAACTTGAGCAGCGCGTCGTAATCGCCGTGGCCGAAGCCCTGATAGACTCTGGTCTCGTAGCTGGACGGGTCGTAGTGGTACTCCGGCACGGTAGGGTCGTAGTCGATCTCAGTGGCCGGTGTCAGGATGCCGCCGTTGACCGTAGTGGCCGCGATGCTGCGGGCATCCATCAGCGCCACCCCGGCCAGCTGCCCGCTGCCGGGCTTGGAGCCCTCGCGGCTGGGGAAGTTGCGGGTGGTATGGCGGATGGACAGTGCCCCGTTGGCGGGCACGTCACCGGCACCGAAGCAGGGGCCGCAGAACGCGGTGCGGATGGTGGCGCCACTGGCCATCAGGTCGGTCAGGACGCCGGTGCGGGTCAGCTCCATCATGATGGGCTGGCTGCCGGGGTAAACGCTGAGCGCATAGTCGCCGCAGCCGCCGGTGTGGCCCTTGAGGATGGAAGCCGCCTCATAGATGCTGTCGAACAGGCCGCCTGCGCAGCCCGCGATGACGCCCTGATCCACCCGCAGTTTCCCATTCTCGATCTTGCTGCACAAATCCAGCTTCACGTCCCTGCGGCCCACGAGCTTCTGGACATTTTCCTCGCAGTCATGCAGGATGTCGTGCAGGTTGGCGTTCAGTTCCGCGATGGTGAACGCATTGGACGGGTGCATGGGCAGTGCGATCATCGGGCGGATCTTCGACAGGTCCACCTGCACCACACCGTCATAGTACGCAAGGTCTGCGGGCTTGAGGGGCTTGTAGTCCCCTGCCCGGCCGTGGGCTGCGAGGAAGTTCCGGGTCTTTTCATCGGTCTCCCAGATGGAGGACAGGCAGGTGGTCTCGGTGGTCATGGCGTCGATGGCGTTGCGGGTATCCTGCCGCAGCGAAACGATGCCGGGGCCGACGAATTCCATCACCTTGTTCTTGACGTAGCCGCTCTTGAACAGCTCGCCCACCAGTGCAATGGCCACATCGTGGGGGCCGCAGCCCGCAGGCAGCGCACCCGTCAGATAGATGGCGACCACGCCGGGGCGGGCCACATCGTAGGTGCGGCCCAGCAGCTGCTTTGCCAGCTCACCACCGCCCTCACCGATGGCCATAGTGCCCAGCGCACCATAGCGGGTGTGGGAGTCCGAACCCAGGATCATCTTGCCGCAGCCCGCGAACCGCTCGCGCATGTACTGGTGGATGACCGCCAGATGGGGCGGCACGAAGATGCCGCCGTACTTTTTGGCTGCGGACAGGCCGAACCGGTGGTCGTCCTCGTTGATGGTGCCGCCTACGGCGCACAGGCTGTTGTGGCAGTTGGTGAGCACATACGGGATGGGGAACTTTTCCAGGCCCGATGCGCGGGCCGTCTGGATGATGCCCACAAAGGTGATGTCATGGCTGGCCATGGCGTCGAACTTGATCTTCAGGTTCTGGTCATCGCCGCTGGTGTTGTGTGCCGTCAGGATGCCGTAGGCCATGGTGCCCTTGGGGGCATCCGCCACAGCGGCGGCATCAAAGCCCTGCGCAGCCAGTGCCGCCGGGGCGTCTGCATCTGCGTTGACCCATGCGCCGCGCACATAGTACGCGCCGCCCGTGCTGCATTTGATGGATTCCAACATTTTCCTTCGCCTCTCTATCAGACCGGGGCTTTTCCCGCCTTTCCCTGCGGACGCCCTGGAGCCGGAGCCCTTACACCGCGGCTCCTCACTTCCGGTGGTTCTTAGTCGAACAGCATATCGTGGATGGCGCTGACGGCCTTGTCGGCGTCGTTGCGGTCGATGATGCAGGAGATCTTGATCTCGCTGGTGGAGATCATCTTGATGTTGATGTTGTTGTTCGACAGTGCCTCGAACATCTTGGAAGCAACGCCGCTGTGGCTCTGCATACCGGCGCCCACGATGGAGACCTTGGCGCAGGTCTCGTCACAGGTGACGTCCTGGAACTTGCCGCTCTCCTTCAGCACACGCAGTGCGGTGTCTGCCTCGCCCTCGGAACAGGTGAAGGAGATATCCTTCTTGCCGTCGCGGCCGGTGGACTGCAGGATGATGTCCACGTTGATGTTCTTCTGAGCCAGCAGGCCGAAGATCTTGAAGCTCGTGCCCGGCTCATCGGGAACATTCAGAATCGTAATAACAGCAACGTCGGTGTCCTTTGCGACGCCCTTGATCAGCATACCTTCCATTTTCGTAACCTCCTTGACGACCGTACCCGGAATCGGGTTCAGGCTGGAAAGCACTTCCAGCTCCACGTTATACTTTTTGGCCAGCTCCACGCTGCGGTTGTTGAGCACCTGTGCGCCGAGAGAGGCCAGCTCCAGCATCTCGTCGAAGGTGATCTCCTTCAGCCTGCGGGTGTTGCGCACCTTGCGCGGATCGGCGGTGTAAACGCCCTCCACGTCGGTGAAGATCTGGCAGCGGTCTGCATGAAGCGCCGCCGCGATGGCAACGGCGCTGGTGTCGGAACCGCCGCGGCCCAGGGTGGTGATGTCATCCAGCTTGTTCAGGCCCTGGAAGCCTGCCACAACGACCACGCGGTTGCGCTCCAGCTCGGAAGAGATACGTTCGGTCTCCAGCCGGGTGATGCGGGCCTTGGTGTAGGCACGGTCGGTGCGGAAGCCTGCCTGCCAGCCGGTCAGGCTGGTGGCATGGCAGCCCAGCTCGTTCAGGGCCATGGCCAGCAGCGAGATGCTGATCTCCTCACCCGCTGCCAGCAGCATATCCATCTCACGTGCGGAGGGATTGTGGGTGATCTCCGCTGCTTTTGCGATCAGGTCGTCGGTGGTATCGCCCTGGGCGGACACCACGACCACCACGTCATTGCCTGCGTTGTGGGTATTGGCCACGATGCGGGCCACGTTGAAAATACGGTCCCGGTCCTTCACGGAAGAACCGCCGAACTTCTGTACGATCAACGCCATAGTTTGTCACTCTCCTCTTCTTCTGCCCTGCTTTTCTGCGCAGGGCGTACGCCTAATATCATTCCACGGTTGCGCCGGTATTATCTGCATCCAGGCGCAGCAGCGTAAATGCTTCACATCCGTCCAGCCCTTCCAGCTGTTCGAGGCCTGCCTCCAGGCCCTTGTAAAATTCCTCTGCGTCGGTGCGCTCGGCCACCGCCATCACGGTGGAACCGGCACCGGACACATACACGGCCTTTGCCCCGCACTGCTTTGCCAGCGCGAAGGCTTCCTTCGAGCCGGGCATCAGCGGCATCCGGTAGGGCTGGTGCAGCTTATCCTCCGTCGCAATGGCCAGCAGCTCGTGGCGGCCCTCACAGAAGGCCGCAGGCACCAACGCTGCGCGCGACAGGTTGTAGACCGCATCCTTGTGGGAGACCTGCTTCGGCAGGGCTGCGCGGGCGGCCTCGGTCAGGAGCTTGTAGTCCGGCACGATGGCCGCGAAGCAGAGGCTCTGGTCCACATCCCGCTTGACGGAGTAGACCACGCCGTCCTCGTAGACGCTGCTGGTCAGGCCGCCGAGCAAAGCCGGTGCCACATTGTCCGGGTGGCCCTCGATGCTGGTGGCCAGGGTCAGCAGCTCCTGGGTGTTCAGGATATCGCCCAGCATTCGGTTGGCACCCAGCAGGCCTGCAATGATGCAGGCCGACGAGGAACCCAGACCGCGTGCCATGGGGATGGGGTTGGTCTGCACGATCCGGAGCGGCGGGATCTTCTTTCCCACTTTGTCGAACAGGCCTTTGGCCGAGCGGTAGACCAGGTTGGACTCGTTGCGGGGGATGCGGGTCCCGTCCGCTGCCGAGATGTCCAGTTTCTCGCTCTCTTCAAAGGTCACGGTATTGTACAGGGTCACCGCCAGGCCCAGGGCATCGAAGCCGGAGCCGACGTTGGCGCTGGTGGCCGGGACAGAGACTTTGATCTTCATGATGGCTGCACCTTCCCTTTTATGCTTCCTCTGGCAGACGCTTGAGCAGCAGCTTCACGCTGCCGCCCACGGCCTCCACCTTCCGGGCTGCTTCGGCCAGCGCTCTGGCGTCGGCCTTCTCGACGAAGTACGAGCAGCCGTCGAACCGCTCCTCCACGACCTTTCCGGTGCCGTAGATGGCCTCCACCACAGCCGGTGCAATGCCTGCCACACGCACATAATATGCGGCGGGCGCGGGGTCGGTGAGCATCCCCTCCACCGGCTCGGCAGGCCGCCAGAACAAGCTGTCGTGGACCTTGGAGCCTTCCTTGATGGCATCCACCACATCGGCCACCACGGCGCTGGCGGTGGGCAGCTTGCCCGCGCCCTTGCCGTAGAAGATGACGTCGCCCAGCATATCGCCCTTGACCAGAACGGCATTGAAGACGTCGTCCACACCGGCCAGCTGGTTCGACCGGGGCACCAGGCAGGGCTCCACGCCTGCGGCCACGCTGCCGTCGCCGCCCTGCTTCATCCAGGCGATGAGCTTGATGACGCAGCCCAGTTTCTCCGCCGCCGCCACATCGGCGATGGTGATCTCGCGGATGCCGCGGGTGGGGATGTTCTGGGGGTAGATCTGGTGGCCGCAGACCAGCGAGGACAGGATGGCGATCTTGCGGCAGGCATCGCGGCCGTCCACATCGTCGCCGGGGTCTTTGGTCTCGGCATAGCCAAGCTCCTGTGCGATCTTCAGCGCCTCGTCAAAGCCCAGGTTCTCGTGGATCATCTTGGTCAGCATGAAGTTGGTGGTGCCGTTGACGATACCCTCCACCTCGGTGATGACGTTGGCCGCGAGGCACTGGTGCATCGGGGTGATGATGGGGGTGCCGCCGCCGACCGAGGCCTCGAACAGGAAAGCGCAATCGTGCGCCTTGGCCAGACCCAGCAGCTCGGCACCGTAGGTAGCCACCATCTCCTTGTTGGAGGTGCAGACGCTGCGGCCGCTCTCCAGGCAGGCTTTCACATACGGGTATGCGAACCGGGTGCCGCCGATGGTCTCGACCACCACCTTGATCTCCGGGTCTTCCAGAATGGTGTCGAAGTTCTTGATGAAGAGATGCGCGGCCGGGTGGCCGGAGAAATCCTTGGGGTCGAGGATGTACTTCACCTCAACGGGTTCCCCTGCCCGGCGGGAAACGCCCGCTGCATTGCGGCACAGCACCTCGTACACGCCGCTGCCAACCGTGCCAAAACCTAAGATCGCGATCTTTGCCATGGTAACCCCTCGTTCCTATCTCTTCGTTGTTTACAGATTGTATCCACAGTGCACACCGACGACCATCCGCTGCCGGGAGAGCTTTTCGGTCAGTTCCTCCGGGGTCATCTGCATCGTGTCGGTGCGGATGGTGACAGCCACCAGCGCAGCGCCATTTTCCGGCGTGGACTGGTTGATGGTCACGATGCTGGCACCTGCGGCACTGATGCCGGCCAGCAGACTTTGCAGCGCACCGGTCTCGTCCCGCAGGGTGGCCATCACGGTGATGACCTCACGGCCGTTCTCGGAGTCAAAAATGCAGTCTTTGTATTTATAGAAAGCACTGCGCGACAGGTCTACGCTGCGGGTCGCAGCCGAAATGCTGCGCGCCTCCCCGCTGGCCAGAAGCTCCTTGGCCTTGACGACCTTCAGGAAGACCTCCGGCAGGACCTGTGCATCCACCAGATAAAAGCGGCGTTCCAACTTGTTCACCTCACAAACACAAGTGTTCTTGCAGAGAATATAATAACATCCGGCCCCCTGCATTGCAAGAGGCCGGATGTGTTTTTGTCAGATTGTCCAGTTTTGATGCGTGAAGTGGCGCATTGCCTTGCCGGAATGGCACCCATCCCATGGGAAAAAGTATGAGTTTTGCGCTCAGTCGGTGTCGAGACCGGAAGTGTCCGCCGGGATGGTGGTCTGGTCGGCTGCGGGCTGGGCCGCCTGCGTCACGCCCGAAGAGTGGGAGTAATTGCAGGTATCGGGCAGGTCGTCCGCACGGTAATAACCAGTAGCGCGGCTGGGGCAGCTGGGGCCTGCCAGCAGGCCGCTCTGGGTGCAGTAGGCGCGCTCCACCACGCCGTCTGCCGCCGGGAACGGCTTATAGGGCAGGTTCTTCTGGACCTCTTCCATATAGGCCTTCCACGCCATGACGCAGGTGCGGGTCTTGGCCTGATTCTTGCTCAGGGTGTTGGTCATATCATACGGCGCATCGTAGCCCCACCACACAGCGGTGACGTAATACGGTGTGCCGCCCACGAACCACAGATCCTTTTCGTCGCTGGCCGTACCGGTCTTGCCGAAGGACTCCATGCCGTTGGAGTTGGGGTAGCGGCCGCTGGCCGTACCGACGTTGGAGTACAGGACGTTCTTCAGCAGGCGGTTCATGACATAGGCCGTCTGCGGGGTCAGGGCCTGATAGCTGGTGGAGTTGTTTTCCAGATAGATGTTGCCGTCACGGTCCAGCACACGGGTGTACAGATGCGGGGTGGTGTACTGGCCGTCGTAGAAGATCTGGAAGGCTGCGGCCAGCGCCGTGGGCGTGACACCGTGGGTCTGGCTGCCCATGACCATCTGAGCAAGGCCGACGTCGCTGGAGGGGTCCAGCGTGTCCAGCTGCAAGGTATTATAGACGAAGTTGAAGATGTTGCTTGCGCCCACCAGGTCGCCCACACGGATGGCGATGGTGTTCAGCGAGCGGGCCAGACCGTTCCACAGCGGCAGGTCGGAGTTGTCGCCGTAGTTGCCGCCATAGTTGCGGGGCCAGCTGCGCCATGCGTTGGGGTAGGCCTTCAGCTGGGTGTCGGACATGCCCATCAGGCCGTTCTTTCGGCAGTAATCCTCATCGCGGATGACCATATCCTGCTTGAGATAGAGGGGCGAGTTGTTCAGCATGGTGGACCAGTTGACAAGGCCGTACTCGATGCCCAGAGCGTAGGCGCCGATGGGCTTGATGGTCGAACCGGTCTGCCGGGTGACGCCGTAAGCACGGTTCAGGGAGAGACTCTTGGTCTTCTTGCCCAGGCCGCCCACCATGGCCAGCACATTGCCGTCATAGTCCAGGGTGACCATGGCCGCCTGGGTGCGGACATTGCGGTAATAGTAGACCGTGCCGTCGTCGCCGGTGCGGGTCTTGGGGGTGCCGTCCTCGTTCATCACCTGCACGTCGTCGTCCGAGATGGAGGTGACTTCTTCCTCATGCCAGCCTGCCGGGAAATAGGCATCGTCGGTGTTGAGCATGAGGTTTTCCATGGCGGTCTGCATCTTGGGGTTGACGGTGGCTTCGATGGTGTAGCCGCCGGTGTAGAGCATGTTCTGGGCCGTGGCTTCGTCCACGCCCTCCTTCTCCATGATGTCGCCGACCACCTCGTTGAACAGGGCATCGGTAAAGTAGCTGGTCACGGAGGAGGTGTTCTTCTTGCTGGTATCCTCCGCCAGCACCAGCGGCTGGGCGGCGGCGTTCCGGTAGTCATCCTCCGAGATCACGCCCTGCTGCCACATATTATACAGGATGAAATTGCGGCGGTGGATCAGATTTTCGGGGTTCGTATAGGGGTTGTAATTGGTGGGGTTCTTGGTGATGGACGCAATGGCCGCGCACTCCCACAGGGTGAGCTGGCTGACGTCCTTGTTGAAGTATTCGTTTGCCGCCGTCTGGACGCCCTGGATCGTGCCGGTGAAGCTGATGGTGTTCAGGTAGGCTTCCAGAATGGTCTCCTTGGAGTAGGTGCGGCTCAGGCAGAGGGCGCGGTAGATCTCGCGCACCTTGCGCAGGGCACCCTGGATGCCGCTGGCGCTCTTGTCCGAGGTCAGGTTCTTGATGAGCTGCTGTTCCAGCGTAGACGCGCCCTGCTTGGAGCTGTAGATCGGCAGCACATACTCGTTGACCATGGCACCGATGGTGCGTTTGAAGTTAACGCCCGGCTCATTGTAGAAATCTTTGTCCTCGGTGCAGATGAACGCATACTGTAGGTTGGTGGGGATCTGCTCCAGGTCTGCCCAGACACGGTGGCTGTTGGAGGAACGCAGGGTGGCGTACTCCACCTGCGCCCCGGTGTCAGGGTCAGTGGCCACCACCGTGCTGGACTGGCTCAGCTCGATGTTGTCCAGATCCAGCAGGTCGCCGTCGTTGGCCGTGGCCTGCACCGCGTAATAGACCATGCCCACCATCAGCAGGCTGCCCGCCATGATGCCCAGACAAATCAGCATCGCGAGGGTGCGGCCCAGGAACCGCAGCAGGGGGTGCCTGCTCTTCTCCTTCGGCTCCTTGGGGGGCTTCCCGCTGGGAGCCGGGTCCCGGCGGCTGTTGTTCACATTGACTTGACGTCCCACGGAAGGCTGGGGTTCTCTCTTCGCCCCGCTCTGGTGGATCTTTCTTGGTTCGATAAGGATCGCCTCCTGACCGGCCACTGGGCCGATGATTCGCTGGTTATACGACAAGCTGCCCCGCCCGGTCCGACCGGCAAAAGGGCAGAATTTTCCCCGGATAGAGGTAGTATAGCACATTTTGCCCTGCAAAGTACAGCATTCTGCTGTGAAAATTCTGTTCTTCTGTCTGGAAAACTTTCTTTTTGCGCATACTACCGTTTGAAACTTTCCCTGCAAAGGAGTGATTTCCCTGTGCGTAAGCTCGTTCTCTGCCTGTTTTATGCGCTCTGCGCCTTTGCCATCGCGTTCAGCCTGTTCTGGATGGCCCTCCCCCGGCTGACGCTGCCCTCCCCTGCCCCGCAGGACGAAGCGCCGGACTCGGTGCCGCTGAGTCTGGCGGCGCAGGCCCTGCCGGAGCGGACGGCCCTTTACTACCTCTGCGACGAGGGCGGGATGCTGACGGTCTATGCCTGCGGGGCCGACGGGGAACCCGCCGACCGGTTGGAGGAGACCGGCATCTACGTCAACCTTCTGCCCGAAAACGACGCCCTCCGCATCAAGCAGGGCCTTGCGGTCTACAGCGAGACCGAGCTGCGGACCGTGCTGGAGGACCTTGGAGAATGACAGAGACCCTCCCGCCGGGGAGGGTCTCTGCTGTCATTGGTGCATTACGCTTCCATGGCTTCCAGCGGCACAAGGTAGTCCTTGCAGCACTGTTCGTAATGGAGCGAGTATTCCTTGGTGGGGTTGTGGTGCATCAGGCTCTTCAGGGTGTGGGAGTCGTAATCCTCGCCCTGGTTCGTGCCGATCAGACGGGCTGCGATGTTGGAGCAGTGGTCAGAGATGCGCTCCACATTGTTCAGCACATCCAGGAAGACGACGCCGGTGTCGATGGAGCAGATGCCGTTCTTCAGGCGCTTGATGTGCTGATCGCGCAGCTTTTCGACCATGATGTCGATGACCTCTTCCAGCGGCTCCACCTGGCGGGCCAATGCGACGTCATTGTTCTCAAAGGCGTCGTTCGTCAGGTCCAGCACGCGCTCCATCGCGCCGGTGAGGAGCTTGAGCTCCTCCTTTGCGTGGTCGCTGAAGGACGCTTCCTTCTCATAAAGCTCCTCGGATTTTTCCATGATGTTGACGGCATAGTCGCCGATGCGCTCGTACTCGGTGACGAAGTTCAGCAGCTCGGTCACGGCATGGCTCTCGTCGTCGCCCAGCTCCTGGTCGGTCATCTTGATAAGATAGTTGGAGATCTCGACCTCCATCCGGTCGATGAGGTTCTCCCGGACGTTCACCGCGCTCACGACGTCTTCGTCCATCTTGAGCAGCAGCGGAGCCGACAGGTTCACGTTGCGGGCAGCACGGCGGGACATCTTGACCACTGCGTTCTTGGCCTGCTGCAGGGCAACGGCCGGGCTCTTGAACAGGCGCTCGTCCAGCACGGGCATACTGAGCTCCTGTGCTTCCTCGGCGCTGTCGGGCACGGTGAGGACAGCCAGCTTCGACAGCACACTGCTGAACGGCAGGAAGAGGAGCATCGCCGCCACGCTGGACATGGTGTGGATGTTTGCGATGGAGCTCTTGTTCATCACATCGCCCCAAACAGGGATGCCGATGGTGTAGCGCACCGCATAGATGGCCGCCAGCAGCACCACACTGCCGATGATATTAAAATAAAGGTGGATCAGCGCGGCGCGCTTGCCATCCTTGGAGGAGCCGCCGATGGTCAGCAGCGGGGTGAAGGCCGTGCCGATGTGGGCACCCAGAATGATGGGGATGGCCGAGCCGAAGGTAACAAGGCCGGTGCTGGACAGTGCCTGCAAGATACCGACCGATGCCGAGGACGACTGGATGATGACCGTGACCACCACGCCCACGAGAACGCCGAGGATGGGGTTGGTCATGCTGACGAACAGGTTCTGGAACGCCGCGCTCTCCCGCAGGGGCGAAACGCCGGTATCCATCAGGTTCATGCCGGTGAACAGGATGCCGAAGCCCAGCATGATCTGGCCGATGTTCTTTTTCTTGGCGTTGCGCAGGAACACATAAAAAATGCAGCCAATAAACGCGACCACCGGTGCGAAGGTCTTGGGCTGCATCAGGGTCAGCCACAGGCTGTCGCCGGAGATATCCGCCATGCGGATGAGCTGGCCGGTGACAGTCGTACCAATGTTCGCACCCATGATCACGCCTACCGACTGCGTGAGGGTCATGATTCCGGAGTTGACAAGGCCGACACAGATGACGACCGTACCCGCCGACGACTGGATGACGCCGGTGATGAGGGTGCCGAAAATGACGCCCTTGATGGTGGAAGAGGTCAGCTTTTGCAATACGCCCTGCATCTTGCCGCCCGCCAGCTTCTCCAGGCCGGCGCCCATGATCGACATGCCGTACAGGAACAGCGCAATACCGCCCAACAGAGAGGTGATGTGTGTGATATCCATCTCGATACTCCTAAAAATGTTCTTCCTTTTTCTTTTGAACAGACAAAGGACGGCCGCCAGGCTCTTTCTGCCTGAACGCCGTCCTTTTTATTATAGCATCGAGCGGCCTGTTTCAACAAGCCTTATTTTACATGTTTTTTGCGTTTTTGATACATTTTTGCGCGTTTCGCCGGGTTTTGGCACAGTTCTTTTCGCAGATTTTACATGGATTTTACAAACGATTCAGTTTGCCGCAGCTGACGCCATTTCCCGCCGCCGGGCCGTTTTTGCGGCGGGCTGCTCAGCGCGGGCCTTATCGTAGCAATACCGGATGATGGCCTGCCGCCGGACGATGCCGATGAACATGCCCCGGTCGTCCACCACCGGCACAAAGTTCTGGTTCATGGCCGCTTCGATGAGCTGGTCCATGCTGGTGCTCACGGTCACGGCTTTGTAATCCCGCTTGTGGGCAAAGCTGGAAATGGGCACGTCCTCGGCGGCTTCCAGGTCCAGGCCATGGTATTTTTTCAGTCCCCAGAGGATATCCCCCTCGGTCAGGGTGCCCACATATTCGCCTTTGCGGTTGAGCACCGGAATGGATGCGTAGCGGTTGTTCTCCCATTTTTCCAAGGTCTGCCGCAGGGTGAAGTCATCGTAGACATACATCAGGTCCTGCTTGGGGGAAAGGAAAAACAAAATGTTCATCATCAGCTCTCCTATCGAAAACAAATTCTGCCGTTGTGGGCGCAGCACCCCGTCTCTCTGATTTGATTTTAGCACTTTTTCACAGCGAGTTAAAGGGAATAATCATACTTTTTAGATTTTATTCACAGTCATTTTTCGCTCTTTTTCAAAACATGCGGAAAAACCATGCACGCTGGCGCATTTTGTGCTATACTAAGCAGAAAGGAACTGCCCACCGGGCCCTCTGGCACTGCGGCCCTGTTCTCAGGATACCCACTGCGGCGCTCGAAATCGGGTGCAATGGGGTATGTCCGGCACAGGAGTTGCAATTTTCCGCTGTACACCGGGCCGGTAAAGAGGTATAATAAGCGTGTAAGATTCCTTTCCCGGTTCGCCGGGCCAAACCAAACAATCTGATAAAAGGAGCAGAGCGACTATGATCACTTCCCGTTTCCCGCTGGGAGATGTCAGCTTCTCCGCCGAGTATTTTTCGACGCTCGTGGGCGAAGCAACCAAACAATGCTACGGTGTGGCCGCAATGACCCCCCGCGATCTGACCGACAAGGTGCGGAGCATGGTGCACGGCGCTGATTTTTCTGCAAAGGGCGTCCGCGTCACCCAGGAAGAGGGCCGTCTCGTGATCGAGCTGCACATCGCCGTCAGCTATGGGCTCAACATTTCGACCGCTGCGCGCAGCATCTCGCACCGCGTCAAGGATGAGGTGGAACAGGCCACCGGCCTCAAGGTCGCCCGCGTGATCGTCTCCGTGGACGACGTGATCGCCTGATCGGACAAGAGAATAAGGAGAAAATTCAAATGATTTCTGGTAAGATCCTGCGCGACGCGATTATTTCCGGCGCAAACAACATCAACAACCAGCGCTCCCGCGTGGACGAGCTGAACGTCTTCCCCGTCCCGGACGGCGACACCGGCACCAACATGGGCATGACCGTGGGCGCAGCCGTCCGTGAGCTGGAAGCTCTGGACGACAGCTGCACCGTCGGCGAGGCCGCCAAGACCGCTGCTTCCGCCATGCTGCGCGGTGCGCGCGGCAACTCCGGCGTCATCACCAGCCTGCTGTTCCGCGGCTTCTCCAAGGCGCTGGAAGGCAAGAAGGAAGCCGGTGCAGACGACCTCGTTGAGGCTCTGAAGAAGGGCGTCGAGGGCGCTTACAAGGCCGTCATGAAGCCCACCGAGGGCACCATCCTGACCGTGGCCCGCGTGGCCTCCGAAGAAGCAGCTGCCTGCGGTGCCAGCGAAGTCCCCGCTCTGTGGGACGTGGTGCTCGCCGCCGGTCAGAAAGCACTGGAGGACACCCCCAACCTGCTGCCCGTCCTGAAGAAAGCAGGCGTCGTGGATGCCGGCGGCCAGGGCATCATGGTCATCTTCGAGGGCATGGGCAAGGTCTTCCACGGTGAGCCCATCGTCGCAGGCGGCGAGGCTGTCCCCAACAAGGCCAAGCTCTCCACCGAGAACGCCGGCCGCGGCGTCTTTACCGATGACCTGATGAAGGTCGAGGACATCAAGAACGGCTACTGCACCCAGTTCCTCATCAACAAGAATGAGGGTGCCAGCGCCGCCAAGATGCGCGCTTTCGCGGAGTCCAACGGCGACAGCGTCGTCTGCATCGAGGACGATGACGTCATCAACCTGCACGTCCATACCGCCGACCCCGGCAAGATCCTGAGCGAGGCCATCAAGTATGGCTACCTGACCAACTTCAAGATCGAGAACATGCACGAGCAGTTCCTGGCCCGCCAGAAGCAGGGCAAGAGCCTGGAAAAGCAGGCTTCTGCTGAGAAGAAGCCCGACCCGACCTCCGAGTTCATCTACGCTGCTGTGGATCCCAGCCGTGATTACGGCTTTGTGGCAGTTGCTGCGGGCGAGGGCCTGAAGGCCGTCTTCACCGACCTGGCGGCCGACGCCGTCGTCTCCGGCGGTCAGACCATGAACCCCGCCACCGAGGATATCCTCGCCGCCATCCAGAGCGTCCCGGCCAAGACCGTCTTCGTTCTGCCCAACAACAAGAACATCATCATGGCTGCCGAGCAGGCCCAGAAGCTGGCCGACCGTCAGGTCGTCGTTCTGCCCACCCGCACCG
>ERZ791614.90-NODE-90-length-63969-cov-3.266561_pt1 | contig 63969 bp, 5 predicted proteins | sample MGYA00510274_ERZ791614 | MGnify/ENA primary metagenome ERZ791614 (study PRJEB30046, sample SAMN00715221) | human gut metagenome | study: EMG produced TPA metagenomics assembly of the A metagenome-wide association study of gut microbiota in type 2...
TGTAACCTTATCCTCCGCTGTAACCGTATAAACTACATCAGATGTAAAGTCCTGCTCTGTAGCCGGCGAATATGTCGCATACATATCTTCAAGCTCAACATTCGGCAGCAATGATGTAATATCCGCGTCAAAAGGCATTGTAATGCTTATATTTTTACCTTGTTCACCCGATATTTTTGTATCGCCTATTTGATTATTGATTGTAAAATCATTTATACCGATAAGTCCGCGTTCTCTTCTCGGAACTCGTATAGTTGAATTAACACTTGTTTGTTCGGTATCGCCGATTTTAGCTTTCAATGTATATATTTTATCCTCTGTATCGCTTGTATTTTCAGGAATATTGATTTCTGCCGTATATGTATCAACACCGTTTACAAGGTCATATGTTGCCTCGACAGGATCAAGTCCGTCATCAGAATAAATATATACCTTTCTGTTATTCCCGTTTTCCGCATTCTTTATACTGCTCAATGCACGTCCGATTATTTTTACCGTAACGGTAGAAGCAACACTTGATGTTGGATTTCTAAGGCTTAGAGATGTAATCACCGGAGTTGCCTCTTTATATATCTTAATCATATAATCGGCAGTCGTTGTACCGTCTTGAGCAGTTACCGTATATTTTGTTCTCGCATAGCCGTTTATATCAACAGTATATTGTATCGGTTTACCTTGGTCATTTGAAATTCTTCCGCCGATATATGTAAGTTTCGAAGGCGTATAATAATCTTGATCATATGGCATATAAACCGTGATTGTATGACTGTCTTCCGATTCATAAATTGTACTTTGACCAAGCTGACCGTCTATTTCAAAATCCGTTATACTGCACACACTTTTATCATAATCGACTATTAAGTTATTTTTAAGTTTTGTTTCTTTATTTTTAACAACATAATATACTTCATATACAACAGGTTTTTCTGCACTTTGGTTTTCCGGAAGAGTTATCGATGCAACATAATTGCCGTCTGAGTCTTTAATAACGTCACTTTCTAAAACAAGAGGAATATCCTCCATGCTCTTTACTCTTATTTTAACGTTGCCTATAATTGACACACCTTTAACAGTAAAGTCAACTTTACCGCCTTTATTGTCTTTTTGCGAGCTGTCATAAGTAACCGACTCTACATATACGGAATATAAAGTTCCTTCTGCCATTGCACTGTCAACTTCTATTATACCCGAATAATCATCTTCGCTATAGCCTACACTCATATTATATGAACCGTTAGGAACCATTAAGCACAATATATGGTCGTCGCCAATATAATAATCTGTATCTTCATATGTACAAATATTTTCTGTTCCCTTTGCACCATTCAATGTTGCTTTTACCTGATAAAGATTATCTCCGTTCGCATTTTTAACTGTTGATGTACTGTTTTCAGCAATATTAATATATGTCTTACTGTCTGTAATAAATTCACCGTCACCACCGACTGCAGTTCCGGTAACAGCAGTAAGATTTGTCGGTACACCTGTTATTGTCAGCTTCGTATTCGCCTCGGTATTTACTGCATTTGCACCTATTCCGCCTTGAACATCAAGCAGATTGGCAAGTGGATTTGTTTCTGTTGATTTTATAGTAGGCTGTGGATTGTTTGAATATGAATTTTTTACAGAAATGGCATTACCCATCATTGATCTTAATGTACAGTTACCGTCTATTGTTATATCAACATTTCCCATAATATTTATCGGAGTAGCCGAATTAGACATTTTTATGTCAAGATTCTTCAATGTAACAGGCGGAAGTTTCGTTGCCGAATCAAGGTTAACTATATTTTCTGTTGATGTTCCCGTTATTACATATCCTAAATCGTTGGTTTTATATTGTACACCGCCATAGGTTACATAAAGATCAGTTACATAAACACTGCCATTTGAAACATCATAAACATCGGCTTGCTTTTCGGTATGTTCTGAATCCAAAGTGAGATTTACAGTATATGTCACTTCACTCTTATCATTACCCGTTATTTTATACGTTGCTGATGTTGTATTATTAAATTTCATTGCATCTTTTTGAGTAAATGCACCGATAAATTCTATGTTAGGTGTAATATTTTTCAATATGATGTTATAAGGTACTTTTACAGAGATTACTCTGTTCTCATTATCTATAACAGTATCCCCGATTTGACCCGGAATTTTAAAAGAAGAAACACTTATCTCTGTATTGTTTGTACAATTAAATGTATTCTTTGACATCGAATCAACTTTTGAATATCTGTAATATGTTGTACCGTTTTTGTATACACGAATCCATTGATTTCCGGCATTTGCATACAAATACAACTTACCGTTTTTGTCTGTACGTGTTTTTATTTTCTTTTCTGCACCTGTATCATTATCAGAAACAAGTGAGTATTCAACATCTTGCTCATCTGTTATTCCGTCAACCGTTGTTTCTACCAAATACTGATTATACTTAGTTGCAGGAATTGTTCCGGAATTATTAAACGCATCAAATGATGGGTCATTATTTGGTGTTGTTCCGAGAGTTGCGTCTACACTTCCGCCATTAATTGTAATAGCGCCGTACGGAGTCTTATTTCCACCGTTACCGATGCCGTAACCTGAGCCGTTACCGACAGCTTTAACATAACCGCCGTTTACAATGACATTTCCGCCTCGGCCGCTTGTTCCAGATGCACTGCCTGTACCGCCTCCGATACCTGCCGCATTACTTTCAGAATCATCATCGGCATATGCGTAAACATTACCGCCGTTTATAAGTACGTTGATACCCGAACCGTCCTTACCGCCTCCGATACCGGCACCGCCATTTCCGCCATAAGCATATACAGTACCGCTGTTTACAGTAAATTGCTTCATATCTCCGATACCGGCGCCGTTTGCAGACTTAAATGTTATAACACCGTCATTATCACCCGAATCTTCAACAATAAGTTTTGAAGTAGCCGTTATACCTCTTACCGCCGCAAGATTTACAGATTGTGACTCAATTTTATTTGTGCCTTTCAGTCTAAGGGTCAGTTCAACATCGTCACCTATCGTCAATGCATTGTTTATAGATGAACGAGATAAAATATTAATATTATCTAAAACAATGGTAGGATTCGCACCCTGTACCACTTCAATTACATTACTTGTTTGACTTGTTGATTGAACTATATATATTTCCATATTCTTTGGAATATCATAGCTTGTTGTACCAACCGTAACTGTTACTATATCGTTATTATCATTGTTTTTTGTTATTTTGATATTTCCTTTTGAAATATCAAACTGTGATTTATCATCACCTGTCAAAGAAATATCTTTTGAATTATTAAAAATATATCCATTTAAAGTTGCTGTTACCTTAACACGAATTTTATGAGTTCCCTGCTTATAATGTGCAACTATATATCCGTCCACAACTTCTGCCAAATCACTGCTTATTGCTGTTTCATTTTCGTCAGCTGTTGTTAATGTATATGTACAATTAAGAATATGAGTAGGATAAGTACAATCACTTGATTTTTCAAAATCAGTTGTTAATTTGATTTTTGTCTGTCCGACAATTTTATTTACAGTTATTTCATCAGGTACAGATAATTTAATTGATGAATTTGTATCTGTACATGTACAGTCTGAACCCGAATATTCTGTCAGTGTTGTTTGGTTTTCTATATCGTCTGTACGATATATTTTACCGGCATATGTTACGGCATAGCCTGTTGTATCTTCTGTTACATATACATACAGCTTTGCTTCGCTGTCTGTTACTGTTTTCCATGAGCCGACAGTAACTTCTTTATTTGCCATTTCAACTGCATCCGGCATTGTCAGAACTACTTGTTTAAGTTTATTTCCATCCTTATCTTGAACTTTGTCATAATCTGTGCTTCTGAACGTACCATCTACACTGCCGCCGTTTATGTATATATTATTTACACCAAATTGTTCTGTTGTGGGAGTCATTCTTCCCGGTCCTATGGAATAAGTCACCGAAGCACCGGCTGTTGCTTTAATATATCCGCCATTTACGATAATCTCCGCATTAGACTGACGCTCCACACCGCCTATGGCTGTTCCGTATCGTCCTGCACTCGCATTTATGATACCGCCGTTTATTTCTATTGTACATCCGCTGACATTACCAGATGTTTTTATACCTCCACCTATAGCTGTACCTTTCATTCCTCCGACAGCATTAATAGTACCGCCGTTTATTATAATCTTACCATGTAATTGATTTAGATTCGCACCGATTCCCGATGCTTGTGCAGTACCTGTTACATTAAGAATACCATCACCGTCAACAGTCAAAATCGAATAATCCGACTCTATACTATTTGCTGCCACATTAATACCTGCCTTACCGCTTTTTTTAGCAGTAACGGTATTTGTGCCGTTTATGTGCAAATTAACAACTGCACCGGATTCAATTATAATAGGCGAACTTGTTGCAGACGTCATCGTTACATTTTCAACCGTCAAATCCGCCGTTACACCTGTTTTTACCGTCACAATATTTGTAACATCAACAGAACCGATATAATATGTACCGTCTGTATTAATAGTCACATCACCGTTTTGTAAATCTGAACTTAGATCTGTTCCGTCTGTCATAGGTGCAACATCATTTTTATTTATATTTACAGTATCCGTTGAATTATCCAACGGTACGTTTGTAGCCGCTATATTTTCTTCCGTAATTTTTTCATTCGGAGATGAAGTTGCCAAAACCTCAGTCTGCTCCGAATTGATTTCTGTTTTGATTTCATCAGCCGACACCGCAAAATTCAATGTCGGTAAAAGCATTGATAAAGCCAATATTATAGAAACAGCTTTTCTTTTCATTTTAATTCCTCTTTTCATATATCTTAACAATGTATAGTTATCCTTATTATATATTTTATAATACCACAAAGCACTTGAAATTGTCAATATTATACACTGAAAACGGCTGTTTTTAACACCGTTTCTCAACATTTTTAACAAAAAAGAGTTATGACAAATCAACTCCAAAATTGTTTCATCATAACTCCAATGTCAAATTATAACCAAGGATAATAAGCTTCCAATCTTACAGAGAATCTGTTTCTGATTGCATTAACATCATTATTGTCAATCCTGCCATCCTTGTTTACATCCCAAATACGCGCTTGTTTTACGCCATTCGCATCAGCATCCTTACCAACAAGATTATTTGCATCAATACCGTTTACTGCTCCGTCACTGTTGACATCACCTATTCTTCTGTCCACAACTAACAAATATCTCTCCATAGTTGAATCGTTGATTTGATATGTAACCTTATACAAGCCTTCTACTCCGGATACGGCACTGACCGTTCCTTTTATAGTATCAGATGTCGAACCGTCATTTACATTCACGCCCGGATCAACAAATTTATCAAGACCGCTTGTTATTACAGTATATTCGTTACCGTCTGCATCAATGTTATTTATAGGATTATATGTAATATCGGCACTGCAGTCCTTCGGCAAATAGTTTTCACTGAATTTGTGATTTGCCTTTAGGTAATCCAATGCTTCTTTCTGCCATTCCGCATCATGCGTCGTATCCTTATAAATCATAGCAGCCGGTGAATTACCCAAATTAAATGTATATGTAACATTAACAGTCATTGTTGCACTGAAAGAATTGTCTAAAGTATAGTTGCTGTTTGCAAGTTCAATTACTATATCATACACACCTGCATTTATAACACTGTTAAGTTTTGTTTCTGTATCACGTTTAACGTATTTTACGGAATACAAATCCGATGCCAAAGCTTCAGTCGGTGTAACCTTTGCGGTATGTTCGTTACCGTCATAATCAACTACATTGTCTGTAACCGTAAAATTAACTGTTTTCGGCGTAACCGTTATTGTTTTCGATGATGTTTCATCTGCAATATAGTTGCCGTTCGGGAAAGTAATTATTATATCATATACACCGACATCCGTAATTTCAGTCAAGTCAGTTTCTGTACCTTGCTTACGGTATGTTATTGTATATTTACTGTCATCATACGGTGCATCAACCGTCATATTCGGTTTGTGCGTCTTTCCGTCATATACCCAGCTTTCATCCGTTGTAAAGTGACCCGATTGCGGACTTATTGTAAGTTTATTATCATAATCATTTCCGATTGAATACACTATATCATTATCAAGTGTAATTTTTATCGTATAAACATCTGCATCAGTCGGATTTTCTACAGTTTCACCCTTTGAATTAGTATATGTAACTTTATATCCAATGTCTGCGGGATCGGAAGAAACAGTTGCCTTATGACTGTTTCCGTCATATGTAAACGATGTATTTGTTACCGTAAAGTTTACATTTTCACCTATGATTTTAATTGTACATTCGTCATATATCGTTTCATAGTTAGGGTTTGTTGTATGCACCCTTGCAGTATATATACCGCTTGAAACAGGCACATCGGTTGTGTATTCACCGCCGTTTCTGCTATACTCAATAACATATCCTGCCGCAGGCGGTGTTACCGTTACGTCAGCTGCCGTAAGCGGGTGAGGTAATTGGTCATATTGATATTCTTTGTCACCGCTTAATGAAATTGACGCACCCTGACGTTCAATTTGAATATGCGTATCACCCTCACGTTCCGATATGATACAACCCGATACATAAACATCAATATAATATGTTCCGGCATCTGTTACAGACGAAAGATTATCTTTACCGTATCTTATAATCGGTACAGCGTCTGTCAGTTCGCCACCGTTCAAATCATAACATTTAACTGTCGCTGTATAACTGTTTCCGTCATATATAATATTCTTGGGAGCAGTTACATTAATCTTGATAGATCTCGCTCTTATATTAATCTTAAATGTAACATCTCTGTATGTACCGTCTACATTACTTATACGGATATTCATATTAGCATAATATCCGGCACTTGTCGGAGTACCCGTTATTGAACCGTCCTCGTTGACAGTAAGACCTGTTGGTTTAAAACCCGATATAAATTCAAAACTATATCCGTCATTGCTTCCGCCGCTCATTGTTATTTGTGCTGAGTACGGCTTATATGCCTCACCCATAGGTAGCGACGTTGTATCTACACTAAAGTCAGCCGCATGAGCACATATACCTGCCATGAGCATTGCTATCATTATAATTAAAAATGCAGATATTTTTTTCATTTATTACACCTCTTTTCCGTTAAATCGATTACACAGCTTATTATTTTAATTGTTATTGCATTTCCGAAAGCATTGTCCAAAGATACGGACAATGCCATTGGAAATGCAATAACACAGGGCGATAACCGCCCTGTGTCATTACATTGCTTTATTTATCGCATTTATTATAATTCGATATTTATTAAGCAGCAGGAGTTGCTTCAGGAGCTGTTGTCTTTTCAGGAGCAACAGTTTCTTCAGGAGTTACTGTTGTTTCAGGAGCAACAGTTTCTTCCGGTTTTACTGTAGGAACTACTGCATTTGCGCCAACCTTTCTTTCATTTACTGCAAGAAGAATGTCTGCCTCTGCCCAGTGACCTGCAATGTCATTAGGAGTAAATGTTACGATTGGTGTTGATTCTACAAGAACTCTGTTGATAATTGCAACAGCTTCAGCTCTTGTTAGCGGTGAATATGGACCAAATGTACCGTCTTCATAACCTGAAACGATGTTCTTGTCAGCTAAAGTTTCAATGTAATCCTTAGCCCAATCATTTTCAGTTACATCTGTGAAGATGTTATTGTATGAAATCAAATCATATCTTTGAGCTCTTGCGATAACTGCACTGATTTCGCCTCTTGTGATTGTATCCATAGGTCTGAATGTACCGTCTTCATAACCGCTTAATACATTCTTATCTTCAAGATAACCAATGTACTTGTTGAACCAAGCGTCTGAATCAACGTCAGGGAATGATGCTTGATACATACCGTCAGGTAGATCGTCACCATAGCTTAGTCTTGCAATCATAGCTGCAAGTTCGCCTCTTGTGATGTTGTTATTTGGTAGGAATGAACCGTCATCATAACCTGAAGCGTATGGCTTTGTATATTCTGTGTTGATTACAGGTGCTTCTGTCGGCTTAACTGTTGGTACAGGTGTTGCTGTAGCTTCTTTAACAGTTACAGGAATATTCTTAACTATGCCGTTAACCTTAACCTTAACAGTTGCTGTACCCTTACCAACCAATGTGATGTTACCGTTTTCGTCAACAGTTGCTACATCTTCATTTGATGATGTCCATGTTGGTTTAGCTGTTGAGCCTTTTACAGTAGCTGTAACTTTAATCTTATCACCTACAACACCGGAAACAGTATCCTTATCAAGTTTAATTGATACGCTGCTTCCGCCGCCGCCACCGCTGCTCTTCTTAGCGGTGTAGTAAAGATTGATATTGTCGTTGCTGTCCTTTGGCAAGTTAGCTACATCTGCTGATGTTGTGCAAGCTGAATCTGTGAAGTATGCTCTGAATCTTGAAGGTGTGTATTGAAGAACATTAGAATTGAACTTACCGAATGTAGTGTCATCCTTAACTGCATTAATTTCTTCATCATTTGTATAAACCTTATATTCAGGTTCTGAGCCGGCTGCTGCACCATTCTTATAAATATTTACTAAGTATTTATAAGTTGTAGCTTTTACTGTAGCAGCATCTGAAGCAGGTGCTGAAGCTGTAGCAGCTGTTCTTACAAGTATTGTGTATTCTTTATTTCTTACTGCATTTTCGATTGTTGTTGTACCTGCTGCTGCCTTAACCCATGTTGCACCATTGTCTGTTGAATATTCAAAGTCGGCTGTTGTACCGCTTAGAACGATATTGTTTGTCTTCTTATCAGCTTTAGCTGTTACATTTTCCGGAGTTGCCGGCTTAATTACAGCTGTTGAGTTGTTAATTGTTGTTGAGCTTACAGGTAGATTATCTTCACCAACAATTTCATAGTTTTCATTATCAGCCTTAATATCTGATACTTTGATTGTGTTTGTTCCGACATCTTTACCGTCAAATTCCCACTTAGCAGAAATATTAACTGTATCGCCTACTACAGTTACACCTTCCTTAACAGTTGCTGTACCTGTTGCAGTTGTTGTGCCGTCATATGATTTACTTTCAGGTTTGAATATGATGTCTGAAAGTTTGATTGGTTTTTTCTTTGCTGTTAGAGTAATTGTCTTAGTCTTTGTTACTGAGCCTTCTGTGTATGATACTGTTATTGTTGTATCTCCATAAGGAAGCTTTGCAGTCTTATCAAATTCGTTACCGTCTTTATCCAATAGCTTGTAGTTTGTAACATGAGCCTTTGTTGCTGAAGCACCTGTACCATATACTGCATTAACTACCAAACCGCCAAAGTCAGGTGTCAACTCAGGATATGTGTATGTTACCTTTGTAGGACCTGAAATTTCGATATCTGACATAGCGTCTTGAGTTACGCTACCCTTAACATTTACTGTTGCAGGAGTGAATGAATAGTTAGCTGCATCTGTACCTGTAAGAGCCTTTTCTGTAACTGTTACATCAGGAGTACCCGGTGTCTTTACATCATTAGCTGCATATTTATATGTAAATGGAAGTGTTACGTTATCTCCTTCAACTATAGATGAATTATCCTTAGTTAGTACCAATGAGCTATCAGCAGTTACATCAGCTGTAGCATTAGGGTTAGCCTTAACTGCAGGAACTTTTATAGCATCAGCATTAACTGTAAGAGTCTTTGCTGTAATTGTTGCAGCTGTCTTAAGTGTGCCGTCAGCATTAATCTTATCTGTATCCGGTGCAAATGTGTACTTACCGTTTGTTTCCGGTAGTGTAGTTGTTAGTTTAATCTTCTTATCTGTGCCTACATTTTTATCTGTATATGCAAATGTACCTGTAACTGTGTATGAGTCAGTACCTACAAATGCTGTAGCTGAATCCTTAATTGAAATTGTAGGTAGTGTTTGATCTGCAGGAATAGTTAATCCGCCATCATATACCTTTGTAATTGTTGCGTCTGATACTGTGTAGTAAACTGTCTTTGCAGCTACAGTAATCTTAGCTGATGAAGTAAGTGTTTTACCGTCATAGATAAAGTCAACTGTCTTATCTTTCATATCAAGTGTGATAACAGTGTCAGCATTAACTACTGTTTCACCGATTTTAACTGTAATACCGGCTGCTGCCAAATCAGCATATGAGATTTTGCCTGTTGAGTTATCATCATATGTAACATTCAACTTAAGGTCATCTGTCTTAAGCTTATCGCCATATGTATAAGCTGTCTTTCCACCGCTAATTGTTGCACTCTTAATCTTCTTTGCACCAAGTGTAGCAACTGAAACTACAGATTGTGTATTGCTACCTGCATTTGTGTAAACAACGTAAACCTTGTGATTACCATCAAGCATAGCTTCTGTAATCTTTGTGCTTGCTGTTACAGCTGTTGCTGTCTTAGCTTCTGTTTCGCTTGTTGCAATTACAACTTTGTAATTGTTGTCAAAGTTATCATATGCTACATCAGCACCTGTTGTTTCTGATGCTTTCTTAGCTTTTACAACGATACCTGTTGGATCGAAGTTATCATCTTTGTTGTATGATGTCTTAGCAGCATTGTTTGTTGATGCTGAAATTGTAATATCATCATAATTTGATGTTACTTTAAATGGTGCACTCTTAACTGTTGTATCAGACTTAAGTGCTACTACAAAGTAGTTGTCGCCGTGAGCATATTTGTCAGCAGCTGTTACCTGAGCATTAACGGTACCAGCAGCATTAGATTTGTAAATTGCCAAGCCATTACTGACATTTTCATAGTTTGTGAATTTAAGATCAGTAGCTGTGTCTTTATTATTCTTTTTTACATTAACTGTTAAATTATTAAAATTAATATTTGTATCATCATAAATGTTAGTTGGTATTGTATTGTTGTTTACTGTGATTTCTGTAATTGTTACAGGTTTTACAACATATTTACCAATCTCAACAATTTTACCTTTATATTCTGCATACAAGACCTTATTGTCTATATCTTTTATTTCTGCTTGAGATGCTGGAACTGCAGTTAATCCAGTTGTACTTGTTGCGCCTGTTGCTCCGTAGTAGAACTTAACATTTGCCATATCTGTAGCTGTAAGATCTTTATCACTATTATCGCCATAGTGACCTGTAAGTTGTAAACCTGTTGTGTTAAGTGCACTTCCAACAAATTGATTTGGTATTGTATATGGTGCATTTTTAACTTTAATACTTTCTAAGCTTGCTCCAGCAATATTAGCATAAATATTGATAGCAGAAGTATCTAAATCAAATAACGTTCTTATATCAAGGTAATCATCATCATCACTTGGTTCAAATGAACCAGCATTACCATATTCACCAAAACTAATATTGTAGTCAGTGTCATCAAAACTCAATACATTTGGAACATTTACTGTTGGTGCATCTTTTGCCAATTTAAACTTTATCATACCAATATACTGATCATCAGATCCGTTATATCTAACTGACTTTGGCTTTATACTAATGTTGACACTATTTGGCGTTATATCAGAAGCATCGTCATTCAACAAATACTTTGTTGTTGCTTTATTAGCAAAAATAGCAGAAGTATTCTTTGCACCTATCAAGTATGCAAATCTACTGTATGAGTCACTCAAATAAGTATCTGCGGGTTTAATATACTCTGAGTTGAAGTTTAGCTTTACAAACATACTATTAAGTCCACCCTCGTCACCAACTGCAGCCTTAATATTTGTTATACCGGAAAGCTTAATTCCAACAAAAAACTCACTATCTTTTGTAGTATCTTCAAGAGCTGTCATTTTTTCCACAAGAGGTGTTGTGGAACCAGTTTGATTCTCTGCATTGTCATCATCAAAGCCTTCTTTATACTTAAATAATTCACAAGAAATTTTGGCTTTTGATGTCCCATCTACCAATCGATCATCCCCTGCTGCAAAGACATTGGGCATAATGCTCAACATCATTGAAACAGAAAGGAAAATCGACAAAACTTTTTTTAATTTCATCTTTTTTCTCTCCTTTTAATTTGTATTTGTTTGTGTATTTGGTAACTCACTGTACCATTCCTCTATAGGATTGTTATTAACCTTTTTATCAGCTGCTGACAAGCCCTTGTATTTATTCATATATTGATAAATAGGATTAACATCCTGTAGATTTACTGAACTTGTAGGATTTAAGTCAAGGCATCTGTATAAATATATCTGTCTTGCTGTTCCTGTAATAACATTACTATTACCTGTTGTGTTGAAGTACATATCCGGTTTATTAAAGAATTGATAAATTGGGTTTGCATCCTGTAAGTTAACAGAGTTAGAGAAGTTTGTATCGCCTCGAGATTGCAAAACAATCACATATCTATTAACCGTTATCGTTTTACCTGTTGGTTCATCAACGAACGAATATGTCATTGTGTATTTATCAGGTCTAATTAATGCGTCTTCAAAAACATTTGCTTTAAATGGTCTTGTTAGTTCCGTAATCAAATAATTTGAAGGCTGATCCACTATTTCAATATTTTGTTCTTTATAGTTACCATCATATATACCATTAATGCTCAAATTTTTAGTCATTCTCTGAACGGTTATCTTTCTGGTAACATTTGTTACTTGATTTCCTGCTGAATCTGTAGCAGTAAATCCAGGGTCTACAAAATACTTACCATTATAAACGAATATCGCATAATCATTTCTATCCATATTTATGTCAGGATTATTTAAGGCTACTAACTGTTCAGGTGTCATTGATGCGATACTCTTTGCTTCTACCCATGCTCTATATGAATAGGTATTAATATTAGTCGAAAGACCTGCTGTTGTTCCTGTTCCTGATTTTAATTTACTTTGAACCGCAGTCGGAATATACGGAGCTTTATAAATATTTTTTTCATTAAATGCTGATTTTGCTGCAGTTTTATCAGTAATTGCTGAATCCTTCATAATTTCACCATATGGTGAGTTACCATAGTTCAAAGTAATCTTAGCTTCAACAAGTTGTTGAACATGGAATGTATATGTCAATGTAGGTGCATCATTATCTGTACCTGCTTTTGTTGTAATAGTGATAGTATTTTCTGTTTGTCCCTTATTTGTAAGAGGAGCCTTAATTGTGTATGTACCGTCACCATTCTTTGTAGGTGTAAGAGTTGTACCGTCTGATGCTGTTATTGTTGTAGTATCAGGATTTGTAAGTGTTACATTAAACTGAATGCTATCAGCATCAACATCCGGAACTCTTACATAATAATCCTTAATTGCAGGAGTTTCCGCATTATCAAATGCTACATCATTCTTATACTGGCTATCTTTAAACGGTAATGCAGTTGAATCAACTGTTGAACCCTTGACAGAATTAGCTTTTATTTCTTTAATCGAAGGGTCATTTGCAAGTACTTCATAAACAATGTTTCCGCCAACTTTGGCATCTGTATATTCAGCATAGCCTGTTGTCTTACCATCATAAAGTAATACCGCTTCTGTTGTTGTTGACTTAACCGAATCAATAACATAGTTTGAATTAGCTTTTAATTCAACAGCAACTACATACTTACCAACCTTTGTAATGTCAGTAACTTCACTTAATTCACTCTTCTGAATATTTCCGTCAGGAGTAGCACCTGCGTCGGTCCATGTGTAATACTTAATGTCATATTCGCTTTTTCCGACTGTATTGCCTGTAGCATCAACTACAGTGATAACAGGGTCCTTACGAGATGAACCTGCTTTTTGTTTTTGAGTATCAGGATCTACATTTACTGTAAGTTTTGCTGATGTTACTTCAAATGTTGAATCCTGTACACCGATTTTATAACCGTTTGCATAAGTTCCGGCATTATCAATAGAAATTGCTATTGTATAAACACCGACATTTTGAATTGTTGTTGCAGCATTATTCTTATCTGTTACAGTTGCAGTAAAGCCTGCCGGAAGCGTTGCATCTTTTGCAATATCGCTGTCCGCTACTTTTGTATATGTAGTTTTGCTTGCATCATCATATTTAATTTGATAAATATTGTACTTAGGCGAAATAACTTGTCCTGTATATTCAGCATTTGCATTTACAAGCTCAACCTTCAAATACTTAAACCATGTTGCATAATAAGTTTTATCAGCGTCTATTTTTGTATCCTTATCAAACTTAGTACCGGTACCGTCAAACGCTGTCTTCCAGCCGTCAAATTCAAATGTACCGTTTGTTGGTTCTGTTATATCGTATCCGATTGAATCACCTTTGTATAGAGTAACTACACGAGGAGATGTGTCATTACCCTTAAGATCCAAGTTCTTGTTAAATGTAACATTAACTTTGTCAGATGTCGGAACTGAAGGATCTATATCCCATTGTGCATACAATGTTGTTTCATATGCAGTATTTGTACCTGCAATTTCCTTTAGTGCATCCTTAAGTGTCGCTTGGTCTATTTTTGTTGTCGAATCAACAGTTACACCGCTGCCATCAGCTTTTGTGTTCCAACCTTTGAATACATAATGTGTTCTTGTTGGTTGATTTGGCATCATATCGCCAAGTGCATCACCAAGATATGGATATACATACTTTGGATTTGCATCTGTCACTGCTGCATTTGTTTTGTTTCCTGTAACATTACTGTCAAACGTAACCTTTACACCATTGTTCTTAGGAATATCATCCGGAATAACATTTTCTCCCGGATTTACATTTGCAGCTGCCCAATATGCGTATAATGTTACTGTTGTAGGAGCTGATGCCTCACTGCCTTGTGCCGCAAGAGAAACATCATTCAATGTAGGATATTTTGCTGAAGTAACAAAATTACCTGATCCGTTAGGTTTAGTATTCCATCCTATAAATACATAATTTGTTTTTGTAGGATTCTGTGCAGGATCTGTATAGTTTGCTGTAGGCGCACCCACAACGTCATTATATGTACCTACACCACCATTTACATCATATCTGATTGTAATATCCGACAGCCATTTTGCATAGTAATCAGTATTACTGTTTATTGGCTTTGTCTTGTCAAATGCCGTAGTTGTCATTGACAACGAACCGCCTGTTACTGTACCTCTATACCAGTTATCAAACGTATAACCTTTGTTGGTCGGTGCTGTTACATCATAGCCAAGAGAGTCACCCTTGAAAATTGTTACTGTCTTAACGTTTGTACCACCGTTGCCGTCTTTGTTATCATTAAATGTTATTGTTACTTTATCATTAGCATCAACATTATCAGCAATATCCCACTGTGCATATACAACCAAGTTGTATTTGCTTCCATTAGCTGTTACACCGTCAAGTGTTGTTGTTATTGCTGTTGCATCTGTAAATGTTGTACCTGAGCCATCTGCTTTTGTATTCCATCCTACAAACTTATAATTTGTTCTTGTAGGAGCTTCCGGCATCAATGTACCAAGAGCATCTCCAAGATGCGGATACACATACTTCGGATTTGCATCCGTTACTGTTGATGAAGCACTTCCTGATGCATTACTGTCAAATGTAACTTTTACACCATTATCATTAGGTGTTTCATTACCCGGTAATTTACCCGGTGTTACAGGAGCATCTGCCCAGTATGCATACAATTCTACCGGATTTGTTCCACCGGCAGCTGTTGAAACATCATTTAATGTAGCGTAATCAGCTGCAGTAATGAATTTACCTGAACCGTTTGCCTTTGTATTCCATCCTACAAATGTATAATTTGCTCTTGTAGGGTCTGAAGGTGCTGTATAAGATTTTGAAGGTGCACCTTTGTCTGTAGCAAATGGTGTTGCCGGAGTTGTTCCGTCGTTAATGTTAAAGTTTACAGTAATATCAGATTTATATGTTGCCTTTACCGTTATATCTGAATTTACTGTTGTTGTCTTATCAAAATCTGAATTATCGGCTGTATTTACCCACTTATCAAAACTATAATTTGTTTTCACCGGTGTTGTTGGCATTGCATCGCCAATCGAATCACCTTTACCGACAGTTATAGTTGTCGGAGCAGTAGGTGATGTTGCACCGTCATAATCAAATGTTACAGTTACTTGGTCTCTGCCTGAATATGTCCAATGTGCATATGCTTTTTTATTTTCATTTAATTCAAATGGTGCATTAAATTTATCAGCATTTGACTGTGATAAACCTTCATACCAACCTTCAAATGTGTATTTGTCGCCTGTTGCTGAAGTTTTTGTTGGATCAGCCGGCATTTGATATGCGTAAATAGTGTCTCCCTTTACAACCGTAATTGATGCAGGCGAAACTGCTCCATCGCATCCTGTAGAATCAAATGTCAATGTTACTTGATTATTTTTATCTGTTGGTTCCCACATTGCATAGTAATCAGCGTCCGCTGAAACTGTCAATGCTTTTAAGTCATCATTTGTATATGATGTACCTGAACCATTAGCCTTTGTGTTCCAACCTGCAAATGTATAATTTGCTCTTGTAAATGTTGGAATATCGCTATCTGTTAGGCTTGCATCTTTGTCAACTGTCTTTTGAGTTGTCTTATCTGTTGGACCGTTGTTTTCATGGAATGTAACTGTTAAGCTCTGTGTCCATTGAGCATATACATCGCTGATTGCTGAAACGTCAGTTGCAGATGAAGTATTTGTACCATCATCAAATACGATTTCATCGCCACCGTTTGCTTGTGTAAACCAGCCCTTAAATGTATATCCTGCCGGTGTTTCAAAATCAGATCCCGAACTACCAACTGTTGGTTTTTGTGATTCAGCAATCGTAGCACCTGCTTTCGGTGATACTGTAACATCCTTGGTTGTCTGTGTACCTGATGGATAGTTACTGTTGAATGTAACCGTGTGACCATTAACATATGTGGCATAAACTTTTGTATCTGCTGTTATCTTTGTTGCTGTCGTAAATTCTGTTGCTATTCCTGTATCGCTCGGAATATAGTACCATTTATCAATAAACTTTCCTGAAGGCACTGAAAAATCTGCAGATGTAGGAAGTGATGCTCCTGAAATAGAGCTTAGGCTACTATCTTCAGCAACTTTTGTATCTTTATTTACTATATGAGTACCATATGTTTTTGTTGTTTCATCATAGCTGTCATAATATGATACTGTATATGTTGCCGGTGCAACATTTACTGAAGATGTATCAATATTAAACAATGGTCTGATATCAATACTATCATCATCTTCGCTGTATTCGTAAGAAGCTGATGAACCATTTGAACCAAAACCTATATTAAAGTCAGTATTATCACTCTCATGTTCTATAATTTTTGTGCCATCAGGTATTTCACTACCATCCTTAAGGAATTTAAAGTAAAATAAAGCAACATATGCATCACTATCACCGGTATAAGATGGTGTTCTACTTTTCAAGGCATAGGTAATTACATTAGCATTTATATTACCCTCTCCAACACCATAACCCATGGTAGAGCTATATATCGATTCCTGATTTTTTTTGCCTCCCAATCTATTTGGCATATCGGCAGAATAATTATTTTCTTCACCATCAACTAAAGCTATATATTCAGAATTAAAATGAAATGGTATACTCATATTAAAAATACCATCTGCACCAGCCCTAATACTTTTTAAATTAGATATTCTTATACCTAATACAAAAACATCTCCCTGATGTATATCAGCTCTATCAGGCGTGCTAACCTTTTCTGCCACTATCGATTTATGATTAGCAGCATATATCTCATCTGCATCCGTATATGATCCACCATTTCCTGCCAAATCATAATCAGATTTAAAATTCATATAATCATAGATTATATCTGCTTTTGTAGAACCATCTGTAAGACGTCCATCGTCCGCAAATGCTGTGATAGCATTCAAAGGAAAAATGCTAACTAACATTGACAGCACAATCATAAGTGCCATTATTTTTTTACTCTTCATCTTTTTTCTCCTTTCTTTTCCTTTGTCATATTGAATCCGGCAACTCAACATACCATTCCTCAAGCGGATTATTGCTATTTGCTTTATCTGTACTTGATAAACCTTTATACTTATTTGTATATTGATATACCGGATTTGTATCCTGCAAATTAATCGAATTTGTAGGTTTTAAATCTAAGCATCTATATATATATACCAACCGAGCAGTACCAGTTATAACGTGATCTGTTCCCTCAGTTTTAAAATATGTATTAGCATTATTAAAATATTGATACATTGGATTTACATCCTGCAAATTAATTGACCCCGAAAAATTTGCATCTCCTCTCGGCTGTAAAACAACCACATATCTTGCAGTCTCTACCTTTTCATGTGTATTGTCATCTTCAAATGAGTATATCATCTTATATATATCAGGTCGTATAAACGCACTGTCAATATCACCTTTTACATATGGTTTTGTTATTTCTGTAAACAAATATTTTGACGGTTGATCTAAAATGTCAATATTTTTTTCTACATAGTTACCATCATATAAACCATTGATACTCAAACCCTTATTCATTCGTTGCACAGTTATTCTACGATCTAATTTATCCACTGTTTTACCTAATGAATCCTCGGCTACAAAGCCCGGATCAACAAAATATTTTCCATTATAAACAAATATTGCAGTTTCATTTTTATCCATATTGATATCTGGATTTTCCAAATCCTCAAGCTGTTGAGCTGTCGCTGTTTTTAAACTTGCAACATCAACCCATGCTCTATACGAATATGCATCTATATTAGTTCTCAAAGTAGTGCTATTTCCTGTTGAGGATTTTATTTTAACAGCAGCATCTGTTGGTATATATGGGGCTTTATAAATATTCTTTTCATCAAATGCATCTTTTGCCTTTTGTTTATCAGAATCAGCAATATTAGAAGCCTTCATGATTTCGCCATATGGCGAATTACCGTAATTTAATGTAATCTTCGGTTTCAGCAATCTACGGATATATACCGTATATGTTGTACCTCCGGCTGTAATTGTAACAGTATTATTATATCCGTCGTTTACAGTCTTGTCCAATTCAGCAAGATCAAATAAATCTGACGAATACTTTTTAGCGTCTGATGCTGTCACATTGACGCTTGCCGAATTAACAGTTACAGTCGGTTTTTCGGATGAACTTACGTCCATTCTGATTTGTTCCGTTTCATTAGGAACACTTACATAATACGTTTTAGTTTCCGCTTTAAACTTATCTTCTTGTAAAGTCTTGTCCGATGATAAATAATAAGTTGTATCCGGTGACGGAGTCGCTCCCGGATCTGACGGAGTTTCTCCCGGTTTTACCGCAACTATATTATCTATTGCATCATTTGTTCCAAACAGACTTATATCGCCACTGAAATCAAATAAATTTTTAAGGTTAGTATCATCCGGAGCCGGATGTGTCGTAGCAAACCATGATGCATAAGGATTTGTACCGTCACTACCGGAACCGATAGCAAACGTATCTCCTCCTCGAACCATACTCAATACAGTAGGATTCTGGTCTGCCGCAGTTTCATCGGGAGCACTCAAAAGAACGAAAGGCAATTTCAACAAATACTGCTTTGAATTACTTGCCAAGTCTTTAAATCTTAACAGCGAGTTCCCTTTAAATACCACACCCACATAGCACATTTTCCAGCCGTCTAAAGCACGTTGATTAGCTTCTGTGCTGTTTTCTCTATCACTTAACGCAGTATCTATATCGCATTCACGAACAGATGTAATCTCATATTGTGTATCATCCCACCAAGCACTGCTGTCGCCTGTTGAACTCAGGTTTCCCTTTACCAACTCATCATTCCAGCTTTGTTCCGCAGTTGAAGATGCAGTTGTTTTATCCCAATACGGCTTTACGTAATTCGGATTATATTCAAACGCTACATCTAACGAATAAACACCGTCAGTAAACAACGGTAAATCGTTTACATTTTCAACGCCGATACCTACCCAAAATTCAAGCGGATTGGTTAAGTTTACATCATCTTTACTAAATCCTGCTTTACCGGGACTTGCATCATTCGGTGTAGAGCCTCTGCCCATAAAATCTACAGACAAAGTTCTGTTTGTTGCCTGTGTTTCTATATTTTCGTATTCATCCGCAGTAGCAGGAATACTAATCATACATACAGCACACATAGATAGTGACGTAAATCCTGACACTAACCTTTTTAGAATCTTATTCATTACGCACCACCTCCATCATTAGTATAGAACTGAATTATTTTTTTAGCACGTATATTATTTGCATCTATCAAATTCACTGCTCTATCTTTATTTACATCGCAGATACGATATCTATTTAGCAATCCGCCAACATCATAACCTGTAACATTTGTGTTGTTCGCTAAATCTGTGCTGAATCTGTTTCTTATTCTTGAAACATCTTTTGTATCTGCTTGTTTATCATTATTGACATCTCCAAGAGTATTAAGCAAGATTAACGGTCTTTTAATTGAAACGATTGAACCGTCAAAATCTGCAAATGAATAAATAAGTTCATATTTATCAGGTCGGATTCGTTCCGCATTTAATTCGGATATTGTACCGCTCGACGGCAGATTGATTGTCTGTGCATTGACAGATGAATAATCCGTAGAACCGCCATCTTGATATGCCGCATTTGTTTCCGTTAAAACATTAACCGTTATCTTTTTGGTGACATCGGTTACCGCTCCGCCAATCGAATTAATAACGCTTTCATATCCAGGGTCCGCAAAAGTTCCCGAATTCAAAACAAACAATGCTGTATCATCCAAATCATAATTCACACCCGACGTCCAAGCTTCACCGCAATAATTTACACCCACTGTTGCACCTGCCGGCGTATATCCTGCAGTAAATGTATAATCATTTTTATCAAATTCATTTTTAGCCGTCGCCTTATCCGTTATTGCTGTATCACGCATAATCAAGCCATACGGCGAGTTACCATAATTAAATTTCATCAATTTGGACTCTTCTATTTTTCTGTAAACGTGAATCTTATACGACCTTGTAACTTCGCCTTCATCAGGATCGTCATTAGGATCATCATATGTCATCGTCAATGTAAGCAGGTTATCAACAGGGCTGACGTCAAGCTCTATATCCTCTGACTTATAATAATTATCCGTTGCGTCCTCCGTTGGCGTGGTCAATGTATCAGTTACAGAATTATGTTCACGCGAAAGAGACAGCGTCGCATTTTTTGCTTCATCTCTAAGTTTGAACCAAAGCTTTACTTTGTCAACACTATTTGGCACTGCAACATAATACTCACGTTTTACAGGGTCAAACTTTACAATTTTCCAATTCTGATCATGCAAATCCTGATCATTGTCATTTGTATCTTTAACCATAAGTTCTGTCGCTCTGAGTTTCGCTCCAAGCGACTCTTTAAAGTGAGCCGTTATTTTAACATTTTCTGCCGGCATTTCAAATGTCGTATTAGACAATGTGCTGTCTGCGAATATCACATTACCAGTTTCACATGTCCATCCGGTGAAAACGCAATCTTCTTCGGGAGTTGCTGTTATTGAAACAGCTTCACCTTCACTTGCAGTATATAATCCCGAGTCCGTTTCTGCTTTACCATATTTTATATTATCAGAAACAAGCTCTATTTTATATGTAGGAGCTTCTGTAACTTCAAAAACGATTTTAAACGTTTGAAGGACTCCCTCATTTGATATAACAGAAACTGTACATTCATAAGTTCCTACATCAAGACCTATATTAGTTGTTATATCAAAGTCTACACTTTCACCTTTTTGTAAAATTTGAGGCAACTTTTTGCTGATAGTAAATGCTTCTTTATTCCCATCTTTACTCAAAGAAATAGCGGCTGTCAAGCCGTATATATCGGTTGAGCCTATATTTTTAACAGTAAATGAATTTGTTTGCAAATCGTTATAATCATACCCAACTTGTTTTTTGTCATATGTAAAATCGGGTATTACATAAATTTCATCTCTATCATCACCGTTGACAACCAAATACTTAATCTCAACTGTGTTATTATTCTCATTTACAACATTTCCGTAGTTTGTATATGACGTTGTTGAAAGCGTACCTCTTACAGTTACAACACTGCCAACCAATGTAGGGTCTCCGTCAATAACATCCCACGAATCAACTGTAAAGGTCGAAAGCTTACCTATTTCCGTACCGTCGTATCCATCATATGTTGTTCCAACAAAATCAGAAAGTACAGGAAGCGTTACAGTTGTCGGCAAACTCACACCCGCTTTGATAGGAAACATTGCCGATTGCAAATCCGAATAATCAAAAGTATAGCTGTCTAAATAAATATTTTTTCTCGTATTTGTACTGAATTCAGTATACGGTCCCGGATTTTTTCCCGGTTCCGTTGATGATATTTCAAACTTACCGACTTTACTTCCAAGGTTTATAATCTGTGCAAGTTTCTTTTCAGAGTCTATTGCAATATCAGCCTTTACAGTAATTGTTGCCGTTCCGTCATCATTTACAACAGCATTATAACCCGACATTGAAGAATCAATAAGTTCTCCGCCCGGCATTCTCACATCAAATGTTGTACCTGCAGGAATTGTGTTCCCATCTTTATTTTTAACTGTTATTGTCAAAGTACCGTCATCAGCCGTGACAGCACTTACAACCTCCAACTCTTTTGGAAGCTCACTCTCGTTATCAACAACATTTCTTATAAAGTTGATATCAGAGCTGTCCTTTACTGTAAGCCACGGATAATTAATCGATATTTTGTTTATATCCGCAATGTGTCCCAAAATTGTATATTTGCCTACCACTTTGTTTTTGATATCGTCAGGTATATCAAGCAGCTGCGATGTTTCAGTGCTAAGCTGGTACCATCCGATATTAAACTCCGGTACTCCGCCGTTTGGAATATATTTATCAAGTATCGGTTTTGCTTTTGGTGCAAGTTTCAAATCGTCTATTGTTGCAGGATAATCCGCCGCACCGGTCCAATACGTCAAATTCTCATTTTCTGCCGTGAAACCAATCAAATTAATCGGCGTCACATGTATTGTAACGGTTATATCAAAATCATCATTGTATTTTTGAACAACCGTATAGTCACCTTCTTTTGGATTCCACGAAATCGAGCTTAGATTGCTTGTCGTCTTATCCCACTTAAACACTGCCGGTCTTTCGGAACCGTCTGCATATTGGAGTGATATAATCGACATTTTATCATTTATGAAATCAAGTAAATCATCTGTTGTACCATTCTTATAGATGTCATAAGAAGTAACTGTAAGCTCCTCATTCAGTGCCTTAACATTTGAAAGTGCCGCTTCAATCTCAAAATTACACTCAACATTTTTATCGGCTCTTGAGTACCATTTGACATCTCCGTCACTGCTGTCGATATAACCTATATGAACACCGTCATCATCTGTAATAGTATCGTCCTGCACTGTAATCATTGTCGAAAACGGTACAATTTTAATAACATCCTTAAGTTCGCTTTTTGAAAGCTTTGCAAACTTTGCAGGGTCTTTTATATAAAAGCTCAATCGTCCGAGTTTTAAATTTTTACCGTTTGCAAGAATAAGATGTTCGTCACGCCCTTTTACCGCAGTTATGTATTTAGAAGTTGTACCTTCTTGCGGTAAGAAGTTCATTATTGCTCTGCCGTTGTCGGCATCTGCAACACCAATAATCGGCATACTTACACCAATCATAGACGGTAATTTAAAGTCACCAAAACTTCCGATTGGAAAATCATCAGTATTTTGTTCAAAATAATCATGAGCAATATCATATGAATATCCGACGCTTCCCGAAGAAGTTGTAGGGTTTTTAATCGGTGTATTCGTCGCCACATCCGAAAGCTCTATGTAATTTTTATCATATTCAATACAATAAGATATTGCAGTTGAATCAATATTTTTCAGAGATATATCAACGAAGCCTTGAGTTGTTGAACCGTTAGCCACCATTTTTATGCCACTGAATGATATAGCTGCATTTGGGTAAGATGTTGCAGCCCAAACAATAACAGATACAAAAACAACCACAATAAGTGCACTTATTGTGATTTTCTTTTTCCCAATATGCATGCTCTCCCCCCCTGCTACAATTATCCCTATTATGAATAATTCTATACTTTAATTGTACACCAACTTATACCAAAAGTCAACATTTCTATTCAAGAAAAACACCGTTTATTCTTTACAGTTCATTATCGTATATTGTGTGAATGTTACAATTATTACTGTTTAATAAAATTACATAAAATGTATAAAACAAAAAAGAATCGACAGAATTAAATCTGTCGATTCCTTAAAGCTAATTAATATGCTTTTATTTTGACTTTGTCGGGACCTTGGTTATCCAATACAGGAGTCTTCTTTCCAAAATACATACCTGCATACAGAAGGTCTTTTGTTGTGATTGAGCCGTCACCGTCAAAATCACAATCAGCTCTTTCAACACGTCCGCCCTCAAAGTTAATCCAAGAAATTATCTTCTTGCCATTTGCTTCGTAATAAGCGCCGGCTGTATTAGTGCCATCACCATATTGGATTTCTGTATGAGCAGATACACCTGCTACTGCTGTTGAAACAGAATATGATGATTCTGAACTCTTAGCACTGTCTGATTTGCTATCCGACTTACTGTCTGATGTCACACTGTCTGTTGTGCTATCCGACTTACTGTCTGATGTCGCACTGTCTGTTGTGCTGTCCGACTTGCTGTCTGATGTCGCACTGTCTGTTGTGTTATCTGACTTGCTGTCTGATGATGTATCACCATTTGATGTATTATCACTTGATGTATTACCATCTGACGGTGTTTCTGTATTATCGGATTTATCTCCCGTTTCAGTATCTGATGATGTATTATCGCCTGTTTCACCTTTATTAGGTGTATCAGTCGTTGTACTGTCATCCTTACTGTCACCACTGTTTGTTCCATCACTTGGAGTTGATGGTGTATCCGGTGTTTCACTCGGAGTTTCAGGGTTATCCGTTGTTCCGCTGTCAGGAGTTGACGGCGTTGACGGATTATCTGTTGTTCCGCTGTCAGGAGTTGACGGCGTTGACGGATTATCCGTTGCTCCGTTATCCGGAGGTTCAGGATTATCACTCGAATCGTCTTTCTTATCAGTATCCTTAGTTTCATCCTCGGTTCCATCTTCAGTTGTTGTTATCGAATCCTTAATAATTTGTCCTGTATAGTCATTCATAATAATGTTATATAGGAATACATTTACTAAGTTAACATCAACATAATCTATGATGCCGTCACTTACATCATAATCTGTAACGTTACCCGGTGTAATTCTAATCATACCAAAGTCATATTTAGCTTTCACAAAAGTTTCGGTTGAAACAATGTTGGTGATTTCATAATCCAAATAACCTGTTCTGCTTATTACAATATGATATGTATCTGCATCAGGAAGCGAGATTTCAAAGTTGCCGTTCAGACCAACTTGGTAAACCGTATTTCCTGCCGCATCTACCGCAACAAGATTATTGCTGCTGTCATACATTCTTATTTCTGCAGTATCGTCACCTTGAGCAACCGAATGAACTCTGCCTGTTATGTAAGTTTGAAGTTCTGGAACTGTTTCGGCAGTATCTCTTGTAACAGTTACACGATACTTACCGCCGTTAGTTACCGTAGAGCTTACCTGACTTACAATCTCAAAGTCGATTGTGAACGACTTTTGGTTAAGTGCAAGGTCAAACATATGTGTTAATTCTGATGCCGACTTACTTGCTACCTGCGTGCCTTCAATGCTCATATTTAGGATTGGATTATATTCTGTAGTCTTAATCGTAAATTCGATTTCTGTTGCAAGCGGATCTACAAGAACATCGTAGCTTATTACACTTGCATCGAACTTAGGATTTAGTTCTTCGTATCCGTCTCCATCAACTGTATCTGTTACGATAATGTTGCTTAGGTAAGCTGTGTTCTCTCTTACAATCTTAATTACATAAGTGTATGGAGTTTCAGCTACTGTTACGAATACATAATCTACAGCTTCACCCGCGTCAAGCTCAAATTTCTCACTTGCACTGCCGATTGATTCTGCCGAATTTTTACCCTTATGAGTAAATACTATACTGTCAGTTGGGTTTTTAGCTTCTGCTGTTACCGTAATATCTTCATCATAAGGTGAGATATTAACAACATAACTAAAGATTTCAGGGTTAAATACCTTTGACAAATCGAATTTATCGGTTGTCAGACTTGCAAGTCTTGCATCTCCGTTTGCTCTGTCATCACGAGTAATCTTCAATTCGTACTTTCCAATCTTACCGTCCTTATTTTCAACAGTTACCGTTACAGTTTCTGTTGAATGTTCACTGTCAAGGAAGCTTGACGGCAATGTAATTTCAGTGGCTGTGCCGCTTGTTACCGTTGTAACCTTACCGTCGCTTGTAGTAACGGCAAGTTTATCATTTGCCGGATCTTTAGCTGTTACAGTCAATGTAATTGTATTGTCTGTGTAATTAACCTTGGCAGAATATTCAGCATCTTTTTCTTCAAATGCAGGAGTCATTTCATATAATCCGTCGCCTGCAGCTGTTTCATCCTCAAGTTCAATGTTTTCAAGGAATGCCTCAGGAATTAACTTATCAAGACGAGTTACATTCAGAACATAAATTCCGTCTTTTTCGTCAACTGTTATCTTAACCGTTACGGTAAAGTTCTTAGTATCAAGAGGAAGTTTATCAAATGTTCTTACGTCACCGTCTACATAAGCTCCGCCGTCGATACTCATACTTACTTGTGCATTTTCATAAGTATTCTTTGTATGTACGGTAAATGCTTCGGTATCCTTACCTATTTCAACATCATAATTTCTTACTATCGGTGAGAACTTAGTCTTCATAGTAGCATTATCTGTCCACAAATCAGTTAAGATAGGTGCGTCTGTATTATAAACAGTTACTACATATTCATTAATAAGCTCGTATCCGCTTTCAGTAAACTTAGTTGCACGGAATGTGAATGTTGCCTGTCCGCTTTCGCCTATAGACTGTGCCAAGTATGAACCTATACCTTCTTGCAATGAGTAATCTCTCATTGTTTCATTGATTACTTCAATGTAAACATCCGGGTCATCACTCTTAGCAAACAAGTACGGTGTAGCACCGTCATTAACGGCACTGTAAACAAATACTTTTTCGTCAAACGCTGTGAAGAATGTTGCATCCTTGCCTGTCTGATTGATTGTCGGATCAATCATAATATGATTGATGAACGGTTCATAAGGCTTGTCTGCATCGCTTTCAGCATATACAACGAACGACTTGTTAATACCGCTTATTGCGCTTACAACATTAATGTCGAATCTTTCCTTTTGTGTTGACATTGTAAAGTCAATGTCCTTTCCGCTTTCAATCTCTCTGCCGTTTACAGTAATTATTGCATCGCTGTCGGCTGAAGTTATATTAAGCGGAATTGTTGTTGTACCTTCCGGTACTGTTATTGTTTCAAGAGTGCTGTTTGTTATCGCATCTCCGTTCAATGTACCGCTGATACCGTTGATTGCAGTATCACGCAAGATTGTTACAGAATACTTCTGCATTGTAGCACCGTTTCTGACTGTAATAATTCTTACTGTCTTATTACCGTTCAATGCAAATGTTCCGATACCGCTTACGTTTGCAGAACTGCTTGCTGCCTTAGCATTTATTGTTACACGGGTTGTTGATGCATCTACATATGTGTAGTAGTTAAGCTCTCTTGCCGAGAAATCCGGAATTATGTCCTTACCGTCTACAGTCAAGCTGCTTAGGTCAGGAACATCGGCTGCCATATTCTTTCTGAATATATCCAATGTGTATGTTACTTCAGGCAATGAATCATCGGCTGATGCATATACCTTGATTGCAACTGAGTTATATACTCCGTCTGTCAAGTCTATATCCATAGCGCCTGTATATTCTGTGCCGTTCACTTTAATCACACTGCCCGGATTTAATGCAGCTGTTTCAAGCGTTACCTTATTTACCTGATAAGGAACTGTTACATAATAGTTCTTTACATCTCTTGTAAATGCCGGTACGACTGTACCCTTATTAAGAACAAGTTCTGTTAGAGCATTATCGTTATCCGAATCAGGACGATATACATTTACAAGATATACACGCTTAGTTATTGATAACTCTGCAGGAGATTTTGTATTATCTATTGCAGTTACAACAACCTTAATCTGATTCTTACCCTTCTTAAGTTCGATATTTTCTGATGCCATACCGCTTACAACTTCAAGGTTGTTAACAGTAATCTTCGCATCATTGGCAGTTGGGATAAGGTTAATGTATGATGTTGATTCATCTACATTAATTTCATATGCCGTCTTATCCGGATCAAATGCCGGTGACAATGCAAAGTTCTGTTTAACTGCCAAGTCGATAAGTTTAGGGTCAAGGTCAGGTTGTTGACGATTGATTACCAATGTATAATACTCTTTATTTTCCTGAGCATTTGATAGTTCAATCGTGAATATGTTATCACCGTATTCAATAGGTTCAAAGATATTATTCCATGTACCGCTTGATATTACTCTGCCGTTTACTCTAATCGTTAGATTATCTTCATCCGATGGGTCATTTGATATAGCAGTTACCTTAATATCTGCCTTTTCAAATGTACTTGGAACACTTGCATAATATGAATGTTCATCCTTATCGAATGTAGGTGTTATAGCATAATCATCAAAGTGTTGGTCTTTTAGTTCCAAACCTGTCATTTCAGGTATCGGAGTTTCAAACTTATTACGATATACCGAAACCGTATAAGTCTTTTCTGTACCGTTTACTGTTCTTACAATGAATGTTACTACCGTTTCGCCTACAGCAAGCGGTGACAATGAGAATGTATCTCCGCTGCTTATCACCTTAGAAGTTCCGCTTGATGTAACAGTTATATCCTTTATAGCATCAGGAGTTCTTGCAATTGGTATCAAATCAACATTTTCATGCTCATAAGTATAAGTCAAATGATAATTTGTTTCATCACTGTCGAATATAGGAGTGAGTATACCGCCTGCTGTGTACTTAATATCTATTAGGTCAGCATTATCATTTTCACTGCCTCTGTAAATATTAATTACATAAACCTTCTTAGTGTTATTCCATGTTCTATTACCTGCTTTTGCAGTATTGTTAGGAGCAGTTACCGTAATAACAATCTTATTGCTACCCTCTACAAGCTTAATATCGGCATTTATCGTACCAACCGCATCAACGTCAATATCTAAGGCTTCGCTTCTTACCCAAATAGCAGACATTGTATTTTCGGATTTAGCGTTAATCTTAATTGAATCAACGTCATTTGCAACAGTAATCTTATATGATGTTACATTCTTATCAAATGTCGGTGTCATACTTTGACCGCTTGCTGTCAGAGATGAAAGCAATGCGCTTGTATTCTTGTCTATTGCTCTGTTTATTGTAATTGAGTAGTAACGACTGTTGCCGTTGCCATCGCTTACTTTGACAATAAACAAGTTATTACCCGCATCAAGCTTAACCGGCGTCGGCTGACCGGACAACATAGTTTCGGTTGTATTATTGGCTACATCATACAATGTTGCAGTCATATTACCGTCTGTACCCGTAACATTTGTATTCGGAATTACTGTGATTGCTTCTTCTGTTTCCGTATTAGTTACATTTGAATAGTAGTTATAATCTACATCTGATGAGCTGTTCATCATTGTCAATGTATGATTTGCAAGAGATATACTTGATAAGAAGTTTTGCTTTGGATTGATATTAGCATTAGTATTCTTATAAAGTGTAATCTTATACTCTTTCATTACTACGCCACTTGCCGATACATTGAATGCAACTTCGGTTGTTGATTTCTCAGTCAAACCGTCTTTGATTGTCACGCTCGTTCCCTTTGTGGTAGAACCGCCGTCAATCTTGTAAGCCACATCGCTTGCAGCACTGCTTGGTGTTGCTTCAATATTAATATCATTAATATTTTCACCTTCAACAATGAAGTAGTAATCCGTAATATCTCTGTCGAACATCGGAACTAAGCTGTAATACTTACCGCCGATAACGACTCTGATGTCGTCCAAAGTAGCGTCAGTATCAGGAATCTTGCGATTTATTGTAACCGTATATGTCTTAGTTGTTATTCTGTCTTCAGATGTTACTTCAATCTTCAATATGTTGTTACCGACTGTCAAGTTATCAAATACAAAACTATTTCCGCTTGTATGGTTGATAACCGGCTTTGAACCGTTGCTTGTAGATGTCATAAGCTTGATTGTAGCATTATTGCTTGCTGTAATCTTATCAAATGTCACCTGTGTAACAGCTGTATCTACATCGATTTCGTAGTTATGAACATCCTTATCGAATGTAGGTTTCATCACTACGCCGCTTTCAGGTTCAAGTTCGATAAGGTCTGCATCGCCTGACATTCTTGTTACGCGTACAATATATGTCTTGGTTACATCTGTTGCAACATCCTTTACAGTAACGGTTATATCTTGAGGATTATTTATCAAGTATGTCTTATTGGTAAACTGCTTTGTTGTTCCCGAATCAGGGTTTTGCTCAGCTAAAGTACCAATCTTAACCGTCTTACCGTCTGATAGAGTTGTTACTCTCATCATCGGTGTATATGTCGCATTATGCGGAATACCTATTTCAAAGCGGTTATTTTCACTGTTCCAAACAGCTGCAATAGGATTTGTATATTGACGAGTTGTATCTGTTACGAAGTCGCCATTGTCGACATCCATATAAACACTTAGAATATCTCCCGTCACACTAATCAACTTCAATACATAATCTCTGCTGATTGTATCTGTACCGGCTGTTAATGAAACATTAATATCAACATTTGTAGTTACAGACGATATAGTCGGCATAGTTATCGTTACCCAACCGGTAGACGAAACATCTGCTGCGCCATTTGTCTTTAATGTTGTTGTTGCTCTTGAATCGCTTGCCATAGCCTTAACAATCGGATTTGTACCCGATTCAACATATGCAACGTATGTTCCGTCCGGCTGCAATGCGGCAGGCATATCATTTACCATGACATACTTAACGCTTGCGTCTATCGGCTTACGATAAATATGAAGTTCGTATTCCAATTCCTTAGATGTTTCACTTGTTACTTTTACATAGAATACGTTATCGCCATATTCAAGATTTACGTTTTGAGTAATTGTAACAAACGCATTACTCATCGGTTTTTTGTTTGAATCAAGAATTGTAACCATCGTCTTAGCACCATCATGATTATGATATGCCTTAGCGTAAATGTCTGCATTAGTCTTTTCTGATTCAACATTTACCGTATAAACGCCCTGTTTCTTTTCATCATCTGTTGTAGGCTTATTTATCTTATAATTATCCTTATCAAAGTCAGGATCCAAGTCGTAACCGATAACTTGTAAATCTGCAAGTCGGTTTTCATCGCTAGGGTCATGAATTTCTATATAATAAGTTTTTGTGTAGTGAGGAACTCTCAAGTAAATAGGTATTCTGAAGTATTCCGAAGTTGTTCCGTCTGTCTTCATACTGTTGACATACTGCTTAATATATTTACTCAAATCGTCGATTTGCTCACTGCCTGCGTCTGTAATCTTGATTCTTGTTTCATAATCATTAGGATTCCAGCCTTGTGTCTTCGCATAGTCAAGTAGTTTCTGATGTGTTTCATGTGCATTTGCATATACATCATACTCATGTAAATCATTTTCAGTCTTAATCGAATAAGTTGTAACCGTCTTTATAAATGATGAATTATAGAACGGTATCTTATTTGAATTGTCCTTCTTTGTGATATACAAATCATCAAGATATACGTCAACCGGAATATGCTTGATACGTAATGTATAATAGATTGACGGGCTGCCGTCCGACTTCTTAAGTTCAATCGAGAAGTAGTTGTCGCCAACCTTCAAATCTACGTTTGCAGTAAGCTGACCGCCCTTACCTGCTCCCAATGTATATGTCTGCGATACTGTAAGACCCGTCAACGTAATTGCGGCGTTTTTATCAACAGCATATATATCAACTTTAGCAGTTGGATTTTCTGCTTCTGAATATGAGTATGCCTCATATATAATCTTGCCGCTGTCAAGAGTTGTCTTAACTGCATCATTGTCATTTACACGGATTGCTCCAAGTGCTGCGTCAAGCATATCACGCTTAATTAAAATATTGTTAATTGTTATTAAGAATCCGTCTTCGTCATATACACGAAGCTGAACAATCGAATTAACTTCTTTTAGCTTAATTGTTGATTTAATAGTCTGCTCATTAGTTGTATCATCTACAAGTATCTTTTCACCGTCATCAATCTGAACGTAATATTTATGACCTTGAGGGTCTGCCATATTAATTTGCATATCTGCATCGCTCAAGTAGAACGGAAGTTTTGTCGGACGTTCATAGTTTGAAATGATAACACCGTCTTCATTTGTAACCGGATCGCCGATTCTTTCTGTAAGTTCGTCATTTACGACTGTGTTCAAATCGAAGTTGTAGATGTACTGAACAATGTAAATCGTATAGTTCTGTGTTGCGCCTGACGGAGATTCTACCGTTACAGGAACTTGCGTAACACGACCGTTTAGTTTTACATCATCAATATATGTATTTACTGCGCTGTTCTGATGAACACCGTTTACATATATCTTAGCAAACTTATTCTCACTTATAAGTTTTACTACAGCTGTATCACGTCCTTGCGGAACTGATGCCAAGTAAGTTGTAAGACCTGTTATACTTGCATTCTTCAAGATTACTTCAGATTCATCTATAGGATAATCTTTGTATCCTTCTTTTCTCAAACCGATATTAACATTTTTCAACTGAGTACCCTCAGGGCTGTTAATAAGGTTGATTACATATTCCTGAGATGCGTTGTTGGTTCTCGATGTTACTTTAAATCTGAACTTATATAAATTTCTGTCTTCAATACTGGCGGCATCCGTTGTAGCACCTGCGAAGTTTACATTAGTTCCTTGAATTTGTTTATTATTGCTCAGTACATATGTACCATCTCTGTACTCATAGAACTGAATTACCGCATATGGGTCTATTGCGAATACAAACGGTTGTGCAATGTATGTATTCATCGGCATTTCAACTTTGTACGATATTGCCGTTGTATTAGGTTCCACACCCGCTTCATAACCTGTAACCTTACCTGTAACTCTTGTTGTCTGCTGAGTTTCAGTAGAAAGTCCGCCTGTAGCGTCAACATATACTTTGTCTATACCAAGTTCACTTGAAGCTTTCTGAATCATCAATGTGTAATCCTGTGTTCTGCCGTCACCGGCTGTTACTCTGGCTTTCAATATGATGTCATCTATACCTGACATTGATGCCTCTGTATCAACTGCCAACATTCCGCTCGCAATCGCAGGTTTACCAAAATCAGTAAAGAATTCAATCTTTGAACTTGCCGACTTAGTCTGTGACTTAACATATGCCATATTTGCCGTTGGATTAATATAGCTTATGTAATTATATGTATAAACATATTTGCCGTTTACAAGTGTCTTATCTTCGCTCTGCTTTGCAGCCTTTACATATGAGCTGTCAACTAACTTAATATCGCTGACAAACATATCAAGTTTCAAATCAGAACGCATTTCTTCAGGAGAAAGCTTTGTAATAATAAGCTTTGTTATTGCTATCTCATCAGGAGTTGTACCATCTGACAATAAATCAGGTGAACCAACCTTAATATCAATCGTTACCGATGACGATGTCGGAATTGTTGATACGTCATAATTCAAATATGAATTGCTTGAAAGAGCAAATCCGTTATTCTCAAATTCTACGTATTCCCCGGCGTTCAGAGCTGTAGCTTTGATTTCATTTACAAGTGTTTCATCTGCCCCTACATCAATTCTGAATGTATAAGGGTCGTTTCTGTCTTGCTCTGCATAACGTCCGTCAAGTGTAATTTCCTTAAGCTTTAGATTATTCATCTTTCTGATAATCTTAAGTGTGTAGTATGCAGGTGCAATATCGCCTTCATAACTCCATACCGTTACCTGGAATGTTCTTGAACGTTCGCCTGTTGTTTCATCAACATCATCGTCATTACTGTCAAACGGAATATTTATCTTTAGAGTTTGATTTGTCGAAACAGTATCTACACCGTCTATCGTCATACCAACTCTTGCTGTTGAGTAATCAGCACCGATTTCAATAGGAACGATTGATGTACCGTATGTTATATTCTTTATGATAATCGGATTGTTTACAGTTATATTTTCAACAACTGACTGGAACAACTTACCCGTTTTATCTTCAGGATATGCATATACGTGATCAATTTTTCTGTTATTAGACTTTCTGATTAGATCTACTATGTATTCCTTACCATCACCAACACCTGACAACATTTCATCCTGTGAACGTATTCTAAAGTACAATGTGTAGTTTTGGTTAGGTTCAAGATTTGAAAGTTGTACTTGTTTTTGATGTAATTCATAGTTATTTGTATATGATGATGTATATGGGTCATAAATATCTACGCCCGCATATTCATAATCTGCGATTACCTTCATGTCAACAGATGTTATACCTGTTTCAATTTCTACAGTGTATCTGCCTGTGTTCTTATCGTACTTAGCAGGCGGTATGCTGTTAATTGTTCCTGCAGGACCAACCCATACACTGTAATTATCACTTTCGGCATCATATTCAACATCTCTGTTTGAGTTATCTGCAAGATAAACTCTCAAGTCATATTCTTGCATTGTACCCGCTTCAGAGATAATTCTGAATTTAACCACATGAGGAATATCAGGATCTGCATCGTCAAACAAGTATGAGTGGGATACTCTGAACGGAATGTTGTATTTAGCATCATTTCCGTGATAATCAAAGTCGCCATCTTCCCATAGAAGTTCTGCTGTTGTATCCTTCGACTGAACAGCCGCCTGAACAACAACCGATGTCTTTTCGGCATTATTAACTGCTTTTTCATATACACTGTAAGGAATATAGCTGTTATAATACGGCAGATCCGAATCGTCCTCAGTGAACGGACCATATGCTTCTACACCATTAACCGTTACATAATCGGCATTAGTATTAATCGACTGGATTGTTACGTTTAATGCATTGTTTGAAGTATGTCTGCCGTCTTCTGATGTTACTACGTACGGAATTACCTTAACGCTTTCGCCATCCTTTACAGGAATCAAGATACCGTGAATATCTCCGCCGTTTACTACATTTGAACCACTTATTACAGTGTCATCATCTGTTATTCCGGTATATATTTTACCGTTTAGAGTAATCTTAGCCTTTGAATACTCTGTCTTGATATATACTCTTAAATACTTATTACCGTTTTCATCAACTGTAAGTGTTGATTCGCTTACTTTGTAATAATCTACAACATTTGGACTTGTTTCACCGTCATATCTTGTAGTTTCATTTACAACAGTTTCTGAGTTGTCACTGCTGTTATGAAGTACATTTGTATTTTCTGACAATCTGTAGATTACAACCTTATACTGATGAGTATATCCTGTACCTGCTTCAGGTATTGATACAATAGTAATATTTGTATCAGGAGTATCTTCAGATACTGATCTTGCCGTATTTACAGGAATTGTAAGTACACCATCTGTCAGATAATTATAATCAGATCTGTTTACAATTCCGTTTTCAGATACTGAATTTACTGATACTGTCGGATCATATGGAGTTGGTGCATGTTCATCAATGCGAAGTCCAACCTTTACAGTTGCATCCTTCACGATACCGTATCTATAGATAATCTCATCGCCGACCTTTTCAGGATTTTTAAGCAAGTTACCGTCAATATAAATATCAATATCTGCATCAGTGTTCTTATACTTCTGACCTATTAAGAATGTATAAGTCTTAACAGTACCAATCTTTTCATCAATAGTTGCATCTGCTTGAGCCTTATAGTTATTAGCTACACCAACCTGAATCTTAACTACTGTAAATCCACCGTCTTTTTTGATTAGAGGAATCTTATAAGACTGGTTGCTTGTCTGACGCCATCCGCCATCCCATACAACGCTTGCATCGGTTGCTGAATAGTCGTTTGCTGCGGCTGTTTCATATGCTGCAACCTCTTTCTCATATTGAGCAAGTGCTGCTGCATACTGTTCATCTGTCATACTTCCCTGAGTAGGTTTTTCAGGTCTTGTCAAGTGACCTATTCTGATGTAGTTATTAGCATCCTTAGCCAACACTGATGCGATTGCACTTGGCAAATCATCAGTCTGCGGATCAAGACGAACAACATATGCATTTCTTGTGCTGTCCCAAAGAGCATTTGACAAGTTGCCGCCGCCGTAAGGTCCTGCCTGTACAGCTTCAAGATCAAGATTCAATCTATTGATATTAATTTTATACTCAGCAGTAGTATTTAATGAAGATTTAATCATTACATTAATAGTGTTCTTACCTGTTATTGCAAAGTTCTTATAAACATTATTATGTAATGACGAAGTATTATCGTCAATCTGTACTTCTGCCAACAGAGTTGATGCTATAGCCTCAAGATCTACTGTTGTAACATCAGACGGAATCCATAGCTGATATTTACCGTTTATATCCTTACCGGCTTCAACAGTTGTTTCTGTTCCGCCGTCATTGTAAGTTGCGGTAAATGTCTCAAGATTTGCATTATCACTCTTCTTGTAGATGTATAGATATGATACCTTAATTGTTTCTAAGTCAGCAGCTTTTGACTTGATTTCATAGATTGTTAATTCTTCGCCGTCAAGAAGTACATTAGTTGCTGTCCACTTATCCGAATTAGCTGATGTTGGGTCTGTTGCCATCGGGCTGCCTGCATTTACAAGTGTATAAATATCATTAGCCTCTATCAAAATATCAACATATGTCTTATTTGTAAACGGAACATTACCCGGAGTATCAAGTTTAACTACATATACATCTGCAGTTGCTCCTGTTTCTTCATCTATTACTCTGTTTTCAGCTGTCGGAGTATAAACATTGCTACCGTATGTTACCTTAACAGTCTTTAATGAATCATCAATACTCTTTCTTGTTAAGTGAAGTACATAATGTTCAACAACATTCTCTTCTGTTGTTACGTCAATCGGAATGTAAATATCCTTAATTGATGTATCAAGTTTATATCTTTCGATTTCTTGTACATTAGCCGAATTATACTCTGATGCAATGCTTACCTTTGAAGTAGAGTTTACAGTTTCAGCCTTAATATTGATATATTCAAGGTCCTTGGTAATTACATAGTTATAAACATTTTCATTTATATCTGTAACATCTGTATAACCCGAACCTACAAGAACATTGCCTATAAGAGTAAGCGGATCAACCTGTACATACTTCAAACCTGTATGATATTCAGCAGGTTTCAAGATTAACGGATATTCAACCGTTGAAAGTGCATTACCGTTTGTTACTCTCAATGTATAAGTTGTTGTAGTACCGACATTTGCAGGAAGTGCTGTATTAATCCATGTCAAGCCGTTCATGCTCTCATATGAAACAACATTTCTATCTTTGTCAAGTACTTCAACTGTACCTGATATAGGAGTAATTTCTGCATTTACAGAATCAGCTGACTTACCTATTTCTGCAACGTATGTGTTATTTACACGAGCAACTGTCGTTCCGTCAATAACAACGCTGTCAAGTGTTGCCAAAGTAGGTTCTTTAATAATTACAAGATTATGTTCCTGACTTGCACCGCTTGTTGATGTAATTGTAAACGGAATTATTGTCTTATCATTGATAAGTCCGTTTATAACACCTTCAAATACACCTGTATATGAACCGCCTCTGATTGCGATTGTTGAATAAGGATTCTGAGCCTTTATGTAAATATTAGCCGAATTCTTAGTATCTCTGATATATACAATATGTTCGCAGGTTGTTTCTCCGTCTGCAAACAAGTCAATGCTTTGTGCAGAAACTGACGAAGTCTTATTTGTAACTTGTAGCATTGGGTAGCTGCCTGATGTCATATACCATATATCATTGAAGTTCCAATCGCTAAAGATTGACTGAACATATAAGTCAGATGCAGCAATACTGCTATTATCATTTGTCGTAACGATTGATGTATCATTCTTAACAAACAATGCACCCATTACACCGTGTGTATGTGTAATTGTACCGTCACTGTTAATAGCAATCGATGCTTTATCAAACATTGAGCTTGACATATTTGCGTTAGCGAATACATATCCGATTGTTGCACCGGCATTATTGCTTATTACTATACCTGCAGAAGCATTGTTGCTTACAAGTGCAGTTGATGTAATATATGAGTTTTCAATAGTACCGTTGTTTTCGATTGCAAAACCGGCTGCATTCTTAGCTGTAATCTTACCGCCCGTTTCAATTGCAACTTGTTCGATTGTACCGTTGTTAATGCCTGCTACCACAGATGCATTTTCAACTCCGTTTTCACCGATTGTCGCAACCGCAAATCTCAAGTTCTTAACAGTACCGTTGTTTACAGCAAACAAAGCTGAATAATCTTGACCGTTTACGCTCTTCTGTGATGTAATCTTCAAATCGGAAATTGTAAATCCGTTACCGTCAAGACTACCTGTAAATGGTGTATCTTCTGAACCGATAGGATCCATTTGAATGTAATCCGAATTATACTTCATTGAAATATTATTCTTCAATACATAATGCTTTGTTAAGCTTTCCTCATCGTTACCGATGCTCTTCAATCCTGCGGCTGATGTGATTTCAAACGGACGAGCTTGGCTGCCGTCAGGAATGTTAAGATTTGATATATCTGCATCAGCTGATTGGTTCCTGAATGTAGGATACTGAGCTGTCTTGATTACCCATGTATTTGCAAAGTCCCAATCATTGAATGTTGCTATATCTCCAAGCTTTTCAGGAAGAACTGACGCACTGTTATATACATTGCTGTTGCTTCCCACCTTGCTGTAGATTTGGCTAGGCATTACTGCATATGCATTATTTATTGTTGAGTTGTCAAGGTTCAATACAACAATCGATGCTACGTGTTCATCGGTTAAATTACTTGATGTTGAGCTTATTGAACCTACATTATATACATTCTTAACAGCGTTATGGTTCAATGCTGCAATACCTGCTGCGTACTCACCTGATGTAATTGTTGCTTTATTATATGCGTCTTCGATAGTACCACGGTTATCACCTGCTACACCACCGGCTGCATATGAAGATTCAATATTACCTGAAGCTACGGCTACTCTTGAAATTACACCGTTTTGTTCATTCTTACCTGCCACGGCACCGATATATTGATATGATGTGCCTGCAACAGATGTAATATTTACATCTTCAAGTTTGAAGTCATAAACTTCACCCTTATTTACACCAAACAAGCCGTATGCTGTATCATTTGATGTAGCTGTAATTGTTAGATTTGATATTGACTTTCCGTTACCGTTTAGGTTACCTGTAAACGGTTTGGAAGTTGTACCAACCGGAGTCCATGCAGTACCGCTTAAGTCAATATCATTCATCAATACATAGTATGCATCAAGATGATCTGACATAGCCTGAAGTTCTTCGGCCGTCGTAATCTGGTAAGGTGATGCCTTACTGCCGTCAGGGTCTTCAGGAAGGATAGTTGAGCCGCCGCCGCACGATGCATCTTTAGCTACATATTCGTCCTCTGTACCTCTTTCGGCGATTACCTTTTCTACACTTGTATTATTGCTGTACTTAACAATTACAAGTTCATATCTGCTTGTCTTTGTTCCGTCAGAAACAACAATATAGAATTTATTTACTGTTCCAAGGTTTGCAATATCAGGCACTGATAATTGACCTTGATCTTCACCAAGAACAACATCACCTGTATCTGTTACTCTGATAAGTCCAAGTTTTGAATCGCTTCTTCTTGTTGCAATTACAATGCTTGCACTGTCATCTGTGCTCGGAATAGCTGTCTTATAATTTCCGTACTTATCCGGAGTTAGCTTTGTATAATCTCTTTCCGACTTGCTCTGAACCATTACATTTGAAAGTGCCAAAGACTGGTCTTGTCTTACAAGTGTAATTGTTTCTGAAATAAAGCTGTTATCGTCATACGGATATGAGTAAATCTTGAATTTAACAGTTGTTGTCTTACCCGAATCAAGAGTTACTGTTTCAGTATTTTCACTTACCTTAAACTCGCTGTCACCAATCTGTACCTTTGAAACTTCGCTGTCTGCAACAACTTTAATATCTGCCGCAGTTGCTCCGTAAGGTACTTTATAAGTGTAACCGCCGCTTGTCTTTGTAAGCTTGGTTCCGTTGACATAGACTTCTTTTTCACCCGTATTGCTTCTTATAATATACAATGTGTATGTTTGCTCTGCCTTACCGTCCTTAGATGTAACGGTAAAGTCAACCTTAGATACGTTCTTTGTAACATTATAAGATACGTTCAAGACACCGTTTGTTGATTTATCGCTGTCAAGTTTAACTACTGCATCTTCGTTTGCCGCAGTTATTGTAAGTATGCCGTTTGTTACGGTACTGTCTGCTCTTACAAGATATGTATTAGACTTAAAGTCTGCCTTTTCAGCTGTTACACCGTCAAAGACAACACTCTTTAGAGCTACGTCTGAATCTTCAACATACTTAATTATTACTTGATATGGATCACTTACAACCTTACCGTCATAACTCATAATTCTGAAGTTAAATACTGTATCATTTTCTGAGTTAAGTGCAAGATTTTCAAATACATAACCGTGTGAGTTGTCACTTACAAGAATACCGTCAATACCGAATCCTGTAAGTTCTACCTTTGCCATGTTACCTGTAGGAACGATTGAAAGGTCAACCGGATTACGTCTGTTTACAACTGCTGTGTAGATACGGTCATCAGGAACTGAGAATAACGAAATATCTACATCTGTTGAGGCACCGGCTGCAAGTTCAGTCTTATTAAGTGAAACTGACTTGACATCTGTGTCTTCGTAATCAGTATATACATACAATGTGTATGTCTGCTTTACACTGCCTGATGATGATCTAATTGTAAATTCAAACTTATTTACCTTTGAAACAGAAGGAGCGTCAAGCGTTCTCTTTGTTATAAGTTCACCATAACCTACATCATCAACACCGGCTGCGTCATTCTTCATTGAGATTTCTGCAATACCGCTTGATGTATGTATTGTGATAGTTGCAGGGTTTTCTGCTCTTGAATCGCCTCCGTTAAGATCTGACGGAATTGCAATCTCATAGATAGTAGGATTATTCTTTCTTGTGATTGCTGCGATACCATTTACGATAACCTCGCCTATCTCCGTGTTATTACTGCTCTTATAGATACTTACTGTATAAGTCTTCTTAGCATTTGGTGTACGTACATCATCAACATACAACTGTGAACGAACTTCTACAGTTATAGTTGTTTCTTCTTCAGAAGACAATGTATATGAAGTATCTGACCATACGTTTATGTATGGAATTGAAAGTGCATTTCCTGCTACATTAACAAGTTTGGCATATTGATTTGCTGTAATTGTTACATCTGCCTCTGTTACGGTTGTCGGAACACTGAATGTATACTTCAAACCATTTGAGATAGGAGTTGTATTTACAGTATCATTAACCTTTACATTGTCAAGTGACAAGTCATCTGATGCACCCTTTAATAATAAGTAGTAGTTCTTAACCAACTCTGCCTTATCATTTTGAGGTTTAACGGTAATTCTCAAGTATCTCTTACCGCCAATAGGAACACCGCCTACAACCTTATATCGGAATGCACCTTCGTCGGTCTTCTTTCTTGTGATGATGTCACCTGTCGAATCTATAATGTTTTCACTGTCATCAGGCAATGCTACTTCATGTATTGATTCGATTGTTGCATACTTATCTGTAAGCAGTATGTCAAGCAATATATCGTGGTCAGGAACGTTTGCTTCATACAATACTGTCATTGACATATCAACATTGTATTCGCCGTCCAAACCTTTTTCTGTTGTTATACTCTTAATTGATGTATCGTCTGACTTTTCTCTGAATTCAAGAACATAGTTCTTCTTCGAGCCGTTTTCAGCCTTTACTTCGATTACATATTTACCACCGTTTGCATTTGCCGGCAATGTATCCTGACAATTATTATCTGTTGTCCAACCGGCTGTATCGCCTGCTGTTGAAGCACTGCTATCGCCGTTATTATGCCACTTATTCTGTGAATCATAGTAACCTACTCTCAATATTGACTTAGGTGAAGTTTCAATCGTAATTTGAGGTACTTCTGTCATTGAGTCTACGAAGAATATGTACTTAACGTCATCACTGTTTTCTACAGGTTCTTCTGTAGCATCCACATTACCACGCTTGATGCTGATAATATCATTTTCACCGCTTCTTCTTGTGACGTGTAACTTATATGTCTTAATCGGCTGTGAAGTATTCTGCGATTGAACATAGATTGTATATATCTTAGCTGTATCAGTTGCTTCTGTAAGAGCGATTGTATAAGCCTTAGATGTTATACCCTTATCAACCAACGTCGGTGCAGGCTCACCATCTTCTGTAATCGCAAGTTTTGTAAATTGATTCTTAGCCTTTACTATAACATTTGCTATTTCGTCAGTTGTTTCAATACTTCCGTCATAGTAGCCGCCGTTTGAAGCTACCCAGTTAGCTTCTACACCGTTTACTGTTACTGTAATATCGGTATCAGTACTCTGCGGCATAATGATTAGCTTAAATGTCTTCTTATAACTTGAGCCTGATTTAGCCACATCAACTTCATAAGTATATGGATTGCTTTCCGTCAAAGCTGACAAGTTACTAACCTGTAATCTATACAATGTTCTGTCAGGTGAATCAACAGTTATAATATTATTTGCATTTGTTGTATTTCTTACTTCAGCAATATTACCGTTTATTGATGTTAGGTATATAGTTGCTGTGTTAGAAGTTGTAGGAACATATACAATATATTCGTTCTTGTCCTCTTCCTTCGCAATCTTTTCGTCATCGTATTCTACAGTCAATTCCATATCCATATCTGTAGGTGTTGCGATGATGTAGTAATCCTTTGTACCGCCGCTCTGCGATGTTACGGTTACAGGAATTGCGAATGAATCGTTTGTGCCGTCACCGTCAAAGTCGTAATCGGCTGTAAGTTTTGTAAATGTTGCCTTTGCAGTACCGCCGTTTGTATTTGCGAACGGTGCATTATCAATGCTTGTTACTGCCGCATTTACATCTTCAAGCTCGATTTCAAGGTCAAATACTGTATAACCTGATGTAGTTGACTTAGGAACATATACATGATATGCATTGTATATATTACCGCCTAAGTTTACACTGTCATCTGCTGTAGTATCTGTATCCTTGTTTTCACTGTCATTTGGATTTGCAGTTACCGACTTGATATTTGCATTGTTACTCTTCTTATAAATATATAGCTTATATTCGGCTGTTGATGTATTTGTAATATCATCAGATTTAACTGTGATTGTTACTTCTGTGAAGTTACTGTTTATAGTATCTTCAAGGTCTGTTGTAACAGTTGCGCCAAGTGTCGGATTTGTGTTGTTATTGCCTGAAACGCCGTCTTTACCTGTAATTTCTACACGGTAATTTGCGTTAGATGCAAGAGCCCATACATCTGCACTTGTTGCTGTACCGTCTACATAATATACATATGAGCCGTCAAGATTTGTTTTCTTAACAGTATTGTTATCAACCTTTACAGTCAATGCATAATCATCGCTCAAACGTTTTAGATATACAACGTTTTCATATGCAGGGTCACCGTCAGCTGTTCTGTACAATCTGAACGGTACTTCCATTTCGGTTACAGAGATAGGCATCGAAACCTTAAGCTCTGCATAACCGCCGGCTGTAATATCGCCATTGTTAATGCTTACGAAGTGGTTCTTGCTCGCTGCCATAACACCAATCAATACTTCACTTGCGTTCGGAAGTACTTCAAGATATGTATATCTTGGTTCTGAATCAGTCGGTGCAGTTGCATCCAAACCGTTTACTGTTACGCTTTCAACAGAAGGAGCTTCGTCTGTACCCTTTATAACAAGCTTATACATCTTCTGTAGTGAGCCATCCTGTGAAACTACCTTAACATATCTAATCTCGTCGCCTGTCTGTAAATCCAAACCTGAAACGATTTGAGTTACATATCCTACGTTGCTTGGATTATTATCATATGCATTCTGTCTAAGTTTCTCAATGTCTGTAAGTTCTGCCAATTCATCAGATGCTTGTACAGTTACATTTGTAAACTTAGTTGTATCAGGGATTTCAACAGTCCATGTTTCACCGTTGACGTCTGATGAATCCTTAACTGCATAATATGTGCCAACCTTAATATATTCTACATCTGCATTTGTATCTGTATCTCTGATTATTAAGGTGTATTCTTTAGTTGTAAATCCGTCTTGTCCCGTTACTGTTATACGGTATCTGTTTACCGGCTGACTGTGTAGAGTTACCGCATCATTTGCCCATACATTCTGTGACTCGCTGCCCACTTCATTGTATGACAATCCATATGGTGACTTTGTCAAATCTCTTGTGATAGCTTCAACCTTAACAGTTGAATTTGCATCTTGTGTTGTTATTGAAACATCAGCAGTCTTATCACTCGAAATACCGGTCTTTAGATATGTGTAAGTACCGTTTGCATTGCTTACTGTAGTACCGTTTACAGTTACATTCATAAGGTCTGTGTTTACAGCAACCTTAGTAATTACAAGAGTATATCTCTTTGTTGTACCGTCTTTTGCCTTAACTTCAATCGTTGCAGTTGTTTCTTTACTGTTTACAACCACATTGCTCAAAGTAACAGCTCCGGTCGCTTCATCCTTGCTGTCATAGCTGCCGTTTATATGTACGTACTGAACAAGCGATGTTTGCGGAGTTGCTATAATATCAACTCTTGAAGTTGTATCAGGAATCTTAATTACGAACTTGCTGTTATCATCTGCATCATATTTTGCAGGTCTTACAACACCGTCTACAACAACATCAACGCTCTTAAGCTCAGGGTTACCTTCTACAGAAGATACCTTTACGAAGTAAGTCATTACTTGACTTCCGTCTTCTGACTTAATATATACAGGAATTGTTACACCTGCTCTAAGCTCGTCATCAGTTATACCTGTAAGGTCAACATTAACGCTTGCATCATTGCTGTTTGAATATGTTATTGCAGCTGAACCGACATATGCTGACGGTTTATAAGTTGTTTCGATTGCAACTGTTGACTGACTGTCCTTAGCCTTTACTCTGATAGGAAGAATTGTTCTGCCCGAATCTACATATGTATAGAATTCACCTGCGGTATTCTTGCTTAAGTCAGGGTCTTCATTTGCAATATAGATTGCTTTTACAAATTCAATCTCTGTATTATCAGACTTCTTGCGAAGTACAAGTTTATAATCCTTTGATGTAACTCCGTCTTCTGCTATTACTCTGATTGAAAGTTCTGTTGGACCATCATTCAATGACGGGTCAAGAGTAACTTCTCTGATTGCCTTATATGTTGCACCCGTTGTCATAGTTGAAGGCTGTTCTGTAGCAGGGTCGTAAATTACAACCTTTGAGCTTGTATTATTTGCTTCTGCAGTAATATTAATGCTTAGAGCTGTACCCGTTGTTATAATATCACTTGCATTAATACCAAGATAATACTCAATATTACCGTTTTCATCAGTAATCTGCTTTACCTTACCTGTGTAGTCAGGGCTTGCAGGGTCTGTTGTAGGTGTTGAATCAACCTTATACAGACCAACATTATTTGATGCATATTTAATAATAAGTGTCGGTATATTCATTGAGCTGTTGTCTATGACAATACCGTCTGCTCTCTTAACATACAACTTAGTTGTTGTACTGCCACTCGCTTCTTCTTCAAGAAGTTCCTTCGAAAGAAGAACCTTTGCAATACCGCCCTGTGTAGGATCGGCAGCGTTGATAGGTGTCGGAGTTACGAAGTTAGTCGGTGTTCCGACTGCTACCTGCGAACGTGTATCAGCAGTTGTAACGTAAATTACAATACCGTCCTCCGAATAAGGGGCTTGACCTTCATATGTGTTAATTGAAGTCTTATATGTTGCAGCAACCTTATTTTCTGTTAAGTCTACTGCCGTTATACCGTTTGTTTCAGGTAATTTCAAAATATTTACCTTAAACGTCTTTTCTGTTCCGTCTTCTGACTTAACATGGATATATACAGCATTTGCCTTTGGCTGAGTTGCTTTAACATCCATTTCATCTGTATATGTTGCATCGCCATTTACATAGAATGTACTGCTTGTTGAAATCGTCAGCTTAATGCTTTCATCAGTTGTAACATTATCGCCGTCTACAATAACACCCTCTGCTACAAGTTTTTGAGTTGTGTTATCTGTTCCGTCAGTTGACGCAGGCAAAGTATATTCATACTCACCGTCAGCATTCTGCGAAAGTTCTTCGCCGCCATATGTTACCTTTATTGCAGTATTAGCTGACATTCTTATAATATCAAGCTGATATACACCCTGCGGATATGATGTATCTGCCGGAGTTACAGCAATATAAAGTGTTGTTGTATCTGCTGTAATCGAAACATTTCTCATGTCGAACGGCATTCCTGACATAGAGTCACTCTTTGCAGTTGCTTCATCAGGACGAATTGCAACCTTTGAGCTTGTGCTTGCCGCTACGGCATTAACCTGTACATAGTTAGTATCATACGTAATCTTTGCAACATACTTACCGGTTGTCTTATCATATGTAACATTGTAATTTTCACCGATTATTATACCTGTCGGCTTGTACTCAAGCTTATCAACAGTAAGGCTTCCCAAACGAGAATCTGCTGTTTTCTTGTAAATACGTAGTGTATATTCATTAACCGCACCCAATGTTGTTGTTACCTTTAGAGCAATATCCATATAACCCTTGTCATTGAAGTTCAAGGTTACATCTTCAGTTGTTGTATATGAATATACGTTGCCGTTCTCAATTTGAACTTGTCCGTTAGTTACTGCAGTTGTCAATGTTACAGACGCTGTCTTAGCATCGTCATCAACTGCCCATACATACATTAACTTTTCATTACCGTCTTCTTTTACAAGAGTTGAGTTAATATAGCCGCTGTTATCAACTGATACAAACGGATCACTCTCTTCATCAAGCTTGAAAATTGTAAGTATATACGGAGCGCCGTCAAGTGAATCGGCTGTCAATTTAATATATGTCTTATCTGATGTCTTTGTATTATCAAGGATAAATCCGTCATATGTGAATTCACCAGGTGTTGTTGCCTCCTTTACGGCATTTAGCAAGCCATCAGGAGTGTATGTTACCTTTGCGACATCTCCGATCATAGGAGTTGTAATGATGTTAATATTAGCAACATCCTTAATCGGGATTACAATCTCGTAGTTCTGAGTATCACTCGGATTCTTCTGGTACGCGGTATATGTATTAAGCACATTTCCGCTTGCATCAACGATTTCTACCTTAATTTCCTTGATTGTTGTTGCCTCCGACTGTCTGTAAATAGTCAATGAATGGTTTGATACAGTTCCGTCTTGTGCTGTTACTTTAATAGGAATGACCTTATATGTTTCATTTGCCGACATTGTAATCTTCTGTACGTCATAGTAACCGTCATGACCGTTATCCTTGTCATGATCGCTGTTTACAGTTACATTCGCAATAGAGATTTTAGCTGACGGAGAAACTTGGCTATAGATATAAATATCTCTATCCTTAGCATCGCCGGTTTCCTTAATGATTGCATAATAGTTACCTGTATTACCTATCAGAACACCATTTCTTACATAATCCGATACTGCCGCATCTTTCAATTTAATATGGTTTTCAGGTTGGTCATAATAAACCCAATCAGCTACATCTGTAGCAGGATCGTTTTCACCAACTTTTACAATTCTCAAATCACCGTCATTTGAGTATCTTGTTGTATGAGCTTTATATATTCCGTCAAAGTTTGTGTTGCTGTTCTTAAACTCGAAGTAATAATTATCTTCAAGTTCACTGATCGGTACATCTGTAAATTCATAGTATCCTATAAACTTAGGATCTTTTGAACCAATATTTGCGTCTGTCAACAATGTACCCATAACAGGATTTTGACCGTTCTTATCTACCATATAGATAACATCTGCGTCTACAATACTCTTAACGTGTACCGTTACAGTTGTAGCATTAGGAATTGTTGTTTGTACAAGACCTGTATAAATACTCTTTAGAGGATCAACAAGCTTATAAGACTTATCGCCTACTACAGATATTATCTCTGTATATTCATCACTGTCAAGATAACCCTTTTCTACTGCGGCTTGAGTTGCTGTGTCATCAAGTTTTGAATAATCAAATACGATTGCTTCAACATGATTATCGCTTGCATCGGCAACTTCTACATATGCAGTTTGTTTTGTACCTGTCTTTACATCTGTTACAACAAGTGTTGCAACACCTTCCTTAGTCTTTCCGCTTACTTTACCGTCTGAATCTACAGATACAAGTGAACCAGGAATAAGAGCAGTTACTCCATCCTTATCCATTTCATTCGTGATTTCCCATTTGTATGTGTTACCTGTTGTTGCATTGTCCTTAATCAAGTTAAATCTATTGAATGAAACTTTCATCTGATAAGGTGCGGAACCGATATAAAGTTTCAAGCTTGAAGGAATAAGCTTCATCGTTCTGCCTGTTACAAGCACAGGGCTGAATTCGTTAGAATCAGATGCGTTTGTTGTATCAGGTTTATAGTGTGCAGGATCTTCTCCCGCATAAGCGTCACCCAACTGACCGTGTGTATTTTCACCGAAACTCCATACAAATCCGTCTTCAAGTACAACGTATGATGTTGCACCGCCTGTTGCAACCGAAATTGCCGACAGACTTCCGTCATCAACAGTTACTTCTACAGGAGATACTTTGTCATCAGATGTTGTTACATTACCGATACCCAAACGTCCAAGGTCTGCACTACCCCAGCTCATTACTCTTCCGTCTGCTGTTATCGCAATATTGTGCAATGCACCGACTGAAATATCAACTGCGTAGTTATTAGTACCGTCAAATACATCTACATAGTCAGGAGCGTAGTATAACAAGCTTCCGCTTTCGTCAATACCTTGTCCAAGCTGACCTTCGCTGTTAGCACCCCACGATATAATTCTGCCGTTATCAAGCATTGCAACAACGTGATATAAACCATCATACGTTCTTAAAATATGACCGTTAAATTCATCACCAAGGTCTATCTGTACAGGATAAGCATAGTAACGATTATTTGTATTATCAATTTGGTGATTCGAGTTTTCACCCCAACCCCAAAGTGTACCGTCATAACGTACTGCCTTTGTTGCGCTACCGCCTGCACCGATACTGATGCTGATAACTTTGTTCAAGCCTTGTGCTACAACCGGAGTGCTTGATCTCTTGCTTGTATCCTTTGAAGGAGCACCAAGCTGACCTAAGCTGTTGTCACCAAAGCTATATACGTATCCGTCTGCACCAAGTACCATTGTATGTTGTTTACCTGCCGAGATAGATACTATTTCAGGCAGACTTTCTACCTTTTGAGGTGTTGATACGACTATGCTTGCATTACCTAAACCAAGCTGACCGTAATCATTATGACCCCATGTATAAACTTCACCGTCACGAGTAAGTGCGATTGAATGATATTCACCTGCGTGAACAGATACAATATCCTTACCGTTTAATGCTGTTACATTTATAGGTTCATATGCGCAAGATACGCTGCCGTCACCAAGCTGACCGTATTCATTGTTACCCCATGTCCAAACTGTTCCGTCCGACTTAAGAGCGATAACATGAGAGTTACCTGCCGAAATCATAGGAGCTGTCTGTGCGTCTTTATCTATTACATGAACGATACATACTGATGTAAGGTTGCCCTTCTTAACAACGATATGAGTAATACCAATCTTATTACCTGTAATCTCGCCGTCAGCACCAACTGCCGTAACATCTGCAATAGCTGTATTCTTACTTTCAAATGAGATACTTCCAGGATTATCATAATCAGTAATCAAGTTGAACTTCTTACCTGAATATGTGTCAAGAGTAGCTGTTTCTCCGACATGAATTGTCATTTCATATTTAGAAATAAGTTCTGTTCTTTCACCGATTAGAACCGGAACATAACTCTTTGTTTCGTTTCTGGCAACCGGTGTACCAAGTGAATAGTCACCATAACCGTAAACGTCACCATTTCTTGTATAGAATACTGAATATTCATCACCAAGACTTACACCTGCGATTGCGAAATCGTTATATGATGACTTGATAGTATCAATAACAGCATTTGCAATAGGTATATTTCTTTCAACGGTGTCACCTATACCAAGTTGACCCTTATTATTTTGACCGAATACATACATATTACCATCCTTACCGATAACTGTACTGTATTTATTACCGGCTGCTATGGTTACTGCATCTGTTAAAATCTTTGTGTATGTATTTTTTGTTGCACTCGGTGTATTACCAAGCTGACCGTGTTGGTCACTGCCTGTTGCATAAACGCTTGATGTAAATGCAAGAGCAATACTATGGTCATATCCTGCAGCTATAGCAACTATAGCTTCGGTATCTCTTACTTCTGTAGGCAACCACAATTCACCTGTGTTATTACCGACTCCGCCTTGTCCCGAATCATTAGCGCCCATTGCCCAAATTGTTCCGTTTGAACGCAATAGCAATGCATTTTCACTGCCTGCCGAAATAGCAGTTACACTGTCAACTGTTGATACGCTCTGAGGAGTAGCATATGCCGTACCGATATTACCGATACCAAGTTGGCCCTTATTGTTGCTGCCCCATGTCCATACATTACCGTACTTATCAAGAGCCATACCGAACGCATCACCTGCTGCAACGTTAATTATGTTGCTTAGTCCGTCAATCTTTGCGAATGATGTACGAGCCGATATTGCTGTTGATGCAACTCCAAGCTGACTGCAGTCATTCAGACCTGTTGAGTAAACAGTTCCGTCTGATGCTACGGCAAGTGCAAATTCTTCACCGACTGCAATATCAATAAACTTAACACCTGACGGTGTTACATCAGTAGGTTCATCAACAGATATTGTGTTGCCTGTACCAAGCTGACCGTTCTTGTTTATACCCCATGCCCAAAGAGTTCCGTCTGCTCTTAGAGCAAGTGAATGGTTACCCTTCGTTATAGCCTTAGGTTCAAATCCTACATTATTATTTGATACGATTACTTTTATGTATGCACTCTTTTGACTGTATTTGTTTTCAGCCGCAGAAATGTATGCCGTACCTGCTTTATTCGCAGTTGCAACGCCTGTTGACTTGTTGATTTCAAGTACACCAAGGTCACTTGAAACAAACTCAAATTCATTCATACTAAGTATGCCGCTCTGATATAGATTGAATACATTAAATCCTGCATCCAAATCCTTAACATCATCGACATTCATATAGATTGTGCCATAAAGAGCCGTACCGTTTTCATAAATAACAACTTCGTTACCGCCAACCATCAGAGGTACATTCTTATCAATTTGTGTACCGTCACCAAGCTGACCGTATTCATTACTACCTACAATCCAAACGTTTCCGTTTTCATCAACTGCCATCTGATGATTTGAGCCGCCTGCAACAAGGTCAAACTTCAAATCATCTGATGATTTAATAACCTTAGCAGGTACATACTTCTCTGTTGTGTTGCCGATACCAAGCTGACCGTATTCATTTGCACCCCATCTGTAAATGTCACCATTTACATCAATTGCGGCTGAAACGAATTTACTTGCTGAAATATCAACAATTCCCGACAGATATGAATCTCCCGAATTTTGTTCGCCTTTATAAACCTTTACCGGAACAGTACTTGCTGTTCTGCTGTTTGTACCAAGTTGACCATGTTCATTTGCGCCTAATGCCCAAACATTTCCGTTAGTATCAAGAGCAAGAAGATGGTTCGTACCGTGTGCAATCTTCAAGATTGAAAGTTCATTTCCGTTATCGTCCTTGTATCCCATTACCTTTGTAGGAATGTTATCCTTAGACATCTTCCAAACTTCACCGCTTATACTTAGAGCATAATTGCCGCTTACTTGAAGAATGTTATTCAAACCTGAAACGATTGATGCGTAATTTTGATTATCGTATTCTTCTCCAAATACTGCAACTGTACCGTTTGCAAGTAGGATATATGCTGTATTGCCGTGAGTTGAAATTCCAACTGCACCTTCTACATCTGTACCGTCTTTATATTTAACTGTGTCAATACCGGTAGCCGATCTGTCATCATTACCGTTACCAAGCTGACCATTGTTATTATTACCCCACGAGTAAACTTTACTGCTCATTCCTATTGCAAGATTATACTTATCACCTGCCGCAATCAGAACAGCTTGTTCATTGTTTGCACCTAACGTCACCTTCTTAGGTTCAAGTGACATTCCGTTTTCTGTTTCATATCCAAGTTGATTTGAGTCATTCAGACCCCAAGTCCATACAGTACCGTCATACTTAAGGGCAATGCTGTGTCCTTTGCCGCCGTCTACCATCGGGTAGATACCACCGTTTTGACCTACGTAAACCGTTACATAACCGATTGTGTTTGAAGATGTCTTAACAACCTTCAAGATTGCTTTACCGTCTTTAACACCTGTTATTGTAAGTCCGTCGCTTTCTACTCTAACAACTGATGTATCAAGTGATTCAACTGTATAACTGTTATCGGCTGATGTAGTCTTACCTAATAGATTTAGATATTCGGCAATCGTTACCGTAAGCGCATTATTATTAGTGTCACCTACAGAAACATTAACGCTTGAACCCTTATCCAATCTGATAACCTGCGGTTTAACGCTAAGTTGCATTTTACCCGCAATTACAGGAATATATGCATTCGCATTATCCTGATTACCAAGTTGGCTGTATTCATTTGCACCGAAACTCCATACATAACCGTCACTGTCAATAGTTACTGTATGGTTAATACCTGCAGCAACAAAGATAATATTCTTTGCAGAATCAATGTATTCAACCTTTGAAGGGCTCTTATAGTCCTTCTTAATCTTCTGACCTGACTGATACTTTTCTTCATTGATACCCCATGCATATACGTCACCGTTTTCTGTTATGGCTACGCTGTAACGATAACCGGCTGCAATATCAATTACCTTGCCAAGTGTGCTTATAAATTGAATATCGTTTGTACCAACTGAACTTATATCGCTCAATTCACCGACACCAAGTTCACCGTTCTTGTTATCACCGAATGTATATAGGCCTCCGTCTCTTGCTATAAGAAGAGTATGAGTTGTATCAATATTAGTTGCGCTGCCGTCACCGATGTGGTCATTAGATGCAACCTTTATAAAACGTACATCTTTAGTATCTTTTTGAATTATTACCGATGACGCATTCTTATTAGGAATTTGCCATATTGTACCGTCAGCCTTTAGACCGTATTTACCTGAAATTTGAATCATTCTCTCGAACAAATCAAGCTGAATAGGTTTACTACCATAACCTGTATTGTTATTGATATTACCCCATGCGTAAATATGTCCGTCCTTATCAAGCGCATAGCTTGTTGTTTCGCCGACACCGATTTCAACAGCCTTTGTGCTGTCAGGAAGATTAACCTGTACAGGTTTATTAGAATTGTTACGTGTACCGTTTCCAAGCTGACCTAAGTCATTTCTTCCCCAAGTCCATACTTTGCCTGTATTGTCAACAGCTATAGTATGACCGTTACCCGTTTCAATTCTTGTAATATAATTTGAAGGATTACCGAAATCAAAAGTAATCTCTGTAGGTACAATTCTGTTTTCTTTGCCTTGGTCACCAAGTTGACCTAAGTCATTTTTACCCCATGTATATACTTTACCGTCTTTATCAAGTGCAACAGTAAATCCTTCGCCTGCAGCTACCTGCGGAAGGGTCTTATAGCCATTCATAAGAACAGTTACTTCAACAGTTGTCTGTCTGCCGCCGCCTGATACGATAATCTGTGTCTTACCTGTTGATACAGGATTGATTGTCAAACCACTTACAGATGCAATGTTTTCGTTTATTGAACTTGCGCTGAAGTTTACACTTGAATCTGTATTCTGCATTACATTGAAGAACTTATTATAAACCGGATTGATAACTGATGTTTCACCCTCATGAAGTGTTACAAAATATTCATCAAGTGAAATATAATCTTCACCCGTCTTTGCCGGAACAAGTTCATTTGTTTCTGTATCTGACGATTGACCTGCCGTACCGTTACCGATTTGACCAAGGTCACTTGCACCCCATGTATATACGTATCCGTCTGTTAATATTGCAGAAGTATTTGTTCCGCCTACTGCAACACCCCAAACATTAGTGTTATTTACAGGGATATATGTCGGTTTAGATACCTTTTCTGTCTGGCTGTTATCACCAATCTGACCACGACTGCCCGCACCCCAAGTATAAACCTTACCGCTGTCTGTAAGTGCAGCTATATGCGTTTGAGCAGAACGCGAACCGCCAAACTGTAAATCAACAATACCGCTTGTTTCATTAGGTATGTTAATTTGAGATACTAACGAAACTTTTTCGCCTGCGGCATCATTCAATACTTGATAATACTGATTATTACCCCATACAAATGCTCTGCCGTCAGCAGTCATAAATGCTGAGTTATAAGGACCTGCCGAAAGTGCGGCTGCCTCAACTTTATCACCGGTTGAAGAATTTGCATCTACAGGTAAATCTACTTCTACAATAGTTGCAGTATATGTATTACCGTCTTTTGTTGTGTCAACACCAAGTTGTTTTTCTGTATTGTCACCGACTATCCACATAGTTTTGTTACCAAGAAGTAACATTGTATGTGCGGCGCCGGCTGCTATATCAACCACTCCGCCAAGTGTACCGTTACCGCCAACACCTCTCATTAATACCGGAGTCGGATGTTGAGAACCGTTTACATCTGCTGTTCCAAGCTGACCTCTTGTATTATTACCGAAGCTATATACATATCCGTCATCTGTTAAAACAACCGAATAATCAGCACCTGCAGCTACCTTTACCGCAAATACATTTGAAAGTGCCTTAACCAATACAGGCAATGATGCACTGTCATATTTATAAGCACTTATACCAAGCTGACCATAGTTATTCATTCCCCATGCATAGACTTGACCATTCTTATCTACTGCAAGAACATGATCCGGACCTGCCGCAATATCAACGATTGTTTCAGCGTCAAGGTCAAATCTCTGGTCATTATTAGGATTAATATATTGATCAATTCTTGTAGGAGTTGCAATTACAGGAGTTGCTGTATCAATACCTACTCTGCCGTTAGTATTTGAACCCCAACCCCAAATTGTTCCGTCTGCTTTTAATGCGATTACATAACCGTCACCGATTGCAATCTTTGGATTTGTAAATCCTTCAGAAACCGTGATATGAGTTGCAACAGTCTTACCTGTAAGCGAATCTGTTGCAATAAGAACAGTTGAACCTGTCTTAAGTCCCCTAACCTTTACAGTAGTTGATGTCAAACCGCCTGTTGCGGCTGAAGGAGTTGATGATACGATTTCTGCAATATTTGGATTTAGTATCCTCCATGTAACTTCGCTTGTGGTTGTTGTTGATGTATTAAACAATGAGAATACTGTAGCCGATGAAGTTGCAGTTACATCTGCTTCATCTGTCGGATGAAGTCTTAGAACCTTTGAATCAAGTGAAACCGGACTGCTGCCGACAACTACCGGATAAGGACTGTTATCCGTTGTTTGGTCACCAAGCTGACCTTGATTGTTAAGACCCCATACGTATACTCCGCCCGTCTTAGAAACGGCAAGTACATGAGATGCATTATCGCCCGATTCAACCATCATGATATTTGACAGTTTTTCTGTTCCGCTGTTATTCTTATCAACAAAAGTTGGAAGTGTTGAAATTCCTCCGGTAACTCCGTGACCTAATTGACCTACATGGTTATAACCCCATGCATATACATTTGCATCTGCAGTATTGGTAAGTGCAACATGGAATCTGTAACCTGCTGTAATTTGCGAAATATCCGTCAAAGGATTTGTTCCGTCTGTTGTTACTCTTACAGGATATACATTAGTCCAGTTTGTTGTATTTGTACCTGTAATGCCTTCTGTATTAATACCTGTAGAATATACATAGTTATCAAAAGCATCAGCAGAATCTGTTATATTGTCTTTTAGTTCAAATGTTACATATGCACCATGATGGTCACCGCGGCCAAGACTTACAACACCCTTGAATTCACCGCCGTCAGCACTCTTCTGCATCTTTTGAACAAGACTCGAATTACTTGTATTTCCTACACCGCGTTCACCGTATCCGTTATAACCCACTGTGAATACTGTTGAATCTCTGTTCAAAATTGCTGTTGAATAAGTACCAACTTCTGCATCAAATGCATTATTAACACCGATAATCTTATTCGGTAATGTATTATTTGCACCGTTTGTACCTAAGTTACCATAATTGTTATAGCCCCAAGCATAAGCAGTACCGTCATCCATGATTACTATAGCACTATGAACACCGGCTCTTATCTTAACAGCCTTGTTTGAAAGACCTGCACCGAAGAAACCGTTACCATCTGTACTCTTAACCTTTATCGGATAGTATTGATAGTAATCGCTGCCTGTACCCTGTCCGAGTGCAGCATAGTAGTTACGTCCCCATGCATAGATGCTTCCATCTCTTGTCAATGCATATGCTGCATAAATGTTAGCCGAAATATCAATTACATCTTCAAGAGGTGAACCGTTATCAAGGACTACCTGTACAGGAGCTCCTGATTGAGTAACTGTTTTGTCATTAATACCAAGCTCACCGTATGTATTTTCACCCCATGTCCAAACTGTTCCGTCTGCCTTTAGGGCGATTGAGAAGTAATCACCCGCATCAATCTTAGGGAATACAGCTGTTCCGTTGTCAACTGCCGACTGATAGTCTGCAGGAAGAACATTAACCTCTATCAATGCATATAAGCTTGTATCCTTATCTGCAACAACAATGTTTGCCTTACCTACGCCAACAAACGAAAGCTGGTTATTAAGTCCGACTGTAACAACGTTTGTATCTGTAGATGCGATTCTAAATGTACCTATATCTGTGATATGGTCTTCAAATACGTTAAAGCCCGAAACAATACTCGGTACAAAGCTTCTTGAAGGAGCACCTTCATATGTTGTAATTTCATTATTTGTTATACCGGTAAGCTTAATCTTTTTAGTACCGACAGCTGTAGGATAATTGCTGTTATCAAAACCGCCGTTACCGATTTGACCTTGAGTACCAAGACCCCAAGCATATACGTCACCGTCTGTTTTTATAACTGCAGAATGATTGCCGTTGTTACTTGCATCTGCCCAGATTACTCTGTCAAGATTATTGGTACCGTTTTCATCTTTAACGTTTGTAAACTTGCTTTCTGACAGATTTGTAGAACCTACGCCAAGCATTCCGTAATCGTTCTTACCTGTTGCAAGAAGTTCCTTACCGTTTTCCTTAATTGCAAATGTAGCTCTTGCTCCGCTGATACGGATTACATTATCTATATTGTTATTCTTTCTAGGCAAGCCGTCTGAATTAACAACACCAAGCTGACTGTCTACACCTTTACCCCAAACATATGTTTCCTTGTTTTCGGTAATTGCAAATCCACTGCCGTAACCTGCAGCGATTGCTACAACTTTATCATCAATAGAAACTTGAGATTTTGCTACTACACTTGTAGAAAGTTTACTTGTACCGTGTTCAATATTGCCATTATAACCCCAAGCATATACTCTGCCTGATTCTGCAAGAGCATAGCTTGTAGCATTTCTGCCACCTGCTATTGCTATTGCTCTTGATACACCTGTATATATAGGTGAAAGGATATAACCTGCACTACCGCTCTTGATTTGTCCGTTGTAATTCTTACCCCAGCCATATACGTCCATTGTATCTGTAATTGCAAGCGCAAATTCATCCACACCTGAACCGCCGACTGAAATATCAGTTACAAGCAAGCCGTTATTTACAAATGACTGAATCATTTGAGGAGTATTAAGCTGAACGCTTGTTACCAAGCCTTGACCAAGCTGTCCATAATTATTTACACCCCATGTCCAAAGATGTCCGTCAAAATCAAGCGCCATTACGAAATTATCGCCTACAGCAATCTTTTTAATATTTGACATAACCTTTCGAGGTTCTGTTTCCATACCGCCTGTGTATCCAAGGCCAAGTTGTCCTGAAGCATTATTACCCCATGACCAAACTGTTCCGTTTGCCTTTAGAGCTACAGTAAATGTTTGACCTGCCTCTACCATCGGATATGTTACGTATTCGTCTTTATCAGGCACTACTGAAACTAAGACATAAAGAGTATTAATTACATTATCTGTACTGTCTTTAATCTTAATTTGAACATATGTCTGTCCGACAGTTTTACCTGTTACTATACCGTTTGAATCAACCGTTGCAACATTGCTGTCCCATACATCAAATTCCTGACTGTATGTAGCTGCCGCATCAGCTGATGAGAATAGGTTAAATGAACCCTTAATATCAATTATATTACCAATGTTTTGCTGCTTGTCAATCTTAGCAAGTATTTCTCTTTCCTTGACTAAAATTGTAGGCTCTGCACCTATCATTTGTGCAACATTGATTTTGTCGCCTGCATTTTGCAATGCAAGCTGTGAAGAAGTATTATCACCAACTGACCAAACGCTACCGTTTGAATCAATATATAGTGAGTGTGCACCGTTTCTTGATGATGATGCACCTATTGCATCAGTTGCTGTTGTACCGTCATTCTTCGCAAATTCCGAATATGGAACCATTGAAGTTGAGTTGTCTTCAGAACCGTTTGCAAGTTGACCGTGGTCGCCTAAACCTGATATCTTAAGCTGGCTGTCTTTATCTATTGTATATATGCTGTCACCGCCGCCGATTATCGCTGTATTATCACGTCCAAGCATTTCTGTCGGAGTTCTGAGCGTTGATGTATTATTCGGCGAAATTGCATAGTATGCGTTATTACCCCATGCATATGTCTTTGTTGAAGGCTTGCTTGAAGCATCAAGAGAATATGTAACGGCTATACCGTTTTGGTTACCTGCACCGATTGCCATTGCTCTGTTATCAAGCGGTACTAATGTATATACTGAACCTGACGTTCCGCCTGTTCCGTATTCATATGCATAGTTCTTACCTAATGCATATACAAGACCGTTTGAAGTAAGCGTATAAACCGTTGCACCTCTGCCGACTGCAACATCTACCGCATTAACTGCCGGAGATACAACAGGAGTATTGTAGCTTGCGTCATTTGCAATCTTTAATTGTCTGTATTCATTTGAACCGAAACCATATACATTACCGTTTGAATCAAGTGCAACAACAAATGTCTTCTCGTCATTCAATCCGCCTGCGGCAATCGCAACGATATTTTCAAGATATGTCTTATCTGCATTGCCTTGGTTCTGTTCACCCTTCAATACCTGTACCGGTACATTTGAGCTTACAGTTGTTCCGTTGCCAAGCTGACCGTTGTCATTTCTACCCCACGTCCAAACTGTTCCGTCTGTCTTTAGAGCTACCGCTGTCTGACCTGCTGCCGCAATCTTTATAATATCGCTTAAAGAGTCTATCTTTTCCGGATATACAACTGTTCCGTTTGATACACCGTTACCAAGCTGACCGTATGTATTTTGACCCCATGTCCAAACTGTTCCGTCTGCCTTTAGAGCAACAGTAAAGTCTGTACCTGCAGCTACCTGCGGATATGCTACACTTGTTTTTCCGACCGTCAAATCCGACGGACGCACTTCTACCTTAACAAGACCTGTTGTTAGAGGGTCGTTTGCAATAGATACTATAACATATGTTGTACCTACACCCACCGGCGTAATTTCACCGGTATCAGGATTTACAGTTATAATATTATTGTTTCCGTCATATGTCTGCCATAGAAGCTTAGCATCTGTCTTACCGCCGTTATTTGAGTTGAATACATTAAACGAATCAACTGACGGTGCCGGAATTGTTACACTTCCGCCATTTACCTTTAATGAATATAGATATTGACTCATTGTCAGGTAAGATGCACCAACTCTTACAGGAGTCGACTCATCTTTATTTGAACCGTTGCCAAGTTTATAATATGAATTATTTCCCCAAGCCCAAACACTACCGTTTGACTTGATTGCATACATTGATTGACCCGGTCTTTCATCAGCTGTTACTGCCGCATTAATTATATCTTCAAGATATGTACCCTCTTCACCTGAGTCACCTGCAAGTACATTGCCTACTACACCGAATTTAGAATTCGGTCCTTGTCCTGTTGCATATATACCCGCTTGACCTGATGTATAAAGTCTTCCGTCTGTCATTAAAACAACCGAACTCAATGACGCATCTGCAAATACCGGAGATGCTGTAATTGTCGTTGACGGATAATTTATAAGTTTAATCAAGTAATCAGCGCCTATTCCGCTTGCTGATTCGACATGAACTTTTACAAGTTGTTCAAACTTATCATTACCTGATGTTGCGACATTATATGTATTCAAGCTTGCACCGGCATAGCTTGTGTCATCGCCCTCTGTAAAGACAGTACCGTCAAGGGCAGTCATTTCGACATTATAGAATTGTACTGTTGCATTCTTGCTTGTCGCAAATACAACCGGAGTTGCCGAAACAGCACCAAGAGGCAATTCAACTTCATACAATGCGTCAGCATCTTCCGGAGTTTCATCACTTAGTACACCAAGTGCCGTTGACGCTTCACCGTTCTTCATCACAAGATTTACAGATACCTTTTTCAATGAAGTATCATCACTGTCATCGGCTTGCATTTCAATGCTGTCTGCAGACATTGTTTCAATCGCCTGCTCATAATTATGTTTGCTGTAATCTGCAACAACTGTCGGTTTTGTATTAGTAGTTGAATTACCAAGACCTGTTGTACCGTAGCCTGCATAACCCCACATCATAACCAAACCGTCAGTTGTAATTGCAACTGCATTATGCCAACCTTGTTTTGCATACAATGCTTTCTTACCGTTTAAGTCAGCTTGGGTAGTTGTAATTCTGTCAGATGTTGTTCCGTTACCTGCTGAGCCATATCCGTTATATCCCCAAGATACAATTTGTCCGTCACTGCGAAGAACACTGCCGATATGTCCGATTGCGTCAGAATTAATTCTAACTGCACCGTTTAGCATTGAGTTATTCTTTGTGATATCAACCGGTACACCTGTTACATATGAATCGCTTGTATTCTTAGGATCTATTACTGACTTATAGTTTCTGCCCCATGTATATAGAGTGCCCTTTATATCAAGTGCCATTGAATATGATGCATAGTTACTGTATCCGCCTGCACCGATGTCTACGATAAAGTCACTGCCATTACCGTCGCCAAGATATGTGTTTGTATTATTGTTGCTATAACCTGTACCGACAACTCTCATAGCGACTGTCGAACTATGATCTGAAGTATCACCGTCACCAAGTGAGCCATAAATACCCCAACCCCATGCATAAACTTGACCGTCTGCCGTTAAAGCAAGGTTGTGATATGCACCGACTGCGATTTTTACGATATTTGTAAGAGGTACATTATTTGAATCAGGATCAGACTGATTTTCCTTTCTAAGTACCTGTTCAGGATGATCATGGTCACCGCCTGCAGTACCTATACCTAATTCACCGTGTGCATTGTAACCCCATGCCCAAACTGTTCCGTCTGCTTTTAGAGCTACTGTATGATAGAAACCAGGCTGAACTTGAGGGTATGCAATATAATTTGTACCTTGCGGTTCAACGTTTAGTTTGAAGAAACCTTCTGCTCCGTTTTTATCCGTTACAACAATATATGTTATACCTGTCTTTTTAGCTGTCACAACGCCTGTCTTTGCATCGACTGTTGCAACTTCTGTATCAACCGATTTAAAAGTCAAATCATCAGGAGTATATGCAGACGCTCTCAACAAGTTAAATGATGATACACCGCTGATACCGCTTAAATCAATCGAAAGAATATCTCCCTCTTGAATTGAAGTTACAATTTTACTTGTATTCTGCATCTTTAATGTGTCGTAATATATTACAACATCATTGTCAACTCCATTGTTTGTCCATGTTGCTGTTGAAATTGTAAGTTGTGGCTGACCCATATCAGATACTACCTTAACAGGTGCTTTTCTTCTATCAGTCGTACCGTCACCAAGTTGACCGTTTATGTTATAACCCCAATCCCATACAGAATAGTCTGATTGAACAGAACCCATATGGTATCCGCCTGCATATAGACTTACTGTATCCTCAAGGTAATCTTTCTTTGTTTCGCCTCCAACTACACGTGTTGCATATACATATGTAGCATCTGACTTGTCAAGACCTAATTGTCCGTATGAATTATTACCCCACGCATATACCTTTGTGAATGGATCGGCAGATGCATCTTCAATAACGCGAGCTGACATTTGCTGCATACCTGCGGTAATTTCAACCACGTCACTAAGCTCTGTTGATGCGTCTGTTTTTACAACTGTCGGTACATTTACAGTGCTTGCGCTCGTATCTACACCAAGCTGTCTTTGGGCATTATAACCCCATGTATATGCTTTTCTGTCAGTTGTTACAACACCTGCCGATACACCGCCGGCTGTAATTTGTACCACATTTTGTAAGCCTTTGTCTGTATCACCGTCGATGCCTACAGGTCGAACCGGTGTTAAAGATGATGTGTATGACTTATTACCAAGCTGACCGTTAGAATTCTGACCCCAAGTCATAACACTTCCGTCTTTTCTTAGAACTACAGCGAAATCGTTAGTGCCGTTTACCCAGTCACCGCCTGCTGCGATTTGTATTACATCGCCCAAATATACTGTATATGCCAATCCGCCGCTTACTCTTACAGGAGCATTTGAACCGGTATTTGTGTTATTACCTAACTGACCTACATTATTTTGACCCCAAGTATAAACATTACCTTTTCTGTCAAGAGCCATTGCGAATGTAGGACCTGCTGAAATTTGGATAATATCCTCCAAATAAGTGCTTGAGCTATCCTGCTCACCTGTTACAACCTGCATAGGTGTCAAACAGCTTGTTTTACTTGAATCAGTTGGGTTACCTTTTACACCGATACCTAATTGACCGTAGCTGTTATCACCCCATGCCCAAACTGTTCCGTTTTCACGAAGTGCAAGAGCATAGTAACGATTACCACCGTCAAATGTACCTCCTGCTGCAACCTGTACTACATTTGTAAGGTATTGGTTACCTGTAGCACCACCCAATACTTGTACAGGAATAAGTGAATCCGCTGTACTGTTGTTACCAAGCTGTCCCGCAACATTGTAACCCCATGTCCAAACTGTTCCGTCTGCCTTTAGAGCTACTGTTGACGATTGCTTAGCTGAAACCATTGGAGTTGCTACTGCGTCTTTCGGCTTAACTTGTACACGAATAATACCTACAAAGTTTCTCGTAGGATCTGTATCACGAATTATTACAACACCTGTTCCGTACTTACCGTTTTGGTTTGGAACAATTGTATTGCCGTTCTTGATTGTAAACAAAGTCTCGTCAAATGAAGAAATTTCAATATCCTTAGCATTTGAATATGAAGAACTCTTGTCAGTGATAAGGTTAAATCCGAAGATTTGTTCACCGATTAGCTTTGATGTGTCTATAACAAGCTGTTCATCTTCAGCGATTGCTTCACCGCCCGACAAGCTTCTCGGCATTGAAGAATTTTCATATTTGCGTACAGTAGTACCTGTTTCACTCTTCTGTACTTCTGCATATTGAACATCAAAGTTTGTTGTCGGAGGGTATCCGACACTTACCGGAATTGATGAATTTTCATTCTTTGAGTTACCAAGTTGTCCATCTGTATTCAGACCCCATGCCCACACGGTTCCGTCTGTTCGCACGGCTGCACCGAAGTGACCATTTTGTGCACCGACAATTTGTACAACATCCTTCAAGTTTTGTACATCCTGAACTTCATTTGTTGTAGTTGTTTTACCATTACCAAGCACACCATATCCGCCATATCCCAAGCTTGAAACTGTTCCGTCTTCTTTTAGGATATATGTATATCCGGTA